>Ga0302326_10003315_pt1 | contig 38043 bp, 36 predicted proteins | sample Palsa_T0_3_FD_202264 | JGI IMG/M metagenome (GOLD analysis project Ga0302326, IMG submission 202264) | Peat permafrost microbial communities from Stordalen Mire near Abisko, Sweden - Palsa_T0_3 | ecosystem: Environmental > Terrestrial > Soil > Palsa > Peat permafrost | place: Sweden: Abisko... | reverse complement strand
TTAAGTTTATTATTTTGAATATCAATGAATATAAAAAAAATCAATAGACTGATTATCAAGCGAATAGTTGGAGTAGCCTGCCGGTTCTGTCACTAATTGATAAACCCCCAGATAAACCCAAACCGTATCACCATCCCCGGAGAAGGATAGTCCGGCGCCACGAAGTTATTGTTGTAAAACCCAAAGCCTCTGGGACTGAACGCAATCGCATTGAGCCCCTCGAGCCGAAGGTAAGAAGTAAAGCTGCGGACACGAAAATGCAGATAAAAAGAAAGATCCGGTAAATGCTGGCGAACGGTCGAATCGCCCTGCGAAAAAAACTGCCCCGTCAACGGCGAATACCCATCCGCTTTATAGGCGCTGATATAACGGACTTCTACCCCAAAGCTGGCAAACAGGTTCTTGAACCCAAAATTTCCATCATACCCCACCTGGTTGAACGAAACCAGCAGGGGCACATGCACCGGCGCAGATCCTGCTACCTGCTGGATGATCGTATTGGTCCGCCATTTCCAATGCCGGTATAGCGTAAATTGTTTCTTCAGATTGATCTCCAGCAAATTGAACAAAGCCGACGCCTGCCGCACCTGGTAATAATTGGCGATATAGGTGTAATTGCTCATCAGGTAATACGATGCCGTAAGGTTTAGATCATGCTGCGGCTGGTCCAGCGAGGCAAAAATATGCGTCGTATTTTCCTTATTCAAGGTACCGCGCGTCGTATCGTAATAGAGGCTGCTGGCCCGGTTAAAGACAAACGCCGGCGTCCGGTCGACATTCTCAAAGCCCCCCCGGAAATAACCGATACTCCGGCTGATCAGCCTTCGTAAAGAAATATAAGCATTATAATCGCCTACATCGACCCCCTCCAGATACAGCCTCCCATATGCTTCGATATCCCATTTCTGATTGCGGGTCTTGTTACGGTATTCCGCATGGCCAAACACATTGTTTCCGCTGTTGCTTCCCTTTTGATAGATCAGACTGCCATCAAAGAGACTGGAACTGTCGAATTTGCCATTCAGCAGCTCCAGCGTCACCCCCAGTTTGATAAACTGCTGCGGATTACGTGCATCCGGGAACTGATATACGGAAAAATCATTCGAGACCACATGCCAGATGTCCTGCCGGTGAAATGTATCCGCAACCACCCCCACCCCGATCTGCGGCTGCCCCACATAGCCCAGCCCATAATTAGCATAATAGGCCGAATTCAGGGAATACCCCGGCAGACTATCGTCATTGAACTGGTAATTATAGGAGGTGTAAGCAAACGTATGCTCCATCCGCACCCGCGGATAGAACAGCGGGATCACCGACGTGTCCGTGACGATCGAATCCTTCTCTCCCAGATCGTACTGCTGCCGGAACAGGATCGTCGACGTCGTATACTTGGTGCCGGTAGTGATCGAAGTGGCAAAAGGGTTGCCGGTCGACGCCAGGAGATTGTTCCCTAACTTGACCGGCAGCGTCTGTTGGTTGCCGTACGCCGCCGAATCCAGGTCGGTCGGATTCTGCAAACCGCCATTCTCAGAAGACTCCAGCTTGTTGCTCACAAATACAAAAAAATTCTGATAGCGCTTATTATGCGACTGATACCAGGAGGTTATCCGGATAGCTCTGTCGTTAGTATTCTGGTTCTGGAAAGTCCCCGGCGCATTGATCAGCCGGTACTGAAAGACAAAATTCCAGTTGGGCCGGATATTCTGCGTATGAAAAACACTGATAAACTGCTCGGCCTTGCTCGCCAGCAAATATCCCAATTCCGTATACGGTTTGGTCGTATTGAAAAATTTAGACTGGTCGACGGTGAAGGCATACACGTCATAGGAATGGAAACCCGGATCAAAACCCGATTGCATCCGCGGAGAAAAAGCCAGATCACGGGCCGCCGTTCCCAGGTTACCCAGGTTGATCCAGTTATCCGGTCGCGGTATCTTCGTCCCAAAGTCCAGCACACCCGAGTCCAGATTGTTAAACCGGCTTGAATCCAGATAGCGATAGTGAATAGTAATGGTATCGGTCTTCCGGTGGGCCAGCGTATCCGCCCCCTTTGCACCCCCCGCCCCGCCCCCGCCAAAGCGTTGCAATGGGTTCTGCGCCAGCAGATCTCTCCCCGAAAGGAGCAGGATCATCAATACCCCGGCTGTTATGATTCGGCGTCCCTTCACTGCTGAGAAAATTCCGGACAAGTTACTCATTAAGTGGCCATCGGTGGTTATAAGAAACGTTAATGTTACCCAAGCTCCCCTATCAGCGCCTTGAAAATCGCCGCCAGCTTTGGCTCTGCCGCCGACGCCGCCTGCAACACATCTTCATGCGTGATCAGGTTGTCATCCTCCCGGATACCCAGGTCCGTGATCACGCTCATCGCAAATACAGCCATCCCGAGATGCCGCGCAGCAATAACTTCCTGTACCGTACTCATACCAACCGCATCCCCGCCCACAATATGAAGCAATTTATATTCGGCACGCGTCTCAAAGCTGGGCCCGGTGACACCCGCATAAACACCCTCATGTACCGGGATGCTCAGCCGCGCGGCAACGCCCTTTGCCTTTCCGATCAGCTCCTTATTGTAGGGCTCGCTCATATCCGGAAACCGCGTTCCCAGCCCGGGCTCATTTTTGCCCAGCAAAGGGTTAACGGTAAAAAGACTGATATGATCGCGGATGATCATCAGATCGCCCACCCGGAACGACGCATTCATCCCACCCGCCGCATTCGATAATAACAGGGTTTCCACGCCCAGGAATTTCAACACCCGGATCGGGTATACCACCTGCTGCGGCGTATATCCTTCGTAAAAATGAAAACGTCCGGACAACACTACCACCACCTGCCCACCCAAGGTTCCAAAGATCAGCTTGCCCCGATGCCCCTCCACCGTTGAAACCGGAAAATGAGGGATCGACTCATAAGCAATTTCCTGCTCTACCATAATGTCCCGGGAAAGATTGCCAAGGCCGCTGCCCAGCACGATGCCGACCCGGGGCTTCAAAGCGCAGCTGGACCGGATGGCGCGAACGGTTTCTTCAATCTGTTGTAAGATGGTCACATCCATATCAGGATACGGCTTTATTGACAAGGGCCGCCGCTTCGCTCAGCAGGATAGCAGACTGCACCTTGAGACCGCTTTGTTTGATCAGCTGCCCGGCCTCCTCGGCATTCGTACCCTGCAACCGCACAATGATAGGAACTTTTATATCGCCAATAGATTTATACGCATCGATAACCCCCTGCGCCACCCGGTCGCAACGAACGATACCACCAAAGATATTGATCAGGATCGCCTTTACCTTCGGGTCTTTTAAAATGATGCGGAACCCCGCCTCCACCGTCTGCGCATTCGCCGTGCCACCCACATCCAGGAAATTGGCAGGCTCGCCGCCGCTCAGCTTGATCATATCCATCGAAGCCATGGCCAGGCCGGCGCCATTGACCATACACCCGACATTGCCGTCCAGTTTGACAAAATTCAGATTGTACCTGCCGGCTTCCACTTCCGTAGGATCTTCCTCACTGATATCCCGCATCGCTTCCAGATCGGGATGACGCATCAGGGAATTGTCATCCAGGTTCATCTTACAGTCCACGGCAATGATCTTGTCATCGCTGGTTTTGAACAGCGGATTGATCTCCAGCATGGAACAATCCAGCCCCAGGTAAGCATTGTAGATATTCGTGACAAAACGGACACAATTTTTAAAGGCTTCCCCGCTCAACCCCAGGTTAAAGGCAATCTTCCTTGCCTGGAAAGGCTGCAACGCCCCACCCGGATACACCCACTCCTTAAAGATCTTTTCCGGCGTATGATGAGCCACTTCTTCGATATCCATGCCCCCTTCCGTACTATACATGATGACATTCTGCCCCCTGGCCCTGTCCAGCAGCACAGAAAGATAAAACTCCTTGACCGGGTTGGCGCCGGGATAATAGACATCCTGCGCCACCAATACCTTATTGACCTTCTTCCCCGCCGGCCCCGTCTGGATCGTCACCAGGGTCCCCCCAAGAATATTGCTCGCAATCTGCTTGATCTCCTCCGCGCTCTTTCCAACCGCTACACCCCGCTGCTCCGTCCCCACAATATTCCCTTTACCACGACCACCCGCATGTATCTGGGCCTTCACTACCGCAAATTTGTTCCCGTACTGGACCCTCAGATTCTTATACGCCTCTTCCGCGGCTCCCGCATTGTCCACCGGGATGCCTTCCTGTACGGGTACCTGATACTTCTTTAGTAGTTCTTTCGCCTGGTATTCATGCAAATTCATGGATCAAAAATTTAGGTGTAAAAATAAGGCAGAATGCGGGAACAGAAAAAGAATAAAAAACCGCCCGCCGGCGGATCAACCCATCAGCAGAATCAAATCGATTCTCGCACGATCAGGTCCGGGATAAGCTTCATCGGCTCCGTTACAGGGAATCCTTCAGCACCCGTATATTTCAATCTTTCAATCAGCGCGAACATCGCCTGCTGACCGATGGATTCGATCGGCTGACGCACAACCGAGATGGTCGGTGTATATAGCCGGAAGATATCGTTATCGTCAAAACAAAGCACCGCCAGCTCTTCGGGTATCCTGATCTTTAGTTTCTTGATCACCTCTATTCCCAATACACCGAGATAATTGGTCAGAAAGAACACGGCGTCTGCAGAGGAGTGCGGCCCTTTCAGAAAGTCCTCGATCTGCTCCAGGGATTTTTCATGGCCGGCGCCATAAGGCACGATCCGCACCCACTGCTCATCGACCGGGATGTCATGACGGCGCAATACATCGTAATAGGCGGTAAGCCGGTCATTCATATGCGCCATCTCCGTCTCGATCGTAACCAATCCTATTTTGTGATACCCCTTACTGATCAGATACTCCGTTCCCTTTGTAACGCCTTCATAATTATCCACCAGTACGGCAGGTATTTCCTGGTGCTCGCGGAAATAACGGTCGATCAACACCACCGGCTTGCTCTCGCCCTGCAATTTCCGGATCTCATCCGCCAACTGCGGCGTAGGAACAATGATATATCCATCCACTTGTCGCTGCGATAACATATTGATAAGGTCGCGGGCCTTTACTTCGTCATTATCCGTACTGCAGTACACTACCTTATAATCGTATTTTTTTGCTTCATCCTCGATCGTCTTTGCCAGTGTCGCAAAAAAAGCATTCGAGATGTTCTCCACGATCAACCCGATCGTCTTCGTCTTGCCCGTCCGCAACCCCCGCGCCAGCTGATTTGGCCGATAACCCATTTCCCTGGCCACATTCTCCACTTTCTCTATAACTTCGCGGCTGATCCTCATCTTGACCGCCTTATCGTTCATCACAAACGAAACCGTCGAGACAGAGACTCCGGCTTTACGGGCGATATCACTGATAGACACTTTCTTCATTTAAGAGGTATTGGAAACTAAAGATAAGAACTAAATCGTTTTAGCGCATAATTCTTTTTTTCTTTTTGTATTATTAGATACCAAACAATCGCCGATGAGAAAGCTGCTGCTGATCGCGTTGCTCCTGCCCTGCGCAGGTCCAACCGGCCTGGCCCGCCAGGCTTCGGCCCGGCAAGCTTTCCTCCTTACCGCACAAGCCCCGGCCACCCCCGCGCTTCTCCGCATCCTCCAAAACCCGGCCCTCTACGATACCACCCCCGCTCTTCTCACCACCCTCGTCCCCCCGCCCAAAACAGCTGAACTTCGGCCGGGCGTCGTTCCTCGCCCGTCCTCTTTCGGAACCTTCGCTCCGCTCGGTTCCCCCGGCCTCACCCACCCGATCCCTGCCAGCCCTGTCCCCCCACTGCCCAAACCGATCACACTCCGCGTCTTCAATCCCTCCGATACGGCACAGCTTAATAATATCATCCTGGAATGGGCACTACAAATAAATGGCGCCATCGTCCAGCAAGGGAAAACCGGCAAGCTCCGGATCGGCCCAAAACAATCAATCCCCGTTCACCTTTCCCTGCGACTCCCGGACGACAACAACGCCGAAACCTTTTTACAGCTTTTGTACCGATTACAACCCGCATCCCCCATCCTCGCCAAACAACAACTACTGCTCCAACCGGCAATCGGTCACCTCCACGTAGACCCCGCCGGCGAACTAACCCTGTCCGATATCAACGACACCTTCAGCATCCGCTCACCCGATATTCATCTCGCCTTTCACAAACAAAAAGGCTGGCTCATCCACTACGAAGTAAAAGGCGCTATCCTGCTTGACGATTCGCTCGGACTAAAATCCAACTTCTGGTGGCCCGGCTATAACGATTCAGCAAACTCATCTCCCGATTCCGGCTGGCTCGCCGCCACCCGCGATCCCCACCTTCAACTTTTTGCCACGACCATCAGCGCCGGTCTTATCATCATCCGAACCGAATACACCGTGCCCGCCACTTCCTGCAAATTGCATATCAGCTATACCATCAATGCCACTGGAGAAATGCTGGTTGAACAACAGGTGGAACCAGATACAATGCAATCGAATGCAACGGAATGGCCGCTGCCTTGCTTTGGGATGCAATGGATTCTTCCCGCCGGCTATGACTCGATTACTTATTATGGACCAGGCGAACCGGCAGCACCGCGCGAACAGGCCGTACCGAGCGAACAGACCATACCCGGCAAACTCGGCGCCCCCAGCAAACCCGGCATACCCGGCAAACCCGGCGAACCCGGCAGCCCCGGCAAACCCGGCATCCCCGGCTGGATTGGCCTCTATCACGAGCAGGCCTCATCCCCCGCTACGGGTATCCATTTACGCGACGCGGCAACCAGGACCGGCATCCGTTGGTGGAAGATCACCGGCCGGGACGGCAGCGGGTTGCTGATCACCGCAGACAGCTCCTTGCTGGACTTCAGCGCCCTCCACGCTTTCGATAGCGATGCCACGACAACCACAATCCCACAACCGGTCCGCCCACAAACACAGCTCAGCATCGATTGTAACAACCCCCGGCCCATCGTCATGCCCTATCGCAGCTATCAATACATATACAAAGTGACACCCACTCCACCAACTCATTCCATCATTACGCTATCGTATCATTAAGATTCTTTGCGTTTGCGTAAGTAATACGCAGTCGTATACCTGAAATTTATTTTTTTCTCGCAAAAAAAAATCGTTTTGTTACGGCACTAATTCTTTTTTTAGTATCTTTACTAAACGGCAGATTGCATCTTACCTAATCTGTTTTCCCTACCGAAGATTGCTTGCATAAGAGAAGTGTTATCGAACGCAATTCATCATTTTTTTAACACCTCAGTAGATGAAGCCCAGTATCGTCCCAGCTAAAAAAACCACAAGCGCCTCTTCGACGCTGACAGTTTTGCCGACTGCCAAAATAGTCAGGCATCCCCAGTCAAGAATGCAGGAAGAAGATCCCACAGTAGACCCACCGGATGAAGAAACGTTAAAACGGCTCAATGCAATGGCTAAACAACACCCATTCTGCATTTTGCATCGGGGCAATCATCACAATCGGTTATTGTAGATCCACCCTCCCTAAAAGTTCTACCCACCGCTTCGGCGGACCCTGTCTCACCCAATCCTACCCACCCCAAACCCTCTGCTCCGCCGGATCAGCTTTTTATCCGCCGGACCGGTCAACCACCCCCCGCCACAAAGTCACCCTTCGCTTACCTTCGAATTCAAAATAACCACCAGCTGACAACCCTTCCCCGGAGCCGACTCGATCTCCACCTTCCCATTGTACAGCTCCGCACGGCTGATAATATTGGAAATGCCAACCCCCTTCCGCCGGATACGGGGATCGAAACCCTTCCCATCGTCGATCAGCCGAAGCCGTATCTGCTCATTCACCTTATTCAATTCGATCAGGACAGTGCCCGCCTGCGCATGCTTTAGTATATTGTTAAGCTGTTCCTGGATGATCCGGTAAATATTGATCTTCTGCTCCGGCTGGAGCGCTTCCTCATCCAAACCGGATGTATTCAGCCTGATCTTCATCTTCCCCACCGACTGAATACCCCGGATCAATTCCTTGATCGACTGGGTCAGACCCAGATCATTCAGACTCGGCGTGATCAGCTCCTTTGACAATTTGCGGATCTCCTCGATCGCCACCGAGATGTTTTTCCGGCTCTTGGCCAGGAGCTCGATCCGAGGCTCCTTCTCCTCGATGGCCACATCCAGGTACAATTTTGAGGTTGCCAGGATCTGGTTGATATTGTCGTGCAGCTCCTGTCCCAACTCAAACCGCTCCCTTTCCTGCGCCCCCAGCACTACCTCCGTGATCTGCTGCTGCTTTAGCTTCTGCTGCAAAGCCAGCTCCTTTTCAAGCCGGATCCGCTCGGTCACGTCATTGATGATCACCTGTATGCAGGGCTTGCCAAAATAGTCCATTGGATGGGACGTGATCTCCACCATCATAATCCCGCCCTGCTTATTGGAATGATGCCACAGCTTTGGCGTAGCCGGAGATGGAACACCCGCTTCCCGCTTCAGGCTCTCCATAAATTGCTCCGCCTCCCCCGGCGAATGAAGATCCCGCATCGTCAGCCGGTTGAATTCCTCCCGGCTAAACCCATATTTTTCCTGCGCCGCATCATTCACCTCCACCATCTGAAGACTCTCCGGATCGAAGATCCAGGTGGGAAAAGGATTCTTATAAAAGATCTGCCGGTACCGCTCCTCCGAAGCCAGAATGATCTCTTCCGAACGCTTCCGAACCGTAATATCCTGAATGGCCCCGATCATCCGGACCGGCCGCTGCTCGGCGGAATGGATGATATACCCCCTGTCATGCACAAAAGCATATTCCCCACAAGGCTTCCGGAGCCGGTATTCATCCTCCCATTTATTACTCATCCCCTCCCTGATCACCCGGTATAGCTTGAACAACACCCGCTCCTTATCCTCCGGATGTATCACCCGCTCCCATACTTCCTGCGGCGAACCCACGCCCGCCATATCATAACCATACAACTGCTGATAGGTCTCTCCTACCATAAACATCTTACCCTCTATAATATCCCAATCCCAGATCGCATCGTTTGTTGCCTTGACGACCGTATTGAACCGCTCATTGCTCTCCCGGAGATACTCCAGGTTGCGTTTCCGTTCCAGACTGTACTGTATCGTTTTAGCAAGAAGACCTTCCGTCAGCTCATTCTTGACCATATAGTCCTGCGCCCCTTCCTTGATCGCCTCCAGCGCAACATTCGTATCCGACAAACCCGTCAGAATGATCACCGGGATCTTCTGAACGACAGCCTTCAGCCGGAGAAAAGACTGTATGCCCCAGCTATCCGGTAGGTTCAGATCCAGCAATACCAGGTGGATCTCCTTTTCCCGAAGAAAGGTATAAGCTTCGCTGATCAGATCAGTGGAGTGCAATTGTCGAATTTCCAGACCGGATGACCGCAGCATATGCTCTAAAAGAAACAGATCACTGGGGTTATCTTCGACAGTCAGAATGACAAGGCCGCTATTCATTTTTTGCATCAGGCTCACGTTTGGGGAATCCAAATTGTTTGTACTAATCAGTCAGCCTGTAACCAGCGATAAATTGCGCAAGAATGCTGTAAAATAGAAAAAAACACCCAAACCAACGACCCTTGCTAAAATAAAAAATCCCCGCCCCGCGGGCCGGAGGCGCGCAAAAAAACTCCGCCTCGCGGACCGAAGGTCCACAAAAAATCCCCGCTTAAGGCGGGGACGCACTAATCAAATACCATAACCATTAAACCTTATCCTATTAGGATATGAATGTAATTCATTTTCCGTTCATACGCAAAAATCTTCTGCGGTCATTTTTAAAGAAATAGCAGGAAGTTTAAGTACTAACACTTATCAATCATGTAGTTGGAATTCTCTCTATTTTGTAGATTTTTTATTAGTCACCTATCGTCCCCTTTCCTGCCAATATGGGAAATACAGGCCCCGCGGCGCCAAAACGGTCCAACCAGGCCACATACCTTTCCTGTCTTCCCGGGGCTAAGCCGCGGTCAGCCTGAACCCAAACCGGCTGCCTTCGCCCACCTGGCTGCTGACCCAGATATGCCCGCCCTGCGCCTCGATAAACTCCTTTGAAATAGACAACCCCAGCCCCGTCCCATTGCGGTCATGCGTACCCGGAACTTTAAAATAACGCTCGAAGATCCGCGGTAAATATTTTTCATCGATACCCTTCCCATGATCGGTGACCAGGAACTCCACCTTGTCCTCACTGCGATAAACCGCTACCTCGACACCCGACTGATCCGGCGAATACTTGATGGCATTGGTCAGGAAATTGATCAGCACCCAGGACGTTTTCTCCACATCCGCCTGGATCAGCGGAAGATCGTCCGCCACCGCCGCATGGATCCGGATCCCCTTTTGCTGCGCCTGGAACAGCACCGCCTGCACCGCCTGGTCAACAATCGTCGCCGGATCGGCCGGCTGCAGCTTTAGCTGGATATTCCCCGTCTCCACCTGCGACATATTCAACAGCTCCCCCGTGATCTTCAGCAGCCGGTCCGCATCATCGGTGATACTCCGGATCAACTCCTGCTGCTCGCCATTCAGCTGCCCTACCCGCAGATCCGTCAGAAGGCGAGCGCTCATTTTGATCGAAGAGATCGGCGTCTTAAGCTCGTGGGACACCGTAGCGATAAAGTTTGTCTTGGCTTCATTCAGCTCGTGGAAAGGCGTGATATTCCGCAGCACGATCACCTGCCCGATGATCTCGGTATTGTTCGTCACCTCGAGCACATCCTTGCTGAAGTAGCTCTCCTTATTATCGGCATAGATCTTCAGATCTTTTTTTTCAGGGTCGTCCCGCAACAAAGTCCGCATCAGGTCATTCTTCAGCGCAATATCCGGCGCATACTGCCCGCTGATCTCCGTCTCCTTCAGCCCCAGCAGCTTCTCCGACACCGCATTCAGAAAAAGAATGTTCCGCTTCTCATCCAGCCCGATGATCCCATCCCGCATCTGGTTGATGATCGTCTCGATCCGGCTCTTCTCGAATTTGATCTTCGCCAGGTTACTGCTCTCGTACTCATCCAGCTTCCCGGCCATGATATTAAAGGCATTCGCCAGATCTCCGAACTCATCCCCCTGCCGCAGATAGATCCTTTTCTTGTAGTTCTTGCCCGCAATAGCCAGGATGCCTTCCGACAAACTGCTGATCGGCCCCGAAATAATACCCGGCAGATTAAAAATAAAAGTAAAGGAGACCAGGGTAAGTATGGTGAACACGATCGTCAGCACATTCGTCGCACTCTCCGCCGTCCGCTGCGCGATCGCATTCTTCCGCAGGATCGCCAGCTCATTCAGATCCTGGATCTTATAGATGGACCGGCGGATATCGATATAATTGCTCGAGTCCGTCGGATCGATCAGCATCTCGTTGAAATTCTTCGCCAGCTCGTCGGTCGCCTCTCTTTCCCCGATTTCCGTGATATTCCCCTGCTGCTTCTTCAGGTTGTCCTGAAAAACATCCAGGGCATTCTTTTCCGTCCGCAGCTCCTCCAGCGACTGCAACATACGGTTGCAATACAACAGCGACTCCTGGTTGTTCTTCAGCACCTGCCGCCCCTCTTCGCTGAGCCGGTTGATATAAAACAACCCCGATACGCCAAACAACACGATCACGATAAACAAAAAGATCAGCCCCAAAGACAATTTGGTTTTTAGTCGCATGCTCATGTCAGGATAATATTACTACGTCGATATCCGATGCCGCCAGCTTCGTCAGCAGCTGATTGAATACCGCCGTGCTCATGATCACGTTATACAGGTTAAGATGCGGCTTCCCGATACAGATCGTCGTGATCTGGTGACGCGCCGCTACCTCCATAATACCCTTGGCAATATTACTTTGTTTTTCCCGGATCACTTCCGCCCCCAGTTCCGTTGCCAGCTTAAAGTTATTGATTAAATGCCGTTGCGCCGCCAGACCGATCTTATCGCCATCCTCCTTTGGCGTCTGCACATACAGCAGCACCCACCGGGAATGATAATAGCTGGCCAGCCTTGCCGTCTTCCGGATCACCTTTTTAGCCACCTCGTGATTGCTGCTGATACAGGCCAGGAAGCGTTCCGCAGGCAAATGCGTCCCCCGCGGCAGCTCCGTCTCGATCTTTCTTTCCACCTGGCTGGCCACCTCCTTCAACGCCAGTTCCCGCAACTGCAGTATCTTTTCCGGCTGGAAAAAATTTTGCAACGCGATCCCTATCTTGTCAGCCGCGTAGATCTTTCCCTCCTTTAGCCGCGCCACCAACTCGTCGGCCGTCAGGTCGATATTCACCACCTCATCCGCCTCCTTGAGCACGCTATCCGGCACCCGCTCCGCCACTTCGATCCCCGTAATATTCCGGATCTCCTCATAAAGGCTCTCGATATGCTGAATATTGACCGCACTAATGACATTGATCCCCGCACCCAGGATATCCATGACGTCCTGCCAGCGCTTGTCATTCTTGCTGCCCTCGATATTCGTGTGCGCCAGCTCGTCGATGATTACCACCTCCGGATGAAGATTGATCACTGCCTGCACATCCAGCTCATCCAGCTCCTTGCCTTTATAAAACAGCTTCCGCCGCGGCAGCACCGGCAACCCCTGCAATTGCGCTTCCGTCTCCTTCCGGCCATGCGTCTCTATATAGCCGATCTTTACATCCACCCCGTTCCGCAACAGCGTCTGCGCCTCCTGCAGCATCCGGTAGGTCTTCCCGACCCCGGCGCTCATCCCGATATACACCTTGAACTTGCCCCGTCTCGACTGACGGATCAACTCCAGAAAATGCTGTACATTTTGATCCTTTTCAGGCATAATATTATCACCGTTTTCAATTCGCACCCCCATTTTCCAGCGCGATATTCAGTTTCAGCACGTTCACCTTCGCCGGCCCAAAGATACCCAATAAAGGCCGCTGCGTATATCGATCCACCAGCACATTGAGCTTGTCTTCTGACAAATGACGCACCGCCGCCACCCTTTTCACCTGTATCTTCGCCCCCGCCGGAGACAGATCGGGGTCCAGGCCGCTGCCCGAATAAGTGACCAGCTCCGCCGGGATCTCCTCTTTCTTAACCCCCGGATTGTGCACGAGGAAGCTATCGATATGCGCCTCTACATCCTTCAGATAATCCGGATTACCCGGCCCTTTATTGCTGCCGGTACTTCCCGCCGCATTGTATCCCGCCGCCGAAGGCCGGCTCCAAAAATACTTGTCGTCGGAAAAACGCTGCCCGATATTCGCATAACCCACTACTTTCCCGTTAAACACCAGCACCTCGCCACCGCCCCTGCCTGGCGTCAGCCAGCCAACCGCCGCAATCAGCAACGGATACAAAATGCTGCACAATACGATAAGAACCGCTGTCAGCTTTAGAGAAGGTAAGATATATTTACGCATAACAATTGATTTTATTTCATGAACAAAGCCAGTACCAGGTCGATCGCCTTGATACCGATAAAAGGAACGATGATGCCGCCAATCCCATAGATCAGCAAGTTGCGTCTCAAGAGTGCGCTGGCGCCAATCGGTTTATACGCCACTCCCCGAAGCGCCAGCGGAATCAGGATCGGAATAATCAGCGCATTGAAGATCACCGCCGACAAAATAGCGCTCTCCGGGCTCTTCAGGTGCATCACATTCAACGCCTGCAAGGCCGGGATGGAGGTAATAAACAGCGCCGGTACGATCGCAAAATATTTCGCCACATCATTGGCAATCGAAAAAGTGGTCAGCGTACCCCGGGTCATCAGCAATTGCTTGCCGATCTCCACGATCTCGATCAGCTTGGTCGGATCATTATCCAGGTCCACCATATTACCGGCTTCCTTTGCCGCCTGTGTCCCGCTGTTCATCGCCACGCCCACATCAGCCTGTGCCAGGGCCGGCGCATCATTGGTGCCGTCGCCCATCATCGCCACCAGCTTGCCGCTCTGCTGCTCCTTTTTGATATAATTCATTTTGTCTTCCGGCTTGGCCTCCGCAATAAAGTCGTCTACCCCCGCCTTCTCCGCAATATATTTTGCCGTCAGCGGGTTGTCGCCCGTGACCATCACCGTCTTGACCCCCATTTTGCGAAGCCGCTCAAACCGTTCCTGTATCCCCGGCTTGATGATATCCTGCAGCTCGATCACCCCAAGCGCAACCCCATTCTGGCTCACCGCCAGCGGAGTGCCGCCATTGGAGGCGATCTCTTTGATCTTCGTCTCCGTCGCCATGGGAAAGCTGTTGCCGGCCCGGATCACCAGCGTACGAATGGCGTCGAAAGCCCCTTTACGGATCTTGAGCCCTTCCGTCACCAATGGTAAATCCCCTTTGCTGTTATTCTTTCCCGGGAGATCGATCCCGCTGCAGCGGGTCTCCGCCGTAAACTTGACGAATTTAGCTCCGCTGGTCTGAAAGCCAGACGGGCTCGCACCCGCCAGCTCAACGATCGATTTACCTTCCGGCGTCTCATCGGCCAGGGATGCCAGCACACAGGCATCCATAAAGACCTTCTCCTCTATACCCGGCGCCGGCCAGAAATGAGTCGCCTTGCGGTTGCCAATCGTAATCGTCCCCGTCTTATCCAGCAACAGCGTGTCCAGGTCCCCCGCCGTCTCCACCGCTTTCCCGCTCTTGGTGATGACATTGGCCTGCAGGGCCCTGTCCATCCCTGCAATGCCAATCGCGCTCAGCAGCCCACCGATCGTCGTCGGTATCAGGCAGACAAACAGCGAAACAAAGGCCGCCACCGTGATCGGGGTATTGGCATAGTCGGCGAAAGGTTTCAGCGTAACGCACACGATGAGAAAAATGAGGGTAAAGCCTGCCAGCAGGATCGTCAACGCGATCTCGTTCGGCGTCTTCTGGCGGGAAGCGCCTTCCACCAGCGCGATCATCTTGTCCAGGAAGCTCTCCCCCGGCTCCGTCGTCACCCGCACCTTGATCTTATCGCTCAACACTTTTGTTCCGCCCGTGACGCTGGATTTGTCGCCGCCGGCTTCCCGGATGACCGGGGCGCTTTCCCCGGTGATAGCACTTTCGTCGATCGTGGCCAGCCCTTCAATGATCTCTCCGTCCATGGGAATGGTATCCCCCGTCTCGCACAGGAATACATCGCCTTTCCGCAATTGAGAAGAAGGAACGATCTTGACCTCGCCGACAAAGATCTCTCCTACAGCAAACACCTTTTTTGCCGGCGTATCCTCCCGCGTCTTGCGAAGACTGTTTGCCTGCGCTTTGCCCCGCGCCTCCGCGATGGCTTCCGCAAAATTGGCGAACAATACGGTAATGAAGAGGACGAAAAAGATAACGATATTATAGGCCAGACCACCCTGGGAATGTTCGCCGCCCATAATCCATAAGCAAACAAAGAACATGACGATCGTCACGATATAGACCGTGAACATCACGGGGTTGCGGAACATAGCCGAAGGCTGCAATTTAACAAAGGACTGCTTCAGCGCTTCCGCAACGATCTCTCTTGGAAATAAAGAATTATTTTGCTTCATAAAAAACTATTCTTTTTTGGCCCGCCCGGGGCGGCCCCAATTATCTCATACTAAAATATTCTGCGATCGGACCCAGCGCCAGCGGCGGGAAATAAGACAGCGCCGTAATGATGATGATTACGACAAAGGTCATTATCCCGAACGTCATGGAATCCACTTTCAGTGTTCCGGCCGACTCCGGGATATATTTTTTATTGGCCAGCAAGCCGGCAATCGCAATAGGGCCGATAATTGGCAGGAACCTGCCAAGGGCCATCCAAAGACCCGTCATGACATTCCAGAAGATATTATTCCCGTTCAGACCCGACATGGCGCTGCCATTATTGGCGTTGGCGGAAGTCGTCTGGTAGAGCATTTCCGAGAACCCATGATAGCTGGGATTACTCAGCCAGCCAGTCGGCTTAAAGGCCCAGTCTACATTGGGATGATGCACCAGGATATAGGCGGCAAGGGCCGTACCCCCCTTGATGAGAAAGGCGGAAAGCAACGTCACCAGGGCAGCGATCTTTACTTCACGCGCCTCCACTTTATGCCCCATGAATTCAGGCGTTCGCCCCACCATCAGCCCGGAAATGAATACGGCAATGATGATATAAATAAAATAGTTTAGGATACCTACCCCGCATCCCCCGTAAAAAGCATTCACCATCATACCCAGCAATTGCATGAGATTCGAAAGGGGCATCGAACTGTCGTGCACAGAATTCACCGAGCCGGTGGATATAACGGTAGTCAATATGCTCCAGTAACCGGAACTCGCCGGCCCAAACCGCACCTCCTTGCCTTCCATGGCCCCGGTAGGCTGGGCAACGCCCAGTTTCGCGATGGCCGGACTACCGTTGACCTCCGACACGATGGTCGGCACCAGCAGGCATAGCATGCCCAGCGTCATGACAGCAAAGGTCACCAGGGCAAATTTCCTGCGGTTGATATAGAAGCCCAGGGCGAAGATCATCGCCATCGGGATGAGTACCTGCACGACCAGTTCCAGCATATTGGTGAAATAATCAGGGTTTTCCAGCGGGTGGGCAGAATTGGCGCCAAACCAGCCGCCTCCGTTGGTGCCCAGGTGCTTAATCGCGATCATCGCAGCGGCCGGGCCCCTGGACACCTGCACCGTATCACCCTGCATCGTAATGACCGTGTCCTTGCCGTCAAAACTGGTAGGCGAGCCGTGAAAGGCCAGCAGGATCGCGATGATAATGCAGATTGGCAAAAATATCCGGGTGACCGCCTTGGTAAAGATCAGCCAGAAATTGCCCAGGTTATTGGTGGTCTTCTCTTTCAGCGCATTGAAAAGGGCCACCAGGCAGGCGATGCCTGTCGCCGCGCTGACAAATTGCAGGAAAGTGATCACGAAGACCTGGGTCAGATAGGTAACGCCCGTCTCGCCCGAATAGTCCTGGAGATTCGTATTGGTAATGAAACTGATCGCGCTGTTGAACCCCAGGTCAGGCGTCATACTGGGATTGCCGTCCGGGTTCAGCGGCAGCCTGCCTTGGAAAATGAACATAAAAAAGGCATACACAAACCACAATGAATTGATAGTCAGCATGGCCTTCAAAAACTCCTTCCAGTTCATTTTTTTTGTCGGGTCGATCCCGCAAATGCGGAATATCCACTTCTCGACGGGATTCATAAAGTCCATGATGGTTCTTTCCCCTTTAAATACTTTGGCGATATACCTTCCCAACGGGAAAGCCAGCACAACGGTCACCAGAAAAGTGATCACTACTCCGATTAATTCCGTATTCATGGTTGAATGGGTTTTGAATTAAAATTTCTCCGGTTTCAGCAATACGTATAGGAGGTACACGAACACTCCGATCGATAAGATAAACAGTGCTGTCATCATAGCTTTTAGCATTAGATTTTTTCAAAAAAGTCGATGGATTTGAAGAAAAGGCCAAAACAGACAAGTCCGGCCAGTAAAAGGATCACTGTCAGCATAACTATAGTTTCCCATCCACCGCCAAAAGGGATGCCTATCCTCCCGGTACACGGCAGATACAGGACAGGCCAGCCTTTCGGGATTTTTACCCCCGTCATAACCTACCCGGCGCCATGCCAAAATGAAAAGAAGACACGCCGAAATGGAAAGTGCTGCCAAGCCCCCGGCCCCATCAGGCCTCGTAGCTCAGCTTATATTCTTCGATTTTGCGGTAAAGCGTCGTCAGCCCGATATTCAGCAAGCGCGCCGCTTCCGTCTTATTGCCGCGGGTATGATTCAGCACCCGCTGGATGTGGAGTTTTTCAACGCTGGCCAGATCGAACGCCGACAACGGCCCTACCACATGGAGTCCCGTCCCCTGCAATTCGGAGGGCAGGTTATCGACCGTCAGCTGCGGCCCATCCGAGAGGATAACGGCCCGTTCAATGATATTCTTGAGCTCCCGGATATTCCCCTTCCATTCGTGCTGCTGCAGATGATCCAGGAAGTCCTTACTCATGCCATCGATACGCTTATTGCTTTTACGGTTAAAAAACCGGAGATAATATTCCGCGATCGCCGGGATATCTTTTTTCCGGTCGCGAAGCGATGGAAGCGAGATCGTAAAAACATTCAAGCGGTAAAACAAATCTTCCCTGAATCCCCCTTCCAGGACTTCCTGTTGCAGGTCACGATTCGTCGCCGCGATGATGCGGACATCTACCCGGCTGGATTTTGTATCGCCTACTTTGATAAATTCGCTGGTTTCCAGCACACGCAGCAGCTTCGCCTGCAGGTCGATATGCATCTCGCCGATCTCGTCGAGGAACAGCGTGCCCTGGTTGGCCTCTTCGATCAGCCCACGCTTGTCTTTCGAAGCGCCGGTAAAGGCCCCTGCCTTGTGACCAAACAGCTCGCTCTCCAGCAACTCCTTGCCAAAAGCGCTGCAATTGAGCGCCATAAACGGCTTATTCGCCCTTTTGCTCCCGTGGTGGATCGCCTGCGCGAAGACTTCCTTGCCCGTCCCCGTCTCGCCCAGCAGCAGCACCGTCGCATCCGTAGGCGCCACCTTGCGCGCCATCGCCACCGCCGCAGCCGTCAACGGGGAATTTCCCAGGATGGCGTCAAAGGTATAACGCTTACCCACCTGCTTTTCCAACTGTGCTACCCGTTTTTGCAGTTGCACTTTTTCCATCGCCCGGGCCAGCAAGGGAATGATTTTATCGTTATCATCTCCCTTGGTAATGTAGTCGAAAGCCCCGTTCTTCATGGCCGCCACCCCATCCGCAATATTCCCATAGGCCGTCAGCAGGATCGTTTCCACCGCCGGGTATTTGACTTTGACGTCTTTTACAAATCCGACCCCGTTGCCATCCGGCAGCTTCACGTCGCACAGCACCACGTCGATATCTTCCTTCTCCAGCTGCCGGCTCCCCGCCTTCAGCGTCTCCGCTTCCAGCACCGTCAATCCTTCCAGCCGGATAATCCTCGCCAGCAGCGCCCTCAGCTTCTCCTCGTCGTCAATGATCAAAACAATACCTGTAGACATTCCAAACCCGATTAGGGGCCAAAACTATCTTTTTTCCGCCAATCCGGCACATTTACCCCCTCCACTCCGCCAATTCTCTCCCCTGCCCGGCCTTTCTCACCCCGGATAACCTTACTTACCAATAATTCACCCACCCGCCCCCGGAAATTCCCCCAAAATCTTTACTTTTGCTCCCCCGCGGCCCCATCCGCGGCAACCGTTCCGGAGAGGTGGCAGAGCGGTCGATTGTGGCGGTCTCGAAAACCGTTGTGCGGGAAACCGCACCGAGGGTTCGAATCCCTCCCTCTCCGCTGAAAATTTGGATCGATTTGAACTCATTTGGGCTCGAAAGAATACAATCATTCGGCCCATTCGAATTTTATGAGCCATCCGCAACCAAAAACGTCCAAATCATTCCGCTTTGCGGGCCCTATCACCGGCCACTTCCAATTTCCAACTAATTATTTTATCTTTGCGTAAATGATTTCCAATGAAGTCAGAGAGCAACTTCAACATATCGTTCGAGGAGCTGGCCTCCAGAGGTCAACAGATCGTTGCTCAACGATCAGAAGTCTCCTTGTCGGAAGCTTTGGAGCAGATCCAACTGTTAAAGGCCAATTCGAAAGTCGAGCAATCGTCAAAGAAAGGCAGAACGAGTTCCTGAAGTCTTACGCTGTGCAGTCCGAAATATGGCTTGCTTCGCTGCCGTCCGACAGCCAGTATTTGACCAGAGGGGGAGAATCAAAGGTTTTCATGGATTTAGACAACCGTAATGTCATCAAGGTCAATGACGGCGTCTATTATGCGACCTGGACGGAATATCTCACCAGTCTCGTACTTCATAATCTGTTTTTCCCTAACACGGCATATTCGCTGGTAGGGTTTGTCGAGGATGGGGGAAATTTAAATGCAGTCCTTAGACAGCCCTTCATCAAAGGCCAACAAGCGAAAATGGAAGATATAAGAGCAATCTTAACCTTCAATGGATTTGCAAATACAAAGCGCCAGGACTATTTCAATAAGGAGTTTGGTCTCGTACTGGAAGATATGCACGATGAAAATGTCATTTCTCGGCAAGGCGTGCTGTTTTTTATTGATACCGTATTTTATGTGATCTAAATTCAATACCTTATTATCATGTCTACCCACAATGACAAAACCCTCCAATCTGCTTTGGAAAAAAAGGCGTTGATAAGAACCAACTTTGAATATTTGGTAAGCTTGTACGGCTTTGACGAAGATATAAATGTTACTTCAGACCCCATTTACTCCGAAGTTCGATACACCAAAACTGGTTGGACCATTTCAATTTTGACAATTGCACATGGGACGAAAATCTCATTGCGCTTGGAGTCTCCGCAAGGCACACCTGGATTCCTAAGCCACCTCTTCCAAATTTTCGACAACCACTATGCCAAAAGCTCCGAAAATACTAATGACTTACTTGCCAGTATTTGCCTCGAATCAGCCTGCTTATCCCAATTCGGCAAGCCAATCCTTGAAGGAAATCCGATAGAAATGAAAAAAATACATGACACATTAATCGATGAGCAAAAAAAATGGCTAAAAAAAGCTGGGATTCTGTAAGAACATTAGCAATTCAAAATCCGGCAGCCATAACTAGGAAATAATTTTCAATTTTCGTCAAGATATTTCGTTCCAGGCTAAATGAATTTCACTACATTTGACACCAATCGTCACCAAATCATGCGGTGGAAAATTTGGTGCACCGACCCCGTCTCCCGAGTCCAACTAATTGAAAATAAACGCGGAAAGCTACCAGGTTCCTTCCCCTCCCTCTCCGCATCTTGTTTATCAAATTTTGCTTAAAGCCTGTTACACTTAGTGTTGACGGGCTTTTTGCTTTTTGGGGTTTATCGCGTTTAAGGTCATTTTACCTCATTTTGCGCCTTTTGCCAGTGAGCAATTCGTACCTATCCTCCCGAATCCAAAAAACGCTCACTGGACGCACGCAACCAAAAGCCTTTGTCCGGAAGTCTTTCTTTAGTAGGAATGCCTCATATTCTTCCGGGGTCATACCCCCATATTTGAGGACTGTCCGACGGTGCATTACTAAAAAATCCGCTATGGCTGAATGACTGAGCCCATCCTGTAATAATCGTTGCACTTCGTAATACATGATCCACCCTCCAATTGTTTTGTTATCCATGCTTTTGAGCCGGTTTTATGGCTCCTCAAAGCTGGTTCTTTTAATAATGGATCATGCATCCTTATTTACCGAAACTGTGTACGCTTATTTACCGAAGTTGAGCAGTACTATTTACCAAATACTGTGCATTCCTATTTACCGATTTCTGTGCACTGTTATTTACCGATCACAGGAATGAATCAGCTGAAGAAATTGTGAAAGATATAAAGGGCAGCCGGACATTCAACAGTCAAATTGAAGGGCTGTGAAGCAATATCTCTTGGATACAAATATTTGTATCTTTTTCATGAAAGGCCTCGATGGTCTGAAGACTAAGATCCTAAAGGCTGGGGCTGAAGTCCCCCATTTCCCGGGCCAGTCTGAAGTAAGCAAATCTGTCATATCCTCCCGTTGGAAATTGACATGTCGCGATTCAAGCACTCAGCAAAGGCATTCGAGATAAACGGCTAGTAAGCAGGATGTTTATTTTCTCAAATCTTTTTTTGTCGGATTCTGCAAAAATTGCTTGCCATCTTTATCAAATGACCATACATCCGAAACCTCTTTTATGGAGACCAATCGGGTATCACCCTTCTTTATTTGAACCTTGGCCACTCGCCTAAATTTTCGGTTGGCTTTGCGTTTATTACTTTTTTCAGTCTTTGCGTTGGTGATCCCGGTAATGGGACTTTTCTTTCTTGATCTGGCCATTGATTTGCACTATTTATTCCAATACCCGGATTTTTTCAGCCTCCAAAATGATGAAAGAATGTTCTTCCAAAAGCTCAATTAATTTACCAGCATTCCTTTCAAAGTACGACTTCAGTTCTTTCAGCCGCATGTTTCCCAACTTAATGAGTACCAGTTTTTTAGGCTTTCGGGAAGCAACAAAAGAATAGTAAAAATCTGAATCCTTGGTAATTAGAGCTCTATCATCGAGAATGGAAATTTCATTAATTGTACGGTCAGCCGTAAGATTTCCTTCCGGCAAAAACGATGTGTGCAAAACATCATGCCCTGGGAAATATTGAGCAAGGGACGCAGGGATATGGGCGTCCAAAATGAGTTTCATGCGGCGGGAACTTCAATATCCTTAAATTTCATGGATGCCGTAGCGTAGGCAATACATGCTCGAACATCATCTCTTTCCAAATCAGGAAACTCCGCGAGTACGTCTTCAATGGCGTCACCTCCTGACAGATATTCAAGTATGGCCTCAACCATATACCTGGTATTCCGAATACCTGGTTTACCATGATTGATTTCCGGGTTTAATGTAATTCTTGACAGTAGATTTTCCATTTCTTATACTTTTTAATACCGAATCCTGCAGTGCCAGCTTACCCGCCTTCATTTCAGCTAGAGATTTATCAATAGCCTTTTGCTGCTCCTTACTAATTTCACTCCACCAGTCCTGCTGACCCGTTGCAAAAGTCTTTATAACGGCTAAAATAGCCCGCTTTTGCCGATCATTAAGGTAGGGCAGATATTTTTCAATTTCCTGGTCGATTAATCCGGCAGCTCGAGAAATCATGTTTACAATTTTACCCTAAAAGCAGTCCATCCAGTCGTCCGAGCAAGGAGATTTACATGCAAAATACTAAATTTTTTGCGACTGGACGGGCTGGAATTCCCTAAATAACCCCAGGGAATTACTATCTTTAACTTGATAAATCGCATCCGTTCTTTGGAATCCGCCTAATTCATGGCGTCTGACATTGCAGGCAAATCAAATATCTGATAACCAACATATTGGGAGTCGGGTTCGAATCCCTCCCTCTCCGCTGAAAATTTGCACCGATTTGCCTTCAAGCCTTTTCTGCAACGTCTTCACACGCCCCATGCTGTAGTCAAAAATATTCTTCGGTCGTTAGTTTTCGTACCGTTTTATCTTTAAGCGTGAATACATAGGTAGCCCCAACATCTGTCAGATGTACGTTGCTCCAGGCTGCGGTCTGCCAAGCAGTTCCAAGGAGGGCGGGCATTGGCTGATTGTTTACCTGTATGACCGTGTCCCCTACTTGAAAACCCGCCTTCATGGCGGGGCTGCCCGGGCAGACATACCTGACGACGTAATCATCCTGGACTTTTTTCAACACCAGGCCGGAGCGATCTTTGGGGAAAGTCGCTTTTATCACTGATTGAGGACCGGGGATTATATATAGGCGGTCGTGGCTATAATCGAAAATTATGTGGCACCTGGAAAGAATTCCCAATCCAATATGCCCGGCAACTTCTTCCGGATGCGCGCCGGTGACGGAGTCATCTGGAAAGACCCCCGGAATTTGATTAAATTCCATGCCTGCCAGATTCACCTTACTGACCGTAGCTATCGCTTCCGGGGGGGTTCTGGGGCCGCCCCCCATCCTGATGGAGTTAGCTCTTCCTTGCAGCATACTATGGGACCTGGAGTAGGCTTGATAAACCGAAATCGCTGCGGGATCACCCATATATACCCAATAAAACATTTGAGGGCCCTGCTCTATTGAAGCGGACGCAGCCCGCGAGTCGCCGTCCTGTTTATACAACAGTGGTGTTACACCCACGGGTGGAATGAAACTGTCCGGGCTGTAGAAAGCAATCCGCTGATTGGGAAAGTCGACATCAACCACTAATTCCTTAAACACTTCGTCTCCTGCATATATATCGAAGGGCGGGTTTGAATTTTGATGTCCGTATAGGGCAGCGTTGATTGGTTGCGAGAGCGTCACAGTGCCAATTTGAAGTGTCAGCGAAGCCTGAAGTTGGTGCCCAGGCGTTTTCACAAATGAAATATTGTTGTTGTCAATAAAACCCTTGTCGACCATGGTTGGGACGCTATTGATCAAATTGGCCCTCGCCTGATGGCCGTTGATAATTATGGGAACAAGGACGGAGTTTGTAGTCACCTGGATGGGTATCCAGCCGCTGGGAGGGGCACTCTTGTTTGATGGGCCGTCTGCAGATTGGGATTTTGCATGTACTGCGATCAGGGTAACGAGAACGATAGTTAGTGCTTTTTTCATCTAAGCCAAATTATTTTCCTAAACTTAGACGGGAATTGCGGAACTGGAAAAGAAATTAAATCAATGCCTCAATATTTTAAATGGATGATCCGTATTTTTCAACCTATCGGCGGCAGCCCGATGCGCTACCGGTATAGAGGTACACCTGGCGAGTAATGCTGAATTCCCCCAATCGACATAAAATTTGGTCGCGGTGAAAAAAACGAGTAAAAGGTCAGGGAGCAATTGAAAGCTGCTTATGAAAAGCTATATAAAGTTTTCCAATTAAAGGAATGTGCGAATTATATAACATCTATGCAAAAGAATATAACGCGTCATTTCTATAGAATCTTAACTTGAACCGGCTTTTATTCTTTTTTATGCCTAAAGTAACCTTCAACAACACCGGTAATGTATTCTTCCAAACTCTCAAGTGGTCGGTAGATAGTTATTTCCGATCAAAAAATCTGAAAAAGACCGGAAATTGGCAACTGTATTTAAAGACGTGGATATTAATACCCGGCGCACTTGGCCTCTATATTTACCTCCTGTTGGGCCACTATAACGGTGTGGCGGGTATCCTTGCATCTGTCTTCCTGGGATTGACGTTGGTATGCATAGCATTTAATGTGATGCACGACGCCTGCCATGGCAGCTATTCGGGAAAAGTGTGGATAAACAGTGTCATGGGATTGACCATGAACGGGTTGGGCAGCAACGCCTTTATATGGAAGATCAAACACAATATCATCCACCATACCTTTACAAATATTGACGGGATCGACGATGATATTGCCAACGGCCCTCTATTGAGACAATGTACCACTCAAAAATGGATGCCGATACACCGGTTCCAGTTCCTGTATATGTTTGTCCTTTATTCCATAAGCACCTTGTCGTGGATGCTGCGCACTGATTTTAAGCGGTACTTTACAAGGAAGATCAATAATACACGGATCACGAAGATCGATCCCGGACAACACGTGCTATTTTGGGCCAGCAAACTGTTATATGCTTTCTTCTATATTTGGGTGCCCATCTATTTTTTGGGCTGGCAGCCCTGGCTGACCGGTTTTTTGATCATTCATTTTACTATGGGGTTCACCTTAACGGTAGTGTTTCAATTGGCGCATATGGTAGAAAAGACCACATTCGCCGTAGCGGTAGAGACCCCCAAAGTCATTGATTCCGAATGGGCTATTCATGAAATAAAGACCACAGCCGATTTTGCTACAGGGAACAGGATAATCTCATGGCTGGTGGGCGGTCTGAATTTCCAGATAGAGCATCATCTATTTCCGCAGATCAGTCACGTACACTATTTCGCCTTAAGCAAAATAGTTCGGCAGCAATGCGAGCTTTTCGGCCTTCCTTATAACTGTTATCCGTCCGCATGGCAAGCGATTTATTCGCATATCCGGTTGATGAAAAGATTAGGGAACAAACATCATACTCTGTAGCATGGAAATTATGCTGCCCTTTGACCATCTGATTATTATTTGAAAAGTCTGATAACCCACTGACGGAGAATCACGATAGTGGTCAACCGCAATCATAATTTGGTGATCTCACCTTGCATAATTTCCAGTCACCATACTCCAGCCTCGAAAGATAATTTATCTTCTGGCCAATGAGAAAGAAAAAGGTGCGCCGATCGATCATGAGTTAATGCACATGATCACACTGGCTGAGTGGGGAAACCCTGACAGGACTTCTCTTTGGATGAACGAAGGGCTGGCTGCATTTTCGCAAAACATTTGCAATGGTTATAATGATGAGCAGATCTATCGGTACTTTGCCGCTAGTCGCATGCTATTGCAGATGGACTCCATGGTAAATCAGTTCTACCAGGAGCCTGAAATGATTGCCTATCATCAGGCCGGCTGCATGGTTGAATACCTCTTAAGGAAATACGGAGTTGAAAAATTCAGAGACCTCTGGCAGCAGGGGTTCTATAATTTCAATAAGATCTATGGGACATCATTTTCACGAATGGAGGCGGATATCAAAGCGACTGCGGAGCGGGACTATCCCAAGCCGCCCAATATCGACTGGAAGGCTTTTTCCGTGGGTTGCTATTGAAATTCGGGCTCCTCTTATCTTTATTAAGCGCCGTCGAAGGAAAAAATCACTTAGTTGTCGTTTTTGTTTTCGATTCTTTCCAATTTCTGAATGAATAGCATCCGGGCCGCGTCGTCCAGGTAGATCTGTTTTGACAAGATGTAAGTCGAGCTGAGAAAGGCATTACCATTGGCACCGGAGCCTGTAATGTCTATAGCAATGAGTTTCCAGCCCTGTTGCTCAAGCCAGAGAAGGATATTATTTCCATCCTTCATCTTAAATTTTTCGCGCGGATCGACCAGCAGGGATGCCTGGCTGCTGTCTGGCAGCAATTCTGCAAGACGGCCATAATTGACTTTACCGTCGCGAATATAACAGTTGACAACGGTCTTCGGTTCTTGAGAATGGGAAACCAGAGTCGCAAAGATCAGCACAAACATAACAAGTATAAATCTCATTTTTGCTCTTAAAGTTAATCAAGAAGCAAGTTTTGCTGAAATTTAAATAAATTAATTAACACTTACCTCCATCCTCGGATACACCCCAAATTCCTGAGGCAGATAACCCAGTAGCCGCCTCAAGGCAGTCTTCTCCTTTAGCACATTTAGTCCGTCGAGATTGATACTACCCTGATCGGCGTCCCGGAGTGTCACGATGGTTCTTTCGTCGCCTGAAATATCATCTCCATTTTTATGTTTGCTCTTCCATTATGAAAATCAGTTTTGGGTATAATCTGGAATCCGAATTTAGAATACATACTCTTTGTCATAAGGCGTTGACAAATTGTCGTAGGTCGGCATGTCACGACAGAGAGCCAAATCAGGTCTTAGCAGGACTAACCGCTGCAGTCCGACGTGAAAATGAGCCTATTAAAAAAATAACCATCATACTGTCACACAAAATGTGGTAGTTAACGTCTAAAGTTTATTCTGCGAGTAGAATATGCCATTTAAAACCATATTCTAATAAATATAAACACCATGAAATCGATTCAATTCTTCTTAACCGTTAGTATTTATCTTCTATTTATTCAGTGCTCGCGAAATAAAGTAACACGTAACGAACCTGTAACACAGAGCGGACTTATTGTCGCTAGCGACTCCTATGACGAAAATAGTCCGGCGAATTTATATGTGGTGAAGCCTGACGGTACTGGAATCTGCTACGTGACGGATGACGGCAATTTGAATAGAAACGCAGGATGGTCGTATGATGGGACCAGGATTGTCTACTATGTAGGAAACTTGCCCGGAATTGGAATATGGACCATGGATGCAAATGGAGACAACAAGAAACAGCTTACGTTTCTTCCTTCAAAGCCTTTTGGGCCGGCCTTCTCCCCGGATGGAAATCATATTGTTTATGCTGACTACGGTGCGGGTGAGGCTGATACCGGACTTGTAGGTATTGAAGTGTGGATGATGAATACCGACGGGATGAATAAAAGGCAAATGACCAAAACAACCATCAATGGGCTAACGAGAACAGGCATTAATATCAGATGGTCGTGCCGACCTGCGTACGCACCAGATGGTACAAAGATCGTTTATGCGTCCACACAAAGCGGTAGGAGCGAGATATGGGTTATGAATGTTGACGGATCGAACCAAAAACAGCTTACATTTCCCGGACACCCTACGGCTCCCGATGCCAACTTTCCAAGTTACTCACCTGATGGAACGAAGATTGTCTTCCTGGGTGGATATGAAACGGAATATGGCAACATTTGGGTAATGAATGCGGATAGCACACACCGAACACAGCTTACCATCGAGCCAGACAGCATTAGCAGCGATGAGCCCGCTTGGTCTCCGGATGGAAATAGCATCATGTTTAACTCCAACCGCTATGATGCGAACCTTAACCGGCGGCCTAATCAAACTTGGGTCATGAACGCAGATGGCAGCAATCCACAGGTTCTGTTTTCTCATCTCTACGGCGAAGGCCGAAATCCCTGGCGCAGCGACCCCGTGCATCCCGGCGCCCCAACATTTGAGTGCAAACACTGAAATTTGGTCCGAAAGGTATTATATTTTCGCTATTTTATTTACCCACTTTTTGCCCTGTTGCTTAACTGTGATTATGTAAATCCCGCTGGCGAGGTTTGAAATATCAATACTTTTCCGGTTATATAACCCAAACAACCGTTGGCCAACAATGGAGTAAACCTCGATGGAATAAGGTTCGCCGGCATTCGGGACCTTTATTTGTACCAGATTTTCAGACGGATTGGGAAAAATCCTCACACTACTGTCGTTGGTCAAGTCTGTGCAGCCATAATTCGCCCCATTAAACGTTACGGAAGCCGGTGAAAGGTTTTGGGGGTACCCGGCCGGTATGAACGGGTTGCATAAAGGATAACCTGTGGCAATATCAACCATTGCATCCTCCGAGCAGCCAGATGAGTTTTGGAAAAAACAACCTCCATTTACCGTAATATGGGACGCGTTATCGGCGGTACTAAATGCACTTCCGGTAATTTTGCAATTATCAAGGGTAACGATGCTATTGTTGGCAGCCGTGATGGCCTGGTTCCATATTTCAGAATTGTTTATCATCATACTGCTGCCGCCGGTGCCCACTGCTGCCAACGCGCCAAACTGAAGAACAGAACTTTCAACCGTAACCCTACTTGGCCCCGCAATGCCGATTTCGTTCACGACGGAGTTTTTTACGAACAGGTTTTCATTTGCCAAAGCATATAATTGCCAGGCAATGGGCCCTAGGTTAACATTGTTAAGGGTGACGCTTCCGGCAAGCCCATTAGCTATAGTTGTGTTCTGAAGCCCAACCTTCAGGGCCTTCATTGTATCCGTGCTGTTGGCGAAAAGGAGCGCTACCTTCAATTCTCCGGTGGCGGGAAGCCCTGCCCCATTGATATTGATTTTTGAGGTGGGGAAAATTTGCACGCCCAATCCAGGATTAGCGCTGTCCACTTCAAGATACCAGGAAGTGAACAGTCCTCCTGCCGACCTGCCAACCTTCCACGTGTAAGGTTGGGCCTGGTTGGGTGGCAGGTCAAGCGTGCCTGTGACGGATTCAAAATTTAACCAAATCCCAATGTTTGTCCCCGCTCCATGCACTGTCACTTGTGCGGTATCCTGAAGATAGGACTCAGTAGGCACATGGTTTGGCCGATAACCGATGAGTGTGGCCCTGTTTTTTAGATTGCACAACAGCCATGCTGTCCGGGTATCCAACCAGCTATTATTGATATAAAATACCGAATTGTCCGCTGCATCATAATTCATATAGAGGCTGGCAGCATTTGTAAGATCCCCCTCCTGGGTCCTGAACTCAATGTTCTCCAATTGTACCCTGCTGCTGTCAAGGGCTGTTATCGTTCGTTGGTTACTGTAATTGTTGGATATGATAAACTGATCATTTGTGGATCCTGTGGCGGAATGAACCCACAACACCGCATTTCCCCTCAACAAGATATTCCCCCTGACTACGAAGGTGTCTGCAGCAGCATTAGTGAGGTCCACATCAAGTGTGGCCCCATTCACGATGGTCAGGTCGCCCGAAATTATGCAACTGCTGCTGATCACCAAATTTCCTGTCACGGTATAGTTACCTGTGTTGCATTGCGCCAATGTAGCGTTTGATATCAGTCCGGATATAAAACAAAAAAATAATTTTGTCATTGCATTGGCTTTTATGGGCACAGCAGCGGTAATAGTTTCCAAACAGGGTTCCAATCCGGGCCGAAACCATTGGTGATCCACTGCTGATGCGAGGCTGCGATATCTGTCAAAGTAATTCCTGATGGTTGTCCTGTACATGCAAAGAAAAAAAGAATATTCTTGCCGTCCGGTGCAACTTTTGGAATGCCCTCTATACAATTGTGTGAAGAAGTTGGGCTAAGGTCACGCTCAGGCTTGCACGGGTACCATGCGTCGCTTGAGATAGCATATAGGTTGCGAGCTGTTTGGCCGGGCATTCCCTTCGGCGCGTAAGGGAATCCCCGTGAAGTGTAGATCATATTTCCGTCTGGCGAAAACCCCGGGTCAGCGTCGCCGCATTGTTCCAGCCCCGGTCCCACGCAATTGGGGCCGCCGTCGGTCACCTCGGTCCGCCCTGTCCCATCGGGCCTGATCTTGTCAAGGCGTGCCTTGTAACAGGTGTCGCTTTTTTCACCAACGACAAATAAAATCCAATTTTGGCTCGACCAGGCAAGATCTCCCCATGTCAGATCAGAATCCGCACCGGTAGGATGGCCAATTTCATGGGGGCCTGAGCCATCCGCATTCATAACCCATAATGCCCTATACTGACTGTCGTTCCAGGAAGACAGAAATGCAATCTGTGAGCCATCCGGGGACCAAACAGGATAGGAGTCTTTTCCCGTGGTAGTCAGGTCTCTGGTGGTTCCGGTGGCAAAGTCATAAACAGTGACCCGCGATTGACTTCCGGCGAGACCATAGCTACCACTGGTAAACCGGGTGTACAAGATTCGGGTACCGTCCGGAGAAAAATGCGGGAGAAATTCTTCCTCGTTATTGTTTGTCAACTGATGTCGGTTGGACCCATCCAGGTTCATTACCTCCAGTTCATAGCCTTGAGGGCCGAGGGAATCAGTTTTAATTTCTGCCATAAACACGATTTGGGCAGCGGAGACGAGCGACCCCCACTGCGGGCCTATAGATGCATTGGGGGATTTATGGCATCCAGATACGAGCGGAGCGAGGATAGAGAAAGGAATACTCATCATTATGATACCAATGCATTTCATATATATAAATTTTCAATTTATGATGATCTGTTCGCGTACCCCTTATTTGGATCTCAGCTGCCGTAATTTAACCTGCTGCTCGGATGTAAGTAAGTTCTTGATTCTGACTAACAGCGAAATCTGCCTTTTTTTAATCTTGTTCTCAATGGCCAGCAACTGCCCCAGCTGCTCAGTTACTTCTGCCTCCACGGGCTTTTCCTTTTCAACCAAAAATTTTAATTTTTCTGTTTCTTTTTGCAAATCCCATTGGAGGGACATAAACTCTGTTTGCGCATTTTGAATCTCTTTGATGAGGCTATTCCGCTGCGCTTCCGTCAGGTTGATGGCCTGTTGATTTTGCATGACCAGTTCGGGGGGGAAAAGGGCTTTGGCTAAAGGGTCATCGGTTATGTTTTGCTGAGCAAAAAGCGTGGTTTCAGTAACCAATGCAGATAAAATGATAAACATTAATTTCTTCATATAATTTTATTTGTTTGAGTTCGTGATTTTGTTAGCTGCCGTGCGTCCTCTACCAGACGGTCAGTTGACGACTTCCACTTCCAGATATATTCATTTCCAGGCTTTCCCTCTAAGAGTGAATCGGAAGGCAGGGAAGGGTGTAAGGAAATTGACCGTATTTCCATTGGCTGCTTTATATTATTGACATTGGCAAAAAAATAGTAGGAAAGTATTAGCATAACGCCAATGATACATGCGGCAATTTTTAAACCCATATTTGGATGTAATTTTACCGGATGCTTTAATTGACGGTGCCTTTTCATAAGGACATCAAAAGCCGGGATGGCCTTTTCGTCTTCTCTTTTTCGTGCCAGGTAATTTTCCCTGATCTCCTTTTCAATTTCATCCATAATTGATTCATTTAAATTATTCGACCCCGTTTTTCCGGAACCACTCAGCCAGCACTTTCTTCGCGCGGTGATAATGTTGCCTCGCCGATCCCGCTGATATATGGAGTACTTCCGCCGCCTGGTTGATACTGAAGTCATGATAAAACAACAGTTGCATAATTTGCCTTTGTCTTTCCGACAGCCGATAGAGTGCTTCCAAAAAAAACGCATTTTGGTATTTCTCGTCAAGCCTGCTCTCCGAATCGCTTTCGTATGCAGCATTCGGGAATTGCAACCCGCCACCAATCCTTTTTTCGCTTTTCCGTTGTTCCCTCGCTGCGTCGAGTGCAGTATTCTTAATGACAATAAATATCCAGGTCTTAAATGTCGAAGCCCCCCTGAACGTATGCTGTTTCTCCAGTATCTTTAAATAGGCAGTCTGCAAGATCTCGGAGGCTTTTTCTCTATCCCGGTTGCAACAATACAAGGCCCACCCGTAGCAATCACTATGGAGTTGCTCAAGCTGCGATGTAATGCTGCTCTGCGCGTTTGGGGGAATACCGCTCATTTCTTATTAGACGCCGGGCGTACCGGTTTGTGTGACAACATGAACGATTTTTCTCAGTTTTTTTTAGCAGGCTCTTCCTTAGATAACGAATTTTGCAAACTCTAATCATTGGGGGCCCGAAAGGAAGGGGAGCTTACATCGTCACCAAAATCCGAGGTGGAAATTCGGTGCACTGATCAGCCTAACCGAGCATAATATCTTGACAATAAATCATATGGAGGCCAAGGTTCAACTCCCTCCCTTCGCTGAAAATTTATAAGACCCTTACTGAGTAAGGGTCTTGCCGGTATTCAAAGGGCCATTTGGTATCCTTATGGTCGTAGATAAAATACCTGCTCGCCTGCAATGCCTTCCTTAGCCACAAAGAAGGCAAACGTTTCCTCGTAGCCGATGCCATCCGCCACCTCCGGCAGGACCAGGTATTCGACCTGATCATCTACAATATACTCTTTACCTTCAACGACAACAACGCTACCTCTCCTTCCTCGCGCCGCACGCGCACCCGTACCTTCGGCCCGATCGTCCGCATAAGCCCCTGATATACCTGCATATCCTGCCCGGCATCCCCATTCACCTCCAGCACTACATCCCCTTCCCGAAAACCTGCCTCCTCCCCCGGCGAATCCTTCATCACATCCGCCACTACGATCTTTCCCCCTATCAACGCGAGCGTCACCCCGCTATAGCTATAATCGAACGGTTGATTGAACGACTCATTCGGCACCAGGTAGATCTCCGACCGGGCATAATTCAAGATCAGGTTGAACCGCCGCAAAAGATCATTCCCGATCAACCCGCCCAGTTGCGGATAGTTGGTCACATCGTAAGAATCGTCAAAGACATAGGTCGGAATTTGGTGGAACCGGAAGGGCCCGATCGAAAAATTCTTCAGCGTCGTCAGCTGCATCGCTTTCTTCCCACCCAACCCCGCACCCTCGGTCCGCACCGGCCGTTTCCTCTTGGAACCGAATACCGCGCTGTCAGCCGTGAACTCCGAAGAGAAAAGGAGACATAGCCCCGCCCCCGTATCGAAATAGAACCGCATGTTGATATCCCTGGCGTCATTGAGCCGCCCTTCCATCATCGGCAATCCCACCAGTTGCGGACGCAAAAGATACCCACCCTTCGGATACTTCACCGGCCCTTCCGAATAGATATCCATCCGGGAGCTATCATAGTCGACCCGCACCAGGTATCTCGAAAAGAAGGTATACCCCAGTATCCCATCGATATGCTCCCCATATACACTTGAAAGGATATCATAATTGTTCACCTGCATCGTTATGCTGTCCAGCGTTACCGTCCCGACACGCAGCCGCATCCCGTCCAACAGCTTCTCCTGGCGTACCCCCCCGATCCCCCGGATAAAGGCGGAGCTGGGATGCGGGACCAGGTTTAGCCGCTGCGCCGTCATGGAATCCAGCGACATCCCCCCGCATCCCGTATCGAAAATGAAATTCAGCGAATCCGTAAAATCGCCCAGCCGAACCTTCCCTATGATAATGCCGCCTATCAGCACGCGGAACCGGATACTTCCGAGGAACCGGTCAGTCGATAAATTCGGCGCTCGGTCATCATATCCATTCTGGGCAAAAGCGTTTTTATCCTGGGCAACGGCCGGGCGAATATTCCAAACAAGAAGGAACAATATTCCGCTAAAGAAAAGGCGCATAAGGTTAATCAGATTAGAGTAACTTGTTATAAAATATTTTACCAAATTCCTTACATTTGTCTCAAATTCACCCAAGCTGCTACTACTCTTTTATTTTCCCGAATTTGGATAATTTATCCCGGGTCCAAAGAAACATTCGTACGCCCTGATTTTTCCGTCCTTAAACTTAAAGTAATCGCTGTTCCGAAATAATTTACCGTCTGTCGTCCAACCATTGGTGATCACAAAGGCATCATCTCCTTTAATAACAACCTCAGTAATTTCGAATTTTTTCATCTTATAGCAGTTTGGCCAGCACCTGTCCTTAAAGGCCTTTATATTGATGTGATCATCCATCGGGCTGGAGAAAGTAAACCCGTCAGCGAGAAATTGCTGTATCAAATTCCAGTCTTTTTTCTCAAAGGCGGTATAATAAGCCATAATGGCTTTTCCATTTGGTCCATTTTGGAGCGCTGTTGCCCGGCCGGAAGAGGACGTCTGGGAAAATCCTGCCTTGCAAGACAGGAGCACAGAAACTAAAAGAACTTTGCCAAAAAGATTAGTCAATTTCATAATTTTTTGTTTTAACGCGTTCAAAATACTTTCGGATGGTCATATCAAGAATGGGCAGTTTATTAAAATAGGGATTCCGGTGAAGTTCCATCAGGATGCGAAAGGCCTTGTCGTTTTGGTGATTGTATTGCAATGCCACGGCATAATTTATCTCGGCAAACGGGCTAGGGTAGACTTTTAAGAGCACATCATAATATTTGCAGATGGCCTCCCAATCAGTATCTTCAAATTTTCGCGCAGCACAGTGTACACAGGCGATAGCGGCTTCAAGGTGGTAGGGTGAAAAGATAGAATCTTCTGATTCGGCTAATAAAAAGGCGGCAAGCTCTATTAATGATTGGTCCCAGAGCGCCCGGTCCTGGTACTCCAGCTCAACGGCATTACCTTGCGCGTCAAAGCGGGCATTGAACCGCGCGACATTAAAAAGCATGAGTGCCTGCAGCGCCTTGGTTTCCGGATTGCACAACGGACTGTCAAACAAAAATTTATTGAGCATAAGCGCATCTTCGCACATAATTTTTCCCTGGCTTATTTTGTCGCCTGATTGCTTGTAGCCCTCATTAAATATGAGATAGATTACCTTATGCATGACCGAAAGCCGCTCCACGGAATAACCATACAACCTGGTGGGTGAAATCAATGACTCGCTTTTTATTTTTTGCCTTGCACGGTACAGCATTTTTTCAATAGCATCTGGTTTTGCCCCAAACTGCAGGGCAATATTTTCAACCTTGAGATTGGCGACATATTTAAGGGCCAGCACTATCTGCGTTTTTGGCGTCATATTTGGATGACAGCAAGCCATCAGCATCCGCAATTGTGCATCTTTGAAACCATCCTCGGAAATCTTGTCCGCGACTACCGACACCGTTTTGGCCAGGGAAATATCTCCGGTTTTAGAAACTTTTTTAAGCAGGTTGATGGATTTGTTTTCGCAGGTACGATAGAGCCACCCGGAAGGGTTTTCGGGAATGCCCGTCTTTGGCCAGTGTAATGCAGCCGCTGTAAAAGTTTCCTGCACAATATCCTCTGCCCAATCAATAGGCAAGTGCCGGAAACGCTGCAAGATCAGCGAGATTAGCTGACCGAATCTTTCTTTATAAAGAATTTCTATACGCTTCTCAAATTCATTCATTATTCACACTGTATATGGTGGCAATCGGACGGACCTCTCTCACAGCCAGGCCACTTTGCACCAGCGGGCAGGTCTGGGCAATGGCGGCAGCCTGTTCAATATTTTCTGCCCAGATAATTTCATAACCCGAAATCCCTTCACGGGCCTCAATAAAGGGGCCATCAGAAAGAATTTGGTCCTTACTTACATATCTGCCTTTTGTCAGCAGCGGTTCCCCCCTGATATAGTTGCCGGTTTCGATTAGGGAATCAACCCACCCGAGCATCAGGGGTATGTTAGCAAATCGTTCTTCATCCGTCATTTTGCGCATCCTGGCCAAATCCTCCCTTATAATGAGCATAAATTTTTCCATGATTTGCCCTATTAATTTTCTATTTTAAAGCTGATCTTAAGCTGGTCCCGTAGAAAAGACAACATCCCCACCAAAAACCGGACATTTGGCGGAAATAAAAAAATTTATATCAATGAGCGCATTTTGCATAAAATTACTTAACACTTTGTAAATCAAAGCGTTGTATTATGCGCCATTTCCAAAATCCGCAAAATGGAGCTAAATTAAAGCGGTTAAATCAATCGGATCCCGAGATTTCTGAAGCCATCCAACTGCGGATCGTCGGAGGACAGGTCCGTGATCAAGCCGCTGATGTCTTTTAGAGCGCAGACTTTATAATACTCCGTGCAGTTGAGATTGGTGTGATTGCCTAATGCGTAGGTCTTCGCGGCGTTTTTTAGCATGCTTTGTTTTACTTCACCATCTTCCTGGAAAACGGCGGAAATACCAAGATCCGGGTGAAGCGCGCAGGTGCCCATGAGATAAAGGTCTGCATTGTATTTGCCGGCTTCGCTGCTGGTCTGACCACCGGTATTTACTGCCGTTTCCCGATCGTACAGGCCTCCAAGGACGATAAGCTCAATATGCTTGTAATTCGAGAGGATCGGCACGAGCGCCATATTGTTGGTTACCAGCCGGAATCTGGCGTTGGCGGGGAGATGGGATGCCACGGCGCATATAGTGGATCCGCCATCCATGAAGATCGTTTTGCCATCTTTGATAAGCTGCTGTGCCTTTAAGCCAACGACATTCTTTTCTTCCGATAGGAACTGGGTCCGGTCCTGAAAACTGAGCGGGTTTTGAAAAAGGGAAATAGCGCCGCCGCGGACCTTAACGAGCAGGCCGTTGTTGTGAAGCGAGTCGAGATCTCTTCTGACCGTATCTTCGGAAACATTCAAAGCGCTAGAAAGGGATTCGAGGTTGACTTTACCCTTCCTTTTGAGGGCGGTCAAAATATGTGTAAACCGTTCTTCTTTTAACATATTAAGCCGATATTTCTACATAGTTTCCTTCGGGGTCCAGGACGACGCTTTCATAATAGCCGTCGCCCGTAGTCCTCGGCTCGCTAAAGATCGTAAAATTATCCTTTCTCAACCGCTCCGTCAAGGCATCGACCTTGTCTTTTCCGCCCAGGGAGATGGCGAAGTGGGCCAGGCCCATGCCATACCCCCTTTTACCCCCGTCAGGCTGGATGTTGGGATGGGTCATCAGCTCCAATCGGGTTCTGCCTTCTCCAAAATTGATAAAATAGGAGGTAAAGCGTTTGGCGCCATTCGTATATTTCGGCCCGGAAACTACATCGAAGTAGTTTAGATAGAAATCCTTCATTGCTTCCAAATCCTGAACCCACAGCGCAAGGTGTTCGATTTGCATTTTCATGATTTTTTATTCCGCCACTACCTTCCCCTGCATTGTACCCCAATGACCCGGGAAACTGCAGATGAAAGGATAAACGCCCGCTTGGCTGATCGTGAATTCCACCTGGTCCGATTGGCCGCCGGCGACCAATTTTGTATGGGCGATAATTAATTCCGTCACCGAAGAAGGGACATACTGCTCGTTTTGCGCGTTACGCGCTGCGTCGGCAAAGTCGGCGAGGTCGATGCCCGGCTTCAGGATCACAACATTATGCGACATGGAGACATTTCCCGGGGCGGAGGTGTTTTTAAAGATCAGGGTTATCTTCTTTCCTGTATGGACTTTGAACAGTTCTTTATCGAACCGCATATTCTCGTTTGCCTGCAAACGGATGGTATCGGTAAAGTTCTGCTTTTCTGCACCGGGGACAGATCTTTCCATACTATCCGAAGCCGCCTGCCATTTCGCTGAATCCGGTTGACTGACGGAGTATCCTGCACCTTGCCCAAGGTCCTTGAGCTTTATATTCCTGAAGGCTACGCCGTTTGTCCAGTCCTGCAGGGCGAGGTGTCCGCTGACGGCAACCCCGAACTCGGGATATTTCTTCAGCGAGCTGGCCGCCACCAAACTTTTCCACGAATCGCTTTTCAGATCGACCTGCACGGTAAGCACGTCGTTGAGCCAAAAGGTTACCGCTCCATTTTGTTGAAGGATGCGCGAATGGTTCCATTCGCCCGACTTTGGAAC
>Ga0302326_10003314_pt1 | contig 38045 bp, 30 predicted proteins | sample Palsa_T0_3_FD_202264 | JGI IMG/M metagenome (GOLD analysis project Ga0302326, IMG submission 202264) | Peat permafrost microbial communities from Stordalen Mire near Abisko, Sweden - Palsa_T0_3 | ecosystem: Environmental > Terrestrial > Soil > Palsa > Peat permafrost | place: Sweden: Abisko... | reverse complement strand
CTCAGGGCGGCGATGAAATCGCTGGCCGAGTCGGGTGCGCCGATGCTCGTGCACGCGGAGGACCCGGCCGAGGTGACGTCGCCCGCGGGGTCCTCCTACGACGCGTTCGTCGCCTCCCGGCCGACGGTCGCCGAGCGGCGGGCGATCGAGACCGTCATCTCGGCCGCCGCCGCCACCGGCGCGCGGGCGCACATCGTGCACCTGGCGGCGGGCGACTGCGCGGCGCTGATCGGCGCGGCCCGGGCGGCCGGGGTGTCGCTGACGGCCGAGACGTGCCCGCACTACCTGTTCTTCGCGGCCGAGGAGGTGCCGGCCGGGCACACCGAGTTCAAGTGCTGCCCGCCGATCCGGTATGCGGTCAACCGGGAGGCGCTCTGGCGGGCGCTGGGCGACGGCGCGATCGACGGCGTCGTCTCCGACCACTCGCCGTGCACGCCCGAGCTGAAGGGGCTGCCGGACGGGGACTTCCGCACCGCCTGGGGCGGGATCTCCTCGCTCCAGCTCGGGCCGTCGGTGGTCTGGTCGGTCGCGCGGCGGCGCGGGTACTCGCTGGCCGACATCGCGCGGTGGATGTCGCTGTTCCCGGCGACGCTGGCCGGGCTGCCGACCAAGGGGCGGATCGCGGTCGGGTGCGACGCTGACTTCGTGGCGTTCGACCCGGACGCGTCGTTCGTCGCGCGGGGGGCCGAGCTGCTGCACAAGCACCCGGCGACGCCGTATGAGGGGCGGACGCTGTACGGCCGGGCGACGCGGACCTGGCTGGGCGGGGCCGAGGTCACCCCGTTCGACCCGCCGCGCGGGCGGCTGCTCGCGCGGGGAGGCGGGCTGCTTGCGCTCTGAGGACGCGGATCCGCTGCAGCTGCCCGATCTCGCGTCGCGGGCGCTGCGCGGGTCGGTGATCGCGGCCTCGGACGAGTTCTTCGCAGAGAAGGAGAACCTGATCAACCCGGGCGCGCCGACGTTCTCGGCGCACACCTTCGGGCACAAGGGGCAGCTCTACGACGGGTGGGAGACGCGGCGACGGCGCGGGGCCGACGCCGACCTCGGTCTGCTGCCCGGCGTCGATGAGCATGACTGGGCGATCGTGCGGCTCGGCGCGCCGGGGGTGGTGCACGCGGTCGTGGTGGACACCGCCCACTTCACCGGGAACTTCCCGCAGGCGTGCTCGGTCGAAGCGTGCTGGGCAGACGGGTATCCGGACCTAGCCGCGCTCGAGTCGGCTCGGTGGGTAGAGATCGTGCCCCGGGCCCCGCTGACCGGGGACGCGCGGCACACGTTCGAGATCCCCGCTGCGTCTCGGCACCGGTACAGCCACCTGCGGCTGCGGATCTTCCCCGATGGCGGGGTGGCGCGGCTGCGGGTGCACGGGGTCGTGGTGCCCGATCCGGCGCTGCTCGAGGGGCTGACGTTCGACCTGGCGGCGCTCGAGAACGGCGGCGACGTGGTCGGGTGCAGCGACCGGTTCTACTCGGCCCCGCGCAACGCCATCTCCCCCGGCCTGTCCCGGGTGATGGGCGAGGGGTGGGAGACGCGGCGGCGGCGCGCGGCCGGGAACGAGTGGCTGGCGGTACGGTTCGCCGGGCAGGGGGTGGTATCGCTGGTCGAGGTGGACACCTCCGGGTACATCGGGAACTCGCCCGGGGTGGCCGAGGTCCGCGGATACACGGGGGGCGTGTCGGATGCGGGCGCAGCCTGGGACGATCCGTCGTCGTGGGGGCCGCTGCTGCCCCGGACCTCGCTGCGGCCGGACACGCCGCACCGGTTCCGGGTCCGGCCGGCGGCGTGCGAGCTGGTCCGGCTCGACGTGCTTCCCGACGGCGGCGTGGCCCGGCTGCGGCTGTACGGTTCGCTGACGGCCGAGGGCCTGACCCGGGTGCGCGAACGCTGGGCCCAGACGGCCCTCTGACCTCGCTGCGCATCATAGTTCGGTCAGGCTTTGAGTCCGCCATGCTAAAAATTTGACCGAGCGTACTAAAAAATGTACGGTCGGATAACAGGCGATAGCGGCGGAGGTGCGTCAGCCGTGATGGTGCGAGTCACAACCGGGCGGAAGTCATTCATCGAGCAAGCGCGTCGTGAGCAGATCGTGGACGCGGCGATCGACGTGCTCTACCAGAGCGGTTTCGGCGCCGCGTCCCTCGGCGCGATCGCCGAGCGCATCGGGGTGAGCAAGGGCGTGCTCTCCTATCACTTCGCGGGCAAGAGCGAGCTGCTGCGCGAGGTCGTCGGGCGCGTGCTGGCCGAGGCGGCCGCGTACATGACCCCCCGCGTCGCGGCGGCGACCTCGTACACGGACGCGCTGCGGATCTACGTGACGTCGAACCTCGACTTCATCGGCGCGCACCGACGCGAGATCATCGCGTTCACCGAGATCGTGAACGGGATGCCGCCCGGCGGCAGCGAGCCGCCGCCCTACCTCGAGGGACACCAGTCGGCCGTCGAGGACCTGACCCGGCTGCTCGAGGCGGGCCAGGCGGCGGGCGAGTTCGGCGAGTTCTCGGCCTTCGTGACCGCGGTGTCCCTGCGCGCGTCGGTCGACGCCATCTCCGGACTGCTGCGGGCTGATCCGGCGATGGACGTCGGCGCGTACGGCGCGGAGCTGCTGGGCCTGTTCGAGCGGGCGGTGCGGGCATGACCGCGGCGCGGCCCACGCCGGGCCCGGGCCTGGGCCCGGTCGCGGGCGAGCAGGGCGCTCCCGCGCTGCGGATCGCGGGGCTGGCGAAGTCGTTCGGCGACACCGCGGCGGTCAGCGACGTCGAGCTGACGGTCAGCAGCGGCAGCTTCCTCGGGCTGGTCGGGCCGAACGGGGCGGGCAAGACCACGCTGCTGTCGATGGCGATCGGGCTGCTGCGGCCCGACCGCGGCACCGCCTTCGTGCTCGGCCACGACGTCTGGTCGAAGGCGGGCTCGGCGACGGCGAAGCAGCTGATCGGCGCGCTGCCGGACGGGCTGGCGCTGCCGCACCGGCTGACCGGGACGGAGCTGCTGACCTACATCGGCCTGCTGCGCGCGATGCCCGAGGAGGTGGTTCGCGATCGCGCCGCCGAGCTGCTCGACGTCCTCGACCTGGCGCACGCGGGGCGCACCCTGATCGCGGACTACTCGACCGGCATGCGGAAGAAGATCGGCCTCGCCAGCGCGCTGCTGCACGGGCCGCGGGTGCTGGTTCTCGACGAGCCGTTCGAGGCGGTGGACCCGGTGTCGGCCGCGGTCGTGCGGGCCATCCTGGACGGCTTCATCGCGGCCGGCGGGACGGTCGTGATGAGCACTCACGTGATGACGCTGGTCGAGCAGGTCTGCGACCACGTCGCGGTCATGGCGCACGGTCAGATTCTGCGGACCGGGACGCTGTCGGCGGTCCGCGGCGGGCAGACGCTCGAGGCCGCGTTCGCCGAACTGGTCGGCGCGGCACCGGCCCGGGGGCTGTCATGGTTCGCGTCCTGATCGCGCTGCGCCGCACCATTGTTCGGAACCAGCTGGCCAGGACCAACCCGGCCATGCTGCTGATCGGGGCCGGGCTGGTTCTGCTGTCCGCCCTCGGCACGATCTGGCTGGGGCTTGTTTCGTACCCGAGCCAGGCGGCCGCCACCGACGTGCTCGCGCTGGTGTTCCTGCTCTGGGCGGGCGGACGGGTGGCGCAGAGCGCGCTGGCGGGGGACGCCGTGCTGCGGCCCGAGCTGTTCAGCCTGCTGCCGCTTGACCGCCGCCGGCTGGCGCGCTCCCTGCTCGTCGTCGGCCTGCTCGACCCGGCCGGGGTGTTCATGGCGATCGCGTTCGCCGCGCTCGTCGCCCGGGCGGCCCGCCTGGGCGCGGCCGCGACGGCCGTCGCGGTGCTGGCCGTGATCTTGTCGCTGGCGCTGGCCAGCGTGCTGTCCACGATCGCGGGGGCGGCGCTCGGCCCTGGCTCGCGCCGCGGGCACGACGTCGGAACGATCGTGACCGCCGTCGCGCTGAGCGTGGTCGCGGTCGCGGCGACGTTGCTTCCCGCGTTGGACACGGCGCTTCGCCGCGGTACGGTTCCGTGGCTGGCGGACGCGCTGACGTGGCTGCCGACGGGCTGGGGGCCGGTCGCGGTGCAGGCGGCCGCGCGCGGCGACTGGCTGGCTGTCTTTGGATCGCTGGCGGGCCTGGCCGTGCTCACGGTGGCCGCCGCGGACTGGTGGCCGGCCGTGTTGAGCAGGCGGATGGACGCGGCGGCGCGGCCCGCGCACGCGGGCGGCGGGCGGCCGGGGTGGTGGTCGGCGCTGCCCCGCACGCCGGCCGGGGCGGTCACGGCCAAGGAGATCCGGATGTGGGTGCGCGACCCGATCCGGCTGACCTGCCTGCTGATCGCGGTCATCGTCGGCGCCGCGGTCTGCGCCATCCCCCGGCTGACCGGCGGCACCTACCTGCTGCTGCCCTACGGGGGGATCCTCACCGCGGTGATCGCGGGCGCCTGCGCGTGCAACCTCTACGGCTCTGACGGCACCAGCCTGTGGCTGACCGTGATGACCCCGGACTCCAGCCGGGCCGACGTCCACGGCCGCCAGGCGGCGTGGCTGATCGTGGTCGCGCCTTACACGGTCGCGATCACGGTCGCGTTCACGGCGCTGAGCGGCGAGCACGCGGCCTGGCCGTGGGCGCTGGCGGTCCTGCCGGCCGTGCTCGGCGGGGCGGCCGGGCTGGCGCCGTTCTCGTCGCTGATCAGCGTCCAGCCGCTCGACGAGACCGGCGGTCCGACGCCGGCCTACTCACTGAAGGTGCACATCGCGCTGGTGGTCGTCGCGCTCACCGCGCTGGTGCCGGTCGCGGTCCTGGTGGCCGCGCATGTCTGGCACGAGCCGTGGCTGTCCTGGGCGGGCGTGCCGGTCGGCCTCGCGACCGGGGCAGGGCTGACGGCCTACCTGGGCCGACGCGCGGTCTCCGGGCTGGAGAACCGGCAGGTGCGCATCCTCCGGGTGCTGGCCGATGCCGAGCGGTAGGCCGCGCGCAACCGGCGCGAAGGCCGCGACAGGCTGGCGAGACCAGGACCGTCGCGGCCTTCGTTTCCTGGCTAGGCCAGCGATTTAGGCCTGGCCGTCGCGGACCCCCTTCTCGATCTTGTCGCCGACTTCCTTGTCGACGTTCTTCCAGTACTGGAAGGCGCGCTGGAGCACCGGCTCGGTGACGCCGTTGAGCAGGTGGCCGGTGACGTTGCTGACCAGCCGGGCACGGGCGGCGTCGTCGAAGACGTCGCGGACGAGGGTGCCGGGCTGGCCCCAGTCATCGTCTTCGGCGTGCAGTTCGTAGGCGCTGCGCATGATGTCGCCGTCGGCGTACCAGGTGGGCGGCTTGTACTTCTCGGTGTCGGCGCTCGGGCCGCCCTTGGAGTTGGGCGCGTAGACCGGGTCGGACACGTTCTGCATCCGCATCGCCCCGTCCTTGCTGTAGCTGTGCACCGGGGCGGTCGGGGCGTTGACCGGGATCTGCTGGTAGTTCACCCCCAGCCGGGCGCGGTGCGCGTCGGCGTAGGAGAACAGTCGGCCGAGCAGCATCCGGTCCGGGCTGGCGCCGACGCCGGGGACCATGTTGTTGGGCTGGAAGGCGGCCTGCTCGATCTCGGTGTGGTTGTCGGTCGCGTTGCGATCGAGGGTCATCGTGCCGACCTCGATCAGCGGGTAGTCCGCGTGCGGCCAGATCTTGGTCATGTCGAACGGGTTGAACCGGTAGGTCTTGGCGTCCTCGAACGGCATGACCTGCACCTTCAGCTTCCAGCTGGGGAACTCCCCACGCTGGATCGCGTCGAACAGGTCCCGCCGGTGGTAGTCGCCGTCGGCCCCGGCCATCTGGTCGGCGTCGGCCTGGGTGAAGAACTCGTTGCCCTGGTCGGAGACGAAGTGGTACTTCAGCCAGACTTCCTTACCGCCGGCGTTGATCCAGCTGTAGGTCTGGGAGCCGTAGCCGTTCATGTGCCGCCAGGTCCGCGGGATCCCGCGGTCGCCCATCAGGTAGGTGACCTGGTGCGCGGACTCCGGGGACAGGGTCCAGAAGTCCCACTGCATGTCGTTGTCGCGCAGGCCGTTGTCGGCCCGGCGCTTCTGCGAGCGGATGAAGTGCTGGAACTTCATCGGGTCCTTGATGAAGAAGACCGGGGTGTTGTTGCCGACGAGGTCGTAGTTGCCCTCGGTGGTGTAGAACTTCACCGCGAACCCGCGCGGGTCCCGCCAGGTGTCGGGGGATCCTCGCTCCCCTGCCACGGTCGAGAACCGGACGACCAGGCGGGTGGTGGCGCCGGGCTGGAACACGGCCGCCTTGGTGAACTGGCTGACGTCGTTCGTCACTTCGAACCGGCCGAACGCGCCGCTGCCCTTGGCGTGCGGCTGCCGCTCCGGGATCCGCTCCCGGTTGAACTGGGCCATCTGCTCGATCAGGTAGCTGTCCTGGAGCAGGATCGGGCCGCCGGGGCCGACGGTCAGCGAGTGCTCGTCGCTCTCGACCGGGATGCCGGCGTCCGTGGTGGTTGGCTTGGACTGGTCGGTGGTCATGCGCGCACCTCCCTCGTAGATGGAACCGGGCCGCGCTGGACCCTGGGTCCAGTAACCTCCCCATCACCATCCGTCCAAACCAGTTCCTCCCCAGCGCCGTCCGTCCCATGCATCGTGGGCGACGGGACCGGCCAGGCGCTCTGGGTGTCCTTGTCGGGTCCGTGGGGAGTGCCCGCCTCGCTCGCCTTCTTGCTGTTATCCGGATGGCGAGCGTGATCACGAAGGATTTATGCACCTACACGATTAAAATCCTTCATCAAGACAAAATCATTCGTGATCATCGAACTGGGAATCGATTTAGGGCTAGGGCGGACAGCAGCTCGTAGCCGACGTGGGCGGCGGCGATGCCGGTGATCTGGGCGTGGTCGTAGGCGGGGGCGACCTCGACGATGTCCGCGCCGACCAGGTTGAGGCCGGCGAACGAGCGGAGCATGGCGAGCAGCTCGCGGCTGGTCAGGCCGCCCGCCTCGGGGGTGCCGGTGCCGGGCGCGAAGGCGGGGTCGAGCACGTCGATGTCGACGCTGACGTAGACCGGCCGGTCGCCGACGCGGGCGGCGATCCGCTCGATCACGCCGAGGCTGCCGAGGTGCTCGAGCTCGGTCGCGGGCACCAGCTGGAACCCGACCGCGGTGTCCGCGACCAGGTCGTCGGCGTCGTAGAGCGGGCCCCTGATGCCGACGTGCAGGCACCCCTCGGGGTCGAGCAGGCCCTCGTCGAACGCGCGCCGGAACGGCGTGCCGTGCGTGTAGGGGGCGCCGAAGTAGGTGTCCCAGGTGTCCAGGTGCGCGTCGAAGTGGACGACGGCGACCGGGCCGTGGACCGCCTTGACCGCGCGCAGCAGCGGGAGCGCGATCGTGTGGTCGCCGCCGAGGGTCAGCACCCGGGGCGCCCGCTCGAGCAGGTCGCGGGCACCACGCTCGATGGCGGCGATGGCATCGCCGATGTCGAACGGGTTGACGCCGATGTCGCCCGCGTCCGCCACCTGGCGGGCGGCGAACGGCGACACGCGCAGGGCCGGGTTATAGGGGCGCAGCAGCCGGGAGGACTCCCTGATGTGGCCGGGCCCGAAGCGGGCGCCGGGCCGGTAGCTGACCCCGGTGTCGAACGGGACCCCGAGGATCGCGATGTCGGCCCGCGGCACGTCGCTCAGCCGCGGCAGCCGGGCGAACGTCGGCTCGCCGCCGTACCTCGGCACGACCGTGGCGTCGACCTGGCCGACGATTCCGTCAACGGTGACGCGCGGCTCGGTCCAGGGCAGCGGCCGACGCTCGGCCTGACTGTCGGGCTGGCTCTGCGGCTTGCTCTCAGGCACTCGTTGAACTCCCGCTGATCGTCTGCAGTTCGCGGTCGCTGGCCTCGATCGCGGCGCGCTCCGGGGCCAGGTCCAGCGACCGGGACGCTACCAGATAGACCAGACCGGACACGACCAGGCCGACCAGCCACGAGTAGTCGACACCGTGCGCGAGGTGGGCGGGGATGTACCCCTCGTAGGACAGGCCGAACAGCGGCGGCAGCACCATGAACGGGATCATGGCGGCGAACCCGACGCCGTAGGCGGTCAGCCCGCGCCAGCCCCACTTCCCGTACACGCCGTCGGGCCGGAAGATGTCGGTGATCGCGTAGTGGCCGCGCCGGACGAAGAAGAAGTCGACCAGGTTTAGCGCCGTCCACGGCACCAGCAGGTAGAGCATCAGGGTGAGCGAGTCCAGCACCGTGTTCTCGGCGGTGGCGTTGCCGCTGCTGGAGATGGCGGCGCCCGCCGCGTACCAGATGATCGCGAGGACCACGATGGTGACGATCCGCCAGGCGCGGCTGGGCTTGATCGGGCGGAATGAGTCGATGCCGGTCAGCACCGTCAGCATGGCCCCGTAGGCGTTCATGCCCATGGTGGCGAGCAGCGCGGTGGCGGACAGGAACGCGGTGATCGTGCCCAGCGGCGCGGCCACGTTGTCGCCCACCTGCACCAGCCCGGACAGGCCGTCGGTGACGCCGAGGCGGGTGGCGAGCCAGGCGCCGAGCGCGATCAGCCAGATCGCGGAGCCGGACGCGCCGAAGAACACCGCCGCGATGATCCCGCGCGGCGAGGTGTCGCGCGGCATGTAGCGGGTGTAGTCAGAGACGTAGGGGGCGTAGGTGATGTTGTAGGCGGCGGCGGTGGCGAACTGGGCCATGAACGCGGCGAAGAGGAAGCCGCCGGGGTGGCTGGGCGGGTGACCGCCGGCGTGGCCGATGAGGATCGCCACCGAGATGATCAGGTAGCACGGGAGGGAGATGACCAGCAGGAACCGGAACACCCGGTGCACCCAGTCGTGGCCGAAGATCGCCAGCAGCGCCGCGATCACCGCGGTGGCCGCCGCCACCCAGCCCGACGACCAGCCGAAGGCGCCGTTCAGGCCGCTCGACATCAGGATCTGGTCGGCGACGTTGAACGCCATGTAGGTGAAGAGCGCGGCGACGATGGCGACGATCACGCCCCGGTACCCGAGCTGGGCCCGGGACTGGATGATCTGCGGCAGCCCGAAGACCGGTCCCTGGGTGGCGTGGAAGGCCATGAACAGGGTGCCGAAGGCGATGCCCGCGACCCCGGCGAGAATGGACCAGCCGAGCGACAGGCCGAGCGCGGGGCCGACGAAGCCGATCGGGATCGTGAAGTACTGGAAGTTGCCGAGGAACCAGAGCATCGACTGCAGCCACGGCCGCCCGTGCCGCTCAGCGTCGGGGATCCAGTCGATCGAGTGCACTTCGATCTGGCCGATCAGGCCGCTGCCGCCGCCTGCCTCGTCGGCCCGCGTCTCGCTCGCTGTCGTCATTTGGCCCTCCCACATAGCGCCTGCCTATGCCCCGATATAGTGAGGGATGAGTTTCCTGCTAGTCAACCCTTGTTTCCTGACTTAACCCGGATGTTTCATGGATGACGCACGTGTCGGCGCCCAGCTGCGCGCGGCCCGGCTGGCTGCGCGCAAGTCGATGGCCGAGGTCGCCGAGGAGGCCGGGCTGACCAAGGGGTTCCTGTCCAAGTTGGAGCGTGACCTGGCCAACGTCTCGGTCGCCTCGCTGATCAGGCTGTGCGACGCGCTCGGCGTCTCGGTCGGCTCGCTCTTCCAGCCGTCGAAGGGCGAGGTGGTCCGGGCGGGCGAGCGGCCGACGATTAACTTCGGCGGCAAGGGGATGTCGGAGTACCTGCTCACCCCGGCCCACGAGCGGCGGATGCAGGCGATCCTGTCCGACATCGCGCCCGGCGGCGGCAGCGGCGACGAGCAGTACGCGCTGCCGGCCGACGTGGAGCTCGTCTTCATCATGGCCGGGCGGCTTGAGATCACCATCGACGAAGAGGTGGTCGTCCTCGACGAGGGGGACGCGTTCACGTTCACGGCCAGCGCGCGGCATTCCTTCCGTGCGACCGGGGATTCGGGGCCGACCCGGGTGCTCTGGGTGGTCTCCCCCGCGCTGCCGGACGCGACGCGCTATCCGTGACGGCCGCGTGCTTGAATCGGGTCATGGTCGAGCGGGTCGTGGTGGCACCGGACAAGTTCAAGGGCAGCCTGTCGGCCACCGGCGTGACCGCCCGGGTGACGGCCGGGCTGGCGCTGGGCGGGTTCGGCGGCGAGGTCGTGCCGGTACCGGTGGCCGACGGCGGGGACGGAACGGTCGCGGCCGCGGTGGCGGCGGGCTACCGCCCGGTCGACATCGAGGTCCCCGGGCCGGTCGGCGGGGCCGTCACCGCCACGTTCGCGCTGCTGGACGGGACCGCGGTCATCGAGGCGGCGCAGGCGTGCGGGCTGGCGCTGCTGCCGCCGGGCGAGCTCGCGCCGCTGACCGCGACCAGCCGCGGCGTCGGCGAGCTGATCCTGGCGGCCAGCCGGATGGGCGCCAGGCAGATCGTGCTCGGGGTGGGCGGGGTGGCCACCACCGACGGCGGGGCCGGCCTGGTCCAGGCGCTGGGGGCGGAGCTGGCCGACGAGTCCGGGCGGCCGCTGCCGCCCGGCGGCGGGGCGCTCGGGCGGCTGGCCGCGCTCGAGCTGTCCGGGCTGGGCGACCTGTCCGGAGTGGAGTTCTGGCTCGCCTCCGATGTGGACAACCCACTGCTCGGCGGGTCCGGCGCGGCCGCGGTGTACGGGCCGCAGAAGGGCGCGTCCGGCGACGACGTGCGGGTGCTCGAGGCCGGGCTGACGCGGTGGGCCGACCTGGCCGAGGCGGCGGTCGGCGCCCGGCTGGGCGGGGTCGGTGCAGGGCGGTCGCCGCGGCGCCGGGTGGCGGACGAGCCGGGGGCGGGCGCGGCCGGCGGCCTCGGGTTCGCGGCCCTGCTCTTCCTCGGCGCGCGGATGCGGCCCGGCATCGAGCTGCTGCTCGAGCTGGCGTCGTTCGGTGAGCGGCTGGACGGGGCGCGGCTGGTGATCACCGGCGAGGGGTCGCTCGACGGGCAGACCCTGCACGGCAAGGCCCCGGTCGGGGTGGCCCGCGCCGCCGCCGCGCACACGCCGCCGGTTCCGGTGGTGGCGGTGGCGGGCCGGTGCACGCTGTCACCGGATGAGCTCCGGGCGGCGGGCATCTCCGCCGCGTACGCTGTCAGCGACATTGAGCCCGATCTCGATCGGTGCATGGCCAACGCGGGCCCGCTGGTGGAGCGGCTGGCCGAGCGCATCGCCGCCGACTGGCTCGGCTGATCCCAGACACGGCTAATCCCGGACACGAAGGAAAGGCGCGAGCGATGGGCGCTAACTCGCCGGACTTTGCGCACGCATTCGAGGATCTGCCCGCGCAGGCGCGGCTGCAGGCGGCCGAGATCGCGGGCACGCAGCCGGGCATCAGCCTCAGGCGGCGGATCAGGGAGGAGCTCGAGACGTTCGGCCTGGACGCCTACGGCACCCTGGAGGAATCGCGGCTGCTGCGGTTCCTGTCGGACTACCCGGTCGAGCCGTACACCTACCCGGTCTCGCTTCGGGTCTGGCGCGGCGAGCGGCCGGACGCCGCGAAACTGGCCGCGCTGGCGGGCGGCGATCGGGTTGGCGCCACGATCAACCTGTGCGCGGAGATGCCGGAGGGCGACGTCCCGGCGATCGCCGCGGCGGGACTGGCCGGGCAGCTGCGGACCACCCGCATCCCGATCACCGACATGGAGTCGCCCACGGTCGACCAGCTGACCGAGCTGATCGACCTGCTGGCCGGCCCGGACGGCGACCTGACCTACGTGCACTGCGAGGCGGGCAGGGGTCGCACCGGGGTGGCGATCGCCTGCTACCGGATGGCGGTGAGCGGCTGGGGGGTCGAGGACGCGCTGACCGAGGCGGTCAACTTCGGCTGCATCGTGCCAGGCCAGCAGGCGTTCATCCGCGAGTTCGGCGAGGCCCTGCGCGGCGCGTCGCTGGCGGGCCGGTACCCGCTGTTGCCGCTCGGCTCGGTCAGCGCCACCCCGGCTCAGCTGGCTGCTTCCATCCGCACCGCAGTGGAGCCCCTGGAAACAGACATCAACGCAAAGTAACTAACTAACTCCGCTCAGATACCGACTCCGCTACTCTGAATCCCACGCTCGCCCGGGGGGTTGAGTGAACTCACCGTCAACCGGGGGGTGGAGTGAGCGAGCCCGCGGCGGCTGCGGCCGTGCGCTTCGACGAGGCCGCTGCGGGCCAGCAGCAGCGACTACAGGACGCCGACAGCGCGCTCGGCAGCCTGTTTCCCCGGGCGCCGCAGAGCGCGCCGCGCTCGCCGGGCCGCTTGCTGCTGCTCATCGCGGCGCAGGTCGCGGCGGTCGCCCTCGGCGCGCTGGCGCTGCTGTTGCGGGTTCCCGGCCTGCCGTCCTGGGACACCATCTACGGCGAAGACTACTGGGAGTTCTTCCGGCAGGCGCTGCAGCAGCCATGGCACGTGTTCCTGGTCTACAACGGCTACGAGCAGCTTGTCCCGCGGGTGCTGGCGCAGTTCGCGGCCTACTGCCCGCTGCCCGAGGTGGCCCGGTTCCTCGCCGTGTCCGGCGCGGTCGTGGCCGCCGCCTGCGGCCTGTTCGTCTTCCACGCGAGCGCGGGCCAGGTCAGGTCGGTCGGGCTGCGGGCTCTGCTCGGCGTCGCCGTTGTGCTGTTGCCGACCGCGCCGATGGAGATAGCCGACAGCGGGGTCAACACCCCCTGGTACCTGCTACTGGCGATGTTCTGGGCGCTGCTGTGGCGGCCGCGAACGCCGGCCGGGATGGCGGTGGCCGCGTTCGTGGCCTTCGCCGCGGCCTCGAGCAACAGCGTGAACGCCCTGTTCGTCCCCGTGGCGGCGGCGCGCCTGTACGCCCTGCGCCGCCCTCGGGAGCACGCGGCGACCGCGGGCTGGGCGGTGGGCTGCCTGGTGCAGATACCGGAGATTCTGCCGAGCTACTGGTCCGGCAAGTCCCGCCTCGCCGCCAAGCCGGGACCGTTTGGCCATTCGCTGGCCTTCTACGCGCACGACGTGGTGCTGCCGTCGCTCGGCTGGCATCTGGCGCTGGCGCTGGAGTGGCTGGCGGGGCGGGACGGGGCCACAGTGATCGTGGCCATCTCGCTGGCCGTCGCCGTCGGCGCGATGCTCGTCGCTCAGCCGCCGAACCGGCTGTTCGTGGTGAACGCGCTGCTGGCCGGCTTCTTCTTCTCGATGTTCGGCACGACGCTGACCCCGCACCTGGCCACCCAGACGGTGTCGGCGGAGAACGAGCCCGGTTCCCGCTACACGGCGCTGCCGATCTTCCTGATCGAGTGCATCGCGGTGGTCGCGGTCGACTACGTCCTGCGGCAGCGGACGGCCGGCGTCCGTCATCGCCGGGGCGCCGGCCTGCGGCCCGGCTGGCTGGTCTACCCGCTGGTGGTCGTCCTCGCGGCGAACTGGGCGGCCGACTTCCGGTACGCCGGCATCCGCAGCAACGCATCCTGGGACTGGGGGCCGATCGCGGCCGAGTGGGAGCACGCGTGCGAGCGTTCGCGGTCGGGCGTGATCGTGGAGCGGGCCGGCCCAGACGACTACTCTCTTCCCTGCTATCACATCGCCCGTTACCGACGCTCGCGCTCGTAGCCGAAAGGAAGCGCACAGCAAAGGGAAGATCGTTCTCAAGTAACCGATATGCGCACCGGCGCGCGTCGATAACCTGGGTAGCAGGTCCTGCCGCACCGTGTCCGCGCAACGCTGCCCGCGCGCCGTGATCGGGGCCCTGCAGAAAATGGGAACGCGAAGGTCTGCGAAGGGATCCCGACCATGTCGGAGCAGCCTGCCATCCAGTACGCGGAATTGCTCCGGCAGCTGCGGGCCGAGCGGGGACTGACCCAGGAGGAGTTGGCCGCGGCCGCCGGGATCAGCCCGCGGACGGTGAGCGACCTCGAGCGCGCCATCAACCAGACCCCGCGCCGGGCCACCGCCGAGCTGCTGGCCGATGCCCTGGACCTGTCCGGGTCTGAGCGGGAGCAGTTCATGGCGGCCGCCCGCCGCAGGCCGGCGGCCGGCGCCCCGTTGGCCGCCGACGCTGACCCCGCCGCCGCCGGCGGCGTCTCGGCCGACGACGCCGACGGCCCCGAGGGCGACGCGGGCGCCTCGAACGTGGTGTGGGTCGAGTCGGCCGCCAGCGCGGCGTTCGTCGACCGCGAGGAGGAACTCGGCGTTCTGCGGGAGGCGTGGTCGAGCGCGAAGGCGGGCCGTCGGGTGCTGACGCTGATCGCCGGGGAGCCGGGGATCGGGAAGACGGCGCTGACCGCCGAGCTGGCCCGGCTGGTGAGCGCGGATGGCGGGCTGGTGCTCTACGGGCGCTGGGACGAGCATGTGCCGGCGCCGTACCAGGCGTTCCGCGAGGCCCTGAACGACTACGCGCGGGCCTGCCCGGACGCGCTGCTGCGGCGGGACCTGGCCGGCCTGGCGGAAGAGATCGCCCGGCTCTGCCCCGAGCCCGCGCACCGGGTCGGGGCCTCGGCCGCGCCGCAGGCGGCGGCCCAGACCGAGCGCTTCCGGCTGTTCGAGTCGATCGACACCTGGATCGGGCGGATCGCGGCCCGCCACCCGGTGCTGCTGGTCCTCGACGACCTGCAATGGGCGGACCAGCCCTCCTTCTTCCTGCTTCCGCACCTGATGCGGGCCAGGCGCTCGACGCCGCTGCTGACCGTGGCGATGTACCGCGACCTCGGGCCGGAGCGGAGCGAGTTCTCGGCCGCGCTGCCCTCGCTGGCCCGCGACATCGACTGCCGCCGGGTCACGCTGCGCGGTCTTGAGCACCGCGGCGTCACCACCCTGCTCGAGGACGCGGTCGGCCGGGCATTCGGTGAGCGCGAGTCGGGGATGGTGGCCGAGCTTGAATGGGAGACCGCGGGCAACCCGTTCTTCCTGCTGGAGATGGCCAGGCACCTGTCGGAGGTCGGCGCGTTCGACCGCGATGTGGTCCGGCTGGGCGAGACCTCGGCCGAGATCCCGCAGTCGATCCGCGACATGGTCCGGTCGCGGTTGCGCCGGCTGCCGGTCGGCTGCGCGGAGACGCTCGCGGTCGCCGCGCTGATCGGCGAGCGGTTCGATGCCGACCTGCTGGCGTCAGCGGCGTCGCTGACCGACGCCGCGACCGTCGACCTGCTGGAGGAGGCGGCGGGGGCGGGCCTGATCGCGGAGATCGACGACGGGCCCGATCACTGGCGGTTCTCCCACTCCCTGACCCGGCGGGTGACGTCCGAGGAGCTGACCCGGGGCCGTCGCGCGGCGCTGCATCGGCGGATCGGCGAGAAGCTCGAGTTCCGCCCCGGTGTCACCGCCGCCGAGCTCGCGCACCACTTCGGCGCGGCCGCCAGCCGGGGCTCCGCGCAGAAGGCGGTGCGGTACGGCCACCAGGCCGGGAAGCGGGCCCTGCAGGAGGTCGCGGCCGAAGTCGCGGTGCGGCACTTCAGGCGGGCGCTGGAGCTGCTCGACCGCTTCGGCCCCGCGGACCAGGCACTCCGCTGCGAGCTGCTGCTCGACCTGGCGGGCGCGCACGACCGGGCGGGGGAGTACGCCTTCCGGGACGAGCGCTTCGCCGAGGCGGCCGACACCGCCCGCCGCCTCGGCAGCGACGAGCTTTTCGCGCGGGCCGCGCTCGGCTACGGCGGTATCCTCCCGGCCAGCGTCCGCCCCGACCTGCGGGCGCAGGCGCTCCTCGAAGAGGCGCTCGAGCGCCTCGGTGACCAGGACGACGGGACCAGGGCGACGATCCTGGCCCGGCTCGCCCACTGGCTGCACAACGTGCGCCCCTACCCGGAGCGGCTGGCGCTCAGCGACCGTTCCGTCGCCCTGGCGCGGGGCGCGCAGGACCGGCGAACCCTCGCCACCGTCCTGCTGCACCGGTGCTGGGCGCTCGACGGACCGGGTGACGTCAGCGACTCGGTGACGGTGGCGGGCGAGGTTCTCAAGATCGGGGCCGAGCTCGGCGACCCCGCGCTGACCCTGGAGGGGCTGCGCATCCAGCTTGCCGCGCAGTTCGAGAACGGAAGCCACTCCGCCGCCGTGCAGACGGCCGAGGAGATGAAGACGCTGGCGGAAGCGGCGGGCCACCCGGAGTTCATCCGGCTGGCCGCGATGTGGGACATCGTCGCCGCCGTCATCGAGGGCAGGTTCAGGGAGGCCGAGGAGCTGGCCGGGGAGCTCGGCCGCCGACTCGACCAGATCGGCCACTCGCAGGCCCAGCTGATCTCGGTCGCGCAGAGCGCCTCCTGGCGGCTGCTGCAGGGGCACGCGACGGAGTACGTAGCGCCGTTCGAGGCGATGTCGGCGGCCGACCCCGGCAACCTGGCCTGGCCCGCCATCACCGCCTGGTGCCTGGCCGAGGCCGGCTTCGGTGACCGGGCGGCCGAGCTGCTGGCCCGGACCGACCCGGCCTCGGCGGCGGACGCGGACAAGAACTACCTGTGGTGGGCCGTGGTCGTGGGCTTCTCCGGCGCGGTCGACCTGGTCGGCGACCGGCGCTGGGCGCAGGCGCTGTACGAACTCGCCGTCCCCTACTCAGGGAGCAACTGCACGCTGGGGCTGGCGAGCTTCCTCGGCGCGGCCGACCACTGGCTCGGCGTGCTCGCGACCGCGGCGGGCCGCTACCCCGAGGCCTGCGCGCACCTCGAGGCCGCGCTGGCCAGGCACCGCGACATGGGCGCCCGACCGTGGACGGCGCTTACCGAGGAGGCCTACGGACGGGTGCTGTCGCTGCGCGGTCAGCCGGCCGACGTGGAGCGGGCGGCCGCCCTCACCGAGTCCGCGATGCGCGCCGCCGAGGAGCTCGAGCTGGCCGCGATCACCAACCGGCCGCGGCTGCGCGGCTGACGGCGCTAACGGGGATCGAGGAAGTTCGTGATCCTCGGGTACACGTCGACGGCGGCCCTGGCCCCGATGATGGCGTCGAGGTGGGCGTATCCCGGCAGCACTTCCCGCTGGTAATCGCCCTCGGGGTTGCAGTCCCGCAGCCAGCGCAGCGTCTTGAGCGAGCCGACCGGATGGAAGATGTAGTTCTGCGAGCCCTGCAGCAGCAGCAGCCGGGTGCCGGCGATGCGCTCCGGGTGGAGGAAGTAGTCCATCCCGCCGGTGTGGGTGACCGCGAGACCGCGCCGCATCATGAGCGACAGGTGCTGCAGCGAATCGATGTTCCCGAACCCGAACATCTCGTTCAGCGCGCGGTGGGTCGCGTCGTTGAGTTGCGCGTGCCGGTGGGTGCAGCCGTAGATCGCGTTGATCCACCGGCAGACCGCCTGGCCGCAGTGCTCCTCGGCCGGCATCGGCAGCGTCCGCAGGCCGAGGTCGACCAGCTCGTCGGGAACCGACGGGCGGATGTCGGGCGCCAGGCCCCCGGCTCCGAGGGCGCGGAAGGCGCCCGCCGTGTGCAGCCGGGACTTCACCTGGTTGAAGACCGACGTGGACGGGTGCAGGGGGAACTGCGCGCAGACCGCGGTGCGGATCCCCTGCAGCCCGGCCAGGATCGCCATCTGCAGTGAGCCTGAGCCCACGCAGTGCCCGAAGGCCTGCAGGTCGTCCCGGCCCGTCACCTCGAGGACCTTCTTGACCGCGATCGGCCAGTCCGTCCGGGCGATGTCGTCAATGGTGAACTCGGTCCGCGCCGACGGCAGGTCGATGCCAGCCCGGTAGTCGAACAGCCAGATGTCGTAGCCCTGGTCGGCCAGAAACTCGGTCAGGTTCTGTTCGATGGTCGAGGCGAGGAACGAATGGGACGACATGCCGAACCCGGTCGCCATGATCAACGGCCCCTTGCCGCCGGCCCGGTACCTGGTCAGCCGCAGGAACGCGTCGTCGCCGAGCCGGTCGTCGGCGTGCCACTGCTGGCGGCCGTCGCACCACCAGATCCCGTCCGGGTCAGCCGGCTCGCGGACCGCTGGCGCCGTTCTCGGCGCGCTCGGGAACGCCCCCACCTCGTCCAGGACCCCGCCGTAGATGTGCACCATCTCGTCGGCGAACAGCTCGAGGAACGCCCGGCGGTACTCGCCCTGCTGCCGGCGCGGTACCCCGTCGACCTTGATGCTGCGGATCAGCTTGGGCAGGTCGGCCGGCTTCAGGTAGAGGATTCCGGTACCCGGCGGCTCGCCGTCCGCCCCGCTGATCGTGGTGTACAGCGTGGTCGTCTCGGACCAGGCATGCCGGACCCCGTTCTCGCGGATCACCTTGTGGCCCTCGAAGGAGTACTGCTTCCCCTCGTGCGACTGGAGGGTGATCCTGTACTGCATGTGCCAGGTCTCCACCTGCGCCGGGTCGGGGTCGAAGAGCGCGAAGCTGCCCTCGGTGACGGTCAGCCGGCGAGCGGACAGCGCGGGCGCGACCACCGTCCCGGTGATCCGCGCCTCGTGCGCGGGGTCGTCGAGGGCGGCCTGGATGTCGTCGTACTCGATGCTGATGAGCAGATCGACGCGGGCGTTGTCGGCCCGGCCCCGGTCGTAGCCCGCGGTGTAGTCGTCGGGCACGCTCATCGAGACGAAGCCGGTCAGTCGCTCGGTGAACTGCAGCCGGGCGATGGGCGGCGCCAGCTCCGGAGCGGGCTCGGGCTCGTGGTCGCCGGGGCGGGGCGCCCACCCGCGGTCCTCGATCAGCAGCGCCGCGGTCCGCTCGGCGATGGCGGAGATGGTCAGCGACGGGTTCGCGTCGAGCGCGCACGGGACGACGGAGCCGTCGCAGACGTACAGCCCGTCATGGACGCCGCCGCCGGCCGGGTCGAACACCTGCCCCTTGTGGTCCACCACGCCGGTGGCGGCGTCGTCCGCCATCACGCACCCGCCGAGCGGATGCACGGTGATCAGCGACCGGTCGTTCGTCCAGGCCCAGAGTGGGTCGGGGGTCTCGGTTCCGTGCAGCGCCTGGGTGGCCTCGGCCAGGATCCGGTTGTCGCGGGCGAAGGCCGGCTGCTCGCCGCACTCGGGCCACACCACCTGGACCCGGTCGTTCTCCATGACGATCCGCCCGCCGGAGTCGTCGGTGCTCATGACCAGGTAGGTCAGGGTGCGGCCGACCGGACCGCGACGCGAGCCGAACGGGATCCCCGCCAGCTCCCGCACCCGCCTCGCTGCCTCCTCGGGCACCCCGTCAGAAGCGGCGCTCAGCATGAGCGGGATGACCGACGCGAGCGCGCCCGGGATGGCGCCATCCTCGATGATCAGCGCGTCTTCCAGCCCCGTGTCCGGGCCGCGCAGGTCGATCAGGCCGGTGATCGTCGGCCCGACCGCAGTGTCCGCCCGCGAGACGCGGCGGCCGAGGCCGACGTCGTGCACGGGCTCGTCGGCGTCGTAGGCGAAGGCCAGCACGTCGCCGTTGCCGGAGAACCCGTGCCCCAGCCGGTCCGACACCGGCAGCCCCTGGTCGCGGGAGCGCAGCAGGATCTGCGTCGACCCGAGCGTTCCGGCCGCGAGCACGACGACGTCGGCGGTCACGAACCGAGACGCGGTGGCCGGCCCGCCGCCCAGCACGTCGAACCCCACCCGCCAGGTGCCCTGGCAGCGCCGCACGGACTGCACGGCGACCTCGGTGAAGATGTGCGCCCCGTGCGCGTACGCGTCGGGCAGGTAGTTCATCAGCACCGTGTTCTTGGCGCCGTAGTTGCAGCCGGAGCAGCAGTCGCCGCACAGGTTGCAGGCGTTCTGCCGCACCCCGGCGGCGTTCGGGCCGGCGGTGAACGTCACGTTGAGATCGGGCCGGACCAGCGGGCGCCCCAGGGCTGTCGCCGCCCGGCCGAGGGCCTGCAGCTTGGGCAGCTCCGGCCAGCCGACCGGGTAGGGGTTGGACCCGAGCATCTGCCTGGCCGCGTCCATGAACGGCCGCAGCACCTCGGGATGTTGCCGCAGCGGGGCCGGCCAGCGCTCGTCGGCGAAAATCGGGTCGCTCGGCTCGAGGGCCACGCTCGCGTTGATCAGCGACGTGCCGCCGAGCCCGCAGCCGGTCAGCACGGTGACGTCGGGACCGACCTGGAAGTCGAACAGTCCGACCTCGGACCCGTGATCGGCCTTGGCCGTGTGGACCTGGATCTCACGGGCGGCCGACAGCGCGGTGTTCGGGTACTCCCCCGGATGCAGCTCCTTGCCCCGTTCCAGCACGCAGACGTCCCGCCCGGCTCGCGCGATGCGGGCGGCGGCGATCGCCCCGCCGTATCCCGAGCCAATCACCACCGCCGAGTAGTGGGCCTGTATCTGATCGACAGGACGGGATAGCATTCTCATCGAGGGCTCCTATAGGATCCGACTCGCAATCGCGGCGGTGCGGGCATTACCTTACACGAAAAGCCGCTGAGGAACGATGCCGGGCCAATCCTGTGGGCCATCCTGTGAGCTTCCTGTGGGTGCGCCCGTGTGGTCATTACCGGGGCCCGCTGCCAGTATGAGTCCAGGCCAGGGCCAGCCGTGCCAACGGCTGGCCCTGCACGGGCTTTGCAGGAATGTCACGCATCGATGCTGACACAAAATAATCGCCATTCCGATCGGCATGGCTAATTCCCACGTCGATCGGCCATAAGAATTGCATGGAATTCTGCATGGGGTGGGTATCGCGAGCAGACCGCGAATTACCGTAATCCAAGGGACGATGCACGTGGATCAGGAAAAGGATCCGCAGCTGCCACTCGAGCTGAGCCACCGGGTCCTGGACGCCGGCGGGACCGCCGTCGAGATCGGCGGCGAGCTCGACGTGGCCACCGCCGACGCGGCGTTCGGGTACGTCAGGGAGATCATCGACCGCTGCGGCGGGCCGGTGGTCGTCAACCTGGCGGGGGTGCGTTTCTGCGACGCCCGGGGCCTGCACGCGCTGGTGCGCATGTCCCACTACGCGCAGCGGGCCAACTGCCGGTTCCGGGTGATCTCGCCGAGCCCTCGGCTGACCAAGCTCATGCAGATCACCGGCCTGGGCGAAACGTTCCTGGCCGCCAGCTAGCCGAGCGGGCCGACGGCCGACTCGGCGACGGTCTCGCAGTCGGGGGCGTAGCTGAACGTGGCACGAAGGCGCTCGCCCGCCAGCACCCGCGGGAGCCAGTCCTTGCCGTCGTCCCACATTCGGTCGAACGGCAGGGCCGCGACCGGGAACCACTCCGGCCGGATCTCGTGCGTCTCGGCCGGCTCGCCGGACCAGGCAGCGCTGATGAACACCTCGACGGTCATGTCCCAGGCCGGGCGGGTCGGGAACAGGAACGTGATGTGCGCGGCCTCGCGCAGCGATTCGGCCGCCACCGCGATACCAGACTCCTCTTTGACCTCGCGGGCCGCCGCCTGGATTGCGGTTTCGCGCTCCTCGACGTGCCCGCCGAGCGCGACGATCTTGCCGGTGCCGAGGCCGGTCTTCTTATGCCCGAGCAGAACCTCGGGCTCCCCGTCGCCGCCGGTCCTGGTCAGCAGGCAAAGGCAGGTCTGCGTTAGCGCCACCCGATCATTGTCCCCGACAGCCAGCCTGGCCGGGTCAGAGCGTCAGGTCAGCCTCGATCCGCTTTAGGTGGTGGCGGGCGAGGGCGAGGTTTGCCTTGCTCCGGTCGAGCACGAGATAGAGGAACAGCTTGAGCGTCCCATCGTTCCTCAGCAGCCGGATCAGGTGGTACTGGGTGCTGAGGGTGATGAGGATGTCCTCGACCGAGTCGTTGAGGCCGAGCGACTCGAGCGTGCGCATCTTGGCACGAACCACCTCGGTGTTACCGGCCGAGGCAAGCTCCAGGTCAAGGTACTTGCCACCGCCGAGAGTCCCGAGAGCCATCCCGCTCTCCCAGTCCACCAGCGCGACGCCGGTCGCGCCCTCGATGGCCATCGCTTCCTTCAGTGCCGTCTCAATGTCCATGTCCTGCTCCCCCTCCGATGCGCTGGCGGTTGATGCGCCAGAATCCCTCTGGTGAGGGTAACCAGTTCTGCCCGATTTCCGTGTGAAAACCGATATGTTGACTTGACAGACGTTTCAGGGGGAAACAGGAGTTATGTCCACGCTGCAGGAGTCGCTCCGCCACTTCCTGGCCGTTGAGGGTGTCCGTACCGCGGCGCTGATCGATGTGGCGACGGGCATGATCGTGCGGTCGGTCGGCAAGCCGGACCCGGATCTGGCCGCCACCGCCGCCTGCGTGGCCGACGAGGCCAGGGCCGCGCGGAACGCGCTTGGCGCCGGCCATCCGGCGGGCGACCTGGTCGAGATCACCGCGGTCACGGGCAGCAGACTTCAGCTATCGAAGGTTCTGCCGGGGCCGCCGGGCGAGGGGCTACTCCTGTTCGTGGACCTGGAGCGGGCCAAGTCGAACGTCGGACTCGCCTCGCTGCGGATCGGCCAGCTGGCCCCAGCGGTGCTGGCTTAGCGATGGAGACGACGGAGGCAGCCGACGGCAGGCTCGGCGTCGGGCTCCGGCAGTACGCCGCCGCCAGGTTCTCGGGCGTGCTGCGAGTGGACGGGCAGCCCGGCGGAGCCATTTACCTCGTGGACGGCGGGATCTCCGCCTGCCAGACCTCGGGTGCGCCCAGCCTCGAGGTCATCCTGCTCCGCTCGGGGCGGGTCGCGGAATCCGACTGGAACACCGCGTTCACCGAGGCCGCGATAGCCGAGCGCCCGATGACAGCCGAACTTGTCGAACGCGGTCTCCTCGGAGCGGGCGAGGTCGAGGCGCTGCTGCGCATCGCCCTGGCCGACGCGATGTTCGCGCTCACCTGCGGGCACGTCGACAGCTGGACCGAAACCCCGGCAGCGGATTACCTGCTCCCACTCGATCCGGCCGCCAGGGCGGGCTGGCTGCTGGCCGAGGCCTCGCGCCGCAGGCAGATGCTTGCCTCGTTCCCCGCGCCGCTGGTGAGCGCCGCCGATCGCATCGCCGTCGCGCCCGCCTCGGTGCTGCCCGGCCGCGCGCTCGGCCATGGCCAAGACGAGATCCTGGCACTGGTGGACGGGCGGCGCACCCCTCGCGACCTGGCATTCGCCCTCGGCCAGGGGCTCTACGAGACGATGCTCCAGCTGACCAGGATGCGGGCAAGCAACACGGTGGTCATCAGCTCGCGCGGCCAGGCGCACGCGCCGCCAGGACCGGCCGGCCCAACGGCGGGCGACGAAGAGCACGACGAGACGCCGGGCGGGCTGCCTCGTCGGCGTCGGGACCGTCCGGGCTCCTCGCGAGCCGGAGGCACGAGCCGTCGGAGCTTCGCCGCGAACATCCGGATGCTGCGGCCTCGATCAGAAGGAGAGTTGCCCCGCGAAACTCCGTGACGATCAATCATTAACCCATAAATAACAATTTATATTGACAAATAACCCCTGAGTATCGCGGATGGGTGGGGACTCGGCCCGCTCTCGGGGAGAACCCACGAGGGGGGAATGGCGCCAATGGTCGAAGACGCGCTACTCGCGGAAATGCGTGCACTGCAGGAGAAGGTGGCCGGGATCACCGGCACAGCGGTGGCAAGCCGGGATGGCCTGATCGTCAGGGAGGACACCGGAGGCGTCGACCCGGACAACCTCGCCGCGCTGGCAGCCACCTGGCTGGCACTCGCGCAGCGCATGTCAACCGAAGTCGGCCAGGGCGTTCTGCGCGAAGCCACGACGAGGAGCAGCGGCGGGTCCGTGACGATTTACGCGATCGCAGCCCGGGCCGTCCTGGTCATCATCGGGGACGAGGGCTTGGACACCACCAGGCTGCACCGGGAGTCACAGCCGGCCCTGGACGCCATCAGGACGCTGATCGTCGAAGACCCCCCGGTCTTGCTGTTATCCGATTCGGATAGTGCCCTGGGCGTGACGCGCCCGGATGATGGACCGTTGAATACATCCCCGTGTACACAACAGTCCATCATCTGGGCAATCCGGGGCGCGACTGCCTGCTTCTTGCTGTTATCAACATGGAGCGGGTAATCGTGTGGCTCAGTTCGGCCCGAGAGCCCGGGCGTAGGCCGCGAGCGCCGCGACGATGGCATCGGCTGGAGTGGGCAGCGCGGCGCCGCGGGCGGCCGCGGCTGTCCGGAGCCGGGCGGCGAGTGACGGGTCGGCCAGCACGGCGCGGACGGCGTCCGCCAGCGCGGCCGCGTCCCCCGGCTGGACCAGCACCGCCGCGTCGTCACCGACCAGGTCGGGGATGCCGCCGACGCGGGTGGCGACGATGGCGGCCCCCGCCCGCAGCGCCTCCTGCAGGATCAGCGGCTGGCCCTCCCACCGGCTCGGCAGCGCGAACACCGTCGCGCCCGCGAGCAGGTCCGGCACGTCGTCACGGCGCCCCAGGAACTCAGCGTCGACGCCGAGCGACGCGGCCTGCGCCCGCAGTTCGCCGGCCAGCGGCCCGTCGCCCGCGATGACCAGCAGCGGAGGCGGGTCGAGGTCGCGCCAGCGCGCCGCCGCCGCTAGGAGCGTGCCGAATTCTTTCTGGGGGGCCAGGCGACCGACGGCGAGCACCATCGGACGTCCGGCTGTGGTTTCACTGGTTGACGTGGCTCTAGTGGCTGGTGTGATTTCAGTGGATGAGTGGGTGTCAGTGGGTGGCGCGATTTCGGCCGGCGGCACGATCGCGCGGCCTACCCGGTGCGCGTCGGCCGCCCGCATCCGCGCCTCGAGGTCGGGCGATACGCATAGCACCAGGTCGGCGCCGCGGGCGACGACGCGCTCGAGCAGGCGGTAGACCAGGATCCGGGGTTTACCGCCCACTGGCGGCGCGTTGTGCACCGTGACCACGAGCGCCGGGCGCCGCCCGCCGACCGTCCGGCGTCCCCGGCCCCGGACGCCCGCCAGCGAGACCGCGGTGAGCGCGCCGGCCCGCAGCCCGTGCGCGTGCACCACGTCCGGCTGCGCCGTAGAGCCGACCGAAGGACCGAACAGCCGCCGCAGCCGTAGGACGGCGCCCACGTCGCCCAGTCGCGGCCGGTCACCGAACTCAATCGGCGAGAACACCACCCCGGCCAGCGCCCGGAAACCGAACGTCGCCGCCGCCGAGGACGGCCCGAGGACCGACACGTCGATGCCGCGCTCCGCGAGCCCGGCCGCGAGCATCCGGACGTGCACCCCGGTCCCGCCCGTCGTCGTCCCGACCACCAGCGCGACCCGCGCTACCCGAGACGCCACCGGCACCCGGCCAGGCGACGTCGCTCGCGGGTCCGCCGGCTCTCCGCGCGAGGCCGGTGCCGGGCTAGCTGGGGCGGGCACGGAGGCGGGCCACGGCGGCTCGGAGATCGCCGAAGTCGATGCTGGCCGCCACGGCGGCGAACACGGCGATGACCACCACCGTCACCAGCACCGAGGTCCCGACGTTGACGAAGAATCCTGGCGCCGACAGCGCCCCGGCCAGCAGCGACCCGACCACCGCGCCGGCCACCGCGCCCGCCAGCCCGGCCAGGAACGCCCGCGATACCCCCTGCAGCGCCCGCGCGCCCCGGTCGCGCCAGACCAGGATCAGCAGCGCGAGCCCGGAGACGGTCAGCCCGAACGTCATGCCCAGGCCGAGCGCGGGCACCACGTGCCGGGGCGCCATGAACGGCACGATCGCCAGGTCGGCCGCGATCACCAGCAGCCAGCCGCCGCCGATCGCCAGCGCCGTCGCGCGGTTGCGGCCGCGCGCGTAGAGCACCCGCGACAGGTTGGCGGAGATCCCGTAGCCGATCAGCCCGGGGGCGAACGCCGCCAGCGCCAGCGCGAGGACCGCCGCGCCGCGCACGTCGTGCGACTCGAAGACCCGCGCCAGCGGCCACCGCGCGCCGACCAGCACCGCCGTTCCGAGCCAGGACGCGACCATGACCGCCCGGGTTGAGATCGCCGCGGTCTCGTCGAAGCCGCCGCCGGCGATCGCGTCCGGGCGCGGGTCGGCCCCGGCCGACAGGGCCGGGAACGCGCTGGTCGCGATCGGCACCGCCAGCACCGCGAACGGCACCATGAACACCGCCCAGGCGAACCCGTAGATGACCAGCGCGCCGGTCGATCCGTAGCGGTTGGAGAGCACGATGACGACGGCCGCCGACGCGTCCTGGGCCACCAGGGTGAACACCCCGGCCAGCGCCAGCCGCCGTACCCGGGCGCCGACCCCGGGCGGGAACCGCAGCATCGGCCGCAGCCGCAGGCCCAGCCGCCGGGCGGGGAACACCGCGGTGGCCACCAGCGCGAGCACACCCAGGGTGGTCCCGACCGACAGCAGGTACTCCGACCGCAGCGGCAGCTCGTGCAGCCGGTTTCCGAACACGTACGCGCCGCCGATCGCGCCGAAGGCGGCGTAGGCCGCGATCACGACCAGCGACGACAGCAGCGGCGCGAGCGCGGGGCCGTAGAACCGCCGGTAGGACTGCAGGATCCCGTACAGCACGACCGCGAGCCCGTAGAGCAGCACCTGCGGCGCGAAGACGATCAGCATCCGGGCGCCGACGCCGGCCATCACCGTGCGCGGGCAGCCGGAGGAGTGCGACAGCAGCACGGTCACGATCGGGTGCGCGGCCAGCGCCAGCGCCGCGCTGACCGGCACCAGCAGCAGCACCGTCCAGGTCAGCAGCGCCGACGAGATCCGGCGGGCCGACTCGGCGGCCGGCCCCTCTGCTCCCGGCGCCGCATCGCGGGCGGGCCTCGCCAGCACCGGCACCACCACCGACGAGAGCGCGCCGCCGAGCACGATGTCGTAGATGATGTTCGGCACCATGTTGGCGGTCGTGTACGCGGTGCCCAGGCAGGTCGTGCCCACCGTGTGCGCGAACACCACCTGCCGCCCGAACCCGACCAGCCGGGCGAGGACGGTGATTACCCCGATCATCACGGCAGCGCGCCCGATGCCCTGCCCGCGTCGCCGAGCCGCCCCGCGCTCGGCCACTTCCGGAATCACGGTTCCTGTCGCGCCAGGACTCTAAAGAAAAATCCGAGAAGCCAGTTGATCGAACGGACCCTGTCTTCGCCCGAGCCGACCCGCCGATGCCGTCCACCGCGGCGACCCGCCAGCCGGATGGCCTGCGCGGCGTCCGGGTGATCGCCCTCGGCCGCGGCCTCGGTTGAGGCGGCGGTCGCGGCGGCGGCCGGCGTGGTCAGCGCCGTGGGCCGGCGGCCGAGCAGGTCGAGCCTGCGCAGCGGCGGCGTCCGCTCGATCACCTTGGTGAAGCTGACCTTCTCGCTGGCGACGGTCAGCGCGACGATGCCGGCCAGCAGGCCGGCCCGCGCCGAGCGGGGCAGCGAGCCCGCCGCGGCCGCGCCGAGCATCGCGCCGAGCGCGTTGGCCCCGGCGTCGCCGAGCATGGCCCGCTCGGCCAGGTCCTCCGGCAGCAGCGCGAGGCCCGCGCCGAGCGGCGCGGCCACCGCGGCTAGGCCGGCCGACCGGTCGGGCCCGCCCGCGGCGCCCGCGGCGATCAGCCCGGCCGACAGCGCCGCGACCTTGACCGCGCGGCCGGGACGGAGGTCGAACAGGTTGAGCAGGTTGGCGCCGCCGGCGATCAGCCCGGCGTTGATGAGCACGTCGGTGCGCTTGCCGCCGAGCAGCAGACCGCCCGCCAGTCCGGTCACGGCCAGGCCGGCCAGCTTGACGCTGCCGGTGGTGACCTCGCCGTGGGCGAGCGCGCCGAGGTGGCCCTTGAGGCCGCGCCGGGTGGACGAGCCCGCCAGGTCGTCGAGGAGCCCGAAGCCGAGGGCGCCGCCGCCCGCCACGGTCATGGCGAGGGAGGCGTGGGAGCCAGCGGTCCGTTCGGAAAAACCTTGATTGTGACCTTCGGCGGTGACGGCCGCCCCGAACCGGCCCGACAGCCGGGCGGCGACCGCGGCGGCGATCACCTCGGCCGCGATCGCGCCGACGGCGACGGCCGGGCCCTCCAGGAGGGTGACCAGCTCGCCTCGGTGGTTGGTCCTGGTCCAGGTCTTCTCGCCGGCCGGCGGATGCTGCCGCAGGGTCCGGTAGGCGGCGCGGGCCGCCGCCGCGCCCGCGGCGCCGGTGGCCACGGTGCCCGCGACCGTCGGTCCGGCCGCCGCGCGCCTGGCGCGGCTCACTTCTTCTTCACGGACTTGTCGCCCTTTCCCGTCTTCGTCGCGTGCGGCGAGGGGGATATCGTCGGCGTCGCACTCGGCACTGTAGACGGTACCGGGCTGACCGCGGACGCACCCGAAATACCGTAGCTATTCGGCTTTCCGCCGCCCAGTTGATCGGCAAGTGCCCAGATTGTCGCGACCTGGCCGATGGTCACGTCGGCGTTGTCCACGGTCGAGACCAGGCTGGAGGCGCTGCTCGCGCGCAGCACCGCGATCGGGCTGCCGGCCGGGGACGAGCCGGCCGTCGAGCCCACCACGACCGTGGCCGCGCTCTCGCCCGCGAGCTCCTGGGCCAGCACCAGCAGCACCTGGGTACCCGGGTCGTTCTGGCCGTCGGCGGGCGCGGCGTCCGGGGTGACGATGACCGCCAGCGTCGCCCGGTCGGTGACCGCGGGGGTGATCGTGATGTAGCCGGCCTGCGCGTACGCGCCGAGCAGGGTCGTCGCGTCGGCGGTGGAGATGCCGGTGCTCTCGCCCGCCGTCGTGGTGGCGAGGATCGCGGTGCCGATCAACTGCGCGGCCTGCTGCTGGTTAATGGTCTGGTCACTGGAGGGGGTGGCCAGCGAGGTGCCATCGCTTGACGCCAGATCCGAGTTGATCTGGGACAGGCTGGACTGGGTGGTGCCGGACAGGTCGTTGAACTTCGGCTGGATCGCGACCGTGCCGGTGACGGTGGCGCCGGCGTCCGCGGCCGCCTGCTTGACGCCGGAGATCACCACCGACGAGGCGCCGGGCTCGGTGACGAGCACGATGCGGTCGCCCGGGAGCTCGTTGGCGAGCAGCCTCGGCTCGGCCTTGTTGATGAAATCCACGTTGTTCTGAAGCTGCGATTGGGCGGTGTTGCGCTCCGCGTTGGACTGGTCGAGCTCGTTCTTCAGCAGGTTCGACGAGGTGCGGAGGACGTCGATGGTGTTGCCCTGCAGCTCGGTCGAGCCGAGCACGATGCCGATCGCCAGCGCCAGGAACACGGCGACGATGGAGACCAGGTGATAGCGGAAGTCGATCACTTGAACAGTCCAGTGAACCAGTAGGCGAACGTGTGCCAGGTGCCGATGAACCAGTCGCCCAGGATCGGGCCGACCGGCGAGTAGGCGATCGCGATCGAGATCGTGAAGGCGGCGGCGAGGACCAGCGCGACCAGCGCCCACCCGGAGATCCGGCTCTGGTAGAGCTGGTGCACCCCCCGGGCGTTGACGAGCTTACCGCCAACCCGCAGCTGGGTCAGGAACGTCGAGGCCATGCCGGGCCTGCCCTTGTCGAGGAACTCCTCTACCGTCGAGTGCGTGCCCACGACCGCGATCAGGCTGGCGCCGCACTGGTCGGCGACCAGCAGCGCGATGTCCTCGCTGGTGCCGGGGGCCGGCAGCGGGACCGCGTCGAGGCCGAGCGACCTGACCCGGGCCATGCCGGGGGCGCGGCCGTCCGGATAGGCGTGCACGATCAGCTCGGCGCCCGCCCGCAGGGCCTCGTCGGAGACCGAGTCCATGTCGCCGATGATCACGTTCGGCCGGTAGCCGACGTCCATCAACGCGTCAGCCCCGCCGTCGACCGCCAGCAGCACCGGCCGGTACTCGCGGATATAGGGCCGCAGGGCCCGCAGGTCCTCGCGGTAGCGGAAGCCGCGGACGACGACGAGCACGTGCCTGCCGTCCATGTCGGTCGCCAGCGGCGGCATGTTGTCGATGCCGTTGGTGAGCAGGCCGTGCTCGCGGCGCAGGAACTCCAGGGTGTTGGCCGCGAACGCGTCGATCTGGCTCGGCACCCCGGCGGTCGCCTCGTCCATCGCCTCGTCGAGGGTTTCCTTGGTCTGCAGCACGCCCTTGGCGACGACCGTGTCGCCCTTGTAAAGGACGTCGCCGTCGAGCCGCACCAGGGCGCCGTCGGCGACTCGGGCCAGCACCTCCCGGCCGACGTCGTCGACCAGTGGGATGCCCGCCTCGAGCAGCAGCCGGGGCCCCAGGTTGGGGTACCGGCCGGTGATCGACCGGGCGGCGTTGACGACGGCGGCCGGACGGCAGGCGATCAGCTCGTCGGCCGACACGCGGTCCAGGTCGGCGTGGTCGATGACCGCGATGTCGCCCGGCGCCAGCCGCTTGACTAGAACCTTCGTCCGCAGGTCCACCCTGGCCACGCCGACGAGGCCGGGCGGCGCGTCCACCTTCCCCCGCCTGACGTGCGCAAACTTAATGGATGGCACTCTCATCGCTCTTCATCCTGGCACACCTGCGGCCCTGGTACCCGGTGGCACGCCGGGCTACGGTGTAACCCGTGACCGCTCCGATACGGCTTACCTCTCTGTCACACGGCGCTGGCTGTGCGTGCAAGCTACCACTTTCCGCCCTGGATGAGCTGATGGTCTCGCTAGGTCCCGGCGTTTTCGGCGGCGCCGCCGCGGGCGATCTGCTGGTGGGAGCGGCCGAGGGCGACGACGCCGCCGTGCTCCGGCTGGACGACGAGCGGGCGCTGGTGCTCACCACCGACTTCTTCACCCCGATCGTCGACGACGCCAGGGACTGGGGGCGGATCGCCGCCGCCAACGCGCTTTCCGACGTCTACGCGATGGGCGGGCGGCCGCTGATGGCGCTGAACCTGACGGCCTGGCCGGGCGAGACGCTGCCGCTGTCCGTCCTGGCCGACGTGCTGCGGGGCGGGGCGTCGGTCGCGGCCGAGGCCGGCTGCCTGGTGGTGGGCGGGCACACGATCGACGACCCCGAGCCGAAGTACGGGATGGCGGTCGTCGGGCTGGCCGCGCCCGGCCGGATCTTCACCATCGACGCGGCCCGGCCGGGCGACACGCTGGTGCTGACCAAGGCGATCGGCACCGGGGTGGTCGCGACCGCGCACAAGCGCGGCGGCGCCTCCGACGAGGTCCTGGCGGCGGCGGTCGCGTCGATGACCGCGCTGAACGCCGCCGCGAGCGAGGCGGCCCTGGCCTGCGGGGTGCTGGCAGCGACCGACGTGACCGGGTTCTCGCTCCTCGGCCACCTGCACCGGATGCTGCGCGCCAGCGGCTGCGCGGCGGTCATCGACGCCTCGGCGGTGCCGCTGCTGCCGGGCGCGCTCGAGCTCACCTCGGCCGGCTACGTCTCCGGCGGCACCCGCAACAACATGGCCTACCTGGAGAAGTGGGCGTCGGTCGACGACGCCGTGCCGGCCGACGTGGCGGTGCTGCTGCAGGACGCGCAGACGTCGGGCGGCCTGCTGCTGGCGGCCGCCGCCCCGGACGACCTGGTGGCCGCGCTCGGCCGGCGGGGGGTGCTGGCGGCGGTGGTGGGCCGGGTTGCCGCCGGTGAGGCCGGTCACGTCGACGTCCGGGTGTAACGCCGACTGGGGCTGGCGGGACGGTACGGGCGCAGGGGGCGCCGACCCGCCGGAGCGGGTCCGGTGGGGCGCCGCCGGGGCGTGTCATAGAGTGGCGTGTAACAAATGTGTGTCGATGACCCGGACGGGGATCTTCGCAGGCCGGACGAGAGGTCGTCGTCCGGCGGGGTCGGCGTTGCCTGGCCCGCCCGCCGGATCCGGGCCCGCGGGGCCGGCTCGGCGGCCGGAATGTCAGTGGCCGTGATTATGGTGAAACCATGACGATCGTCGATGAGAGCAAGATCGATGAGCAGGCGGCGGCCGAGCACATTCACGGCATCTGCCTGAAGACCGGACCGCCGCGGCGGCTCGGCATCGAGATCGAATGGCTGGTACGCGACGCGCGCAATCCCGCCATTGGCGTGTCGGCGGAACGGATCACGGATGCCATGTCCGGATTCGCCGCCGCGCCCGGGCTCCCGACCAGCTCCTCCCCGGGGGTGCTGCCGTCCGGGGCCCCGCTGACCACCGAGCCCGGCGGGCAGCTTGAGCTCAGCTCGCTGCCGGCCGACTCGCTCGCCGACTGTGTTCGCGCCACCGTCGACGACCTCGCCGCGCTGCGCGCGGCAGCCGATGCGGCCGGCCTCGAGCTCGCCGGATTCGGCCTCGACCCGCTCCGCCCGCCGCGCCGCGTGCTCGAATTGCCGAGATACGCGGCCATGGAGGCGTTCTTCGACCAGGGCGGCCCGTGGGGCCGCCAGATGATGTGCACCACCGCCGCGGTCCAGGTAAGCCTGGACGCGGGCGACGACTCCGATGGGACCAGCGGCTACCGCCAGCGGTGGCGGCTGGTGCACGCCATCGGCCCGGTGCTCGTCGCCGCGTTCGCGAACTCGCCGCTTCGGGCCGGGCGGCCGACCGGCTGGCTGTCATCCAGGCAGCAGGTCTGGTCGCGGATGGACCCCGGCCGCACCCGGCCGCCGCCGCTCGGCCCGGACCCGCGCGAGGCGTGGGCCCGGTACGCGCTCGACGCGAAGCTCATGTGCGTCCGCAACGAGGGGTCGGCGGACTGGTCGGTGCCGGCCGGGCTGACGCTCCGGGACTGGGTCCGCGGCTGCGCCGCCGACCGGATGCGGCCGCCCACCGCGGGCGACCTGGAGTATCACTTGTCGACGCTGTTCCCGCCGGTCCGGCCGCAGGGGCACCTCGAGCTGCGGATGATCGACGCGCAGCCCGGCGACGGCTGGATCGTGCCGCTGGCGGTAGCAAGCGCGCTGCTCGGCGACGAGCGGGCCGGCGACGACGCGCTGGCGGCCGTCGAGCGGCTGTGGGCGGGGCTCGGCCCGGCCGGGGAATGGCCGCCGGGCCAGCCGGGCGGGAACCCGTGGCCGCGGGCGGCCCGGCTCGGGCCGGCCGACCCGGCCATCGCCGAGGCCAGCCGGGAGTGCTTCGCGGCGGCCAGGTCCGCGCTCGACCGGATGGCGGCCCCAGCACCGGTCACCGCGGCAGTTGACGACTTCGTCGAACACTATGTCGACAGGAACCGATGTCCGGCGGACGACCTACTGGAGGAATCCTCGTGACCGAGAACGACGCGCTGACCGAGCGCATCGCCGCCGAGCTGATCGCCGCCCGCGCTCGCACCACCGCCCTGACCAGCGCGGTCGACGAGGCAGACCTGATCAAGCAGCACTCGCCGCTGATGTCGCCGCTGGTCTGGGACCTGGCCCACATCGCCAACCAAGAGGAGCTGTGGCTGCTGCGCGAGGTCGGCGGCCGCGACCCGCTGCACCCGGAGATCGACGCGCTCTACGACGCGTTCGAGCACCCCCGGGCGGCGCGGCCCGCGCTGCCGCTGCTCGGGCCGGACGAGGCCCGCGGCTACGGGCATGAGGTCCGCGGCCGGGTGCTCGACCTGATCGACCGGACCCGGCTGGGCGGGCCGCCCGCCCCCTTCGGCGAGTCGCTGACCGCCAACGCGTTCGCGTTCGGCATGGTCGCCCAGCACGAGGTGCAGCACGACGAGACGATGCTCGCCACCCACCAGCTCCGGGTCGGCCCGCCGGTGCTGTCGGCGCCGCCGCCACCGCCCGCGCCGGCCGACGCGGCCGCCCTGCCGGCCGAGGTGCTGGTGCCGGGCGGCCCGTTCACGATGGGCACGTCGAGCGAGCCGTGGGCGCTCGACAACGAGCGGCCCGCGCACGAGGTCGAGGTGGCGGGGTTCTACCTGGACACCACGCCGGTCACCAACGCCGCCTACGCCGAGTTCATCGCCGACGGCGGCTACGACGACCCGCGGTTCTGGACCGCCGAGGGCTGGGCGCACCGGCAGCGGGCGGGGCTGACCGCACCGCTGTTCTGGCGCTGGGAGGGCCAGTGGGCGCGGGTCGCGTTCGGCCGGGCGGAGCCGATCGCGCCGGACGAGCCGGTCCTGCACGTCTGCTGGTACGAGGCGGACGCCTACGCTCGGTGGGCCGGGCGGCGGCTGCCGACCGAGGCCGAGTGGGAGAAGGCGGCCCGCCACGACCCGGTGGCCGGCCGTTCCCGCCGCTATCCGTGGGGCGACGCGCCGTGGTCGCCCGAGCTGGCCAACCTCGGCCAGCGCCACCTGCGGCCCGCCCCGGCGGGCAGCTACCCGGCCGGCGCCGCCCCGAGCGGCGCGCGCCAGCTGATGGGCGACGTCTGGGAGTGGACGAGCTCGGACTTCCGGCCGTACCCGGGGTTCGTGGCGTGGCCGTACAAGGAGTACTCCGAGGTGTTCTTCGGGCCTGAGTACAAAGTGCTGCGCGGCGGCGCGTTCGGCGTCTCGCCGGTCGCCTGCCGGGGCACGTTCAGGAACTGGGACTACCCGATCAGGCGGCAGATCTTCGCCGGCTTCCGGACCGCGCGCACAGCGCCTGCTGACCTCGCGGGCTCCGCGCCGGAGACCGCCTGATGTGCCGCCACCTCGCCTACCTCGGACCGCCGGCCACGCTGCGGTCGGTCCTGATCGACCCGCCGCACGGGCTGTACCGGCAGGCCTGGGCGCCGCGGCGGCAGCGGCACGGGACGGTCAACGCCGACGGGTTCGGCATCGGCTGGTACGCCGACGGCGACCCGGTGCCCGCGCGGTACCGGCGCGGGGTTCCGATCTGGGGCGACCCGTCGCTGCCGGACCTCGCCCGCGTCACCCGGTCGACCGCGATGCTGGCGGCGGTCCGCGACGCCAGCCCGCGGACGGCGGGAGGCGAGCAGGCGGCGGCGCCGTTCGCCGCGGACCAGTGGCTGTTCAGCCATAACGGCCGGCTGGAGGGCTGGCCCGACTCGGCCGCGGCGCACGCCCCGGCCGCCCGGACCCTGCTCTCGCTCGAGGCAATGGTGGATTCCGCGTTCCTGTGGCAGCTGGTGCTTGAATGGCTCCAGGCCGGGGCGACGATGGACACGGCGCTGGCCGCGGTCATCACCGCCATCGAGGCGGGCGGCGGCAGCGGGCGGTTCAACTTCCTGGTCACCGACGGGACGTCGATCGCGGCGACCGCTTGGGGCGACACGCTCTGGTACCGCCGGTCGGCCGGGGCCGTCGTGGTCGCGTCCGAGCCGGGTGACGACCAGCCCGGCTGGACCGAGGTCCCGGACCGGCACTCGCTGACGGCGACCCCGTCGCAGGTCAGCGTGCGCCCGCTGGCGGCCGAGATCCCCGTCTTCACCGCGGCCAACCGCGCCCACCGGGCCCGCCGCGCTCAGCACATCGATCGCACCGACGACGACGTCAGTAACGAAGGGATCGTGACCCGATGACCACCACCATCGAATACCGGCTGCCGCCCGACTACCGCGCCGCGTCGCTGCGGGCCGACGCGCTGGCCGGGCTGACCGCGACGCCGAAGTCGCTGCCGCCCAAGTGGTTCTACGACGCGCAGGGCAGCGCCCTGTTCGAGAAGATCACCGAGCTGCCCGAGTACTACCCGACCCGGGCCGAGCGGTCGATCCTGCGCGCGGCGGCGGACGAGATCGCCCGGCTCTCAAAGGCGCAGGTGCTGGTCGAGCTCGGCTCCGGCTCGTCGGACAAGACCCGGCTGCTGCTGTCGGCGCTGCGCGCGGCGGGCACGCTCCAGGCCTACGTGCCGGTCGACGTCAGCGAGTCGGCGCTCGTGGGCGCCGAGGAGGCGCTGGCGGCCGAGTACCCGGGGCTGGCGGTGCACGCGGTCGTCTCCGACTTCGAGCAGTACCTCGGGCTGGAGCAGCCCCAGAGCGCGAGCGGCGGAGGCACAGCGACGGGCCCGCGGCTGGTGGCCTTCCTCGGCTCGACGATCGGCAACATGGTCCCCGCCGAGCGCGCGGTTTTCCTGCGGCGGGTCCGCGCCAGCCTCCGGCCGGGCGACTCCTTCTTGCTCGGCACCGACCTCGTCAAGGACGTCGGGGTGCTGGTGGCCGCCTACGATGACTCGGCCGGGGTGACCGCCGCGTTCAACAAGAACGTGCTCGCGGTGCTCAACGCCGAGCTCGGAGCCGACTTCGATCTGGACGCGTTCGAGCACGTGGCGGTCTGGGACCCGGCCAACGAGTGGATCGAGATGCGGCTGCGGTCGACCGCGCAGCAGCGGGCGCGGGTCCGCGACCTCGACCTGGAGGTGCGCTTCGCGGCCGGCGAGGAGATGCGGACCGAGGTGTCGGCCAAGTTCCGGCGGGCCGGGGTCGAGGCCGAGCTGGCGGCGGCCGGGCTGGCCCTGCGGGCCTGGTGGACCGACCCGGGCGAGCGGTTCGGGCTATCGCTCTCCGTCCCCGTCTAACCCCAGGTCTACCATGTCAGGATGCCTTCCTGGCGACTGCTTAGGGCCCTGTACTCGCCAGATAGCTATGCCCTAGTGCTGCTGCTCATCCTGGTGACCTACGCCCTGTCGACGGCGCTGACCGCGGCCTGGGCGACCTCGCTGATCGTGGCCGTGCAGATCGGCGTCGTCTGGGTGACGCTCCGGGCGGCCCGCGCCCGGCCCACGACGCTGGCGTTCGCCAACGCCGCGCTGGGGGTGGCCGCGCTGGCGGCGATCGCCAGCCTGGTCGTCAACCATCAGTTCCACACCGACGCCATCGTGGCCTGGGTGAGCTGCGCGCTGTACCTGGCCGCGCCGGTCGCGATCGTCCGCCACCTGCTGCGCAGGCGGACGATCGACGCCGAGACGGTGATGGGGGCGATCGCCGCGTACCTGATGGCGGGGATGTTCTTCGCCTTCCTCTACCGCGCGATCGGGCTCGTGCAGACGCATCCGGCGTTCTTCGGCGCCCAGGGTCCAGGCACGTTCTCGCAGGACCTGTTCTTCTCGTTCACCACGCTCACCACCACCGGCTACGGCGACCTCACCCCGGCCGGCAACCCCGGCCAGTCCTTCGCCGTGCTCGAGATGCTGACCGGCCAGCTGTTCCTGATCACCGCGGTGGGCAAGGTCGTCAGCAGTTGGCGGCCGGGGCAGGGCCGGGCCGGGCTGCGGGAGAAGCACGACGACGAATGACGCTCGGCCGGTGATTTCGCCGTCACTTTAGGTAAGTAGCCGATATCGTTCCGTCAGTGAGTCTCGTAGCGGAGCGGACGGGTATCACTGGCCGGCGCGGCCCGCGCGCGCGGGTCGTCGGCCGGACGCTCGCGGCGATCGCGATCGGCGCGGCGGCCGTCGGGCTGTTCGCCTGCTACCTGCGGCTGTCGGCGACCTACGCGGCCGGGTCGGACGGCGCCTCCAACGCGCTCGAGGCGTGGGACCTGCTGCACGGCAACTGGCTGCTGCGCGGCTGGACGCTGACCGACGTCTCCTTTTACACCACCGAGCTGCCCGAGTACGCGATCGTCGAGCTCGCGCGGGGGCTGCGCCCGGACGTGGTGCACATAGCCGCCGCGATCACCTACACGCTGCTGGTGCTGACGGCGGCCGCGCTCGCCCGGGGCCGGGCCAGCGGCGCCGAGGGCTGGGCGCGCGCGCTGATCACGGTCGGGATCATGCTCGCGCCGCAGCTCGGCAACGGCGTCCGGGTGCTGCTCGCGCAGCCGGATCACGTGGGCACCCAGGTGCTGCTGCTGGCCATCTTCCTGCTGCTCGACCGGGGGCCGCGCCGCTGGTACACGGTGGCCGCGCTCTGGGTCCTGCTCACGATCGCGGTCGTCGCGGACAAGATCACGATCGTGGACGCGGCGGTGCCGCTCGCCTTCGCGGCGATGCTGCACGCGATCTGGGCGAGCACCGCCAGGAACGGCTGGCGCGCGGACCAGGTGGACGACCCGGGCGGCCGACCCGGGGGTTCCCGGCGCGGGGGTTCCCGGGTCGGGCGTTCCCGGGTCGGGCGGGCGGCCTCCGCGCTGCGGGGGCAGTGGTTCGAGCTGTGGGTCGCCGTCGCGGCCGGCTGCGCGGTGGGCGCCGGCCAGCTGATCATCACCGGGATCGGCCGGCTCGGCGGGTTCGCGATGATGCCGGTGGAGACCGGGATGGTGACCCCCGGCCGGGTTCCCGATCACCTGTCGATGGCCCTGCAGGACACGCTCAACCTGTTCGGCGCCGACGTCGGGGCGGCTCCGCCGGGGCCGCAGGCGGTCTTGGCCTGGCTGCACGCACCGGGGATCGCGCTCGCGGCGGGGGCGATCGGCCTCGCGGTGTGGCGGGTGCCCTGCCGGGCCGACCTGATATCCGACGTGCTGGCCGTCGGCCTGGTGGTGAACCTGGCCGGCTTCGTCGCCAGCGTCATCCCGGCCACGCCGTTCGACGCCCGTGAACTGGCGGCCGCCCTGCCGTTCGGCGCGGTGCTGGCCGGGCGGATATTCGGCCCGTGGCTGACCAGCGCGCGGCTGATCAGCGCGCGGCCGCCCGTCGGTCGGCGGGCCCG
>Ga0302326_10003311_pt1 | contig 38093 bp, 37 predicted proteins | sample Palsa_T0_3_FD_202264 | JGI IMG/M metagenome (GOLD analysis project Ga0302326, IMG submission 202264) | Peat permafrost microbial communities from Stordalen Mire near Abisko, Sweden - Palsa_T0_3 | ecosystem: Environmental > Terrestrial > Soil > Palsa > Peat permafrost | place: Sweden: Abisko... | reverse complement strand
AGCGGTTCGGGCGCCTGACGCCGGCGCAGATCGCGCCGCTCGCGCGGCAATTTCTCGAGGCGCTCGTCTCGGCGCACGCCGCGGGCATCATCCACCGCGACTTGAAGCCGGAGAACATCTTCATCCTCCGGTCCAAGGCGGGGCGCACCGACTTCGTGAAGCTCATCGACTTCGGCATCTCCAAGTTCTCGCGCTCGTTCGAGGGCAACGAGCAGCGGATGACCCGCGCCGACGCCGTGCTCGGGACGCCCTGTTACATGTCGCCCGAGCAAGCGCGCGGCGCCTCGAAAACAGACGTGCGCAGCGACATCTACTCGTGCGGCGTCATCCTGTACGAGGCGGTCACCGGCCGCCTGCCGTTCGAAGGCACGTCGTTCAACGACTTGATGTTCAAGATCGCGCTGTCCGACGCGCCGTCGCCGCTCCTGGCGATGCCCGATCTCGATCCCGAGTTCGCGGGCATCATCAACCACGCGATCGCGCGCGACCCCAACAAGCGCTTCGAATCGGCGGCGATCTTCGCCGAGGCGATCGACGCGTGGTCGGCCAAGAACGGCGTCACCGAGGTGCTGGCGTACACGCCCGCTCCGTCCGAGTCGGTCGCGCGGCAGGTGATCGCCCGCAACGCGGCGACGCTCACCAACGAAGAAGAGACGACCTCGCCGGCCATCAGCCGGATGCAGGGCGGCGCCGTGGGCGGCGATCTCCGCAAGACGGGGACCGAAGAGTCGTGGGCGCGCTCCAAGGCGGAGCCCATGCCGCAGAACCCGCGCGGCTCGCGGCGGCGTACGATCGCAATGGCGTCGGCGGCCGGGCTCGTCGTCGTGGGGCTGGCCATCGCGGTCCTCGCGCGCCCCGGTTCCGTGCCCGAGCGGACACCCGTGGCCGCCGCCGGCCAGCCGCCCGCGCAAGCCATCGCGATCACCTCGAGCGCGTCGCCCGCGCCGACCGCGAGCGCCGCGGGGACCCCGGCACCCACCGTGAGCGCCACCGCCGATGCCCCCGCGACGAGCGCAACCGGCCAGCCGGTCGTCGCCTCCACCGCCGCGCCACAGCATCGCGACGCAGCCAAGCCCGCTGCCGCCGCGCGGCCCGCCGTCCAGTCCGCGGCGGGCCCGGCCAAGCCCAAGGCCAAATCCAATTCTCTCAAAGGCTTTGATCTCGGGTACTAGTGTCCCGAGTCCGTGAAACCTTGATATTTTGAGATCACAGGAAGACGGGAAGACGGGAAGGTTTTTCGGCAAAACGATCCTTCCCGTCTTCCCGCCTTCCTGTTGAGATTCTTCGATGCGTCACGGACTCGGGGTACTAGCAGGCTGCTGAAAAAAGGCGTGATGAAGAGACAACCACCAGGACACGAGGGCCACCAAGTGAGAAATCACCGACGATTTGCGGTCTTCAATCCTCGTGTCCTTGGTGTCCTCGTGGTCCAATTCTTCTTTTCAGCACCCTGCTAGGGGGGCCGGCATGGATGAGAAGCGCTCGTACGGTCGCTATTCCCTCTGGTTTCCCGTCACGATCGACCTGGCGTCGAGGCGGGTCTGGGCGGTGTGCAAGGACGTGAGCGCGAGCGGCATCCTCATCTCGAGCAGCGGCGAGCTCCAGGTGGGCGAGGTGGTCACGGTGCGCTTTCGCGTCGCGCCCGACGCGCCGGACAAGCAGCTCTCGGGGCGCATCGTCCGGGTCGAGGCGCCCGACGACAACCCGCGCGCGGTGTGGACCCACCGGATGGCCATCGAGTTTCTCGAGCCCGACGCGTCGCTGCAGTCGCTCTTCGCCGATACCTCGTCGCGCCCCCCGCCGCCGCTATAGTCGCCCCGCGCGCGATGGGCGCGCCGCGCCGCCGGGAGACGAGGTCCCTTTGTTCTCGAGTCGATCATCGGTCGACCTTGCCCCCAACCGGCTGGCCCTGGCGCTGACCGAAGCGCGCGAACGCGGGCGGCCGATCCTCGACCTCACGGCGTCCAACCCGACGACGGCCGGCGTGCCGTACGACGGCGACGCGATCCTCGGCGCGCTGGCGCCGGCGGAGGCGCTCCGGTACGAGCCGGCGGCGTTCGGCCTCGAGGTCGCGCGCCAGGCCGTGGCGAGCGACCTCTCGGCGAGCGGCCCGCGGGTCGACGCGGGCCGCGTCGTGCTGACGGCAAGCACCAGCGAGGCATACGCGTTTCTCTTCAAACTGCTCTGCGATCCGGGCGACGACGTCCTCGTACCGCGGCCGAGCTACCCGCTCTTCGAGCACCTGGCGCGCCTCGAATCGGTGCGCGCCGTCCCCTACCCGCTCCGCTACGACGGCGCGTGGCACATCGACCTTCCCTCGCTGGCCGCCGCGCGATCCCCGCGCACCCGGGCGATCGTCACCGTGAGCCCGAACAACCCGACGGGCTCCTACGTGAGCGCGGCCGAATTCGCCGCGCTCGCCAGCCACGATCTGCCCCTCGTGAGCGACGACGTCTTCGCGCGCTACGCGCTGCGGCCGCAGGCCAGGGCGGCGAGCGTGCTCGAAGCGCCCGGCGCGCCGCTCGTCTTCTCGCTCGGCGGCCTGTCCAAGCTCGCAGCGCTACCGCAGATGAAGCTCGCGTGGACGGTGGTCGGCGGGCAGAGCGCGCGCGTCGTGGACGCCCTCGCGAGGCTGGAAGTGATCGCGGACTCGTTCCTGTCGCTCGGCGCTCCCGTGCAGCACGCGCTGCCGGCGCTCCTCGCGTCGCGCGGGGTGGCCGAGCGCGCGATCGTGAAGCGCACGCGCGCGAACCTGGCGTGGCTCGAGGGCGCGGTGCGCGGTTCGGCCGCGTCGCTGCTCGACGTGGAAGGCGGGTGGTACGCGACGCTTCGCCTGCCGCGCACCCGCGACGAAGGGGCGTGGGCCCTCGCGTTCTTGCAGCAAGACGGGGTGCACGTGCACCCGGGGCATTTCTTCGACTTCGAGGACGAGGCGTACGTGGTCGCGAGCCTGCTCACTCCGGAGTCGGCGTTCCGCGAGGGGGTGGAGCGGATGCTCGGTCGGGTGGCGCGGGACGCGTGACGATCGCCCGCGCGTGGCGCGACGCCACACGCGCGAGATAGACGACGATGGCCGCGTTCACGAGCAGGAGCACCGCGCGCACGAAGTGCGGATGCCGGAAGAGCGACACGACCTCGAACGGCAGGAGCGCCCCGGTGGCCGCGACGACGACCCACGGTCCCCACCAGCGCCCGTGATAGAGCGCCCACCCCTCGACGAGCGTCAGGGTGCCGTCGGCGTAGAGGGCCGTGACCAGCACCCAGAGCGCATGCCGACTCGAGGCGCGAAGCAGCAGCTTGGCGAGCTCGATGCTCCAGGGTCGCGCGTGCAGGCGCAGCACCTCGGCCGTGCCGGCGACGCGGTGCGCCAGGTTCATGTGCACGAGCACCGCGATGACCGTGGCGAGCACGAACCATAGACTGCCCTTGATCGCCTTGTAGACGATGATGAGCACGACGCCGCGGTCGCGCCGCTCGGCCAGGGCGTCGGAGGTCACCCGCGGAGTCTAAGGGCGATTTCGCGCAACCGCCCGCGCGGGCGCTCGATGGGGAACATGAGAGCCCAAGGAGGCACGACCATGACGACCGCCATCGGCAGCAGCAACTCCCTCACGTCCGACTCGCTCATGAGCTACTGCGACTCGCAGCTCGACTCGATCGACGGCGAGATCGACACCACCATGGAGAGCGACAACGACGCGACGCAGGTCTCGCAGCAGCTTCAGGGCGTCATCGAGACATTCCAGCAAAACTCGGGCGGCGTGAACAGCAGCTTCAACTCGTGCGCCTCGCTCGAGAGCGCACTCGGCAACGTGGTCACCCAGATGCAGCAGACCGACCCGAGCAACCCCAACCTGGGCCCGCTCACGCAAACGTACAACAACATGGTGTGGTCGGGCACGGGCGGCACCCCGGCCTACGGGGGACCGCAGCTGATGCCGGGCTTTCCTCCCGTGCAAAACGGGCCCCAGGGCGACGGCACCCTCTCCACCGACGAGATGAACAGCTACATCAGCACGCTGCAGGGCGCCGCCGGCTCGCTCGACTCGGGCTCCGAGATGAACCTCGTGCAGATCCAGTCGCTGATGTCGCAGCGCGAGACGGCCATCCAGCTCACGACGAACCTCGTCCAGTCCCTCGGCGATCAGACGAACAGCATCGTCTCCAACATCGGGCACTGACCGATGCTCTCGACGGTCACTTTGTATACGTCGCCCGCGTCCTCAGCGGCCTCGTCGCTCGGCCCCGACCCTTCCACGGCGGCGACCGACCCGCAGGAGCTCGGCGGCTTCGACGACGGCCTCGGCGCGCTGTATTCGGCCATCTGCGACCTGCAGCAGCTGGGCGTGAGCTCCGGCAACGCCCTGGTGCTGCAGAACGAGGGCCTCGAGAGGCAAGAGCAAGCCGCGCTGCAGGCCGCGCAGCAGCGCGCGCAATCCGATCAATCGACCTCCGGCAGCGGGCTCTTGGGGTGCATCGGAAAGGCCGTGGGCGACGTCGTTGGCGACCTCGTTCACCTGCGCATCGGCAAGGCCTTCTCCGATGCCTGGAGCGACGTGGGGCAGGCCTGGAACAGCCCGCACTTCTGGAGCGATCTGGGCAAAGTGCTCACCGACGTGTCGATGGTCTCGGGCGTGGCCACGGAGGTCGCGCCGCTGCTCGGGCCCCTGGCAGCGCCCGTCGAGGCCGTCGCCCAGTGCACGACCGCCGTGGCCACCGCGGGCCAGGGATTGGTCCATTTTCGAACGGGCGAGTTCGCGGCCGACGCGCAGGACGCCCAGGCCAGCGCGACGCTGGCGCAAGATCACCTGTCGCTGCTCGCCACGCGCGAGCAGCAGTCGCTCTCGGACCTGAGCGACCAGAGCCAGACGCAGCAGGGCTCGTTGGCCGCGCTCGTGCAGGCGATCGAGATCAACGATGGCACCAGCCTCAGCGCCGCAACCTTTCGCATCCGAGGGTGACCGATGACATCCGTAGCCTCCACGACCTCCAGCGCCTCCAGCGTCGCCACCGACACGACGCCCGTCCTCCCCCTCGGCACGGATCCGGAGGCGGCGCTCGCGATCCTCGAAGTGGCCGACGGCGCGCAGGCCGAGCAAGCCGACCGAAACGACCGCCAATCCGCCGAGCTGCAAGAGGAGCACGCCGACGACGCCGCCGTGGCTTCGATGCACGACAAGGCGTCGCTCATGCGCACGCAAGCGTGGGTCGACTTCGGGATCGCCGCATTCTCGGCGTGCGTGCAGGCGGGCGACACGGCGGCGTCCTCGTCCAGTGGCGGCGGCGACGGGGCCAGTCAGGACGCCGCCGTCATCAAGACGTTCCAGAGCCTTTGCGACGGCAGCCTCGCGGCCTCCGAGCAGAACGACGACGCGGACGTGAAAGGCGACCAGGCCGCATCCACCGTGGCTGGCTTCGCGGTCCAATCCGACAACCAGGCCATGGGCGACGCGGCCGACCTGGTCAAGGCCGCCCTCAGCGCGTACCAGCAATATGTCGCGACCCAGGCGCAGACGCAGGCGGCGGCGCTTCATCGCGCGTGACGCGCGTGCGGGCTTGTCCACGGCCGCGCGCGGCGCCACGATGCGCCGCGAATGAAGCTCTACACGAAGACGGGCGACGACGGCACGACGGGGCTCTTCGGCGGCGGGCGCGTGCCCAAGGCGAGCGCGCGCGTCGAAGCGTACGGGACGGTCGACGAGACGAACGCGGTGATCGGCGTTGCGCGATCGACGGGCCTCGCGGCGGGCGCGGACGCGGTCCTCGCGAAGGTGCAAGAAGACCTCTTCACGCTGGGCGCCGAGCTCGCGTGCGTCCCGGGCCGCGAGGGCAAGCTGAACATGCCGTTGCTCGCCGACACGGACATCGAGCGGCTCGAGCGCGCCATCGACGAGGCCGACTCGGCGGCGCCTCCGCTGAAGACGTTCGTGCTCCCGGGAGGCGCCCCGCAGGCCGCGACGCTGCACCTGGCGCGGACGGTGTGCCGCCGCGCGGAGCGCGCGGTCCTCGCGATCGACGACGCCCCGCCGCGGCGCGAGCCTCTCGTCTACCTCAATCGCCTGAGCGACTTGCTCTTCGCCCTCGCCCGCAGCGCCAACGTCACGGCGGGCGTCCCCGACGTCCCGTGGAATCCGCGAGCCTAGAGGCGGCCGAAGGGCGTTGATGAAGAGAAAACCACCAGGACACCAGGACCACCAAGTGAGAAATCACCGACGATTTGCCGTCTGCAACCCTCGTGTCCTTCGTGTCCTGGTGGTCCAATTCCCCTTTTCAGCGCCCTGCTTAGGGGACTGCGCGCCTCAGAAGCGCGTCGGCGATTTCGTGGGCCAGCATGCCGCGGTCGGCGCCGCCGTGGGCGCGAGACCAAGCTTCGCCGGCGCGGGCGTGGAGCATGACGCCCGCGCAGGCGGCCTCGAAAGCGGGGAGCGCGCAGGACACGGCGCCGATGATGCCGGACAGGACGTCACCCGAGCCGGCGGTGGCGAGCGCCGGGCAGGCGACGGGGCTGATGGCGAGGCGGCCGTCGGGGGCGGCGATGAGGGTATGGGCACCTTTGAGGACGACGACGGCGCCGGTCGCGTCGACGAGGGCGCGAGCGCTCGCGAAGCGGTCTTGCTCGACCTGCGCCGCCGTCTTGCCGAGCAAGCGCGCGAGCTCCCCGGGGTGCGGCGTCAGGACGGTGTTCTTCGAGACGAAGAAGCTCGAAGCGCGGTCCGCAGCGTCGACGAGACCAGCCGGGCCGGCCGGGCCAACGAGGCCAACGAGGCCAACGAGGCCAACGAGGCCAACGAGTCCAACGAGGCAGGTGAGGGCGTCGGCATCAACGACGAGCGGGCCCTGCCACGACGACGCGAGCGCACGGACCGCGGCGCGCGCGTCGTCGTCCGTTCCGAGCCCCGGGCCGACCACGACGGCGCGCTTTCCCTCCGTCAACGTGTGCAGGCTCGCGGCGATCGATGCGCGATCGATGCGTGCGGTCATCTCTTCGAGGATCTTCGCCTCGAGCGCGGCCGCCGCCTCCGGCCATGTGGCCAGGGTGACGACGCCGGCCCCGGCGCGCAGCGCCCCGCGCGCCACGAGCTGCGCCGCGCCGACCTTGCCCGGGGATCCCGCGACGACCAGGACGTGTCCGGCGGACGTCTTGTGCGCACCGGGCGCCCGCGGCGCCGCCCATCGCGCTTCGTCCAGCGACTCGATCAGACCGACGGGCCGCTCCTTGCCCGCCATCGTGGCCGGCGGTACTCCGATATCGACGACGTGAAGGCGGCCAACGAGCGATGCGCCGTTCGGCGTGAGCAATCCGAGCTTGGGGTGGGCGAAGGTCACGGTCGCGTCGGCGCACACGGCCACGCCGAGGGTGACGCCGGTGTCGCAATCGAGGCCCGACGGGATGTCGAGCGCGAAGCGCGGCGCCGGCGCCTGGTTGATCGCGTCGACGACGGTGGCGAGAAAGCCTTCGATCGGGCGGTCGAGCCCCGTGCCGAAGAGGCCGTCGACGACGACCGCGCTCTTCGCCATCGCGTCGCGCAAGGCGCCAGGCCCGCCCACCGGGCCGAGCTCGTGAACGGCGCCTCCTACACCGCGCCACGCAGCGAGATTCGCCCGTGCGTCCGGCGACATCTTGTTCGCGTCGCCCGCGAAGAACACGGCGGGCCGCGACCCGCGCAGCAGCAGATGCCGCGCGACGACGAGACCATCGCCGCCGTTGTTGCCCACGCCGCAGACGATCGTCACGTCCGCGCCGATCGCCCGGGGCCATTCGCGGATCAGGACGTCGGTCGCGCCGCGCCCCGCGTTCTCCATGAGCAGCAGGCTCGGGACGTGGGCCTGGGCCACCGCCGCCGCGTCGAACGCGCGCATCTGAGCCCTGGAGAGCACCGGCGTCATTCGCTCGATCCCCTATAGCGCCTGCCGGCGGCTCATGCCCGGGAAGCGCTGCGCTCGCTCGGCACCCACACGTGGAAGACGATGGCCCCGGCGGGGGTGGTCTCGACGTCGATGGCGCCGCCGTGAAGCTCGACGATGGACCGCGCAAGCGACGGCCCGAGGCCGAGACTGCCGTGGCGCCTCGCGCGGTCGGCGTGGCGGAAGGCGTCGAAGAGCTTTTCCTGGTCGGCCTGGGCGATGCCTCGGCCGGTCACGTCGACGTCGATGCGCAGCTGGTCGCTGCTCGCCGGCATCGACGCGCGCACGACCACGTTGCCGCGATCGGCGAAGCGCGACGCGACGAGGATGATGGCCGTGAGCGCCTGGATGAGGCGCGCCGGGTCGGCGAGGACCCGCGGTACGCCCGGCTGGATCTCGCCGACGATGTCGACGTTGCCGCCCTCCTTCAGCTCGCGCGCGTCGAGCACCGCAGGCATCACCAGGTCGCCGACGCGCGTCCACTCGGGCGATACCGTGAGCTCCCCCGCCTCGACGCGCGCCGCGTCGAGGATCGTGTCGATGAGATAGAGCAGCTCGCGCCCGCGCTGCTCGATGATCGTCACGCTCTCGCGCTGGCCCTCCGTGAGATCGCCGCGCGAGACGAGACCGGCGAACCCGAGGATCGCGTTGAGCGGCGCTTTGAGGTCGTGGCTCATCGACGCCAGGAAGAGACCGCGCATCCGCTCGGTGGCCGCGCGCGCTCCGATGGCCCGCTGCTGGGCGCTCGCGAACTCGCGGAAGACGGCGCCCAGCTCGTCGGCCGCGTTCATCAGATCGGTGACGGAACGGAAGCGCGCGTCGCCCTGGATACGCCCGCCGCGGAGCACGTCGGCCACGCCCGCCGACGCCAGCTCGTGCTGGGCGAGCGCCACGTCGTCGGCGAACGCCTTGCCGATGCGCCAGCCGAGCGCGCCGGCGATCGCGATGGCCACGAGCGCGAGACCGAGCGTGCCGCCGATGCCGGGGCTGAGGCGCGCCGTCTCGAACCGCGCCTCCGCGTGCCCGTCGGCGACCGGGACCTCGAGGGTCGTCTGTCCGTCGTCGGTGCGCTGGATCGAAAAGAGCGAATCGGAGCGGAAAAGGTCGAGCGTGAACCCCTGCTCGCGCGCGGCGTCGATGGCCGCCTTTCGACCACGGCCATCGGCCTCGACCGGCTCGAAGACCCCTTGCACGAGCTCCGCCGCGTCGTTCTGTCGCGACGACGTGTCGAACGCGCGAAGGTGCGCATGCACGAGGAGCGCGGCGCCCACCGCCACGAAGGCCACCGGCGCCCACACCGCCGCGAGCAGGCGCTGGCGCACGCGCGCCATGCGCCGCTCCTGCGTGCCCATCGCGTCGATCGCCTCGCGCGAGACGCGGACCGGCACGAGCTCGAGCACGCGGGCCGTCGACGCGCGCATCATGACGTACGCCGGCAGCGCGGCCACGCTCGCCATCGTCACCGTGAGCAGCGCGAGCTCGACCTGGGTGTAGAGGTCGTTCGTCTCGGGACGGATGGGGGCGAAGAGCGTGACCGTCGAAAGGACGAGCGTCCCGACGAGGTCGACCCAAACGAGGCGCGCGGGGGCGGCGTAGAGCGCGTGCACTTCGGCCGGCTCGACGTCGGTCTCGCCGGCGGCAAGCTCGCGCAGCAGGTTCCGGAAGCCGCGCGCGACGATCATCGTCGCCAGCACGACGATGGCCACCGTCGCGCCCCACCCCCAGACGACGAGCCGCGCGCTCCCCTCGATGACGCTCGAATCGAGGAGCAAGAGGCGCGGCGCGAAGAGGACGACGAGGACCTCCTTCGCTCCGAGCGCCGCCGCCTGGATGGCGACGAGGCGGGCCACGAGCCGGCGCGGCGCGCCGTTCACGCTGCCCCTCCGGGTCCGCGATCCGACCAGGTGGGCAGGAGAACGTCGAACGTCGATCCCCGACCGAGCTCGCTATCGACGCGGATGGCGCCGCCATGCATCAAGACGAGGCGACGGGTGATGGCGAGGCCGAGGCCAGTGCCGCGCCGGCGAGCCCTCTCCTCCTTGGTTTGCTTGTACTCCTGGAAGATCTCGGCGCGCTCCTGCGCGCTGATCCCGGGCCCGGTGTCGCTGACTGTGAGCCGCGCGAAGGGCCCCTCGCGACCGACGTAGACCACGACCTCCCCGCGCTGCGTGAACTTGATGGCGTTGCCGACCAGGTTGGTCAAGATCTGGCGGACGCGCTTGGCGTCGGCGCGCGCGTGGACGCCGCCGCCGCCGCGAAGATGCACCGCCACGGGGCGCGCCCCGACGAGCCCCGCGGCCTCGCGAACGACGTCGGACGCGACGGCGGCGAGGTCGACGCGGGTGCGCGAGAGCTGCAGCTGGCCGCTTTCGAGGGCGCTCAGCTCGAGGATGTCGTTGATGAGATCGAGCAGGTGCTTGCCCGACCCGCGGATCTGCTCGACCTCTTCGCGCGCGTCGCCGGTGAGGGGCCCGTCGACCTCCGTGGCCAGAATGTCGGCGAATCCCAGGATGGCGTTGAGCGGGCTGCGCAGCTCGTGGCTGACGGCCGCGAGGAACGCCGCGCGATCACGGTCCGCGGCGCGAACGCGTTCGAGGTCGCTCTGGTAGCTCGTCTGGGCGGCGGCGAAGCGTTCGACGAGGTCGTTGAACGCGACGGTCAGGGCGCCGACCTCGTCCATCGTGCGGACCGGAACGGCCTCGCCGGTCGGCTCCGAGCGAACGTGGATCATGCCGCGAACACGACCGGCCACGAACTCGACGTCGCGGTTGGCGTCGCGCGCGACCGCGTAGGCGACGGCTGCCGCGACGCCGACGAGCAGCGTCGTCAGCGCGACGAGCGCGCGGAGCAGCGCGGGCGCGCCCTCGGGTGCGCTCGGCTCGCGCACGAACGCCACGAGGACCTGCGACGCCGGCTCGAGCACCTGCGACGCGAAACGAACTCGACCCAGGCCCGTGATGGCCTCGCCTTTCTCGGCCTGGATGACGCGGCGCAGGGCCGGCCGGTCCGACATCCCCAGGCTGGCGTCGATCACCGTCTCGCCGTCGCGCGAGACCACGATGAACTCGGCCCCCGTCTTGCGCGCCGCGTGCTGCATGGCCTCGAGCCGCTCGGTCCGCGGCAGCTGCGAGAGGCGCGCGCCGAGGCTCGACGCGAGGAGAGCCGCGCGAGCCGCGGCGTGATCGTCGCTGGCGGTGGCCAGATTCGAAACGCCGAACGCGCCGATGGCCGCTGCCACGGCGATGCCTACGAGGACCACCACCGCGGGTGCGAGGGGGAGCAGCGGCCACACGCCACGTGACGAGCTTGTCGCAGCTAGGACCACGGGAGGTGTCGAAGCCGTGGCCGGCGGCGATGCCGGCGCCGACGACGACTGCGCGGGGGTCACGCGACCATCTTATCCTCGCGCCACGGGAGTGCCCGCTTGCAGAGCACGGGAATGGACATACCATCGTGTCGCTTCCAAGCGAGGACCCTCATGCCGAGCCGCCTCCAGAGATTCGCATCGGCAGCCGCTCGCAGATCGCGCGGCACGGTCACCCTCGTCATCTACGACTGGCGCGAGAGCCAGCCTGGCACGCTCGCGTGGGTGTTCCCCAGTCTCGGAGCCGCGCTTCGCGCCGCGCGCGCCATGCGCAACGCGCTCAGGTGGGTCATCGTGCGCGGCCGGCGCGCGGTGGATGGCGAGGTCGACATCGGCGCCCTGCGCCGTGCCGGCGGCGTCGTCATCGAACGCGTCGTCTAGTAGGCTGCAAAAAAGGGGATTTGGACCACAAGGACACGAGGATTCAGACCGCAAATCTTCGGATTCTCACTTGGTGGTCCTGGTGTCCTTGTGGTTTTCTCTTCATCAACGCCTTTTTTTGGCAGCCTGCTACGTCAATAGCGCCCAGGCGCCGTTGATCACCACTTCGTCGCGCTCCTTCACGCGGACACGCAGTGCGACGGCGTCCGGGCGAACGAGCCAACCCTCGGTCACGAGCGTATCGCCCGGCCAGACCGGCCGACGGAACTGCCCCTCGACCGAGTGAACGCGTGTCACGTCGCCCGCGCAGCATGCCCGGGCCACATGGCGCACCATGAACCCGAACGAGCAGAGCCCGTGCAAGATCGGCCCTTGCTCGAAGCCGACGCGCCGCGCGAAGTCCGGGTCCGCGTGCAGCGGGTTGTGATCGCCGGAGAGCCGATACAAAAGGGCCTGCTCGGGCGACGTCGTCTCTTCGATCGCGAACGTGGGCGGCGCGTCTTTGGGCCTGTCGACGGGGGCGGCGTCCTTGGGCGGCGGTTGCCCTCCGAAGCCGCCGGCGTCGCGGAAGATCATGGTGGAGGTGGTCTCGGCGACGAGCGTCCCCTCATCGTCGCTCGAGCGCGTATCGACGACGACGTGGGCGAAGCGTCGCATGTCGTAGATGCCGCGGATGGTCGCCGTGGTCACCAGCTTGCCGGCCGGCGCGATCGGCTGGTGCACGGTGAAGCGCTCGGCGTTGTGGATGATCATCGCCAGATCGCCGCCCGTCTTGGCGATGAGGTCGAGCATCGGCGCGAACTTGGGCACCACCGCGAACGACGGCAGGACCTTGGGGCCGCGTCCCTCGTAGAGCAGGTCGAGCTCGTCGCGCTTCGCGCCGACCCCGAGGGCATAGAGCACGACGTCCTTCCACGTGTATTCGAAGACCGACGGAGGGCTGGACTTGCCGACCAGCGCGAGATCCAGGGGCATGCGGCCACTCTACGGCGTGCCGGGCACCCCGTCCTCTGCAAGCGCGTCCGCGGTGGCGGCACCAGCGGGCTCGATGCCTCCCACCCGCCGCTCGACGCGCCGCCCGAGGTCCGGGAGCACGGCGGCGAGCAGCCCGATGGCCGGCAGAAACGAGACGAAGCGGTACACGGACTCGATGCCGTCGGCGTCGGCGAGCTTGCCGAGGAGGCCCGCGCCCAGGCCCGCGGCGCCGAAAGAGAGCCCGAAGAACAGGCCGGAGACCATCCCGACGCGGTTTGGAATGAGCTCCTGCCCGTAGACCACGATGGCCGGGAACGCCGAGGCCAGGACGAAGCCGATGACGACAGTGAGCGCGGTCGTCCACCCGAGGTCGACGTACGGCAGCGCGAGCGTGAACGGCAGGATGCCGAGGATCGAGAACCATATGACGCGCTTGCGGCCAAAGCGGTCCCCGGCCCAGCCGCCGACGAGCGTGCCCGCCGCGACGCCGGCCGAGATGCCGAACAGGTGAACCTGCGCGTTCGCGACCGACACGCCGAAGCGGTGGACGAGGTAAAACGTGTAGTAGCTCGAGAACGACGCGAGATACACGAACTTCGAGAAGATGAGCGCGAGCAGGACGGCGAGCGACGTCCATACACGCGCACGCGAGAGTCCTGGCGTCGCTTCTCCCGCGGGCGGGGCACGGCGCTCGCCGTTCGAGCCCCCGCCCTCTGGCGCCGCGGGTGCCGCCGTGGCGCGAGCGAGCTCCCGCTTGGCCCATCGGCCCACCGCGGTGAGGACGGCCGTCGACACCAGCGCCGCGAGCGCGAACGCCGCCAAGCCGCGCTGCCCCCATCGCAGCACCACGATCGCGGCGCCGAGCGGGCCGATGGCCGATCCGACGTTGCCGCCGACCTGGAACACCGACTGCGCGAGCCCAGGGCGGTCCCCAGCCGCCATCCGTGCGACGCGCGACGACTCCGGGTGGAATACCGACGAGCCGATCCCGAGCACCGCCGCGCCCGTGAGGAGCAGCGGGAACGTGGTCGCGGTCCCCAGGATGACGAGCCCTGCCCCGGTAAAGAGCGTGCCCGCAGGCAGCGAATAGGGGTTCGGCCGGCGGTCGGCGAAGACCCCGACGAGGGGCTGCAGGAGCGACGCGGTGACCTGGTACGCGAGGGTCACGAGCCCGATCTGTGCGAAGGAGAGGTGAAAGTTCTCCTTGAGCGTGGGGTACGACGCGATGACGAGCGCCTGCATCATGTCGTTATTCATGTGACAGAAGCAGATCGCCAGAAGGACCCGGTAGGCCGTTCGCTCGTTCGCTCGCGTTGTTTTCATGGCGCGTCTTTCCGTCTCGCTTTCGTGTCGATGGCGCGTCTCTCGTGCGTGTCGTCAAAACGCCTGGACGAAGCGGCCCGGGGCCGACTCGACGAAGCGCACCTGCCACGCATTGCCGTCCGGGTCCTCGGCCTCGATCGCCTGGTCCTCGAGCCGGAGCTGGACGCCGGCGCGCCGCAGGGCGATGGCGGCGAGGCCCACGTGCTGCGGCTTGGTGACCACCAGCGAGAACCGGCCGCTGCGTCGCCCCTTGGCGTGCCTGCCCCGCGCGCACGCTTCGACCGTCAGGACAAGCGGCGGCGAATCGAAATCGAAGACGGCGGCAAGGGGGCTCTGTCGGGCAGGCGGCGCGCCGAGCAATGCTTCGTAGAACGTCGCCGATTGACCGGCATCGTCTACGTCCAGGTGAATATGGGTTTTCGACAATTGCATGACTGCCTCCCATTGCCATGGAGTCGTGATCGCAAGGCGCGCCGAAGCCGGCCCCGTATCGAGCTGAGTGCGTCGAGCGGCGCGCCGACGATGCGGCACGACGCCGATTCTGGAATCAGGAGCCCCAAAACGTCGAAGGCCGCCTCGGGTTACCCCGGGCGGCCTTCGCTGCGCGATTGCGCTTGGAGAGGGCTGCCTAGGGTCGGGCCTCTTCGGCCCAAATCGGCGCTACGTGCTTGTGGGCCACGTGATTGTTCGCCGACGCTGCGGCGGAGCGCGCCGCGACGAGGCAACTGGCCTTGCGAAGACGGAGCATCCGCGTCATCGGGTGTTGGGCCATATTCAGCATGTTTTTTCTCTTAGCGCCCCGCCCCTCAATCGTCAAGTAAGGATTGGACGATTACGCTCCATTGCGATGCTATGGAGCGTGATCGATTCGCCGTGACGGGACCCTCCTTCACTTCTTTGGGCAATGTTTCGGGCAGTCTTTCGGGCACTCTTTCGGATCGCATCCCGCCGCGCGCCGGATCGCAATCCCCCGACGAGCTCCTCGGGCTCTTTCTCGGCCACGTGGAATCGCTTGGCCTCGCGCTCTATCCGGCGCAGGAGCAGGCGATGCTGGAGCTCTATTCCGGCAACAACGTGATCCTGGCGACGCCGACGGGCAGCGGGAAGTCGCTCGTGGCCCTTGCGCTCCACTTTCTCGCCATGAGCCAGGGCAAGCGGAGCTTTTACACCGCGCCCGTCAAGGCCCTCGTCAGCGAGAAGTTCTTCGCCCTGTGCCGCGAGTTCGGCGCCGACTCGGTGGGCCTGGTGACGGGCGACGCGTCGGTGAACCGCGACGCTCCGATCATCTGCTGCACCGCGGAGATCCTGAGCAACATGGCGCTGCGCCAGGGCAAGGGCGCCGACGTCGACTGCGTCATCGCCGACGAGTTTCATTATTACGCCGACCGGGAGCGCGGCGTCGCGTGGCAGGTGCCGCTGCTCGTGCTCGAGCGCGCGCAGTTCCTCCTGATGAGCGCCACCCTCGGCCCGACCGAAGGGTTCGAAAAGGCACTGAAACGCCTGACGCATCGGCCCAGCGTGACGGTGCGATCGAACGATCGCCCCGTCCCGCTCTCGTTCGAATACCGCGAGACGTCGCTGCAGGAGACGATCCTCGAGCTCGATCGCACCGGGCGCATGCCGACGTACGTCGTCAACTTCTCGCAGCGCGCGGCCGCCGAGACGGCGCAGAACCTGATGAGCGTGGATTTTTTGCCCAAGGACCGCAAGAAAGCCATCGCCGACGAGGTCGCGCGCCGGGGGGTGCGCTTCGACACGCCGTACGGCAAGGAGGTGCGGCGCTTCATCGCGCACGGCCTGGGCGTGCACCACGCGGGGCTCTTGCCCAAGTATCGCCTGCTCGTCGAGCTGCTCGCGCAAAAAGGCCTGCTCGCCATCGTCAGCGGCACCGACACGCTGGGCGTGGGGGTGAACGTGCCGATCCGCAGCGTGCTGTTCGCGCGCCTCTGCAAGTTCGACGGGGAGAAGACGGCGATCCTCAGCGTGCGCGACTTCCAGCAGATCGCCGGGCGCGCCGGGCGCCGAGGCTTCGACGACCACGGGTACGTGCTGGCGCAGGCGCCCGAGCACGTGGTCGAGAACCGGCGCCTCGAGCAGAAGGCCGCCGGCGACCCGGTCAAGATGAAGCGCATCGTCCGCAAGAAGCCGCCGGACAAGGGGTACGTGCACTGGGACAGGTCCTCGTTCGATCGGCTGGTCGCGTCGCAGCCCGAGCCGCTCGTCTCTCGGTTTCGCGTGTCGCACGGGATGATCCTGAACGTGCTACAGCGGCCGGGCGGCGGGTGCCGCGATCTGGCGCGCCTGGTCCATCGCTCCCACGAGCGCCGCGCGCAGCGGCGCATCTTCGGGCGCGAGGCCGGCGCGATGGTGACGGGGCTGCTCGAGGCGGACATCCTCGAGATCGACCCGGTCACCGGGCAGCCGCGCGCGCACGTGGACCTGCAAGAGGACTTCTCGCTCAACCATGCGTTGGCCCTCTGGCTCGTCGACACGATCGGCGAGCTCAACCCCGAGTCGCCGACGTACGCGCTCGACGTGCTCACGCTCGTCGAGTCGATCGTCGAGAATCCCGACTACATCCTGAGCCAGCAGCTCTCGGCGCTGAAGACGATCAAGATGGGCGAGCTGAAGGCCGCGGGCGTCGAGTACGAAGAGCGCATCGCCGAGCTCGAGAAGCTCGAGTACCCCAAGCCGATGCGCGAGTTCGTGTACGAGACGTTCAACGCCTTCGCGCGCCTGCACCCCTGGGTGCGGGGCGACGACGTGCGGCCCAAGTCGATCGCGCGCGAGATGGTCGAGCGCTTCATGGACTTCAACGAGTACGTCCGCGAGTACGAGCTCGGGCGCGCCGAAGGGACGCTGCTTCGCTATCTGAGCGACGTCTACAGGGCGCTCGTCCAGACGGTGCCGGCGCCGGCCAAGAGCACGGGGGTCGAGGAGATCGAGGTCTTCTTGCGCGCGATGGTGCGCGCGGTCGACAGCAGTCTGCTCGACGAGTGGGAGCGGATGTTCGGTCAGGCGCCCGACGCGGCCCAAGCGCCGGCGGCGCCGCAAGAAGCGCCCTTGGAGCCGGACATCACGCGCGACGAGCGCGCGTTCACGGTCCTCGTGCGCGGCGCGATGTTCCAGCTCCTGCGCGCGCTCGCGAAGAAGGACTGGACGGCGGCGGCATCCCTGGTGACGGCGCCCACCGAGCCCGAGCGCTGGGCGCCCGCCACGTTCGAGACCGCGCTCGCGCCGTTCTTCGACGAGCACGGCGCCATCCGCCTCGATCCCAGCTCACGCACCACCGACAAGTCGCGAATCACCAAGGGCCCCCCCGCCGAGTCGGGGGTGTGGGAGGTCGTTCAGGTCATCTGCGATCCCGCCGGCGACGACGACTGGGCGCTCTCCTGCTTCGTCGACCTCGCGGCGTCGGCGCGGGAAGGCAAACCGATCGTGGTCATGCGCGGCGTTGCTCGATAGTATCGCCCGCTGAGCCCGCTCAGGTTCGTGGCCGCCTCGGGGCCCAAGGGCGCTCGGAGAGACATGCTCAAGAAGATATTGCTCGGTGCCGTCGCGCTCGTGGTCGTCGTCCTCGTGGCGGTCGGGGGCTACGCGGCCGTCCAGATCTCGCGGTTCAACGCGAGCATGGACAAGGTCTACGACGTGCCGCTGCCCGAGGTCACGCGCTCGACGGACGCCGCGGTCCTCGCCCGCGGCAAGCACCTCGTGGCCAGCATCGGCGCATGCGCGTCGAGGCTCTGCCACGGTTCGGACCTCGGCGGGGGCCCGACGACGGAGATGGGCCCCGTGATGGCCTTCGCCGCGCCGAACATCACGAGCGCGAGCCTGGGCACCGCCTACAGCGACGCCGAGCTCGCGCGCCTCATTCGCTACGGGCTGAAGAAAGACGGGCGATCGCTCACGTTCATGCCCGCCCAGGACTTTGCCTGGCTGCCCGACGCCGACGTCCTCGCGATCGTGTCTTACGTGCGCACCGTGCCCGCCGTGGAGAGACCGTGCGGATCGACCGTCGTCCGGCCGCTCGGCAAGGTGCTGGATCGAAAAGACGCGATGATTCTCGACGTCGCGAGACGCCTCGCCACGGCGCCCCTCGACATGGCTCCAGCACCGACCCCGACGGCGGCGTACGGAGCGTACGTCAGCCGCCTGTGCAAGGGATGCCACGGCGAAGGCCTCAGCGGCGGCCCGTTGCCCGGCGCGCCGCCGTCGATCCCGACCCCGCTCAACTTGACGCCCGACGCGAGCGGCCTCAAAGAGTGGTCGTTCGAGGACTTCGATCGCGTCATGCGCCACGGCATCCGCAAGAACGGCAAGACGCTCGACCCGTTCATGCCGATCGAGGCCTGGGGCCAGTTCGACGATGTCGAGATGCACGCCCTCTGGGCGTACCTGCATACGCTCCCCCCGACGTCGTTCGGCCATCGTTGAATCCGGACATCGTCGTCCGCCGATCGCGGATCCAGGGCCGGGGGGTCTTTGCGCGGCGCGACATCGCGAGCGGGACGCGCGTCGTCGAGTACACCGGTGCGCGCATCTCGCACGACGAAGCCGACCGGCGCCACCCCGACGACGACGACGACGGCAAGCACCACACGTTCCTCTTCGCGGTCGACGACCGACTCGTCATCGATGCGACGACCGGCGGCAACGAGTCGCGCTTCATCAACCACTCGTGCGACCCCAACTGCGAGATCGTCATCACGCGGCGGCGCGTCTTCGTCGACGCCCTGCGAGACATCGTGAAGGGCGAGGAGATCCTCTACGACTACTGGTACATGACCGACGAGACCTACACGCTCGACGACCTGCGCAAGATCTATCCCTGCCGCTGCGGGGCCCCCACGTGCCGCGGGACGTTGGCGCGCCCGCCCCGCCGTCGTCCAACGAAGAGCAATCCAGATCCAACGAAGAGCAAGAAGAAGGCCCAGGCCGCGGCGGCGCGATGACCGCGGGCCCCGAGAGCGTCGGCGCGGGACGCGTCGCGTGGGCGGCCGCGTTCAGCCACCGCGACTTCAGGCGCTTCCAGGGCGCGCGCATCCTGTCGGTCCTCGGGATGCAGATGCAGAGCGTGGCGATCGGCTGGCAGATCTATTCGATCACCGGCCGCGCGCTCGACCTCGCGTGGGTGGGCCTCGCGCAGTTCTTCCCCGCGGCGGGCCTCTCGCTCGTCACGGGGCACGTGGCCGATCGCTTCGACCGCCGCGCGATCCTTGCCGTGTGCCACGCCGCGATGGCGGGGCTGTCGATCGCGCTGATGCTGGTCGCCAGGGACGGCGGCACCCACGTCGCGCCCGTGTACGCCGTGCTCGTGGGGATCGGCGTCGCGCGCGCGTTTCTCGGCCCCGCGAATCAAGCGCTGCTCCCGACGCTCGTTTCACCGGAGCATTTCGGCAACGCGGTCGCGTGGGGTTCGTCGCTCTGGCAAGCGGCGACGGTGCTCGGTCCGATGCTCGGCGGCGTGGCCTACGCGGCGTTCGCCGGGCCCGCCAGGGTCTACGGGATGGCCGCGGGGTGCGCGCTCGGCGCGCTCGTCCTCGTCTCCACGATGCGCGCACGTCCCATCGCGAGCCGCGGCCCTGCGACCCGGGCCTCGGTGCTCGCGGGCGTGCGCTACGTCTGGACCAACCAGATCGTGCTGGGCGCCATCTCGCTCGATCTGTTCGCGGTGCTCCTCGGCGGTGCGACGGCGCTCTTGCCCATCTACGCGCGCGACATCCTGCACCTGGGACCCTGGGCCCTCGGCGCGCTCAGAGCCGCCCCAGCCGCCGGCGCCGCCGTCACGGGCGTCCTGCTGGCGTTCCGGCCGATCGAGCGGAGGGCCGGGCGAAAGATGTTCCTCGGCGTCGCGGTCTTCGGTGCCGCCACGATCGTCTTTGGTCTGTCGACGAGCTTCGCGCCGGCCCTCCTCGCGCTCGTGCTGATCGGCGCGGCCGACATGGTCAGCGTCTTCGTGCGCTCGGCGCTGGTGTAGCTGGCGACTCCCGACGCGATGCGTGGCCGCGTCAGCGCCGTCAACATGGTCTTCATCGGCGCGAGCAACGAGCTCGGCGAGTTCGAGTCGGGCGTCACGGCGCAGTGGTTCGGCGCGATACCGTCGGTCGTGATCGGCGGCGTCGGCACGCTCCTCGTCGTGGCCCTCTGGATCTGGCGATTCCCCAAGCTTCGCGACGTCGATCGGCTCGACGACGCGCGCGCCTCGGACGGATAGGCCGGCAACCTGGAGAATCTCGGGCGATGATGGCAGGGTGACTCCCTCCCTCCAGGTCGCCCTCTCCGTCTATGGCCTCATCTTCATCGCCGAGCTCCCCGACAAAACCGCCCTCGCCACGCTGGTGCTCGCCACGCGGCATCGGCCGCTCCCCGTCTTCTTGGGCGCGGCAGCGGCCCTGGCCATCCAGAGCCTCGTCGCCGTAGGGGCGGGACAGGTCATCGCCCTCCTGCCGGCGCGCATCGTCCACGTCGTCGCGGGGATCGTGTTCATCGGATCGGCGCTGGCCATGTGGTTCCAGCGCGAGGAGCCCGACGAGGAGAACGAGGGCAGCGCGCCGAGCGTGGGCTTCTGGAGGGCGACGTGGATCTCCTTCGCCGTCCTCTTCGTGGCCGAATGGGGCGACCTGACGCAGCTGGCGACGGCCGCGCTGGCGGCACGCTACCGCGCTCCCGTCGCCGTGTTCGTGGGGGCCACACTGGCGCTCTGGTCGGTCGTTGCGCTCGCGGCGGTCGCCGGCAATCGCGTCGGCAAGGTGCTGTCGCCGAGGACGACGCTCCGGGTCGCGGCGGTCCTCTTTGCCCTCGTGGGCGTGGCGCTCGTCGCGGGGGTCGTCTGACGCCGCGTCGAGACGCTACTCGTAGCGGAGCGCGTCGATCGGATCGAGCTGCGACGCCTTGCGGGCCGGGTAAAGACCGAACACGATCCCGACCGAGGCGCTGAAGATCACCGACGCGACGATGACCTGCGGCTGAACGAGCATCGGCCAGCCGAAGCGCGAGGCCAACGTGCGCGCCGTGCCGAGCCCGAAGCCGACGCCGGCGGCGCCCCCCGCGACCGACAGCACCAGCGCCTCGATGAGAAACTGCATCAGGATGTTCAGCGGCTTGGCGCCGAGCGCCATACGCAGGCCGATCTCGCGCGTGCGCTCGGTCACGCTCACCAGCATGATGTTCATGATCCCGATCCCGCCGACGAGGAGCGACACGGCGGCCACGCTCGCCAGCAGCATGGTCATCGTCTCGGTACCCTGCTGACGGGCGCCGGCGATCTCGCTCATGTTGCGGATCGAGAAGTCGTCGTCCTCACGGGCGAGCAGGTGGTGACGATCGCGGAGCAGCGCCGTGATGTCCTTCTGCGCGCGCGCGAGGTCTTCCATCGAGACGGCCTCGACGTAGATCGGGCCCTGCAGGTAGTTGTTCAGGCCCCCCTGGATCTTGCGCTCGAAGGTGGACACGGGGATGAACGCGGCGTCGTCGTAGTCCTGGCCGCTCGTGGATTGGCCCTTGCCGATGGCGACCCCCACGACGGTGAACGGCGTGGAGCCGACGCGAACGCTCTGACCGATGGGATCCGAGTTGGCACCGAAGAGCTTCTCGACCACCGTCTTGCCGAGGACGACGACCTTCGTCCCCCCCTCCACGTCCTGCGCCGTGATGCCCACGCCGGTCTCCATCGGCCAGTTGCGAATGTCGAAATATTCGGGCGTGGTCCCCGTGACGCTCGTCGTCCAGTTCGCATCGTCGCTCACGAGCGACTGCGACGAGCGGAGCGCGGGGGCCGCGTTCTTCACCGTGGGGATCTGGCTTCGCAGGGCATCGAGGTCGTCGCGGGTCAACGTCGGCATCGATCCGAACCCACCGCGAACGCCGCCCGACGTGGTGGAACCCGGCAGCACGATGAGTAGGTTGGTGCCCATCGCCGCGAAGGCCTGCTCGACCTGCGACCGCGCGCCGGCGCCGATCGCCATCATCGCGATGACCGCGCCGACGCCGATGATGATGCCCAGCGTCGTCAAGAACGAGCGCATCTTGTGGCGCAGCACCGCGCGAAACGCGACGCGGAGGGTCTGCCACAGCTTCACGGCGCGCCTCCCGGCGCGTCGAGCGTGGCGATCCGCGGGGTGCGACGCTCGTCGGAGCGCACGTGCCCGTCCTTGACGACGACGACGCGCGACGCGAACTCGGCCACATCCGGCTCGTGCGTCACGACGAGGATGGTGATGCCCTGGGTGCCGAGCTCCTGGAAGAGCGCCATCACCTCGAGGCTGGTGCGCGAGTCGAGGTTGCCGGTTGGCTCGTCGGCCAGGATGACCCGGGGGCGCGTCACGAGCGCTCGAGCGATCGCGACGCGCTGCTGTTGGCCGCCCGAGAGCTGGTTGGGGTGGTGGTCGCGCCGGGAGCCAAGGCCGACGCGCTCGAGGGCCTCGGCCGCCCGCGCGCGCCGCTCGCGCCCCCGGGTGCCCTGGTAGAGCAGCGGCAGCTCCACGTTCTCGAGCGCCGACGTGCGTGGGAGCAGGTTGAAGTTCTGGAACACGAAGCCGAGCATGCGGCTCCTTACGTCGGCGAGCTCGGTCTTGCGCAGGCGCGACACCTCGCGACCCGCCAGCACGTAGCGTCCACCGGTGGGCCGATCGAGGCACCCGAGGATGTTCATCAGCGTCGACTTGCCCGATCCCGACGGTCCCATCACGGCGACGAACTCGCCCGCCTCGATCCGCAGCGACACGCCGTCGAGCGCCCGAACCTCGACGTCGCCCGTCGCGTAGAAGCGCGTGATCGCGTCGAGCTCGATGAGCGGATCGACCATCAGAAGGGGCGCCGTCCTCCGCCGCCCCCCATTCCGCCCCCACTGAGCGCGTTGCTCAGAGGAACCGAGTCCTTGCCGTTCACGGTGGCGTCGATGATGACGACGTCCCCTTCGGCGAGCTCCTCGCCGGTCAGCTCGGTGTACGCGCCGTCCGAGAGGCCCGCCTTGATCGGTACCTGCACGGGCTCGCTGCCGACGAGCTTCCACACCGATTTGCTGTCGCGTCCTTCTCCCCGCCCGGCCCAGCCGCCACCTTCCGGTCGGTCGCCAGCCGTCCCTGCGCCGTCGCGCCACCGGTGCCCGTCGTGTGATTCTGCCGACGCCGAGGCCGCGGGCTTGTGCACGTTGGCTTCGGGCGGAGGCCGGAAGCGCAGGGCCGCGTTGGGGACCGCGACGACGTCGCGCTTGTCCGCGTAGATGACGGTGGCGTTCGCGGTCATGCCGGGGCGCAGGCGAAGATCGCTGTTGTCCACGTCGATGACCGCGTCGTAGGTGACCACGTTCTGCACCGTCGTCGCCGCGTTGCGGATCTGGCTGATGGTGCCGCGAAAGCGCGCGCCCGGGTAGGCGTCGACCGTGAAGAACGCGGCCATCCCTTGTTCGAGCCGCCCCACGTCCCCTTCCGAGACGTTGGTGTTCACCTGCATCTTGCGCAGGTCCTCGGCGATCGTGAAGAGCACGGGCGCCTGCAGCGACGCGGCCACGGTCTGCCCCACGTCGACGGCGCGCAAGATCACGATCCCGTCGATGGGCGATACGATGTCGGTGTACGAAAGGTTCGTCTCGGCCTGGTGCAGCTGCGCCTGCGCCTGCGCCAGCGATGCCGCGGCCACGTCGACCTGCGACGCCGTGACGTGCGCATTGGACTCGGACGTGTCGACGTCCTGCTGCGCGGCCAGATGGTCCTGCAAGAGGGACTGCTCGCGCGCGAACTGGCGCGTCGCCAGGTCGGCCTGCGCCGTTGCGCTCTTCAGCGCCGCCTTGGCCGAAGCCAGGTTCGCGCGCGCCTGCTCGAGCGAGGCCTGGAAGAGCAGCGGATCGATCTTGGCGACGACCTGCCCCTTCTTGACCGGCGAGTTGTAGTCGACGAAGAGCTTTTGCACGCGCCCGGAGACCTGCGTCCCCACCGTCACGGTGACGGTGGCCAGCAGCGTGCCGGTGGCCGTGACGCGCCCGACGACGTGCCGCCGCCCGATCGTCGCGGTCTGATAGGTGACCGGCGGAGGCTGATGGGCATCGCGGTACCGCCAATACCCCACGCCGCTCGCCGCCACCATCACCAGCGCGCCGACCCAGCCGACCCAACGAAAGCTCATCGCGAACACGAGGAGACTACCAATCCGCCGCCGCCGCGCTTCCACGGCCGTGCGCTTTTCGTACGTGCCGCCCTTCCCGCGCGACGAGCCGTGCTCGGCACCCCGACCCGGCGCACGCCTCTAGTGCCCTGAGCTCGAAGCCTGCATCGACTGCGCGATCGATGCCGTCCCCTCGAAGGCGCAGTCCCCGGGGCCGAGCTCGACCAGCGCGTTCTCGGTCGGCTGACCGGGGGACGTCGGCACGACGAAGGTCGCATGCTGGACGGCCATCTGGCCGACGGCTTGCACCCCGCCATCCGTGCTCAGGCAGTCGATCTCGATCTGGCAGCCCAAGGTCGACCTCACGACGCAGTCCTCGCCGCCGAAGGACGCGGTCGTGGCGGTCAGCGTGACCGGGATGTCGACGGCACCAGCGAGCTGCTGTGCGCAGATCGTGTCGTCGTTCTCGCTCTGACCGGTCGCGGCGACCGCCAGCGTGTACGTGCCTGCGGCCCCGGGGCACGCGTCCGACCCGCTTTTCGAGGAGCACGCGGCCGCGCCCAGGAGCGCGAGCGCGAGCGCGACGACCGCCCACCTTCGCACGCACACGCCGCCGCCGTCAGTTCGCCTTTCCGTGCGGCGGCATCGGCATCCCCGCGGGGAAGCCCGGGGGCATCCCGGGGGGCATCGGCCGGCCGCCCATGCCGCCCATGCCGCCCATCCCCCCAAGGCCGCCGAACGCGCGGAACATCTGCGCCATGTCCATCACCTTGTACGTGGACGGGTACTGGAACTTGGCGTCGGAGACGTCCTTCTTCTCCAGCTTCGTGATCTCGACCTTGGCGAGCTCGGTCACTCCGTCCATCGCGTACGACATGAAGCGCAGCGGGAAGTGCGTGCCGTCGAACAGCGCGCTCGCCCATTTGCGATCGCCCGGGAGCCCGGAGAAAGGAAAGTTGAACCAGGAGAATCCCTGATCGCCGACGCAGAGGTCGGCCTCCTTGTGGTCGCTCGCGATCGTCCAGTCCTCGCACTTGTAGCCCGCGACCGTCTCGTAGTGGCCCGTCTTGGTGATCTTGGTCTCGGGCCGCTGCGGGCCGGGACCGTGGTCGCCCGGCTGCGACGGCGGGGATACCCCCATGTCCTGGGCCGCGTGGTTCAGATCGACCGACACGACCTCTTTGCGCGAGTCGAGCACCGCGTACAGCTTTTTTGCGTCGCCATCGATGATGACGTACGCGCCCGCGGCGAACGGGTTGGCCGCCGCCTTCGCGAGCTCCGGCGGGATGTCCGCGCGCGCCTTGGGGCCCTTGACGAGGATCGTCACGGGCACGGGGGCCGCCGTGGGCTCGTCGCCCTTCGCGGTGTACGCGAAGTCGACCTCGCCCTCGAAGCCCGAGGTGACCAGCGAGGCTCCGGCCGCGGGGGCCGCGGCGGCCGCCGATCCGGCAGCGCCGGGCGTGTCGCCGCCCCCGCTCGGGGGAGCGTCCTTCGACTTGCACCCAGCGATCGACCCCGCGGTCACGGTGGTCACGGCGATTGCGAGGCACGTCGTTGCAGCTGCACGCACGGAGGACATGGATCCTGGAGTATCGCGACTCGCCAAGGCTGGCTAGCCCGCCTGTGCTTGCGCGCACGCTCGCAACAGATTATCCCGCCCCGCACGCGTCGCGGAGACCTCGGTTGATTCGCCTCGATTCGGTCTCCAAAGGTCACGGTTCGCAGATCCTCTTCGTCGAGGCGTCGATGGGCGTCTTCCGTGGCGAGAAGGTGGGCCTAGTCGGGCCGAACGGCTCCGGCAAGTCGACCATCTTTCGCATGATCGTGGACGAAGAGCAGCCCGACGCCGGCCAGGTCACGGTCGAGCGAGGCGTCACGGTCGGGTACTTCAGCCAGGACGTCGGCGAGATGAGCGGCCGCAGCGTCGTCGAAGAGACGATGGCCGGCGCCGGCGAAGTGTCGGAGGCCGCCCACGAGCTGCACGCGCTGGAGCAGGCGATGGCCGATCCGACGCGCGTCGACGAGATCGAGCAACTGGTCGAGCGCTTCGGCCATGCGCAGGCGCGGTTCGACGAGCTCGGGGGCTACGCGCTCGAGTCGCGGGCCCAGGAGATCCTCGCCGGCCTCGGCTTCCGGCCCGAGGTCATTCAGGACGACGTCGGAAAGCTGTCCGGCGGCTGGAAGATGCGCGTCGCGCTCGCGCGCATCCTGCTTATGGCGCCCGACACGCTGCTGCTCGACGAGCCGACCAACCACCTCGACATCGAATCGATCATCTGGCTCGAGCGCTTCCTCAAGAACTTCGACGGTGCGATCGTGATGACGTCGCACGACCGCGCGCTGATGAACCGCCTCGTCGGCAAGATCGTCGAGATCGACGGCGGCAGCATCACCACCTACTCCGGCAACTACGACTTTTACGAGAAGCAGCGCGACCTCGCCGCCATCCAGCAAGAAGCCCAGTACGCGCGCCAGCAGGCGATGCTCGCCAAGGAGCAGGCCTTCATCGACAAGTTCAAGGCGCGCGCCAGCCACGCGGCGCAGGTCCAGTCGCGCGTGAAGAAGCTTGAGAAGATCGAGAAGGTCGAGCCGCCCAAGCGCCGCAAGGCGCTGGAGTTCGACTTCCGCGCCCCGCCGCGATCGGGCGACGACGTCGCGCGGCTCGAGGGCGTCGTCAAGCGATACGGCGAGCGCACGATCTTCGAGGACTTCGATCTCCTGGTTCGCCGGCGAGAGCGGTGGTGCGTGATGGGGGTCAACGGCGCGGGCAAGTCCACGCTTCTCAAGCTCATCGCGGGCGAGTCCACGCCCGATGCGGGGCGCGTCGCCCTCGGCGGAAGCGTGAAGATGGCGTACTTCGCCCAGCACGCGATGGAGCTTCTCGACCCGGAAAAGTCCGTGGTCGACACGCTGCGCTCCACCTTCCCGCTCGCCACGATCGGCTCGATGCGCACGCTCGCGGGGGCGTTCGGCTTCTCGGGCGACGACGTGGACAAGTCGTGCCGGGTGCTCTCGGGCGGCGAGAAGGCCCGCCTCGTCATGGCGACGCTGCTCTACGACCCGCCGAACTTCCTCGTGCTCGACGAGCCGACCAACCACCTCGACATGGCGACGAAAGAGATGCTCATCAAGGCCCTGGCGAACTTCGACGGCACGATGCTGTTCGTGTCGCACGACCGGGAGTTTCTCGCGGCGCTCTCGAACCGCGTCCTCGAGCTGACGCCGCAGGGCATCCACGCGTACGGCGGCGGATACACGGAGTACGTCTCGCGCACGGGGCACGAAGCCCCCGGCGTTTGAATCAGCTCGCCTTCGGGGTCCGCCGGCAAAGCACGAACCAGTTGTCCATCCACTGGCCAGCGCGCGAAGCGCGGCCGACGCTCACGTGGGCGGAGATGCCACGCATCGTGTCTTGCGTGCCGCCGAAGATGTACTTGGTGATGCCGACCGAGTTGGAAGCGACGGCGGGCCAGGCGTTCGGCCTGGCGGGCGGAACCTCGCAGTAGTCGATGAGGGCTTCGCCGGCGCCGATCGCGTAGCAGACGAAGTAGCCCGGACCCGCGACGCGCTGCACCGCCCACGGACTCTCGTTGTAGCCCCAGAGCACCATCGCGCCTGGCTCCGGCTGGCAGAAACGCTTCTCGAATCGCGAGACGATCTTGATCGAGTTCTTGCCGGCATGACGCACGGTCTCGAACGGCGAGACCCCTGGCGGGACGAAGTGATCCAGCGACAGCGGGCGCACGCCCTGCGCCGCGTCGAAGAGCCTCGCCTGTTCGCGCGGCGTCACGGACACCGTCGCCGCGACCCGCGACGCCTCGTCGAGGCCGTCGAGCCACCGCCCGAGCGACGGCACGTCGATCGCGTCCGCCGCCAACAGTGTCCGGATGTGAGCCTCGGCCGACCCCGCCTTCGCCCTCGCACCCGATTCGTTTTTGCTCGTGCCCGTCTGCATCGCGCCCTCCGTGCTTGACCGCCGACGCCAAATTGGTTAATCCACTTACGGTGACTGGTCAAGCCAACGGGACGAATCGGGAGAACCATCGCGACCGGCGCGGCTCGCCCGAGGTGCTCGCCCAGGCCCTCATGGCGAGGATCTTTCGCGGCGAGTTTCCGCCCGGGACGCGGCTGCCGGCGGAGCGGCAGCTCGCGGTCGACCTCGGGGTCGATCGAACCACGCTACGGATGGCCCTCAAGCAGTTGCAGCAGATGAACCTCGTCGCCGTGAGGCACGGCTCGGGCATCGAGGTGAACGACTACCGCGTTCGTGGTGGGCTCGACGCCCTCGCGGCGATGTTCGCGCTCGAGGATGTCCCGCTCGACGCCGGGCTCGTCATCGAAGCGATCGACTTCTGGGAAGAGTCGTTCAGCATGATCGCCGCCAAGGCGATCGCGCGTCTCAGCCTCGACGATCTGAGGGCGCTCGAGGCGCTGCTCGATCGGTCGATCGCGTCGCTGGGCGACGTCGAGGGATTCCTCGAGGCGCAGCTCGCGATCCAGGACGAGCTGGCGCGTATCAGCGGGAGCGTCTTGTTCCGCATGCTCGCGAACTCGACTCGTCCGGTGCGGAGCCGCATCATGCGCCTGCTCCCGGAGACGACGGACATGCGCGCGTCGCTCGAGGAGATGAAGCAGATGCTCCGCCTCGCGGTGCTGACCCGCCCCGCCGAAGAAGTCATCCGGGATGGCCTCCACGCCGGCCTGCGCAAGCAGAGCGCGTCGCTCCGCGAACGGATCCTCCTTCGGGTTCCGCCGCCAGCGCGCCCGCGCGAGACCAAGCGATCCAAGGCCACCCGCGACAAGCGGAGGACGGCGTGAGACTCGGCCCGGAGGCGCAGCGGCGTATCGCGGTCGTCCTCGCCGACGTGTTCGGCGAGCCGATCGACGTCGCGCTCGACATCGCGGCCTTCCTCGACGGCTACCTGCAGCGGGCCCCGGCCCGCGCCGCGCTCGGGATTCGCCTCGGCGTGTGGGCCGTCACCTGGCTACCGTTCGCCCTCGTCGGCGTTCCGCTGCCCGGCAGCGCCTTGTCGCCGGCCACGCGCGCACGCTACATCGAGCGCTGGGCCCACTCGCGCACCTACATCCTTCGCGAGGCGTTCTACCTCCTCAAGGCGATTGCCCTCATGGGATGGGGCGCCCACCCGTCGGTGCGAGCGCGGCTCGGCGTGGGCCCCCTCGCCGTCGCGCACCCGGACGCGCGGACATGACGCGCGACAGCCACATCGACTCGGCGGACTTCGTCGTCGTCGGAAGCGGCGCCGCAGGCGCGTCCGCTGCGCGTGTCCTCGCCGAGGCGGGGCGCGAGGTGATCGTGCTCGAAGAGGGCCCCGAGGTACGGCAAGAGGACCGGGGGCTCGGAGCCGTGGAGTCGTTTCTCCGCCTCTTTCGCGACAAGGGAACGCAGGTGGCCATGGGCCGCAGCGTCATCCCGGTGCTGCAGGCGCGCTGCGTCGGCGGCACGACGGTCGTCAACGGCGCCATCGTCTGGCGCCTGCCCGAGAAGGCGTACGAGCGCGCCTTCGGCGCCATCGGCGCGCGCGACGCCATCCCCCTCGCGGCGCTCGAAGAGCGCATGGACCGCATCGAACGCGATCTGTCCGTGGGCCCCGCGCCCGAGCGCCTCCTCGGCGGCAACGGTTCGCTGATGAAGCGCGGGTCCGAGACGCTCGGGTGGGCGGGCCACCCGATCCGCCGCAACGTGCTCGATTGCCAGGGAAGCGGGCGCTGCATGGAAGCCTGCCCCACGAAGCGCAAGCAGAGCATGGAGGTCACCTACCTGCCGCGCGCGGCCAAGCACGGCGCGCGCATCTTGCCCGAGCACGAGGTGCGCACGATCGACATGAGCGCTGCGCGCGCTGTCGGGGTCACGGGCGTGCGTGGCGACGGGTCGTCGTTTCGGATCGCGGCCAAACGCGGGGTCGTGCTCGCCGCGAGCGCCATCCAGTCGCCCTGCATCCTGCGGCGCTCGGGGATCGGCCCCCGCGAGCACGTCGGCCAGCACTTCCGCCTGCACCCGGCGACGGCGGTTGCGGGTGTGTATCGCGATCCCGTGCGCATCTGGGAGGGAGCGACGCAGTCGTTCGAGGTGGACCACTTCCGCGACGAGGGGTTCAAGATGGAAGTGACGGGCCTGCCCGTGGAGCTCGCAGGCGTGCGGCTTCCAGGGATGGGCCAGGCGTTCCAGCGCGCCATGGCGGAGTATCCGCGGATGGCCGTGTGGGGCGTGCAGATCCGCGCCGAGGCCGAGGGGAGCGTCTCGCCCGCGAACGGCCGGTCGGACCTCCGCTACACGCCGACGCCCGCCGACATGGAGATCTTCCGGCGCGGCGCCCGTCGGCTCGCCGAGATGCACTTCGCCGCTGGCGCCCTGCGCGTGTATCCCGGCGTGCACGGCGGACCGGACGTCATCGAATCACCCGACGATCTCGGCCAGCTCGACGAGCTCCCCCTCGACCCGCGCTGCTGGTCGATCATCTCCAGTCACCTCTTCAGCACGTGCCGAATGGCGAAGGACGATCGCGCCGGCGTCGTCGGCTACGACGGCGCCGTGCACGGTACGCGCGGCCTCTGGGTGCTCGACGCGTCGGCCCTGCCGACCAATCTCGGCGTCAACCCGCAGCACACGATCATGGCCCTCGCGACGCTGCTGGCCGAGCGCCTGGTCTGAGTCTAGCTTTTCCGCCCCATGCGCCTTCCCTCGAGCGCTTCTGTCGATACGCTGTGCATCCACGCGGGCCAGGAGCCCGACCCGATCTCGGGCGCCGTGATGACGCCGATCGTCCTGGCGACGACGTTTGCGCAGGACGGTCCGGGCAACCTCGCCCAGGGCGGCTACGACTACTCGCGCGCCGGCAACCCCACGCGTTCGGCGCTCGAAGGGTGCCTCGCCGCGCTCGAAGGCGGCCGCCACGCGTCGGCCTTCGGCAGCGGCTGCGCGGCGACGACGGCCGTGCTGCTCACGCTCAAGAGCGGCGATCACGTCCTCGTCGGCGACGACGTGTACGGCGGCACCTTCCGCATCTTCGACCGGGTGCTCGCGCAGTTCGGCATCACGGCGACGTTCATGGACATGGGCGACCCCACTCGCGTAGCCGCCGCGATGCGGGCCGAGACGCGCCTCGTGTGGATGGAGACGCCGAGCAACCCGCTCCTCAAGGTGTCGGACATCGCGGCCATCGCCGGCGTGGCGCGTGCCCGCGGAGTGCCCCTCGCCGTCGACAACACGTTCGCCACGCCCGTGCTGCAGCGCCCCCTGTCGCTCGGGGCCACGCTCGTCGTTCACTCGACCACGAAATACCTCAACGGCCATTCGGACGTGGTCGGCGGCGCGGTCATCACCGACGACGACGCCCTGGCCGAGCGCGTCCGCTTCATCCAGAAGGCGGTCGGGGGCGTGCCGAGCCCCTTCGACTGCTACCTGGTGCTCCGCGGCCTCAAGACCCTGGCCGTGCGGATGAAGCGCCACGTCGAGTCGGCGCGCGCGCTCGCCGCGTGGCTCGAACGGCACGCCCGGGTGGCGCAGGTCCGGTACCCGGGCCTCGCCCGAGGCGCCGAGCGCGCGCTCGCGGAGCGGCAGATGAACGGTCCGGGCGGAATGATCAGCTTCGAGCTGAAAGGGTCGCTCGAACAGGCGCGCGATTTCTTGCGCGCGCTGCGCATTTTCGCGTGCGCCGAGAGCCTCGGGGGCGTCGAATCGCTCGCCGAGCACCCGGCGATCATGACGCACGCCAGCGTCCCGGAGGGCACCCGCCGCGCGCTCGGCATCGGGGACGGACTGATCCGGCTTTCGGTCGGCCTCGAAGACATCGGCGATTTGATCTCGGACCTCGAACGGGGTTTTGCGGCGTCGACCTGATTGCGGATATGCTCTCGCGCTATCGACCATGGCCAAGAAAAGAGCTGCAGCGATCCGTGAAGTCGTGATGCACGCCGGGTGGGGTGCCCTCGTCGTCTGCGCGGGCGTGAGCGCGTGCTCCGCGCCACCGGCCCTCGTGACCGCGTGCGTGGCTACCACCGTGACGTGCAGCGGAGGAGGAGGAATGCCCGTCACCCAGATCGGGAACGAGGTCAGCACGGGCTCGTCACTCCCCGAGACGAGCCCCGACGGCACGGTCGTCGGCGGCCACCCGATCAACCTGCAGTGCACCGTCTCCGGCTCCGGCTCGTACTCGTTGACGCTCTACGCGAACGACAACGACAATGGCACCACCACCATCAACGGCCAGGGCGTCACGTCGCAAGGCAGCACGAGCATCAGCGGCACGTTCGTCACCGCCCTCACGGGCACCGTCTACGACGGATCGGGCTGCACGCTCACGTTCACATTCCCAGGCAAGACCAACATGCTTCCGGCGGGAGCCGTTGCCATCGGCCCGGGCCAAATCTGGGGCCATGTCTCGTGCCCCGCGGCGACGGCCGAAGGCCAGGCGCAGGGCTCCGGAGCGGCCACCTGCGACGTCGAGTCGGATTTCCTGTTCGAGAACTGCGCGGACTAATCACGGTCGAGGGGAGCGACCTCCGCTCCCCTCGAGCTCCCCACCGGATTCTACGGGTGCGTCTCGGTAGCTCGTTCAATCGTCGTTCGAGGGCTCGGGGTCGGGGCCCTTGATCGAGGCGACGAGGGCGCGCGTTTCGGCGTCGACCTCGAATTCGGGGTGCGTGGCCACGAACGCCTCGAGGTATTTCACCGCCGCCGCCTCGTCGCCCCGCGCGTGGTACGCGAGGCCGACGGCGTGGAGCGCGTCCGGATCCGCCGGGGCCTGGCTGAGGGCGGCCATCCCTTCGCGGATCGACCCTCGCACGTCACCGAGCATCCGCAGCACGTGCGCGTAGGCCACGCGCGCCCCCAGGTGCCCCGGCGCGAGGCGCAGGCACGCGGCGTAGGCGTCCCGCGCCGGCTCGATCTCGCCCAGCTCGAAGAACGCGATGCCGAGGAAGTAGTACGCGTACGGGTTCTTCGGATCATCTTTCAGGGCGCGGTGAAGCTCGACGACGGCTTCGCGGAAGCGCTCCTCGTGCAGCAGCTCCGTCGCCTCTTCGATGCCCGACCAGTGGGCCGCATCGAGCGCATCGGGCGTCGTCTTCGCGCTCATCTCAGGCCACGTAGCGGTCGAAAGCCGCACGGACATCGGGGGTGATCCGCTTGGGGCGACCGGTGTCCATCGCGACGAAGGCCCATGTCGTCAGGCCCTTGGCCAAGAGCTCACCGTCGCTCTCGCGCGTGATCTCGGTGTGTCGGATGCACGTGGCGGCCGACACGTCCGAGACCCACGTGCGGGCGCGGACCGCGTCGCCGAGCATCGCGGGCCGCAGGTAGTCGATCTCGTGACGCACGACGACGAACACCGCACCGATCCGGCGGTATGCCGAGAGATCGAGCCCCACCGAAGCCGAATGCGCGAGCGCCACATCCTGGATCCAACGGACGAAGACCAGGTTGCTGGCATGCCCGAGGATGTCGATGTCTTGCGCATCGACGACCAGCTGCAACTCGAACGACTCCGCCATCGGTGTGTGCGGCAGCCTAGCCGAAATGTGGACTCCGGCCCGCGGAACGTGGCTATCGTCGGGCAAGCTCATCGTGTCGCAAGTGTCGTTCGCGCACCTGTTCGTCTCCGAGAGCATCGCCACTCTCCGCGAAGTCGCCCTTTCGCCCCTGGATCTGGCCCCCGTCGTGCCGGCCGCCCGCGCGGGCGACGACGTCGTCGTCCTGGTGCACGGTTTCTGCGCCACCGCCGGCGTGTTTCGCCCGCTCGGCGCGCGACTCGAGCGCGAGACCGGCGCCCGCGTCGCGACGTTCACGCACGCCCCGGGCGTGGGGATCCGCCGCATCGCGCGCAACCTCGCGCGCCTGGTCGATCGCATCCCGCCCGGGACGCGCATCACGATCGTGGGCCACTCGCTCGGCGGCGTCGTCGCCCGCTGGTACGTCCAGGAAATGGCGGGCCATACGCGCGTCGCCCGCACGATCTCGCTCGCGAGCCCCTTTCTCGGCGTCGACGTCCCGCGGTTCTTCGTCGGCGCTGACCTGCACCCGCGGAGCTCTCTCCTGCGTCGCATTCGCGAACGCGCGTCCGAGATCCTCGTCCCGCATACCTCCATCGTCGCCGCCGAGGACCGCCTGGTCCCCGGCGTCGCCACGGCATGCCTCGGCGCGGGTGACGTCGTCGTCCTCCCCGGCCGCGGCCACAACGCGCTCCTCTTCGACCCCGAAGTCGCCGGCCTCGTCATCGACCGGATCGACCGGATCGGCCGCGTCCCCACAGGCGTTCCGCTGCGGCTTTGATGCGGGGGCGGGAGCGTGGTACGGGTTCGCGCCCGTGCGACATCGTCTTGCGTTCGGTCCGGTGCTGGGGCTCGCCCTGGGGGGCGTCGCGGCCATCGTGCCCCGCGAGGCGCGGGCCGACGTCAGCTCGTTCATGGCGGTCGGCGGTGGCTACACGGGCCAGTTCCTGCGGCAAAGCTCGTCCAGCGGGTCCACCTCGTTCTCGAGCGACTGGGTGCCGGCCATCGACTATTCGATCGGCGCCGCTGTCCTCGGCCGTCCTCGGCGGCATGATTCGCGGCCAGACGTTCGTCGGCCTCGGCACGGACCTCGGCCTGGCGGCTCGGGTCTGCACGGGGGCCTTTGCGCGCGGCGACTGGGGCGTCGCCTTCGACCTCGGCGCCGCGTGGCGATCGTGGCAGCAATCCACCTACGGCGAATGGCCGGTGCAGGCGGTGCTGACGGGCGGCACGCCTTGGGGGCTCCAGCTCGCGGTCGGCGCGCAGGTGGCCAGCGTGCCTGGCGCGCAGCCCGCCGACGGGTTCTTCGCCGCCATCGAGATCGACCTGCTGCGGCTCACGGTCATGCGGCAGGGCTCGAGCGAGCCGTGGTGGTACAACCCCGCGCCCGCCGGCGGCCACATGGCGAAGGAATAGGACCGGGGCCCCTACTTCTTCTCGTCGGCCTTGATCGAGTACCTCACGAGCGCCCGCAACACCTCGTTACGCTCGACGTTGCCAACGATGCCCTTGATGTCTTCGTAGACGGTGGGGTCCACGAGGAGCGCGCCCAGCGTGCCTTTGCCCTCGCGCATGTTCCCGACGATGACGCGCAGATCGTCGCTCATCGCGTTCAGGTTCGACATCACGCGCTGCGACGAACTGTCGCCATAAAGGATCGCGTGGGCGAGGCCGTTGCCTTCGCGCACCGCCTTCAGGTCTTCGTGGATCTCGGCGATCGAGCCGGCGGCGTTCTTGGAGATGTCGCCGTCGTAGAACAGCGCGTGCGCGATGCCCGGGCCCTGCTTGACGTGGGCCGTCACGTCCTCGACGTCGGCGAGCACGGCGTCGATGCGGCTCGTCGTCCGGCTCATGTTGGCCAGGAGCTCGTCGACCTGCTCGGCCTCTTTGTGGTCGTAGAGCAGGCGGTGCACGGTGCTGTCGCTGTGCACGAGAGCCTCGAGGAGCGAGTGGATGTCGGAGACGGTGCCCTTGATGTCGCTCGCGAACTTGGGGTCTCCGAGCGCCTTCGCGAGCGGCTCGATGTTCTCGACGGCCTTCTGCGTCACTTCGGCCACCCGGTTGGCGGCCGCGAACACGTCGGTCGGGTCCTCCGACGGGATCAGTGAGTCGGCCGGGAGCGCTGCGGCGGTGCCCGAGCCCGGCGTCAGCTCGACCATCTTGTCGCCGAGCAGGCCTTTGCCCACGATGTGCGCCATCGTGTCGGCCCGGATGCGCCCGGACTCGGCCTTGACGATGACCATCTTGACGTAGATGTGCGCGTCGTTGGCGCTGCGATCGTGGCCCACGTGCGTGACCGCGCCGATATCGAAGCCCCCCATGCGCACGGGCGCCCCCGGCTTGAGACCGGCCACGTCGTCGAAAGCCGCGCTGTAGCCGACCTTGGCCTCCCAGAGCCGCTTCGTGTCGCCGATGACGAAGATCGTGACCATCGTGAGCAGGAGCCCGAGGACGACGAACAGACCGACTTTGAGCTCGCGCGACATGTGTCAGCCTCCTCGATCAAGAAGAAGAAAGCAGGGATGCGACGTCCTCGGACTGCGGCGCGATCCCCTCGATGAAGTTTCGCACCGTGGTGCTGTGCGTGGCGCGAAACTCTTCTTTGGTGCCCGCGAGCAGGAGGCGGCCCTTGCCGATCATGGCCAGGCGGTCGGACACGCTGAACGCGGTCCCCATGTCGTGGGTCACGACCACGCTCGTCAGCTTGAGCGTCCGCTGGATTGCGACAATCAGGTGGTTGATGCGGGCCGTGTTGATCGGATCGAGCCCCGTCGTGGGCTCGTCGTAGAGGATCACTTCGGGATGCAGCGCCAGCGTCCGCGCGAGCCCGACGCGCTTCTTCATGCCGCCCGAGAGATCGCTCGGACGCATGTCCTGGATGCCGGGGAGGGCAACGAGCTCGAGCGCCTGCGCGACGCGCGCCTCGATCTCGGCGTTCGAGAGCGTGTTCCAGAACTGCTCGCGCAGGCCATAGGCGACGTTCTCGCCCACGCTGAGGGAGTCGAAGAGCGCGCCCCCCTGGAACAGGTAGGCGATGCGGCGCCGGACCTCCGTGAGCTCGTCATTCGACATCTTGGCGATGTCGCGGCCGTAAAAGAGGATCTGACCGGAGTCGGGCTTGAGCAGGCCGATGAGCATCTTGAGCATCACGCTCTTGCCCGAACCGGAAGCGCCCATGACGGTGAGCGTCTCGCCGCGCCGCAGCTCGAGGTCGAGGCCCGAGTAGATCACCTTCGGCCCAAAGCTCTTGTGCACGTCCGCGAAGTGGACGATCGGCTGGCCGACGGCGACCTCGCTGTCTGACACGGTGGCAAGGATAGCGCGGGCCCGCGCCCTGGCGAGGTCAGGCCGGTTCGACGGCGGTGAGGCGCATTTCGGCGGCGTCGCCCCCGCGCCAGGCGTCGCGGCGGAGCGAGCCCACGGCGCGGACGTGCGAGCCCAGGCGGGCGAGGGCCTCGCTCATCTCGGCGCCGAAGCACGAGACGCGCGAACCGCCGACGTCGATGGTGAGCCGCATGTGACCACCGGTGAGCTCGCGCGAGTCGAGCACGCGGGCGCGGTCGATGGCGATGCGCGGGGCCGCGTTGGCTTGACCGCAGGGCTCGAAGCGCTCGAGATCGCGCGCGACGCGCTCGGGGCGATCGCCCTCTTCGAGGACCGCATCGGCGTCGACGCGCGGGCGCGTATCGGGGACGCCGGCGTCGACGCACGCCTGGCAAAAGAGGTCGCGGAAGACATCGACCCGGTCTGCGGCGATCTCGACGCCGGCCGCGGCGTGGTGGCCGCCAAAGCCGACGAGCTCCGCGCGCGACGACGCGAGAGCGTCGTAGACCGAGAAGCCGGCGGGACCGCGCGCCGACCCCCTGCCCCGCTCGCCCTCGAGCGCGATGACGATGGCGGGCTTGCGAAAGATCGACGCGAGGCGCCCGGCGACGATCCCCACGACGCCTGGGTGCCACCCCTGTCGCGCCAGGACGATGGCGGGCAGCGCGGCGATCGCGGGATCCGCGAGCATCGCCATGGCGTCGGCCACGACGCCCCGCTGGACCTCCTTGCGGCGCGTACACGCCGCCTCGACCTCGGTGGCGATGCGGCGGGCGTCGGCGTCGTTGGGGGCGAGCAAGAGCTCGAGCGCCAGGTCGGGCTTGCCGAGGCGCCCGGGCGCGTTGATGCGCGGCGCCAGACGGAACGACACGTCTTCGCCCGTGAGCATCGAAGCCGCGAAACCGGCGACCTCGGCGAGCGCCTTCGTGCCGGGGCGGCCGCCGCGAGCCATGACGCCCAACCCCGCGCGCACCAGGGCGCGGTTGTCGCCGTCAAGGGGCGCGACGTCGCCGATGGTGCCGATCGCGACGAGGTCGAGCCACGCGCGAAGGTCGAGGTTCACGCCGAGCTCCGCGCGTACGCCGGCGGCGACCGAGAGCGCGAGGCCCACCGATGCGAGGCCCTTGTAGCCAAAGCCGCACTCGGGCCGGTGGGGGTTGAGGAAGGCGAGGGCTGGCAGCGGGGCGTCCGGCACGCGGTGGTGGTCGATGACCAC
>Ga0302326_10003310_pt1 | contig 38100 bp, 33 predicted proteins | sample Palsa_T0_3_FD_202264 | JGI IMG/M metagenome (GOLD analysis project Ga0302326, IMG submission 202264) | Peat permafrost microbial communities from Stordalen Mire near Abisko, Sweden - Palsa_T0_3 | ecosystem: Environmental > Terrestrial > Soil > Palsa > Peat permafrost | place: Sweden: Abisko... | reverse complement strand
AGATCGGCGGCGCAGAGGTCGAAGAACACCTGTCCCAGGAATGACGGATCCCCGGGCTGCAAATGCCCGGCATCGATCGCCTGCCGCAAAAATCCCGCCACGCTGTCCATGCCCTGCCGGCTGCCGGTTTCGAAGAAAACGCGCCCGAGTTCGGGAAAGCGACCCGACTCGGCGACGACCATGCGATATGTGGCGATGGATTCATCCGCGAGCACGAGGTTGAGCAGGCGCGTTCCGAATTTGAGCAGCGCCGCAGGAAAATCGTCGTGGTCTTCCTGCGCGTCCTGCGCGATCTCGCGCAGCTGTTCGCATTTGTGCTCGACGACGGCGACGAACAATTCTTCCTTGGAACCGAAATAATTGTAGAGCGTCGCTTTCGATCCGCCCAAACGGGCGGCGATCGTCGACATGGACGTCGCGGCGTAGCCGTCGGCAAGAAATGCCGCATGCGCCGTTTTGAGAATCGCGGTGCGCCGTTCGTCTGGCCCCGGGCGTGCGGGTTTGGGTTTCGTCAGCGTTTCCATGACCGTACCGTACAGTTTTTCTTTTCCCCAATGTATGTGGGGGCGAGATGCAAATCAAGTACAATATAAGGTTCGGTACCGTACCGTACAGTTTTTCTTGACAGGCGGGTTCCGGGTACCATATAAACACTATACGGAGTGACTGTACGGTACGGTCATAAAAGATTCAAGGAATTGCAATGATTTACGCGGCGGGTGCGGCTTTGCCTATGTCCCCGACAGTGCCGCGCCGCCGCCTGCACACAGCAGTACTCGTGGTGGTGGCCTTATTCCTTGCAGCATGTGCGCCCGATCTCGGCCCCGCCCCCAGGCTGCAATCTGTCGATGCGCTCGCAGATCAGCGCAGCTTTGCGGCACCGGCTGCTGCCTGGCCGACAGACGCCTGGTGGAAAGCCTATGGCGATCCCCAGCTTGATGCGCTCGAGACGGAAGCTTTGGCGGGAGCACCGGATATCCGGATCGCCCAGGCACGTCTGCGAGAAGCCGAGGCTTCCGCGCAACAGGCCGGAGCAAGCCTGTGGCCGAAGCTGACCGGCAGTGCGGCGCTGCAGCCCACCGAACAGAGCATCAATGAAACCTTTCCTTCCGCCCCAAGTGCATTTCAGAAATTCCTGCCGCTCGGCTGGCACAATCAGGCGCAGTTCGCGGCCGATCTCGACTATCAGCTCGATTTCCTCGGCAAGAACCGCGCAGCGCTGGCAGCAGCGACGTCCGATGCGGATGCTGCGGCAGTCGATGTCGCCGCAGCGGAGCTCGCGCTTTCGACTTCGGTCGCGAGCGCCTATGCCGATCTCGTGCGCCTCGCAGCGGATCGCGATACGGCACAGGACGCGGTTCGTATCCGCAAGGAGACGGCGTCCCTGGTTGGCGGTCGGGTAAAGCAGGGACTGGAGAACGAAGGCCAGCTCAGCCAGGCCGAAGCCGAAGCGGCATCGGCGCAGACGGATGCGGACCAAATCGACGGCGCGATCGCCGTCACGCGAAACCAGATTGCGGCGCTGCTGGGAAAAGGTCCCGATCGCGGGCTCAATATCGCCACGCCCGCGAAACCGCATGTCGAATCGCTGGGACTGCCGCCCGCGCTCGGCGTCGATCTCGTCGGCCGCCGTCCGGATATCGTGGCGGCCCGTCTGCGCGCGGAATCTGCTGCCGCACGCATCGACGTGGCGCGTGCCGATTTCTATCCCAATATCGACATCACCGGCTATATCGGCCGGCAATCGCTCGATGTCGGCGATCTGCTGCGACACGGCTCCGGCATCGGCCAGATCGGGCCTGCGCTGCATCTGCCGATCTTCAACCACGGCCAGATCGAAGGTGCCTATCGCGGAGCGCGCGCAGATTATGACGAAGCGGTCGCGACCTACGACAAGACGCTGACGAACGCGTTGCATGAAGTCGCCGACGCCGTCGTCGATCAGAAATCGCTCGATTGGCAATTGCGCGATTCACGTGCCGCTCTGACGCAAAGCGAGAATGCCTATCGCATCGCCAAATTGCGCTATCAGGGCGGCTTGTCGCGTTATCTCGATGTGCTGACCGCCGAAGACACGCTGCTCGCGCAGCGCCGCGCCGTCGCGGACCTCGAAGCGCAATCCTTTTCGCAAAACGTCGCGCTCGTGAAAGCCCTGGGCGGCGGCTTCGTTTCCAACAGCTGATTTGATTTTCAGGAGAGATGCATGGAACAGGCGCAGATTCTCAAGAGCCCTCTCGATCTCGCCGGCGACCTCGCGGATGCAAGGCTCGACGGCCGGAATCGGAGCCGCACGCCGACACGGTCGCCGGCCGAACGTCGCAGACTTCTGCGGACGCGGCTTTTTGTCGGGTTGGGTCTCCTGGTTCTGGCCGCCGCGATCGCCTGGGGTTCCTGGTGGTACGTCGTGGCCTCGCATTACGCGTCGACGGACGACGCGTATGTGGATGCGTCGACGGCTCTGATCACGCCACAGATCGACGGCACCATTGCGGCGGTCCCCGTCTACGACACGCAACGCGTCAGGCGCGGCCAACCGCTCGTGATCATTGATCCCCTGGATGCGAAGCTTGCCGTGGCGCAGGACGAAGCGAACTACGCCCAGGCCGTTCGTCTCGTGCAACAGAGCTTCGCCAATGTCGACGCAGCTGCGGCGCAGGTCGCGGCCCGCAAGGCCGATGTCGAAAAGGCGCGCGTAGACTACGGGCGCCGCACGGCACTCGCATCGACCGGCGCGGTTTCCGGCGACGAGCTGACGACGGCGCGCAATGCCGTGGAGACCGCGCAGGCCGAGCTTCTCGCCGCGCAAAGTCAGTTCGCGGCGCTGCAGGCGCTCGTCCGGGGCAGCGACGTCGATCACAACCCGCAGGTCCTCTCAGCTAAAGCGTCTCTCGACAAAGCTCGTCTCGACCTCGACCGCACCATCATCCGCGCGCCGCTGGATGGCGTGATCGTGCAGGACAACGTTCAGACGGGGCAGCGGGTCAAGGTAGGCGCGACGCTGATGAGTGTGGTGCCCCTCGATCGGGTCTATGTGAACGCGAATTTCAAGGAGGGGCAACTCGACCAGGTTCGAGTCGGACAGCCTGTCACCCTCACGTCCGATCTTTACGGTTCGTCGGTTGTGTTCCATGGCCGCGTTGCCGGTCTCGGCGGCGGCACAGGCTCGGCGTTTGCCGTGATCCCGGCGCAAAACGCAACGGGCAACTGGATCAAAGTCGTGCAGCGTCTTCCGGTACGCGTGGCGCTCGATCCGAAGGAACTGGCAGAGCATCCGCTTCGCGTCGGTCTCTCGATGACGGCCAAAATCGACATCTCCGGCTAGAAACGCGCACGATTTTTTCGAGGACACGGCGACAATGGCCGAAGCGACCGAAGCAGGGGCTGGAGCGGAGTTTGGCGGCGTCTCCGGAGTCACGATGCGGGGTGTCGGTCTCGCCGTGGGCATTGTCGTATTGGCACTCGCCAATTTCATGTCGGTTATCGACACGACGATCGTCAACGTCGCTGTGCCCCATATCGCAGGCGCGCTTGCCGTGTCGCCGAATGAAGGCACCTGGGCCATCACATCCTACGCGGTCGCCGAGGCGATAACTGTTCCGCTGTCGGGATGGCTTGCGGCACGTTTCGGTGCCGTGCGTGTCTTCATCGCCGCCGTGATCTCTTTCAGTTTTTTTTCCGTGCTTTGCGGCTTCGCCTCATCCTTGCCGATGCTCGTCGTAGTCCGGGTCCTGCAAGGGTTGGCCGGCGGTCCGCTGATGCCGATGTCGCAAACTCTTCTGCTTCGCATCGCGCCGCCCAATCGCACCGCGATGGCAATGGGCCTGTGGATGATGACGACCATTCTGGCGCCGGTCGCCGGCCCGGTACTCGGCGGCATCATTTCCGACACGGCCGGCTGGCCCTGGGTGTTCTATATCAACGTGCCCATTTCCATCATCTGCGCTTTGCTGGCGTGGCAATTGCTGAGATCGCGCGAAACGGCCATCGTCAGGAATCCTGTCGACTTCACCGGACTCGCATTTCTGGTCGTCTGGGTGGCAGCACTTCAGGTCATGCTGGACAATGGCCAGAACGAGGACTGGTTCGCCTCACCGTTCATCATCGGGCTTTCGGTCGTTGCGCTGCTTGGGTTCATCGTATTCGTCATCTGGGAGCTGACGGAAGAGCACCCGATCGTCGATCTGAGGGTATTTCGCCATCGTGGATTTGTCGTATCCGCCATAGGAATGGCGTTGACGGTCGGCTCCTTCTTTTCGTCGGTGGTGCTGATCCCGCTCTGGCTGCAGACCAATATGGGATACACGGCAACCTGGTCCGGATATGCGATGGCGTTCCAGGGAATTCTGGGCGTCATCATGGCGCCTCTTGCCGCTATGATGCTGTCTCGCGTGGACCCGCGCGCGATGATGTCGTTCGGCCTGGCGGCGTCGGCAGGCGCCATTCTTCTGCGAACCGGTTTTGCTTCCAACATGACGTTCGGCCAGTTGATCCTGCCGCAGCTGGCGATGGGTTTCGGCATGCCGCTTTTCTTCGTGCCGCTCATGACTCTGGCGATGGCGTCGGTCAAGCCGGAGGAAACGGCTTCGGCCGCGGGCCTTATCAGTTTTCTACGCACGATGTCCGGCGCCTTTGCCACCGCGATCGTGACCGCGTCCTGGAGCAGCGCAGCAACCACGAGCCGTTCCGATCTCGTCGGTATCCTCAATCGGCCTGAAAATGTTTTGTCGCAGATGCAGGCATCCGGCCTGACGCCGGATCAGTCGCTGTATTCGCTGGATAATTTGGTTCAGGGCCAAAGCGTCATGCTGGCGACCAACCACATGTTCCTCATTGTAGGTCTCGTCGTTGCCGCGACCGCGGTGGGAATCTGGCTGATGCCGAAACCGGTCGGCGCGCTTCAAGCATCGTCGGCAAGCCATTAGCGCGGTGGATCGGATTCGCGGACAGCTATTGTAAAATTTATCGTTCAACGAATGTCGCAGGCCCAATTCATGACTATCTGGACTGAAGGCGTTATGCTTGTCGGCTCGCCCCTTGAGGATTTTTTATCTTGCAGAGCACCATTCTCCTGATAGAGCGGTATGGGTTGCTCGCTGTCTTCGTGAACGTCCTGCTGGAGGCGGCAGGGCTGCCGCTGCCCTGCTATCCCGTGCTGATGATTGCGGCGGCGCTGGCCAGCCATACGACATATGGTCTTTCGGAAATCGTCGTCACAGGCGTCGTTGCCACGTTGATCGCGGACTTTGCCTGGTTCTGGAGTGGACGGCACTTCGGACGACAGGTTTTGCGACTCCTCTGCCGAATTTCGCTGTCCCCCGATTCCTGCGTACGGCAGACGGAATCGACCTTCGCGAAAGTCGGGCCCGCCTCGCTCGGCTTCGCCAAATTCGTTCCAGGTCTGGCGAATATCGCAGTCGCGCTTGCCGGCGCGTCGGAAATATCATGGCCCAGCTTTGTTGTGTTCGACGGCTTGGGCGCTGTGGCCTTCATCGGGTTGGCCGTGCTGCTCGGCGCCGTCTTTCATAGCGCGGTCGCCGCAGTGCTGCAGGTCCTGGCGACGCTGGGTCTGTGGGCGCTCCTCGGCATCGCGATGGCGCTCGGAATATTCCTGCTGGGAAAATTGTGGCAGCGCCAGCGGTTCATCCGCCAGCTGCGCATGGACAGGATTACGGTCGATGAACTGCGGGCGTTGATCGATGCCGGTGCAGGTCCCGTGATTCTTGATGTGCGCGGCGACGAAACACGCCGGCGCGAGGGCATCATCCCCGGTTCATTATGGGCGCATCCTTCCGATCTAGATCCCGTCATCCGCGGATATGCACGCGACACCGAACTCGTCGTTTACTGCTCTTGCCCGAATGAGGCATCAGCTGCCCTGGCCGCGAAACACCTCAGGCAAGCAGGCTTCAGGAAGATCAGGCCGTTGCTTGGCGGCACCGAGGCCTGGATTGAGGCTGGATATGAGATCGAGCCGGTTGCTGTTGTCGCAGCGGATTTCGGAGCGCCCTCGAAACAATCCGCAATCGCAGAATCCGTTTCCGCCGAGCAGAAATGCGAAGAGGCTGTTCCTCTATAACCACGAGCCGGGCCAGGTACTTATTTACCACTTAACAATATTGACTCTATCGAAATACTCATGTTAATGCCATGCGTCGCGATCGCGCTCGCCCGGAAAGGGCATGAAAAAAAGAAGCCATCGAAGCGGGTCACGGAAATTGGGCATCGAGCAGAACAAAACGGCTGCCGTGGAATTCCTGACGGCATTCACGGAGGGCCGCGGCAGGGAAGCTGTGCGACTCCTGGACGATGACGCGACGTGGTGGATAAACGGGACGATGCGATTTTCCGGGACATATCGGATCGCGCAATTTCTCGACATCGTGCACGGGCTGTTCGAAGCCACTGAAGGACCAGTACATACAACATTCGACGCCGTCGTCGCGGAGAAGAATTTTGTCAGCATCGAAGCGCGCGACCGCGTTCGCTTTACTGACGGCCGGATATACGACAATCGAATTCACTATCTGATTGCGTTCAAGAGCGGGAAAATCGCTTCGATCAGGGAATATCTCGATACCGAGCATGTCGCCCGGCTCTTCGACAAGCGCGAGGAGCGCAATTCTGCGGCATAAAAAGGCCCTGATGAGAAAGAATCTGACTGTGAGAACGCCCATTTGCGTAGCCGAAATTGCGCGTCCCATTCGGATTGCGACCGCATGGCTCCAACTGGTACACAGCGCGCCGGCGGCGGCCCAGTCCGCCGGAATAAAAGAGGGGTTCAAATGTTCCGCAAGGCTTTGGCGTTCGTCGTCTTATGCATCGCGTTTGGGCCCGCTCTGGCGCTAGCCCAGTCGATAACGCCGCTGACTCATGGCGCGCCCGGCGGCGCGCAATTGGCGTTTCTGATGACCGACGGCACGGTGCTGATCCAATCTGCGTCGAACGACATGAGCTGGTACAAACTTACGCCGGACAATACCGGCAGCTATATCAACGGCACATGGACCCAGGTCGCGAGCCTGCCGACCGGTTATTCGCCCGACGCTTTTGCTTCCGCGGTGTTGGCGGACGGGCGGCTTCTGATCGAAGGCGGCGAATATAATCAGGGCCAGTTTGCGTTCACCAATCTGGGCGCCGTTTATGACCCGCTGAAAAATGCCTGGACCAAACTCGCGCCTCCAAAGGGTTGGAAATTCATCGGCGATTCACCATCCAGCGTGCTGCCGAACGGCGATTTTCTCATCGGTGAAAAGTTCAAGAAAAATGTCGCCGAGCTCGATCCTACAACGATGACCTGGACGGAACTCGCTTCCGCGGGAAAGAACGATTTCAACGCCGAGGAGGGCTGGACGCTCCTGCCGGATGGTTCGATCCTTACTTACGACGTCAAGGACAATCCCAAATCGGAGCGCTACGTTCCCGATAAGGGCGCGTGGCTCAACGCGGGCAACACGGTCGTGAATCTGCAGGGCCCGCAAAATTGCTGCGGCAATTGTATCGTTTATGGCAAAGACAAATGTTACGACCCGCCGGGAGAGGTGGGTCCGGCAATCCTGATGCCGAACGGCACCGTGTTTGCCACCGGCGCCACGCATGAGGGCCAGACGACGGCACACACGGCGATCTACACGCCGAAGACACCCGGTTATCCGAGCGGCGGCTGGGTGGCGGGTCCCGATTTCCCGAACGAGGATCAGGCAGGCGACGATTTCGCCGCTCTGCTGCCCAATGGCAATGCGCTGGTGGAAGGAAACAGCGGCACGCTCTATGAGTTCAACGGCACCACGCTGAAAGCCGAACTGGGCGGCGGTGGCAGCCTGCTTGTCCTGCCGACCGGTCAAGTGTTGTTGGGTGGTTCCGCAGTGTACGCATCGTCGGGATCTTATCAGCAATCCTGGGCGCCCACGATTACGACCAGTCCGGCATCGGTGACGCGCGGTTCGACCTATCAAATCTCCGGAACGCAGTTCAACGGGCTCTCCCAGGCGAACAGCTTCGGCGACGAGTACCAAACCGCGACGAACTATCCGCTCGTGCGCATTACCAACTCTGGTACGGGCCATGTGTTCTATGCCCGCACGCACGACCACAGCACGATGGGGGTTGCGACCGGTTCTGAAACCGTATCGACCAATTTCGACGTCCCCAAAACCATGGAGACGGGCGCGAGTACCCTTGTCGTCGTGGCCAACGGGATTCCGTCCACACCTGTTTCTGTCACGGTGAACTGATATCTGCGAGGCGTTGCATTAGGGACCAACCCCTGCTGCAGCGCTTTGGCAGAAACTTTAAAGTACACAGCCGGAAGTTGAGATTGCGGCCCAATGTTCCGACTGATAGCGTGCCGGCGCAACCGGCCTACAGGGCCATCCGTTGGGGGTTTCAATGTTCCGTAAATGGTTGATTTTTCTTGCCCTTTGCGCGTTCGCATTGCCGGGCGCAGTGCAGGCTCAGACGGTTACGAAGCTTAAGAATCAGGCACCCAATGGGGTCCAACTCGCGTTTTTGATGACTGATGGCACGGTGTTGGGCCAATCGTACAGCGATCCGCAATGGTATGTGCTCACCCCGGACAACACGGGCAGCTATGTGAACGGCACCTGGAAACAGGTAGCCAGTTTTCCGACGGGTTATTCTGCCGACGCCTATTCTTCGGCGGTTCTGGCGGATGGACGGCTTCTGGTGGAAGGCGGCGAATATAATTTCGGCGAGTTCGCGCTGACGAATCTGGGCGCGATTTACGATCCCACGAAGAATACATGGACATCGGTGACGCCGCCCAAGGGCTGGAATTTTATCGGTGATTCCCCTGCCTTGGTGCTGCCGAATGGCGACTTCATCATCGGCAACAAGCTCAAGAAATGGGCCGCGGAGCTCGATCCCAAGACGATGACATGGACGTCGCTCACAACGGCCGGCAAGAACGATTTCAATGCCGAGGAGGGTTGGACGCTCATGCCCGACGGCTCGATCCTGACGTATGACGTCAAGGACAACCCGAACTCGGAACGCTATGTTGTTGACAAGGGTAAATGGCTCAACGCGGGCAGCACCGTCGCTAACCTGCAAGGTCCGCCCTGCTGCGGCTGCATCAATTACGGCCCCAAAAACAAATGTTATTACCCGCCCGGCGAAACCGGCCCGGGAATTCTGATGCCGAATGGAACGGTGTTTGCCACCGGCGCGACGCATACCGGTCAGACGACCGCGCACACGGCAATCTACACGCCCAAATCCAAGGGCAATCCGAACGGCAGCTGGGCGGCGGGCCCGGATTTCCCGAATGAAGATCAGGCGGGCGACGATTTTGCCGCCCTCTTGCCCAACGGCCACGCGCTGGTCGAAGGAAACAGCGGTACGCTTTACGAATTCGACGGCACGAAACTCACTGCCGAACCGGTAAACGCGGAGGGCAACAGCTTGCTCGTCCTGCCGACCGGACAGATACTTGTCGGCGGCACCGAGGTCTATTCATCTGCGGGAAACCCGAACCCCTCATGGGCGCCGACGATTACCAATTGTCCGACATCTGTGACGCGCGGTACCACCTATCAAATCTCGGGCACGCAGTTTAACGGTCTGTCGCAGGCGAACAGCTTTGGCGACGAATATCAGACCGCAACGAACTATCCGCTCGTGCAGATCACCAACACCGGTACGGGCCATGTGTTCTATGCCCGCACGCATGACCACAGCACGATGGGTGTCGCGACCGGCTCAACACCTGTCTCGACGAACTTCGACGTTCCCACGACGATGGAGACGGGCGCCAGCACGCTTGTCGTCATCGCCAATGGAATTGCGTCGACGCCTTTCTCGATTACCGTGAATTGATCTTCCAATCCGGAGCGGCGGCGTTCGCCGCTCCGGATCGCTTTCTGTTCAAACACAATCGCGAACATTCGACTGGTAATCCGGCGGTGCTCGGCCCGAGCGTGGCTCGCAAGACCGACCTCCGTCAGATTTCCGCTGCCGCCCGCGCGCCGCTGCGCACCGCACCTTCGATGTAGCCCTGAAAGCCGAGCGAGGTGTGCTCGCCCGCGAAATGGATATTGCCTTCCTGCAGGCGCTCCACGCCGCTGAAGCCGGTATATTGCCCGACATTGTATTGCGACCACGCGCCCAGGAGATACGGGTCGATATTGCCGTCATTGACCCAGGCAAGTTGCGGCCCATTTTGCCACGCGGCCGTGACACCCGGGAAAATCGGTTCCAATGCGGCGAGCGTGTCGGCGACCATCGCGCGCGGGGCCGGACCCTGTACGCGGCGCAGATCGTATTTCCTTGCGAGACGGGCGCCTTGCGCACCGCCGGGAACGGCGATGTAAATTTCGGATGTGTCTCCACCGTTCAGTGTCTCGTAGTAGCTGCCATCCCAGCCGCCATCGAACGCGGCATCGGTGAGTGCGGTGCCGGTATAGCCGTCGTCCGTCCAGGGCCGCCCGCCAACCTGAATCTGGATCTTGACGTTGGTGCCGAGCGGTAGCGACCGGATCGCTTTGCGTTTCAGGGGCGAAAGATCGACGCGGCGAAGATCGACCTCGCGCAAGGTGGTGAACGGAAGCGCCAGCACCACGTGATCGGCGATCGTCTCCACTGTGCGGTGGCCGACCGAGAAGGTGCAGGTATAGGTGCGATCCGGGTTTTCCTTAAGAGCTATGAGCCTGTGGCCGGTATGCACGGCATCTTCGGGCAGTCGCGCGACGAGGCGCGAGATGAGTTGGTCGTTGCCGCCCGCAATGTGCCATTTCTCATCCGAGCCAGCGAGAACGGGATGCGTCGTCGGTTGATAGCCGGATGGCGCGCTCGCGTCGAAACCCAGGATGTAAAGCAGGTTCAACGCCGATTGCTCTTCCGGCGGACCGCCATATTCGCTGATCGTGTCGGAATAACAGAGTTTTCCGAAGCGGCCGCGAAGACCGCCCGGCACGTGACGATCAATCCATTCGGCCACACTCATGTGATCCCAATTATAGGCGTCCTTGCTGTAGCTTTGATAATTCGCATGCGGAGCGCGGCGCACCGCTTCGCGGAACAGCGAATAGCCAAAATCCTGCCAATCGGCATTGAGCTCTTCCTGATCGTAGCGCTCCCCTGAAAACCAATAGGTGTCTCTGGTCTTCCTGGGAAAGGCGTTCGTATCTTCGAGAACGAGCCCGAATTCCTGCGCCAGATGCAGCGTCGCCGTATGCTCGCGGGAAATGAATTCGGCGTGTTGCTCAGCCGATTGTCCGTTGGCGAAATATCCGCGCAGCGTCTGTATCCGGCCGCCCGCCCGATCGCTCCATTCGTAAATCTTCGCGGCAATACCCTGATCTCGCCACAGCCGGTAGGCGCAATTGAGGCCGGCAATGCCGCCGCCGACAATGACGACGCGCGGAGCCTCCTGAGCCAGGCTTTGCCGTGGCAGGAACGTGAGCGTGGACGCGGCGGCGCCGGCGAGAAAGCGGCGGCGATTCTGTGAAGCGGCAGCACGCTCCGCGCGCACTGCGGTTATTTCGCCGATCGGCGCACCCAGCGCGCGCGCCTCGCAGCATGCTTCGCGGGCTTCCCGCAACATCCGCGTCAGCGGCGAACGGTATGATCGGCGCATGCTTCGGCCTCTTCGCAAGACTGGCCAGTATCTGGCCGACCTTCGTAGGCGCCGTGTCAGCTCTTCTTCGCGGTAAAGAAATCCGCCCGCGGGCGCCCCTCGGGATCATAAACGGGTTCGATGTGGTCGACCCGGTATTTCTGGGTCATGGCGGCGACGATGCCGGCCGCGCCCAGATGATCGCGCATCGAGAAATAAGGCTGACCGCAGAGATGCGCCGCGAGATCGGCTTCGGAGGTCCACTCCTCAAACACACGAATGCGTCCGGGCCGGCTCAAATCCGCGGTCCACGCATATTCGATGCAACCCGGCTCGGCGAGGGCCGCGGCAATATAGGGCACCGCATCGCGCAGTGTGGGTTCGCGGCGTTCCGGCGCCACGTCGATGGTTCCGGCAACTACGATGGCCATATTGTGTCTCCATTCAGGTCATTCGTCGCGCAACAGGTGATAGATACGCCGGCGGAACAGCCATCGGCCGCGGCTCTTGAAGAGCGAGTCATTATATTGACCGATCACGTGGCGGATTCGTCCGTCGGCCTGCACAAGATACTCCGAGGCGTAGACGCGCGCCGTACCGCAATCGCGGGTAACGACGCGGATATCGCCAGGGACCGAAAAGAAGGCGGTGAAAGTGTATTCCTTCATCGCCTGGCGCCACGCGGCGACAATATTGGCTTTGCCCACGACTTCCGTTCCAACCAGATTCCAGACGCCGTCATCAGTCCAGGTCGCCGCCAACGCCGCTTCGTCGCGGCGGAACACCGCGTCCGAATAGGCTTCGATCAACTCGCGGATCGACAAACGGTCCTCGACCGATCCCTCAAACGCCATCGTGGTTCCTCCGCCCCGCAGGCGCGTCTTTCTTTGGTTCTAAGAAAGCGCGCCGTTTGTGGAACGATCAAAGCAGATCGGACACCAGAAATAAACAATCAGAGCGGATTTCAATCCGGGTATAAGATTACCGCGCGCGAAAGAAACCGCCAGCGGGTTCGCCGGCGCTCCGTCTCCAACCGGACTTCCGCCGGCCTCCCTCCGGCGCTAGAAGAAGCCAGCACAGACGGGAAAGGGCGCGATGCTCAAGCTCAAGGACGAAGCGCTCCTCAAGCGCGACTCCTATATCGACGGGAACTGGGTTGCGGCCCGGTCGGGCGCGCGCTTTCCCGTGACGAATCCGGCGAACGGCGAAACGCTGGCCGAAGTCGCCGATCTCGACGAAGCCGACACGCGCCAGGCCATCGAAACAGCCGCGCGCGCCTGGCCGGCCTGGCGGCGGAAGACGGCGAAGGAACGCGCGCAGATCCTGCGCAAATGGTTCGACCTCATCATGGGAGCGCAGGAGGATCTGGCGCAGCTGATGACGGCCGAGCAGGGCAAGCCGCTCGCCGAATCGCGTGGCGAAGTGGCCTATGGCGCGTTGTTCATCGAATGGTTCGCGGAAGAAGGAAAGCGCTTATACGGCGATGTGATTCCCACGACGCAGCCCGGGCGGCGCATTCTCGTGCTGAAGGAACCCATCGGCGTCGTCGCGGCCATCACGCCGTGGAATTTTCCCAATGCGATGATCACGCGCAAATGCGCGCCGGCGCTGGCTGCCGGCTGCACCTTTCTGATCAAACCCGCAGCCGAGACACCGCTTTCCGCGCTGGCCCTGGCCGAGCTGGCGGCGCGTGCCGGGGTTCCCGCCGGCGTCTTCAACGTGCTCACCACGCGCCGTTCTGCGAAAATGGGCCAGGAACTCACCCAGAATCCGCTGGTGCGCAAATTTTCGTTCACCGGCTCGACCGAAATCGGCAAGCTCCTGATGCGCCAATGCGCCTCGACCGTGAAGAAAGTGTCGCTGGAGCTGGGCGGCAACGCGCCGTTCATCGTGTTCGACGATGCCGATCCCGATGCCGCGGCCGATGGCGCGATGCTGTCGAAGTTTCGCAATATGGGGCAGACTTGCGTGTGCGCAAACCGTCTTCTGGTGCAGGACGGGATCTACGACGCGTTCGTGGAACGGCTTGGCCAACGCGTGGCAAACCTCAAGGTGGGCGACGGCGCGGCCGAAGGCGTGACGCAAGGTCCGCTCATCAACGAAGACGCGGTCGAGAAGGTCGAGCGGCTGCTGGCGGATGCAGTGGCGAAGGGTGCGAAGATCGTTACCGGCGGCAAGCGGCATGCGTTGGGCGGTACGTTTTTCGAGCCTACTATCGTCAGCGGCGCCACTCCGGGGATGGCGTTTGCCCGCGAGGAAATCTTCGGACCCGTCGCCACGCTGTTCCGCTTCAAGACGGACGCTGAAGCGATCGCGCTCGCGAACGATACGGAATTCGGGCTCGCGGCCTATTTCTATGCGCGCGATGTCGGCCGCATCATGCGCGTCGCGGAAGCGCTGGAATATGGCATTGTCGGCATCAACGAAGGCATCATCTCCACGGAAGTGGCGCCGTTCGGCGGCGTGAAGGAGTCCGGCATCGGACGGGAAGGCTCCAGATATGGCATCGAGGATTATGTGGAGATCAAATATCTGGCCCTTGGCGGCCTGGGAGAGATTTGACACATGATCCCCCGCTATGCCCGCCCCGAAATGACGGCGCTGTGGTCGCCGGAGACGAAATTCCGCATCTGGTTCGAGATCGAAAGCCATGCTGCGGATGCGCTGGCCGAACTTGGCGTCATTCCCGCAGAAGCCGCGCGCACGATCCGTGAAAAGGGCGCACAAGCGGAGTTCGATGTCGCGCGCATCGACGAGATCGAGCGCGAAGTGAAGCACGACATCATCGCGTTCCTGACCCATCTGGGCGAGAGCGTGGGGTCCGACGCCCGTTTCGTGCATCTGGGCATGACGTCGTCCGACGTGCTCGACACCTGTCTGTCGGTACAGCTCAAGCGCGCGACCGACATCCTCATCGCCGATGTCGATCTGTTGCTTGCGGCGCTCAGGCGTCGCGCGTTCGAATTCAAACATGCGGCGACGATCGGGCGCAGCCACGGCATTCATGCCGAGCCCACGACGTTCGGCGTCAAGCTCGCGGGGTTCTACGCGGAATTCGTGCGGGCGCGGCAAAGGCTGGTCGCGGCGCGCGACGAAATTGCTGTCTGCGCCATTTCCGGCTCGGTGGGCACCTTCGCCAACATCGATCCCTATGTTGAAGCCCATGTGGCGAAGGCGCTGGGCCTTGCAGTCGAGCCTGTCTCGACGCAGGTGATTCCGCGCGACCGTCACGCGGCCTATTTCGCGGCGCTGGGCGTCGTCGCAAGTTCGATCGAGCGGCTGGCGACGGAGATCCGCCATCTGCAGCGCACGGAAGTTCTGGAAGCGGAAGAATTCTTTTCCGCCGGCCAGAAAGGTTCGTCGTCCATGCCGCACAAGCGCAATCCCGTGCTGACAGAGAACCTCACCGGCCTCGCCCGCATGGTGCGCGCCTATGTGACGCCGGCGCTGGAAGACGTGGCGCTCTGGCACGAGCGTGACATCTCGCATTCCTCGGTCGAGCGCTATATCGGCCCGGACGCCACCATCACGCTCGATTTCGCGCTCATGCGGCTGGCGAATGTGATGGAGAAGCTCGTCGTCTATCCCGAACGCATGAAGCAGAATCTGGAACGCACCAGCGGGCTGGTGCATAGCCAGCGCGTGCTGTTGGCGCTGACGCAGGCGGGCCTCAGCCGCGAAGATTCCTATAAGGTCGTGCAGCGCAACGCGATGCGCGCCTGGAACGGCGAGGCGACGCTGCTCGATCTGCTCAAAGCCGACAAGGACGTGACCGCTGTGCTGAAACCGCAAGAGCTCGAACAATTGTTCGATGTCGACTATCACCTCAAACATGTCGACACGATCTTCGCGCGGGTGTTTGGAACTTAACGTGACAGCCGATAGCCCTTCGCGACCTTCAACGCCGCGCTATGTTGGCCCGCACGATGGTCGCGAACTTGAACTCATGCTCGCTGGACGCAAACCCGTGGCAATATTCTCCAGAGAATTGGACGCGCCGAAATACGAATTGGGCGACGAGGAATTTGAATCCTATGTAGAATCCGGACGGATATTCAGACGTGTAGTTCGGGAAGACAGAATCGAACATCGATACTACTACCTTCCTACGGAAGAGTGGCGCGTGAATCTTTTCGAGCTGGTCAGACAGTCGAACCCGAATAATTTCAATGAAGACGATCTGCACAGGCTGGATGGTGTGTTGCTCGGATACGCCAAATCTGATGTGGAGAGATTCATCACTCGCATTCATCGATTGAAGGCTGGCAAGAGCAAATAATTTGGTGCCGATATTATCCAATTGTAAGTGTTGAAAAGCGTTTACCTCTCCCTTGCGGGGAGGTCGAAATGCGAAGCATTTCGGGTGGGGGGAGTGTCAGCAACGGTTGCCGTCTTTGAAGGGGCTGAGGTTGGCCGATACGCGTGCAAAATATCTTCGCAAGAATACAACAGAAGCTGAGCGTATCCTTTGGATCTCGTTGCGTCTGCTGAAACATCAAGGTTTGCATTTCCGTCGTCAGGCCCCGATCGGTCGTTGCACTGTGGATTTCGCATGCCACGGCGCAAAGCTCGTCGTGGAACTGGATGGACCGCAGCACGCCGACCCTGCACAGACGGAACATGATGCAACACGGACAGCCTTTTTGAATTCGCGAGGTTATCGTGTCCTGCGATTCTGGAATGTCGACGTCATCAAGAATCGCGATGGGGTCGTCGACGCTATTTTTGCTGCGGCAGCGTCCCCCCACCCGGAGCGCGTGCCGCGCTCCGACCTCCCCGCAAGGGGGAGGTGAATTTCACTGAGCAAATCTTACTGCGGTAGCGCGACTGGCTTCGTGCCCCCGCGCCAATCCGCATGCTTGTTATCGTTGTAGCGGACATGCACATTCCGCGTGCATTTGGCGGGAGGAAGCTGTGCCGAACATTCCCGACGACGTCTTTACCGAACCCGATGTCTCGCCGGATACGCTGGCCAATCTGGGCCCGCTGCGCCGCCTGGCCGGCACATGGGAGTCCGATCAGGGAGTGGACATCAATCCCAAGGCGGACGGCCCCGAACGGCGCGTGTTCCGCGAACATATCCGGATGGACCCGATCGATGGGCAGACCAACGGCCCACAACTCCTATATGGGCTGCGCTACCACATCCATATCAACACGCCGGAGGAAGCCATCGCCTTCCACGATCAGGTCGGTTATTGGCTGTGGGAACCGGCCACGGGGCTGATCATGCAGACCATCGCCATTCCGCGCGGGCAGGTGGTGCTGGCGGGCGGAACGGCGAAGCCGGACGACCTCAGTATTTCGGTGGAGGCGCGGCGAGGCGATACAAGGTTCGGAATCTGCTCGACGACCTTTCTCGAGGAAGCGTTTCGCACCGACTATTATCGCATCGACATCACCTTCAATGCCGACGGTTCCTGGACTTATGTAACGCGCACAGACCTGATGGTCCGGGGCAGCACGCCGCCGTTCGACCATCGCGACACCAATACCTTGCGGCGGATCGCGGCGCCGACGCCGAATCCGCTCGTCGATCTGCTGAAAAGCAGCAAAGCGGGTTAACCGGCCGTCGATAGTCCGATGACAATGTGACTTCGTACGCGATCCACCTGATGAAGAGTGTTTCATCGATGGCTCCCCGCAGCACGGCCCTGCGGGGTGGCAACGAAATCCTTTCTACTGAGGCAAGGCAAACGCGATGACGTTGTCGCCTCGCTTGGTGTTGAGTTTGGAATGGCCGCCGGCGGCGATGACGACATATTGCCGTCCATGCCAAGTATATGTCATCGGCGTCGCCTGGCCGCCTGCGGGCAACCGGCCGCGCCACAATTCATGGCCGTTGCGCGCATCGAAAGCGCGCAGATAATTGTCCATGGCCGCGCCGATGAAGACGAGTCCGCTGGCGGTCACGATCGGTCCGCCCATATTGGGCGTACCCGTCTTGCCCAGGATGTATTCGGAGAACGGCGCCAGGTCTTCGGTGGTGCCGAGCGGCACCTCCCACAAAACCCGCCCGTCATGCATGTCGATCGCATGCAGCTGGCCCCATGGTGGCGGATTGCAGGGCATGCCGATGGGCGAGAGGATCGTTTCGCGTTTCATGCCGAACGGCGTGCCGCTTTGCGGTGATACCTCCTTGTCGGGGAATGCGCGTTCGGCTGCGGCGAAGTCCTTCCGGGGAATAAGTGTGACGAGATGCATCGCGCTCGTCGTGTTGACATAGGCGATGTCATGCGCGGGATCGAAGGCAAGTCCGCCCCAATTGGTGCCGCCGCCCGTGAAAGGATAGAGGATCGTGCCGCGCAGCGATGGCGGCGTGTATAACCCTTGCGCGATCGCGGCCGCGATCTTGTTGCGGCATTGGCCGCGGTCGTACCAGGTGATGCCGAACGCGTCGTCGGGCTTGATGCGCGAGGGCGCGAGCGGTCTGGGCGCGATGGGAAATGGCTGCGTCGGCGACAGTTCCTCATCGGGCACGCTGCCCTGCGGCACCTTGCGCTCTTCGACAGGAATGATCGGTTCGCCCGTCACGCGGTCGAGCGTGAACAGCAATCCCTGCTTGGTGGCCTGGATCACGGCGGGCGCAGTCTTGCCCTTATAGGTCACCATCCCCAGCGTGGGTTGCGCGGGCACGTCATAATCCCACACATCGTGATGCGTAACCTGAAACGACCACGCCACGCGGCCTGTCTCGACATGCAAGGCCACGACGGAATCCGCATAGCGGTTGTCGCCGCGCCGCTCGCCGCCGAAGAAGTCGGGACTGGGGCTTGTCGTGGGCAGAAAAACGAGCCCGCGTTCCTCGTCGAGCGACATGGGTGCCCACACATTCGCAGCCCCCGTCTGCCTGGCGCCGGCGCCGGACCAGCTTGCCGCATTGGGCGCCACGGCATCGCGGGGAATGGGATCGAAGCTCCAGCGCGGCTTGCCGTTCACCGCATCGAAGGCATGCACCGTGCCCCGCGGCGCATCCACGCGCTGATTGTCGTCGATCGACGAGCCGACGATGACGAGCCCGTGGGTGACAACAGGCGCCGACGTAAGTTGTTCCTCACCGTTGCGGAACATTTGCGGGAAGGGAACGATGCCGACCGTTCCGTCTTGGCCGAAGCCGGGACAGGGTTTGCCCGATTTCGCGTCCAGCGCGATGAGGCGACGATCGTTGGTGGCGAGAAAGATGCGCGACGCGCAAAATCCCTCGGACTGCTTCGGATCGCGCCAGAACGCCACGCTGCGACAAATGAAGTCGTTGGGGTAGTGGATGCGCGGATCGATTTTCGGATCGAAGCGCCAGAACTCGCGGCCCGTTCCGGGATCGAGTGCGCTCACCTCGTCGAACGGCGAGCAGACATAGAGGCGGCTTTCGGCGAGGATAGGCGTGTCCTCGAATGAAGCGCGATGCATCGCGTCGCCCTTGGTCGCCATATCGCCGGTGGAATAGCGCCAGGCGATGGTGAGTTGTCCCACATTGGTGCGCGTGATCTGCGCGGCGGGGGAAAAGCGTTCACCACCCTGGTCGCCGCCATAGGCCGGCCAACCCGGTTCCGCGGCAAATGTCGGGGCCGCCGCGAAAAGCGCGACGGCCCCGACAAAACTGGCTACCCCCCCCAGTCGCATGCGCCGCTTACGCCTTTTTCTCGTTCATCAGCTGGGCCGTGGCTTCGGCCAGAAATTCCTGCATCTTGTGCTCGATCGCATGATCCGACCGGGCGATTCCTTTGGTGTCGAAATCGCCACGGATTTTCTGGGCCACTTCCCGGTCGTGCCCACCGTGAATTTCCAGGTCGATGAGCGTCTGCGTGTAAGCATCGGCATCGCTGCCATGCAGCCCCATTTCGCCGGCCGCCCAATGCCCGAGCAAACTGTTGCGTCGCGCGATCACGCGAAAATGCAATTCCTCATCATGGGCCCATCTTGCCTCGTAACCCTTTTCACGGTCTTCCAGAGAACCAGCCATGTATTAACCTCTTGAAACAATTGTAGTATCTACGTGTGCGCGTGGCCGCCAGACCGGACCTTAGCCGAACCGCGGCGCCTTCGCGACCGATCAGACGGCGCCAATTCATCAAACATTGCCGCAGACCGCGCCATTCCGCTAAGTTGCCGCTTCGGCGGGGGCTCGAAGGTCCCCGTCTCGCGTTTTGGGCGGCCGCCGCCGCGCGAAGCCGCCGAGGATCGATCCCATGAAACGCCGCCGCATGATCTATGAAGGCAAGGCCAAAATCCTCTATGAGGGGCCGGAGCCCGGAACGCTCGTCCAGTACTTCAAGGACGACACAACGGCTTTCGACGCCACCAAGCGCGCCACGATCGAAGGCAAGGGGGTGCTCAACAACCGCATCTCCGAATATTTGATGATGCAGCTGGCGGCGATCGGCGTCCCGACACATTTCGTCCGCCGCCTTAATATGCGCGAACAGCTCGTGAAGGAGGTGGAGATCATCCCTCTCGAAGTCGTCGTGCGCAATGTGGCGGCGGGTTCGCTCGCGAAACGGCTGGGCATCGAGGAAGGCACGGTGCTGCCGCGTTCCATCATCGAATATTTCTACAAATCCGACCAGTTGCACGATCCCTGGGTGTCGGAAGAACACATCACGGCATTCGGCTGGGCGAGCCCGCAGGATCTCGACGACATCGTCAATCTGACGATCCGAATTAACGATTTTCTCTCGGGCCTGTTCCTCGGCGCTTCCATCAAGCTCGTGGATTTCAAGGTCGAATTCGGCCGGCTGTGGGAGAATGACTATATGCGCATTGTGTTGGCCGACGAGATCAGCCCGGATTCCTGCCGGCTCTGGGACGTGGCGACCAACGAGAAGATGGACAAGGATCGTTTCCGGCGCGACCTGGGTGGCGTGGCCGAAGCCTATTCCGAAGTGGCGCGCCGTTTGGGAATCATGCCTGAATCGGCGCAGGGCGAGCAGAAGGGTCCGATGCTCGTGAAGTGATTCTGTCGCAGTCTTGCCGCCATTCGTGTGTGTGAACGGAGCGCCAGAATCGCGGTAAAACAAGATGGCAAGAATGGATTGTTTGCTCGCAACTCCCAACCCGACGCGGGAAGGCCATAGCGCGCCACGCGTTGCGGGCGAACGGAAGGGAATTTCGACCACCCCATGAAAGCGCGTGTCTTCATCACTCTCAAGAACGGTGTCCTCGATCCGCAGGGCAAGGCTGTCGGCCATGCGCTCAACAATCTGGGTTTCGCCCAGGTCGGCGAGGTGCGGCAGGGCAAGGTGATCGATATCGAGCTTGACGAAAATGATGCGCAGAGCGCCCGCGCGCATCTCAAGGAGATGTGCGAAAGGCTGCTCGCCAATACGGTGATCGAGAAATACGAAATTGAGCTCGTGGGAGCCGGGGTGATGCAATGATTCGTGCGACCGCGTTGACGCTGACGCTGTTTTTTGCGTTGGCGCCCACAGCCGGAGCTGAGGAAACCAGTCCCGTCGCGACGGATCATCGCTTGGCTACGGCGATGGAGGTGCTCGAAGTCACCAACGCCAAGGCGAATATGTTGCGAGTGATTGATCTGATGACACCATCAGTGATCAATCTCATCCAACGTCAGCACCCCAATTTGGACAGTAAGGTTCTGGAAGAGTTTCAAACCGCTTTTCGCGGAGAAATGAGTGCAGATTCGGATACTCTGATTAAAAGCATGGCGCAAATTTACATAAAGCATTTTTCGGACAGCGATCTTCAAGGGATATTGCAGTTTTATCGTACGCCGACTGGCAAAAAACTCATCACGGAGATGCCGGTTGTCATCAAGGAAAGCACTGAGCTCGGAATGGCGTGGGGCCAGGTAGCCGGACAGCGCGCCGCGGAACGTGCCGTCGCGCGATTGCGAAAAGAAGGGATCAAAATTTGAGGACCGCCGTCATCGTCTTTCCGGCCTCGAATTGCGACCGCGATGCGGCGGTGGCGCTCGAACAGTTGACGGGCGAGAAACCCGCCATGGTCTGGCACGGCGAGAGCGAAATGCCGGATGTCGACCTGATCGTTTTGCCGGGCGGCTTTTCCTATGGCGATTACCTGCGCTGCGGCGCGATGGCGGCGCAGTCGCATATCATGCGCGAAGTGAAGGCGCGGGCGGAAAAAGGAACGGCGGTGCTCGGCATCTGCAATGGCTTTCAGGTCCTCGCCGAGGCGGGACTTTTGCCCGGCGCCTTGATGCGCAATGCCGATCTCAAATTCGTCTGCCGGCCGGTGGCTCTGGAGGTCGAGGAAACCCAATCCGTCTTCACGCGCAAATTCGACAAGGGCCAGCGCGTGACCTTTCCGGTGGCGCATGGCGATGGAAACTATTTCGCCGATGCGGCGACGCTTGACCGCCTCGAAGGCGAAGGCCGCGTCGCATTCCGTTATGCGCCGGGCGAAAACCCCAACGGCTCGGCGCGCGACATTGCCGGCATATTGAGCGAGAAGCGCAATGTGCTGGGTCTGATGCCGCATCCCGAACGCGTCTGCGACCCGCTGCTGGGCGGCACGGACGGCAAAGCGATGTTCGAAAGCCTGCTCGAAGCGCTGTCATGACGCCCATTACCCCCCAACTCGTTCGCGAGCACGGTCTCAGCGACACGGAATATGCGCGCATAGAGGAACTGCTCGGCCGTGCGCCGAACCTCGTTGAGCTCGGCATTTTTTCCGTGATGTGGAGCGAGCATTGCTCCTACAAATCGACACGTGCGCATCTGCGCCGTTTGCCGACCAGGGCGCCCTGGGTGCTGCAGGGGCCGGGCGAAAATGCGGGCGTCATCGACATCGGCGATGGCGACGCCGCCATCTTCAAGATGGAAAGCCATAACCACCCGTCCTTCATCGAGCCTTACCAAGGTGCCGCGACCGGTGTGGGCGGCATTATGCGCGATGTGTTCACCATGGGTGCGCGGCCTGTGGCGATGATGAACGCCTTGCGCTTCGGTGCGCCGGAACACGCCAAGACAAAGCGGCTCGTAGCCGGTGTTGTCGCGGGTATCGGCGGTTACGGCAATTGCATGGGCGTGCCCACCGTCGGTGGCGAAGTGAATTTTCATTCCTCCTATAACGGCAACATTCTCGTCAACGCCATGTGCGTGGGCGTCGCCCGCGCCGACAGAATATTTATGTCCGCCGCAAAAGGCGCCGGCAATCCCGTCGTCTATATCGGCTCGAAGACGGGACGCGACGGCATTCACGGTGCCACCATGGCGTCGGCTGAATTCAACGAAGATTCGGAAGAGAAGCGCCCGACCGTGCAGGTAGGCGATCCGTTCACGGAGAAATTGCTGCTGGAGGCCTGTCTCGAACTGATGGCGACGGACGCCATTGTCGCGATCCAGGATATGGGTGCTGCCGGTCTCACGTCTTCCTCCGCCGAAATGGCGTCGAAAGGCGGCTCCGGCATCGAACTCGATCTGGATCGCGTGCCGCAGCGCGAGGCCCATATGACGGCCTACGACATGATGCTGTCGGAATCGCAGGAACGCATGCTGGCCGTGCTCAAACCCGGACACGAAGCCGAAGCCGAACGCATTTTCCGCAAATGGGAACTCGATTTCGCGGTGATCGGAGTAACGACCGACACGGGAAGGCTGGTCGTGCGCCACGAAGGCGCCGTCGTTGCCGACATGCCCGTGCATGCGCTGTCGGAGGAAGCCCCGGTCTATCAGCGCCCCTTCACGCGCCACACGCCCGCAGCGAATGAAATCAGTATCGATGAAACGAAGCCGATCAGGGAGTCGCTGATCAGGCTGATGGGTTCGCCTGACCTTTGTTCGCGCCGCTGGATCTGGGAGCAATACGACAACACGGTGATGGCCGACACGGTGCAACTGCCCGGCGGCGACGCCGCCGTCGTGCGCGTCCACGGCACGCAAAAGGCGCTGGCGATCACGACCGATGTGACGCCAAGATATTGCAAGGCCGATCCGTTCGAAGGCGCCAAGCAGGCCGTTGCCGAAGCATGGCGCAACCTCTCAGCCGTCGGCGCCACGCCGCTTGCCGTCACCGACAATCTCAATTTTGGCAATCCCGAGAAGCCCGAGATCATGGGGGAGATCGCCTCCGCGGTGGACGGCATCGCGGAAGCCTGCCGTGCCTTCGATTTTCCCGTCGTCTCCGGCAATTGCTCGCTCTACAACGAGACCAATGGCGAGGCGATCCTGCCAACGCCCGCCATCGGCGCGGTGGGTCTTTTGAAGAACGTCGATCGCATGGCGACGATCGCGTTCAAACGCAAAGGCGACACGATCATCCTGGTCGGCGAAACGAAAGGGCATCTCGGTCAGTCGCTTTACCTGCGCGAAATCGAAGGCAGCGAGACGGGCGCCCCGCCGCCGGTCGATCTCGCGGTCGAAAAACGCAATGGCGATTTCGTCCGCAGACTGATCGAAACAGGCCAAGTCGATACGGCTCATGACATCTCCGACGGCGGGTTGCTGGTGGCGCTGGCGGAAATGGCGATGGGCGGAAATATAGGCGCGGAAATCCTGGTTCCTGGCAAAACAATGGAGGACTTCATCGCCCAGTACTTCGGGGAAGATCAGGGGCGTTACATTATCTCGGTGCAGAAAAGCGGCGTAGATGCTATTCTTGCCAGAGCATCCCAGGAAGGCGTTGCGGCAGTGAGAGCTGGTACCACGGGGGCCTATCAGGGCGCTTTGCCAGCGGACCAAGTTTTAATGGGACGCGCGCTGGCGCCCACGCTCATTTCGGATCTGCGCAAGGCGCACGAGGGCTGGTTCCCTGATTATATGCTCGGCGATACGATGCCGCCAACAAACTGACGGGTGATCATATGCCGATGTCCGCAAACGAAATCGAGAAACTGATCCGCGACGCGTTCCCGGATGCCGATGTGGAGATCACCGATCTGGCCGGCGACAATGACCATTATGCCGCCATGGTTACGAGCAAGGCTTTCAAAGGCAGGACGCGCGTCCAGCAGCATCAGATGGTCTATGACGCCTTGAAGGGCCGGATGGGCGGGGTTCTGCATGCGCTGTCGCTTCAGACGACTGCAAAGGACTGAGGCGGGTCTGCTTGACGGCCGGGTAGCCCGTGCTTAAGTCAGGCAATCGCCATCAGGTTTCGCGAGGAAGACATGTCCGATCCGACCGCCGAACGCATCGCGAGTGAAATCGCCTCCAACGACGTGGTGCTGTTCATGAAGGGCACGCCGGTGTTTCCGCAATGCGGCTTCTCCTCGACGGTCGTGCAAATCCTCACCGAACTGGGTGTGAAATTCAAAAGCGTCGATGTGCTCAAGGATCCTGCGATCCGTCAGGGCATCAAGGAGTTCTCGAACTGGCCGACCATTCCGCAGCTCTACGTCAAAGGCGAGTTCGTCGGCGGCTGCGACATCATCCGCGAGACGTTCGAGACCGGCGAGCTTGAAGACCTGCTCAAAGAACGCGGCGTGGCACTGGCGGCGTAGCCCTCCTCTCGACCCATCGCTGCCATCGGCGCTCGGGCCAGGTCAGTCCGCCTGCGTCGCGATTCGCGCGTGCGCGGGCCTGAGATCCGGCAGGAACGCGGCCAGCAACCCCAGGAGCGGCAGATAGGCGCAAATCCGGAAGATGAAAGTGATGCTCGTGGCATCGGCGATCACGCCCAGCACGGCCGCGGCGATGGCACCCATGCCGAAGGAAAAGCCGTAGAACAGGCCTGAGACCATGCCCACTCTTCCAGGCATCAGTTCCTGCGCGTAGACGACAATGGCCGGAAACGCCGATGCCAGAATGAAGCCGATCGCAGCACAGAATATGCTGGTCCAGAACAGGTCGACATAGGGCATCAGCAGCGTGAAAGGCAGCGCGCCAAGGATCGAAAACCAGATCACATATTTGCGCCCGAAGCGGTCGCCGACAGGTCCGCCCACGAATGCGCCGGCCGCCACCGCCGCCAGGAACGCGAACAGGTGCAACTGGGCGCTTTGCACCGAGGTGTGAAATTTGTGGATCAGGTAGAAGGTGTAATAGCTGTTGATGCTGGTCAGGTAGAAATATTTCGAGAAGATGAGCGCGAGCAGAACGGCCAGCGAGAGCATGATCTGGCGCTGCGACAGCTCGGGGTGATTTTGCCGGCGCCGCGCGGACGTGGCGCGCTTCAGCCCATGGTTCTTGTACCAGGCACCCACATTCCAGAGGATGAGTATCGCCAGCAACGCGGCCAGCGAATACCACGCGACGCTCGACTGTCCCCAGGCCAGCACGATGAAGGCGGCGGTGAGCGGACCCAGTGCGGAGCCGATATTTCCTCCCGTCTGGAACATCGATTGCGCGAGACCGTGCCGTCCGCCCGACGCCATGCGCGCGACTCGCGAAGATTCGGGATGGAATACCGAGGAGCCCATTCCGATCAGGGCCGCCGCCGCGAGGATGGTGGGATAGTTGCGTGCGACCGACAGCAGCAGCAATCCGACGAAGGTGAATAACATTCCAATGGGTAGCGAATAGGGCATCGGCCGCTTGTCGGAATAGAAGCCCACGGCGGGTTGCAGCAGCGAAGCCGTCATCTGGAACGCGAGCGTCACAAGTCCGATCTGCGCGAAGCTCAGATGGTAATCGGCCTTAAGCGTGGGATAGATCGCCGGCAGCAGCGCCTGCATCATGTCGTTGAGCAGGTGGCAGAAACTCACCGCGAACAAAATCGCGAAGCTCGTATCTTCGGCCGTCTTCGCGGCCGGCAACAGGCTGGTCTGGTTCATCTGGCTTCGTATATCCGGCAGGCATTGGCATACAGGACGGCTTTGGGTGGCCCTCACTGACATATTGTCGCCCACGGCCATTTGCCCTTACTCTCGCCTGCTATCCCCGCGCCAAACGTCGGGGAGATCGGGGCAGGACACATGAAATCTCGCATTCTCGGCCTCGTCGCGGCCGTATTCCTCGGTGCATCGGCCGTTCAGGCCGCGGATATGGCAGCCGGCAGGTTAAAGGTCGCGGCCGATATCGACGGCGCGAAAATCGCCCGACCAGATCCCGGCGATTGGCTGTCCAACGGCCGCGATTATAGGGAGCAGCGATTTTCGCCGCTGTCGCAGATCAATACCGGCAATGTGAAAAGCCTGGGCGTTGCCTGGGAGTACCGCACCTGGTCGGTCCGTGGGCTGGAAGCGACGCCGATCGTCTCCAATGGCGTCATGTTCATTACGCTGCCCTGGAGCAAGGTCGTAGCGCTCGACGCGAAGACCGGTGCCAAGATCTGGGACTACGATCCGCAGGTGCCTGGCAGTTGGGGACGGTTTGCCTGTTGCGACGTGGTCAACCGCGGCGTGGCGCTGTGGAAGGGCGCCGTCTATGTCGGCACGCTCGACGGCAGACTCGTCAAGCTCGACGCCGCCACCGGCAAGCCACTCTGGGATGTGAACACCATTGACCGCAGCAGGGCCTACACGATCACAGGCGCGCCGCGCATCGTCAAAGGGCTCGTGATTATCGGCAATGGCGGCGCGGAATACGATTCGCGTGGCTATTTCTCGGCCTATGACGCCGGCACGGGCAAGATGGCGTGGCGCTTCTATGTCGTGCCCGGCGATCCCAAATTGCCGCCGGAAAATCCGGCGATGGCTGCCGCGATGAAGACGTGGTCGACCCTCGGCGGCAAATATGAATGGTGGAAACTGGGCGGTGGTGGCGCGCCCTGGGATTCGATGGCGTTCGATCCCGACCTCGATCTTCTCTATATCGGCACGGGCAATGGCGCGCCGTGGAATCGCAATATGCGTTCGCCGGGTGGCGGCGACAATCTCTATCTCTCGTCCATTCTCGCGCTGAAGCCGGAGACGGGCGAACTCGTCTGGCACTATCAGACGACGCCCGGCGACACGTGGGATTTCGATTCCACGTCGCACATGATCCTCGCCGATCTCAAGATCGATGGCGCCTTGCGCAAGGTGATCATCCAGGCACCGAAGAACGGCTTTTTCTATGTGATCGATCGCGCCACGGGAAAGCTCATCTCCGCCAAGCCTTATGCCGTCATGAACTGGGCCAAGGGTATCGACATGAAAACGGGCCGGCCGATCGAGAATCCCGACGCGCGCTACAAGGACAAGATGGCGATCGTGATGCCGACGACGACGGGCGCCCACAATTGGCAGCCCATGGCGTTCGATCCGCAGACGGGCCTCGTTTACATTCCGGCAAAGGATGGAACGGCGATTTTCGTGCCGCAGAATCCACCCGTCTACAAACCGCGCGCCTGGGACACGGGCAATGATTTTGCGGCGATGTCGGAGGCCGTTCTCGCCGCCGTCAAAAGCGGTCATCCGCCCCCGCCTCCACTCGGCTACATCAAGGCGTGGGATCCGGTCTCGCAGCGCGAAGTCTGGCATGTGCCGATGAACGGCAGCTGGAATGGCGGGCTTCTCGCGACGGCGGGCGGCCTCGTATTCGGAGGCGGCGCCGATGGCTTCCTGGGGGCTTATGATGCCAAAACGGGCGCCCAACTGTGGAAGCTCAATCTCACCACGGGCATTCTCGCGCCACCGATGAGCTACGCCGTCGACGGCCAGCAATATGTCGCGGTTCTGGCGGGCTGGGGCGGGGCCGGCGGTCTTACCGATTTCAAGGATCCACGCTCGGCACTCAGCAAATACGGCACCAACCAGGGCCGCCTGTTCGTGTTCAAGCTGGGCGGGCGCCAGCAGGTCGCGGCTTTGCCCTCCGACGAAGGCGTGCCGACAGCAGAGCCGCCGCCACAGACAGCCAATGCCGCGACCGTCCAGAAGGGTTTCGATCTCTATCATCGCAATTGTGTCGTGTGTCATGGCTTCTTCGCCGAGTCCGACGGCGTCGTCCCGGATCTGCGCACCGTATCGCCGGAAATCTGGGGCCAGTACGACGCGATCGTTCTGGGCGGGGCGCTTGCGGATGGCGGCATGGCGTCGTTCAAGGATGCCCTTTCGAAAGACGACGTGGCGGCGATTCGCGCCTATGTGCTCGGCCAGGCGCATGCGCTGTGGGATGCCAGGAAAGGCAACGCGAAACCGGCCGCGCATTGAGGTTGCGCGCCGTGCCGGGGTATCGTGCGGTCTCCATTCGAAGGGGGGCTCCCTTTGCGTAAGTTGTTCCGTGCCGCAGCTTCGTTGGCGGCCATTCTGGCGTTGTCTTCCATTGCTGAGGCACAAGGCGTACCCGGCGCGGCTTCGACAGCGCCATTCGAGATCGTCAAATCGCATTCGGATTTTGATCTGAGCGCCGACGGCTCTTACACTGAAGCAAACGAGGTCGCGTATCGCGTGCTCGATGCACGCGGGCGCGAGATCTTGCAACAGACCACGCTGTCATACACGGAAGATCTTCAGAGTCTGGAAGTCGAATCCGCCTATACGCTGAAAGCCAGCGGGGAGAAAATCGACGTCCCCGAGGACACGATCATGAAAGGGTTCGGCGCGACGTCCGCGCCCGGCTTCCAGGACCTGCGTACGCTGACCATCGTATTTCCCAAATTGGAAATCGGCGATCAGGCCGTTCTGGTGACACGCTTCCAGCAGAAGATTCCTCTGTTCGCCGGGCAATTCGCGACCAATCTTGCTCATAGCCGCGCGATCAAGGCCGATGATACCCAGGTTACTATAACGGCACCCGACAGCGGCTTCCCATTGCAGATCGACGCGTCCGGCCTTGGCGGAGGCGAGCGCGAGACCTTCGCGGAAAAATATCGCTGGGTCTGGAGTTTCCGCAACGATACGCCGGTCACCTTCGAACCGGATGCCGTCACCGAGATCGACCACGAACCGCATTTGATTGTTAGTTCTTTTCCCGGCTACCAGGCGGTTGCCGCTGCTTATGCCGCGCATTTTGAAAAGAAGGCCGACGTGACCGACGACCTTCAGTCGCTTGCCGACAGACTCACGCAGGGCGTATCGGACCACAGGGAACAGGCCCGCATCCTCTATGACTGGGTTTCCAAGAATATTTCCTATGTGAACATCGTTCTGGGTGCGGGCGGATTTACGCCGCACAGCGCGGACCAAGTGCTGGCGACGCGCTATGGCGATTGCAAAGACCACGTGATGCTGCTGCAGGCTCTGCTGAAGGCAAAAAACATCGAAACCATGCCGGCCCTGATTTCGGCGGGAACCGCGTTCACGCTGTCGAAGGTGGCCTCGCCGTTCTATTTCGACCACCTGATCACCTATGTGCCGGAGTTCCACCTCTTTATCGACTCCACCGCCCGCTATGCGCCTTTCGGCGTGTTGCCCCTCTCCGACGCGGACAAGCCCGTCGTGCTCGTACCGACCGGGGAGGTATCGCATACCCCACCCATTACCGCGGACAGCGCCACGAGCAACTCGACGATCGTTTCGAAAGTCGCTTCCGACGGCACTATGGAAGGCAATTCTCAGGCCTCCGTAACCGGCGCCTTTGCAGTAACGGCTCGTGCTCTCATGGAGGCTATCCCGGCCGATCGGGAGAAAGAACTGCTTCGGCAGCTGATGGGCGCCGGCGCAGAAGGGCGATTGGACCGGCACGATCCGACGCAGCTGACAGATCCGTATACCTTTGACATACATTATAGGATTCCCGACGCTGTTGTTATGCCTGGCCCTGGAGCGGTGCCCGTGTCGTCGTCAATCAAGTCTCTTGAAAGCGACATAGCCGGAACGCTGCCGCCATCGCGCAACAGCAACTATCTGTGCCCGTCCATGAGCAGAACCGTTTCGGATACTGTCGAGTTTCCCAAGGGCACCATTTTCATCTCGCTTCCGAAAGCCGTCGATCTGGAGACGGAAGGAATTCATTTGCAGACGGGTTTCACGCAAAGCGGCAGCGTGGTGCAAGAGACCGCGAAACTCCGCATCGACCATCCGGGCACGGTGTGTACGCCCGACTATTATGCGCGCGTGCGGGCGGACATGGCGAAAATGGTCTCGAGCCTGCGGGCGCAGATTCTTTACAAATGAGGGTGCTCATCCGATCGGCTGTCACGGCGGCTTTTCTATTGTGTCTCCGCATCGCGCCTGCTGTCGCGGATGCAACGCCAGCCGATCCGGGAGCTGCGCCACAATGTCCTCGCCGTCCGGTGCCGCTCACGTCGCTTGCGATGAGCGCGTCGGACTATCCCTTGCTGTCAGTTATGGAAAACGAACAGGGGAACGTGGTGCTCGATTTCCAGATCACAGCGGATGGCGCCGTGACGGATATGAAGATTGCCAGTTCGAGCGGGTTCGCGCGTCTCGACGGCGCGGCGGCGGATACCGCGAAACAACGCTGGCGCTACAATCCGGTGCTTGTGGACGGCAAACCCATTTCCTGCCGCTGGAAGATCAGGGTGGTCTGGCTTCTGGAATGGACGCCGGAGCAACTCGCCGAAGGCGGCCCGTTTACGATTGTACGGATGGGTCCATCCGACTATCCGACAGATATTCTCGCGCGCCGTGAGGAAGGCGTGACGGCGATATGGGCGCTGGTCGATGAGAACGGCAAGGTGTCGCAAGCGGACATTGCGCAGCGAAGCCGTTATCCAGATTTGGATAGTGCTTCGGTCGATCTCGTCAAGAAGAGAGGCTGGCGGATCGCGCCGCCTCGGCTGGGAGGAAAGCCAATAAGGATGGTCACAGGGTTTGTCATTGTCTGGTCGATGTCGCCTTCCCAAGCCGCGACGCATTAACGGCGCCGTTCCTTGCCCCTCAACGTTCGAGCCGCTATCTAGACGCCGAATTTCGGGCGAGGCCCATGAGCGACGACAAGACATCGCGGCCGAAGGCGCGGCTGCCACGCGGGTTCCGCGATCGCGGTGCCGCCGAGATTTCGGCCGAGCGCGCCTTTCTGGACACGATCCGTCGCGTCTATGAATCCTATGGCTTCGAGGCGCTGGAGACGCCTGCGTTCGAATTCACCGATGCGCTGGGCAAATTCCTGCCTGATCTCGACCGGCCCAATGAAGGCGTGTTCTCGCTCCAGGACGACGATGGGCAGTGGTTGTCGCTGCGCTACGATCTGACGGCGCCGCTCGCCCGCTATGTGGCACAGAATTTCCAGAACCTGCCCAAGCCGTTCCGGCGCTACCAGACGGGGCCGGTGTGGCGCAACGAGAAGCCGGGCCCGGGCCGCTTCCGCGAATTCCTCCAATTCGACGCCGACACGGTGGGCTCGGCCTCGCCCGCGGCGGATGCCGAACTCCTCATGATGTTGTGCGATACGCTGGAGGCGCTGGGGCTCAGGCGCGGCGAATATGTCGTCAAGATGAACAGCCGCAAACTTCTGGATACCGTTCTGCAAGCCGCTTGGGTTGAAGAGAGCCGCCGTGGGAGTGTGTTGCGCGCGATCGACAAATTCGACCGTCTTGGCGAGCAAGGGGTGGAACAACTTCTCGGCGCCGGTCGGAAAGATGAGTCTGGAGATTTCACAAAGGGTTCTGGCCTGGATAAAGAGCAGATAAGAATTGTGATGGATCTCGTGACGGGATCGTACAACTACGAAACGACACTTGCGATCCAAGACCTTAATGCGATTCTGAACCTGCTTCGCGCTGGCGGATACGGTAACGATCGTGTGCTAATCGACACCAGCATTATCCGCGGCCTCGACTATTACACAGGTGCTGTCTTCGAAGCCCAGCTGACATTTCCCGTCACCAACGAAGATGGCGAGACCGTCGTCTTCGGTTCGGTCGCCGGCGGCGGGCGTTATGACGATCTCGTCGCACGCTTCACCGGTCAGCAGGTTCCTGCAACAGGCATTTCGATTGGCGTCAGCAGATTGATAAACGCTCTGAAGGATCGCACGCCATCGACCATTGCGCCGCTGGTCGTGGTGCTTGTGCTGGATAACGCCGAGAGCAGTTTTGCCATGGCGTCCGAATTGCGTGCCGCCGGCATTCGCACTGAGACCTATGTCGGCAACAAACGCTTCGGCGATCAGCTCAAATACGCGGACCGTCGCGGGGCCGCGGTTGCCGTGATCGAAGGTTCCGACGAGCGCGCGAACGGCAAGGTGACATTGAAAGACTTGTCGTTGGGAACGGAGCTCGCGAAATCGGTTGAGAGCCGCGCGGATTGGGTGAAGGATCGCCCGGCGCAGATTTCCGTCGCACGCGCCCGCCTCGTCGAGGAATTGCGCGCGATGCTTGGCGGTCACTGACATGGCTGCGTTTCCCACTTACGATTCCGTGCGGATCGCCGCGCTCGACGCCCAGGCCAGGGCGATTCTCGGCGTGTTCGAAGCGCGCGGTTATGCGCCGGCGGAAACCTCCGTGTTGCAGCCGGCCGAAATCTTTCTCGATCGCTCCGGCGAGGAAATCCGCCGTCGGACCTTTGTGCTGACCGATCCGGCGGGGGAGGAACTTTGCCTGCGTCCTGATCTTACCATTCCCATCTGCCGCATGCAGCTGGCGAGCGGCGCGCCGTTTCCCGCGCGGCTCTGCTACAACGGGCTCGCGTTCCGCCATCAGCCCGCGGAGCCGGAACGGCCGACGCAGTTCTATCAGGCGGGCGCAGAACTTCTGGGGCTCGAGGATCGCGCGGCCGGCGAAACCGAAATCCTTTCTCTCACCGTGGAAGCGTTGCACGCCGCCGGTCTCGATGCGTTCGAGATGAAGGTCGGCGATCTCGGCCTGTTCTCGGCCTTCGTCGATGCGCTCGATATTCCCCCGCAATGGCGCGGCCGTCTCAAGCGCCATTTCTGGCGCAGCGGTTATTTCGAAGCGCTGCTGCAGCGTCTGTCGCGCGGCGCCTCCAGCGATGCGCAGCGCCTGCTCGCGCATCTGGGAACGCTCAGCGAAGCCGAAGCGCGGCCCGCGTTCGAAGGCCTCATGGATCTCCTGGGCGGCGTGCCCCAGGGTGGCCGCACGCGCGAGGAGATCATCGACCGTCTTACCGAACAGGCTGCGGACGCAGCGGCGCTGCGGCTCGATCCCAGGCTCGCGACGCTGGTGACGCGGCTCCTCGCCGTATCGGGCCCGGCGTCGCTCGCGCTCGAAGAAATCCGTACACTGACAAAATCGGCCGGCGTTTCGCTCGAGGCTCCACTCGTCGCGATGGCGGCCCGGCTCGACACGCTGAAGCGTCTGGGTATCGCGCCGGAACGCGTGACATTCGCCGCGCGGTTCGGCCGCAACATGGAATATTACACGGGCTTCGTGTTCGAACTCTGGGCGGAAGATTCCGAAGGCCGGGTGCAGGTGGCGGGCGGAGGGCGCTACGATTCGCTTCTCGAACAATTGGGTGCGGCAAAGAGCGTTCCCGCCATCGGCTGCGCCATCCGCACCGAGCGCGTCCTCGCCGCCCGGCAAAAGCAGGCGGGCAATTAAGATGTCCGCTCCCCTCATCCTCGCCGTTCCTTCCAAAGGTCGCCTGCAAGAGCAGGTGCAGTCCTATTTCGCCGATGCGGGTCTCCCCATGAAGCAGGCGCAGGGCGCGCGCGGCTATCGCGCCACGCTCATGGGCTTTCCCGAAATCGATGTGCGCCTGCTCTCGGCGTCGGAGATCGCCGCTTCGCTGATTGCGGGCGATATCCATCTGGGCGTCACGGGCGAAGATCTCATCCGCGAAGCAGCGCCCGCCGCCGACCGGGTTGCCCTTCTCAAACCGCTTGGTTTCGGTTTCGCCGATGTCGTTGTCGCCGTGCCGCAGGTCTGGGTCGACGTGTCGACAATGGCCGACCTCGACGATGTGTGCGCCGCGTTTTTCCAGCGCCACCGAAAGCGGCTGCGCATCGCCACCAAATATGTGAGCCTCACGCGCGCCTTCTTCGCGGGCGCCGGCATCTGGGATTACCGCATCGTCGAAAGCGCAGGCGCCACCGAAGGTGCGCCGGCCTCCGGCGCCGCCGAAGCGATCGTCGACATCACCACCACGGGCGCCACGCTGGCCGCCAACAATCTCAAGACGCTCGAAGACGGCACCATCCTGCAAAGCCGGGCGCAGCTGGCGGCGGGCCTGGGCGCTGCCTGGACGGCTGAGGCGCGTCAGGCGGCACGCAAGCTCATCACGCGGCTGGCTGCACGCGAAAAGGCTAAGGCTTCCCTTGTGCTGCGCACGCGGCTGGGCGCGCAGGCCGATGCCGTGCTGGCGAAGCTTGCTGCGGCAGCCGGCGCATCCGTGCTGTCGCGTCCGCCGGCGGACAATGCGGACGGCGAATATTCGCTGCTATGCGCACGCCAGGATTTGATGAATGCGCTCGCGATCCTGCGCGACGCGGCGTGCCACGGCGCGGTGACGGCGCACGATACCGATTACGTGTTCGACCAGGACGATCCGCTCGTCGCCGCGCTCGATGCGGCGTTGCCGCGTTAGCTTTTCTTCTTGAAATGCTTGGCCCATACGGGCGCGATACGCGGCCGTTGCGACACGGCTTGGGCCAGCGCTTCCACTTTCGGAAGATTCGCGGCACGCCATTCCGCGCCCACGTCCCAGCGGCTGAACATCGCCGTGTAGATGTCGGCTGCGCTGAAGCCCTGCGGCAGCAGCCACGGTCCCGCGACCGCTTTTTCGAGCGTCTTGAGCCGCCCGCGAATACGTTCGCGTGCCTTCTCGCGCAGCGCCTCCGCCGCCTCGCCCGCCGGCGCGAATCGCTCCGGGTAATCCACGATCTCGACCATCGGATACACCTCCGAGGCCAGATAGGCGATCCAGCGCACTGCTTCCGCGCGCGCGAAGCTCGCCTGCGGCGGCAGCAGACGGGACTCCGGATGGCGGTCCGCGATCGTCAGCAGGATCGCCGCCGATTCCGTGACGATCCCGCCGCCCGGCAATTGCAGCGCCGGCATTTTCCCCGAGGGGTTGATGGCGAGAAAAGCGGGTTCGCGCTGCTCGTTTTTCTCGAGCGAGACAAAGCGGAATTCATAGGCCGCGCCCGCTTCCGCCAGTGTTGCTTCCACCGAGAAAGCGCCCGAACCCAGATCGCCGAATATGACGTAACTCATTCGTGTGCCCTTAAAGGAAAAGCCCGCGATGGTGTCGCGGGCCTGGCTTTTTCGCAAATGGAGTGTGCATCAACGCGAATAAAACTCCACGATCAGATGCGGCTGCATCTGCGACGCGTAAGGCACATCCGACAGTTTCGGCGTACGCAACAGCTTCGCCGTCATCTTGTTGTGGTCGGCCGCGACGTAATCCGGCACGTCGCGTTCCCCGCTTTTGACGGCTTCGAGCACGAGCGCCATTTCCTTCGCCTTCGTGCCCAGCTCGATCGTGTCGCCTTCTTTCAGGCGATAGCTGGCCACCGTGACGCGCCGGCCATTCACCTTCACATGGCCGTGGCTCACCACCTGGCGGGCGGCATAGGGCGTGGGCACGAATTTGGCGCGATAGACGAGCGCGTCGAGGCGGTGTTCGAGCAGGCCGATCATGTTCTCGCCCGTATCGCCGGGGCGGCGCACCGCCTCCTGGTAATAGCCGCGGAACTGGCGCTCGGTGATGTTGCAGTAATAGCCCTTGAGCTTTTGCTTGGCCTGCAGCTGCGTGCCGTAATCCGAAAGCTTGCGCGCGCGGCGCTGGCCATGCTGGCCGGGGCCGTAGGAGCGTTTGTTCACGGGGCTTTTGTTGCGGCCCCAGATGCTTTCGCCCACGCGGCGGTCAAGCTTGTATTTGGAGTTCGTGCGCTTCGACATTAATCGTCCGGTCTCAAGGAAAAATCTGGTCCGGCGGAGCGGGTGCCCCGCGCGAAGGCGGGCAATATAGTCATGGGCCTTGCCCTGTCAAACGCAGAGAATCAAAAGGGATCGGACCGCGGGCTTTGGCGCGCGCAGATCTCCGGTGTTTATTTTTTTTGCGGGCGTCGCGCCCGCAGCCGAACGGGATTGTGTTTTCATGGCAATGGGTTGCGCGGTTTTCAGCCCGCCGGTTACGCGCGATAACAGGGAGTTATCAGGGAGCTGTTTTTGCCGGAACAGGGAGATTTTGCGGCCCGAACAGGGATTTTCTGTTCCCGGAACAGGGAATTCGACACACGATTTCGACGGTTTTGACATGGTGCAACCATCCTGCGAGAGGGTTTGCTATAACGGGCTCACCGAAATGGGAGAGATCGGAGCGGCGCAGCACCCCGACATTGGCAAAATTTAGCACCGTTTTGATCAAATTTCAAACCATATCGGTTGTAACGGAGGAGGGCCTTTTCATGGATGCGACACGGACGGCCCGCTGCTGCTGCGGCGCCTGTACCATCGAGGTGGCGGGCGAGCCCACGCTCAACGGCATCTGCCATTGCACCAGCTGCAAGAAGCGCACGGGCAGCGCCTTCGGCTGGTCGGCCTACTTCCCGGACGCGCGGGTCATGGGCCGCACGGGCACGACGCGGGTTTATGCCAAGGAGGGCGCGGCCGGCTATGACCGGTTCTTCTGCGCGCAATGCGGCACGACGCTTTACTGGAAATCCTTCGGCTTCCTGCCGGACCAGACGGGCATTGCCGGCGGCTGCTTCGCAGATGACCCACTGCCCACGCCCAATCTCTCGGCGTCCGATGCCGGCCGCTGCGTCTGGCTCGGCCTGCCGGAGGAATGGCTCAGGGCGTAAGGCTGCCTGCAGAGCGGGCTTAAACCCTGCGCCGCTTCCCGCTATACGGGGAGCGCATATGCGGGCGTGGCGGAATCGGTAGACGCAACGGACTTAAAAACCAAAGAAATATCCCTTAGATTTCAATATTATGCAGTATATTCAGTGATTTAAGCGTTGATCGTCCCGCCAAAATGTGTTACACAATCCTTACACAAATGGCCGTTTTTAGCGGGAATCCGCATGACCGAACGACACGAACTTATGGGCGGAAAGCTCCACGTTTATCGCCGCGAGAACAGCGGCAAGTGGCAGTGCTCGACGTATCTAAACGGACGCAATTGGCGCACCTCCACGAAGGACGACAGCCTCAGCCGCGCGAAGGATTTTGCCGAGGATTGGTATCTCGAATTGAAGGGCAAAAGCCGAGCCGGTCAGCTCAAGACCGGCAAGCTTTTCAAGGAAGCTGCCGCACGGTTCATGGATGAGTTCGAGGTCATCACCCAAGGCCAACGGAATCCCGTCTATGTCGAGGGGCACAGACTGCGGATCAAAAACCATCTGAATCCATTTTTCGGAAACATGGTCCTGCCAGAGATCACGGCAGGACGCGTTCAGGATTATCGCATCCATCGAATGAAAAACGGGCGCAATGGGAAGCCCCCGGCGCGTAATACGCTGCATCAAGAAATCGTTTGCCTCCGGCAAATTCTGAAAACCGCCAATCGACACGGTTGGCTCGACTACCTCCCCAACCTCGCCGCTCCCTTCCAGAATTCCACCAAGATCAGTCATCGGGCGTGGTTCTCTCCCGACGAATACAAAATGCTCTACACCGCCACCCGAGCGCGGGCGGCGAAACCGCTGAAAAAGCGTTGGCAATGGGAATGCGAGCAGTTGCATGACTTCGTGCTGGTCATGGCAAACACAGGTTTGCGACCGGACGAAGCCTTGAGGATCGAATTTCGAGATATCGATATCGTCGAGGACGAAGGTACGGACGAAACGATTCTCGAAATTAGCGTTCGGGGAAAACGTGGCGTCGGCTACTGCAAAAGCATGCCTGGAGCAGTAGAGCCATTTAGGCGCTTGCAGAAGCGC
>Ga0302326_10003309_pt1 | contig 38104 bp, 27 predicted proteins | sample Palsa_T0_3_FD_202264 | JGI IMG/M metagenome (GOLD analysis project Ga0302326, IMG submission 202264) | Peat permafrost microbial communities from Stordalen Mire near Abisko, Sweden - Palsa_T0_3 | ecosystem: Environmental > Terrestrial > Soil > Palsa > Peat permafrost | place: Sweden: Abisko... | reverse complement strand
CCTTCAATCTGGCGCAACGCGCCGAACGCGAACATACCGAAGCGGTCCATCGGCATGCGCAGATAGAAATCGGCCATGCGCTGGATGGTGAGCTTCTGGTTTGCCATAGAGACCGCCTCGCTCGCACGCTGCAGCACAGTCCCGATATCCGTGGCGCGGAACGCGTTTTTGGCGAACCGCTTATTCCAAAGAATCTTCCAGCCGGAGATCGAGTCGCCATAATCGGTATTGCTCAGAAGATCGACCGGAGGGCTCACGTCGATTGCAATTACCTTGCCTTCGCAAACCGTCTTCATGGCGTCCGCCGGCAGGTTGCTGAACAGAGCGCCGTCCACGTGCAGTTCGCCGTCGAGCACAACGGGAGGAAACAGGCCCTGCACGCCCGAACTGGCGCGCACTGCACGCCACAGCGGCCCGAAGCGGTGGATCGCGCGTTCGGCGCGTGAAATATTACTCGAAACACAGAAATAGGGGATCCACAGGTCTTCGATCAAGACATCTCCAAACAGCTTCTTCAGGCGCCCCGCATAGCCTTTGCCGGTAGTGAACGAAAGCAGAGGCAAGGTGAGATCGAGCGCAAGTCCGGTATTGGTAAACAGATTGCGATTCAAATCGAGCATGCGTTCGGGCGCCATCCCAAAGGCATGCTCCGCGCCCACAAAAGATCCCATGCTGGTGCCGCCGACGATGTCGATGGGAAGATTCTCTTCGCGCAATGCCCGCAGAGCCCCGATATGTGCGAAGCCGCGCGCGCCGCCGCCACCCAGGGCGAGACAGATTGCGGTATCGGTGAGGAAGCGGGCGAGACGCGCGAAATCGGAGGCGCGGCCGAGGCGCACATGATGATGCATCTCAACCGTGCGGCCGGCGAGCCACCGCGCCGTGCCGCTCGGGCGGTCGCAATCGTCAGCATGGATGAGGACCAGCCTTTTCTGCATTTCACCCACGTTGCCCACCGGGTAGACGCAGCGCGCCTCGATAGGGGAAAGCTCCGGACTACCGCCCGCCAGCCCCACCGTGATTACCTGATCGGCCTGGCAAATGCATTGTTCGGTCCAGATGGGATCGTTCCACGACGTTTCGAGCAGAATCAGGCGGTATTTGCCTTCTTCGGAACAGAGCCACGCGGGGAAGCGAGACTGAATGAGGAAGTCGCGCGCCGCGGGAGTATCGCTGGACGCGCCTAAGATCGAATGGAGGCGCGCGTGGTCGATATGCAGCACCGCGCAGTGCCGGCCCAGGGCTTCGGCGAGGCGGCGGCCGAAATCCGGCAGTGGAACATCCGCGGAGGCAGGGACGAGCGCGGTTACAGCGGTGCTGCGAGTGGGCCCCGCCTGCGAGATCGAATGCCGCAGGCGATCGATATTCAGGCGCGCGATGACCAGGGTGAATCGCGGATATTTCTCCAGCAGCAAAAAGAACTCGCTCTTGCCGAAAACGAGCATCTCCGACTGCCGGGTTGCGCAGATGGTGGCGGCGCGAGGCTCGCCTGTAAGTAACGCCATCTCGCCCACAAGCTCACCGTGGCTGATGTGACCGGCGAGGTGAAAAGAGCCATCAGGCTTGCCCACCATAACCCGCAGCCGTCCGCTGATCAGCAAGCCGGTGCTGGTGCCCGGGTCCCCCTGTTCGAAGAGGACCTCGCCTTTGTCCAGGTGAACCCAGCGGCCAAGGGATTCGATCTCCTCCATTTGTGGCGGCGTCAGTTCGCCAAACAGGGCCGGCAGAAGTGCGGCCAGTTGCTCGCGCCGCAAACGACGGAGCGCGAGGTCCCGGATGTAGTCGTGCAACTCGGGTTCAGACGCTGCGATTCTCTCGAAAGCAGCGCGGGGGAAACGGGTCAAAGTTGCCGCGGTAGCGGCGCAAACCGTCGTTGTCCGCAGGCCGCCGGTGAGAGTCTGGGTCTCGCCGACGAGATCCCCGGGGTGCAATTCCGCCAGAAGCTTGTCCTGAGCCAGCAGGACCTGCAGACGGCCTTGGGAAACCAGATAGACAGCGTCGGGCTCGTCGCCTGCCCGGTAAAGAATATCTCCCGCATCGAGCGAGATCTGCGTTTTCTCCGGAATTGCGGTAAGGATTGCCGTGAGGATATCGGGGCCGGTCACTCCTGGCGCTGTCTCGTCGTTCATAAGCGTTCAGCGGAGCTTCCGAGACGAAAGCGCGGCATGTGGCTCGACGTCACCCCGAGTGCCGATCGCAATGACCTCGAGCTTCATCGCGCCAGTTCGGCATCCGACTTCCGCGAGAATGCGCGCAGATCGGCATCAAGGCGCGCGGCCACTTCCACCACATGCGGGTGACGAATGAAGCTGTGGTGATTGCCGGGGGTCACGTGAACGCGCAGCCCGCCGCGAGCTATCGCCTTCAAACCGCCAATGTGGCTATATGGGAGCCAGCGCGACTGGCTCGCTCGGAACAGAGTCATCTCTCCGGGATACGGTTCGGGCTTGTAATCGCGAAGGACCTGGAAATGGCTTTGCAGACCCTTGTCGGTGACAAACGCCGCCAGGATTTCGAATGAGTGGATGCGCCAACGCTCCATCAGAGGGGCCAGAGCAAGCACGGAGCGCGTAAAGTAGCCGCGCAAGGCGCGACCGAAGAACGATGTGTACTTGATGGAATTGGGATCGAACAGGGCAAGATAAGGAACCTCGTGGCCGTCCTGTTGGAGCGATCGGGCGACCTCGATACCGATCAGCCCGCCGGCGCTGTATCCACCAAGAAGATACGGTCCTTCGGGCTGAGCTTCGCGGAGTTCGCTGGCGTAGAGAGCGGCGAGATCCTGGACCGAACCTTCGCCGAGCACCGTTTCCCTGGGCGGGTAGAGCGCGTAGACGGTCTGACGGGAACCGAGAAGAGCGGCGAGATCGCGCACCGCCCAGATGTCCCCGTAACCCGCGACGATGAACGCGAACGGAGTGGTCGCGGGGTCACCTTGCTGTACCACTGCCAGCAAACCCCGGCCGCGGGAGGATTGTGGCTGGTGGGTGTGACTTTCAGAGCCGGGGCGCCCATGCGAAGCAGCGGGATCCGTCCCAATAGACGCCGCTACCTCCGCCAGCGTGAGGCCGCGGCGCAGGAGAGTCATCTGCGGCACGTCGATGCCGGTCGCTTTTTCGATGCGCGAGCTGAGTTCCATGGCCATCAGGGAATCGAGGCCGAACTGGTCGAGAGGGGAATTGGGATCGGCTTTGTCGTCCGGAAGGCCGAAGACTTTCGCGGCCTCGCGCACCACGATCCGCTCGAGACGAAGCCTGCGCTTCTCCGGATCGGCGGGCAGCGCCTCGCCCGGCGACAACGATTCGATACCTGGCTCCTCAGTGGCGGCGGGACGAAGTTCGGCGAAACGCGGGGATCGAGCGACGCTGTCGGACAGCATGGCCAGACGGCCCCAGTCGATGCGCATCACGCCCGGATTCGGAACCCCTGCGCGGATCGACCACGAGAGGGCCTTCCACGCCTGCTCGAGGGTAACGCACTCGAGGCCCATGCGCTCGAAACCTTCCAGCACTTTGGTATTGCCGGCTACCACGCCCACGCTCTCGATCGGTCCCCAGCAGATTGAGGTTCCCGGCAGACCGGCGGCCCTGCGGTATTCCGCCAGAGCGTCGAGGTAACTGTTGGCGGCGGCGTAGTTCGCCTGACCAACATTGCCGATCATCGAACTCACGGACGAATAAAGGACGAAAAAATCGAGAGCGAGATCCTGCGTAAGCCGATGTAGATTCCACGCGCCGTCGATTTTTGGCAGCAAAACCGACTCCATCTGAATCGCCGTCATCTGCGCCAGGGGACCGTCCCGCAGCACCATGGCTCCGTGGATCACTCCACGTAAAGGAGGCAGCGTTTGGGCGGCGCGTTCGAGCACAGCGGCAAGCGCGCCGGCGTCGGCTACATCGGCGCATTCAACCACCACGCGCGCGCCGGCGGCTTGGAGTTCGCGAACTGCCGCGACCGCTTCCGCGGTCGCGGCGCCGCTTCTGCCGATAAGGATGAGATGCCGCGCGCCCCACTCCACCAGGCGCCGCGCCGTGGCCAGGCCAAAGCCGCCCAGGCCGCCGGTGAGCAGATACGAACCGTTGGCGGTCAGGGGCAGATCTGCGCAGTCCGGAACAGGCCGCACCGCCTCCGAGTCCACTGCAAGCACAATCTTGCCGATATACGCGCCGGCGCGCTGGTACTCGAACGCCCGCCCGGCCTCGGAGAAGGGGAAGACGCGAAAAGGCAGGGGCCGCAGTTCGCCCGCTTCGATGCGGCGACCGACTTCCGCCATGCAGCGGGTGAAGACCGCGGGCGCGTCTTCAATCATGCGTTCGTGGTCAAAGACGTGAAGGGAGACGCCCTTAGCCAGATAATCGGTGCGCAGCGCCGCACGGTCGTAGAGGTTGCCGACCTCGACCAGTTGGCCGGTGCCCTTGCGCAAGACCCGCAGGTTCGCTTCTGCATGGTTTCCGGTCAGCCCACTGAGGACGATATCGACACCCTCGCCGGAGGTATGTTCGAGGATCTCTTCGGCGAAGCGGTCGGCGGTGGAATCGCATACGAACTCGAGGCCGAGCGCGGAGAGGTAAGCGCGCTTTTCCGGGCTGCGGGAGGTGGCGTAGACGCAGGCGCCTGCGTTCTTTGCAATCTGAATCGCGGCCAAGCCTACAGCGCCGGTTGCGGCGTGGATGAGGACCCGGTCACCGGCCCGAATGTGGCAGCGTTCCTCAAGGGCATACGAGGCGGTTTGGAAAGCCAGCGGCATGGTCGCGGCCTCTTCGAAACTGAGGTGCGCGGGCTTGCGCAGCAGGGATCCACGGCGCACCACAACGTGGCTGCGAAGGGCGCCGGGGGTGAAGCCGAAGACTTCGTCGCCGGGCGCGAGGTCGTGGACGGCATCACCGCATTTTTCCACCACGCCGGCGATTTCCAGACCCAGGTCCTCGGTAAGGTTAGCCGAGAGTAGCAGCCCGTCCGACAAAGCTCCCGTGAGCTTGAGCATGTCCTTGAAGTTCAGCGGCGCGGCATGAACGCGGACCAGCACTTCTCCGGGACCGGGTTCGCGGGGCGCAGTTTCGGCGATTTCGAAGCCGCGGTTCTCGCCCGGCCGGGTGCGCAGTTTGAATGGGCCGGACGCTGGCCTGACGGCCGCGTGGCGGAGCCGGCGCACGAAGATTTTTTCCCCGCGAATACGGATCTCGTCTTCGGCCGGGGGGCTCAGGATCTCGGCCGCAAGCAGGCTCAACTCGAGGGCCGAAGGCTCGGCCGGCATGTCAACCATGCGGATGGCGAGCTGTTTGCCGTGTTCGGTAATGGCGACGCGCCCCAGCCCCAGGAGAGATGCCTGGGAGAGATCGGATATGACGATGGTCAGTTCGGGTTTAGCGGGGTGCTCGTGCGCGACCAGCCCCTGAATCAGTTCGAGCAGTTTGGTGCACGCGGACGCGGCGGGCGCGGAAACCAACTCGGCATCGACCGACAAGCGGGGAACGAAGGCGGCTTGGTCGCAGCTGAAAACGTATCGCGGCGTGCTCTCGCTCGCGGACGGCGGCACTGCTTGCTGCATGGAGCCGCGTGGCAGCCAGACGTACTCGTGGAGCATGCCTTCGAGCGAAGACCGGTCGCCGGCGCCCAACAGCTGCGAATGGAGTCCCACGATGCGAAAGAGCACATGACCGTCGTCATCGAAAATAGCGGTATCGACCAGGGCGCGCCGGCGGGTACGGCCGCGCACCTCAACGTGGCCCCAAACAGGGCCGGTGACGGGCCGGAAGAAGTCCACCCGATCGGCTTTGACGGGGAGGAAGGTATCGCCCAGTATCGCGGCAACCACCTGCAGCGAGGCATCGAGAACGCAGGGATGCAGAAGGTACTCCGTCGGACCCGCGGGTATCCGCGCCAGCGCTTGCTCTTCGCCGATCCAGAGGTTTTCGATGCGGTGGAAGGCAGGCCCGTACTCGAGGCCCAGCGACCTCAGCAGAGAATAAACATCGGCGGGGGCGATCTCCCTCGGACAGCGGGCCATGATTCGTTGTGGATCGAGACCAGGCGCGGCGGTTCCGGCGTCCAATCCACGGAAAGTCCACAAGGCGTGCGTGGTCCAGTTGCGGCCGTTACGGCTGGCGATCGAGGTATCGGCGATTTGCACTTCGGGCGACACGTCTTCGGAGAGGACCAGCGGCGCTTTGATCTCGAAGTCGCGCAGGGCGACAGCGCCGTCGCCCAGCTGGAAGCGCGCGCGGGCCAAAGCCGCTTCGATGAATCCGGCTGCGGGGAAAACAACCGCGCCGCGCACGATGTGATCCGGCAGCCAGGTGTGGCGGGCAAGGTTCACGTTGAGTTCGCGCGCGCCCGACGCCCCGTCGACGGCGAAACCCAGCAAGGGATGAACCGGCCCTTTGGAGGCGCTGGGGCCGATGCGGCGGTCCCGTGAAGCCTCGGATTCGTTCCAGTAAGATTCGCGCTGCCAGCAATAGGTGGGCAGGTGGACGACACGGCCTTGCTTGCCTTGAGCCCTGGTCCAGTCCAGCGGATAGCCCGCGCAGTACAGTTGCGCGAGCGCTCCCAGAAACACCGGGTTCTGTGGCTCGTTGCGTCGCATGCAGGCGGTGAGCGTGCCCTTGCGGGACGCGGCCGCCATGTTGTCCCTGAGCGCCGTGGCGAGTACCGGGTGCGGTCCGATTTCGACCACCGCGGCGCATCCATTGCGGAAGAGCTCCTCGCAGGCGCGTTGAAAGTTCACCGGCTGGCGTACATTCTGCATCCAGTAGCGCCCATCGACCTGGTCGCCGGAAATGAAATCGCCGGTTACCGTCGAGATTACGCGAACGCGCTCACGGCGGGGCGCAAGACCGCGCAGCGATTTTTCGAGTTCCTCCAGGATCGGGTCCATGGCCGGGCTGTGATACGGAACTTCCACCGGCAGGAAACGGGCGAAAATTCCGCGCTTTTCCAGTTGAGCCCGAATGGATTCAAGCAGGGCTGCATCGCCGGCAAGGGTGACGGCAGAGGAACTGTTGACGGCGGCGATCGAAACCAGCGTGGGGTAAGAATGAATCAACCCGGTGGCATCGCCCTCGGAGAGAGCGACGGCCAGCATGCGGCCCTTGCCGGCGGTGGTTTGCTGCAACCGGCTGCGATGAAAACAAACGCAGACGGCGTCTTCGAGACTGAGCGCGCCGGCAGCGTAGTATCCGGCCACTTCACCGACACTGTGGCCGGCGATCACGTCGGGAATGACGCCTTTCGAGCTCAGCAGCTCGGTGAGCGCGACTTCGACGGAAAAGATGCCGCACTGCGCAAAGCAGGTTTGGTGAATGCGGGTGGTGGATTCGTCGCGATTCAGTTCTTCGAGCAGACGCCATTCCCTGGTGTGTTTGCGGAACAGCGCATCGCATTTCTCCAGAGACTGGCGAAAAGCGGGCTCGGCCTGGAGCAGATCGAGACCCATTCCGCGCCACTGCGAGCCCATGCCCGAATAGACGAATCCGATCTTGTCGCCGGGATTCCAGTGGGCCCGGTCGCGCGCGGAACCCGGTGCTTTGGCGCCCTGAAGCACGGCGTCGAGGGAAGCCAGAAGTTCTGGGTGCGACGACGCGGCGACACAGAGGCGTTCGGAGTGTGCTGTGCGATGCTGGGTGAGAGTGCGGGCGATGTCTGCAAGCGCGTATTGAGGCGCGGCGTGAAGGAGCCGTTGGGCCGATTCGACCAGAGCGGCAGGTGTCTTGGCCGACACAGGAAAGAGAAGCGTATGGGCCTGAGGCGGGACCTGAAGCGGCTGGGGGGATCGAGTGGCGGGCGCCTCTTCAACAATGGCGTGGGCGTTGGCGCCGCCAAAGCCGAACGAGTTGACGGCGGCAACGCGGAGCAGGCCGTTGTCGGGCGTCCAGTCCTCTAACTCGGTGGGCACGCGTAGTTTCCAACGCTCAAACGGGATGCGCGGATTGGGCGTGTCGAAGTGAAGGTTGGCGGGTATTTTGCCGTGCTTGAGGCAAAGCGCCGCCTTGATGAGGCCGGCGACCCCCGCCGCCGACTCGGTATGGCCGAAGTTGCTCTTGACCGATCCCACCATGCAGGGGTCGCCTGGATGCCGGTTGGCGCACAGTGCGCGCGAGAGCGCCTGGGCCTCGAGCGGGTCTCCCACGGCCGTTCCGGTGCCGTGCGCTTCGACGTAACCGACGCGCTCAGGTTCCAGACCCGCGGCCTCCAGGGCGGTGCGGATGGCCGCCTCCTGCGCGATGGGATTGGGGGCGCTGAGGCCGTCGGTCTTTCCGTCCTGGTTGGTGGCGGTCCCGCGGATGACCGCGTGGATCGGATCGCCGTCGGCCAGGGCGCGGTCCAGTCGCTTGAGCAGGACCAGGCCCGCGCCTTCGGCGCGCGCATAGCCGTTGGCGGATGCGTCGAAGCTCTTGCAATAGCCATCCGGCGAGAGCGCGGTGGCGCTGCACATACTGATCGATATTTCGGGCTTCAGGATAACGTTGACGCCGCCGGCCAGCGCCAGTTCGGATTCGCCGGATTCCAGGCTGCGGCAGGCCAGATGAATGGCCACCAGCGACGAAGAGCACGCCGTGTCGACCGCCATGCTGGGACCGCGGAAATCGAGCAGATAAGAGAGCCGGTTCGCGGTGACGCAGGCCATAATTCCCGCGGGCGAATGCGAGCCCATGAGGCGGGTCTCAGTAGGGGAATGATGAATGCTTTCGTAATCGTGGTTGAACAGGCCTATGTAGACCCCGACATTGCGCCCGGCATGCGCGGAGGGAAGGATGCCGGCATCTTCGAAGGTCTCCCAGGCGACTTCCAGTAACAGACGCTGCTGCGGATCGAGATGCGCGGCCTCGCGGGGGGAGATGCCGAAGAAAGCCGCGTCGTAACGGTCGATATCGGAGAGAAAGCCTCCCTTGCGCGTGTAGAGATTGCCCGGTTTGCGGATGGGGTTGAAATAGCGGGCAAGGTCCCAGCGGTCCGGGGGGACTTCGCAGATCCCATCGCCGCCGCGGGATAAAAATTCCCAGTATTGCTGCCACCCCGAGACGTTGCCTGGAAACCGACAGCCGATTCCGACGATGGCCATCGGCGTGGATTGTGGGCGCAAATGCTTGATTTCGCGCTTTGGAAACAAGCCGAGCATGGTTATGGTCCGACCTCGCTGTACCACTCCCGGGGGCGGGCAGGCGCATTATAGCCCATATTCGAATGTGATTGCCAGCACTTTGTCTAAACAAAAACCTCAGCTATGCCTTGTTCGCGCGCTTCCAGTGCAGCTGGGCATTGACTGTCCTGCCGCGTAAGTGAAAGGGGGTCGCGCTACTGAGGTAAAGGTCATCCCCTTCGATCCTGACGACTCTTGGCTGTGTCTGCCCGGTCCAGTTCGGCAATATCGACACGAACATGGAATGGGTAACGATTTTCTTTTCCTCATCGAGATGGAAAGGTCCCGCATAAGAAACGTAGGTAGAAGCTGCCTGCCTGTACTCTTCGTCCGTTCCTTTGAACCAGTCTCCCGATGCAAAGAGCTTTCGATCCGGTTCCATGAACTGCGCTGACATAAAGCCATCGGGCGTGTACATGATAATGCCCATCGCCTTCTCGCTCATCGGATAGAATGACGGCGAGCCGTCGACCGGTTGCTCTTCGTAGGAAATCAGCTTCCAGGCCCCAATGAGTTGATCGCGCAATCCTGCCGCCATAAAAGTGCCTCCTCTTTTTTAGTTTCTTCAACTTCAGGACGCCACTGAGTAGTTGTCGATGGGCAACACTTGCCCCGAGATCGACTTTCCCGCATCCGATGCGATGAAAACGCAGAGAGCCGCGATATCTTTGGGATCGACGAAACGCTTCATGGCCTGTATGGACATGGCAGCTTCCGTCACCGCTTCCAGCGTTTTTCCTTCGGCCTTTGCTCGGCCTTCGAGGACACGCTCGATCCGTTCCCCGCTTACCACCCCGGGCGCGATCGCATTGGCGCGAATATTGAAGCCGCCCAACTCCAGCGCGAGAGTCTTGGCAAAACCGATCAGACCCCATTTGCTGGTACTGTAGGGGCTTCGATTTGGGTAGCCACAGCGCCCGCCGAGGGAGGACATGATGATGATGCTTGCAGCGGGGGATTGCTTCAGGTGTGGAATCGCGAGTCGCGTTACATTAAACGTACCGTTCAGGTTGACGTTCATAACCTCCTCCCACCTGTCCGGGTCCATCTTTTCCACTGGAGTCGTGGGTCCAGTAATGCCGGCATTGTTCACCAGCACGTCAAGACCTCCCAAAGCTTCGACAGCGGCAGGAATCAACGCTTCCACGTCGCTGCGCTTTGAATTGTCACAGACTTTCGTCATTACGCCTTCGATTTCGCTCGACAGAGCATCCAGACCCTTTGCATCAATATCCGAAACGAAGACCCTTCCGCCATTCGCTGCGAAAGCACGCGCGATTTCAAGGCCGATGCCCGAGGCCCCGGCTGTTATAAGTACTCGCTGATTCATTGTGTGCGCCTTTCCGATTTCCATTTTCGACTTCTTAGACCCTTGCCTCTGCACGTGAAATCACGGTACACGATTCCATCCATCATGACGAAACCGACTTTGGCCGCAGCGCTAAGTATCCAGGTCACCATATCTGCATGCGGACTTCCGACGCCGGTCTCAAAAAAGAGACCTGATCATAGGTTGAAGGCGGGTTGCGTAGGAGTGATGATCAGTAGAGTGAATAACCGAAGATTGAGTGGGTGGCCCAGGTCTCGCTTTTGAGACCTGGGTTGCTCCTCGCGAATCGGGTCCGACCGGAACACCCAGGTCTCAAAAGCGAGACCTGGGCCACCCACTCAACTTCAATCGTTCATCGGTGTGCCGATTGCGCTAAAGGTAATCAACGGTTATATTGCCCATCGTTCGCAGCTGAGCATATAGTACCTGTGTCCTTGCCGCCCACCTGCGCGGGAAAATGGATTCCCCTGGCACAATATTCGGAGCCGAAAGACCGGAGGTGACCTTGTGGCTTTTGAGATAGGCGATCGTGTAGGCGATTACGAGGTTGTCAGCATGCTGGGGGTAGGCGGCATGGGGCGGGTTTACCGGGTGCGTAACGTGATTTCTGACCGCACCGAGGCCATGAAGGTACTTCTTCCTGACTTGGTCGCAGAACCGGATCTGGCTGCGCGGTTTATCAGTGAGATCCGCATGCTCGCCAGTTTCGATCACCCCAACATCGCTCAATTGCATACCGCCTTCCAGGTCGATAACCAGTTAGTCATGATGATGGAGTTCGTGGAAGGCGACACGCTCGAACAGCGCGCAAAACAAGGCCCCATTCCCCAGAACGACACTATCAACTATATGCAGCAGGTGCTTTCCGCGTTGAGCTACGCGCACGGCCGCGGCGTAGTTCACCGCGACATCAAACCGGCCAACATCATGCTGACTTCGGATGGTGTGGTCAAGCTGATGGACTTTGGCATTGCCAAGGCGCAGACGAAAGTGGACCTCACCCGCCCCGGCACGACGATGGGGTCGCTCTACTATATGTCTCCGGAGCAGGTGCGCGGGGGGACGGTTGACGCCCGCTCAGATATCTACTCCCTCGGTGTCATGATGTACGAACTGCTGGCCGGGCGCCGGCCCTTCGAGGCAGACTCCGCTTACGCCATCCTGAACCAGCAGTGCAACGTCGCTCCCCAACCGCCGGTTGAGATGAATCCTCAGTTGCCTGCGGCACTGAGTGAGATCATCCTGTGCGCGCTGCAAAAGGATCCAGCCAATCGCTTTCAGAACGCACAGGCGGTCCATAATGCACTGCGCCAGGTTGCTGCGTCGCCTGATGGTACGCTCACCGCGGTAGGGGTTCCGTTTACCCCCGTGGTTATCCCGGAGGCCGCTCAGCCTGCCATTTCTCAGGGTAGCGCGATAGCGGCGGCGTCTGCATCGTCCAGCCACCGCGGAGCATGGATTGCCGTAGGGGCGCTGGCGGTTTTGGTTGTTCTGGCTGCGGCTGCCACCGGCCTGCCACACCTGTTTCACACCAGCGCGAAAACGGAGAGCGATAGCCCGGTGCCAACGGCCAGCGTGGCCGCGCCGCCGCCCGCCGCCGTCCCCACAAACCCCGATCAGACGACTACCGGCAACGCTCCGAAGACTCCGGCTAAGTCAGCCGGCGCGCCGGTTATTAAGAACGACCGGCCGCCCACCCCGCCTCGACCTGTCTACAAACCTGACGGAGGCACCCCGAGGGAGGTTACAAAGCAGCCTGATAACGCGGGTCCCACGGCGGACGAGGTGCAACAGGCTCATGAACAAAAGATCCAGCTCGATGCCCGCGCGAGTTCTGTTTCTGCAAGTCTCGAAGGCCTGAAACGCCAACAGCAAGCAGATGGGCTCGGCTTGCGGCAGGACATGGCGAGCACCTATGCCCGCATGAACAGTTATCTACGCCTGGCAAACGACAATTTGGATAACGGCAACATCGCCGCTGCCCGCAGCTACATGGACAAAGCTGATAAAGAAATCTCAACTCTGGAAACTTTTTTCGGTAAATAGGCGTTAATAGAGCGACGCAATACCTATTGCAGCGATTCCAGCCGCTCGCCAATAGCGCTCACTCGATACACTTCGTTGCCACCTCCGCTTGCCTCCTCCCTCCAGCAGTATTACTCTTACATGTAAGAGTAAGGAGAAACGATGCGGATCACTTCCAAGGGCCAGGTGACGATTCCGGCCGAAATCCGGGAGCAGGCCGGGCTTCTTCCCCATACCGAAGTCGATTTCGAGTTCGATGGCAGGGCCGTGCGGATTGTCCGTGCCCGCAACCGTAAGAACGATGGCCGAGGTTCCCGGCTCATCGCCCAGTTGCGCGGCCGGGGAGACGTCGCGATGAGCACCGATGCCATCATGGCCCTGACCCGTGGCAAATAAGTGAGCGCCGTACTCGTCGACAGTAATGTTCTACTCGATATCATGACGGAAGACGCGCAATGGTTTTCATGGTCAGCCAAGGCGCTCGCCACTGCGGCCGAAACCTTCCGTTTGGTGATTAACCCGATCATCTTTGCCGAAGTCTCCATTCGGTATTCGCGGATCGAAGATCTCAACCAGGCGTTGCTGCCGACCCTCGTGGGGCGGGAGGCAATCCCATACGAGGCCGCATTTCTCGCCGGGAAGGCTTTTCTCGTTTACCGGCGGCATAGCGGGGCGAGGCGATCTCCGCTGCCAGACTTCTTCATCGGTGCTCACGCGTCGATCGCCGGATATAGCTTGCTGACGCGCGATGCAGGCCGCTATCGTACCTACTTCCCCAAACTGCCCCTGATTGCACCCAGTTGAAGTGGAGGACCTTAGCGCCGGCACGAACTCACGCCTCTTGCCCAAGCCGATATCTTTGGCAAGAGGCGGCAACGACCCAGGCCGCTCCGCCAATGCCATCGAGTTGCCATCACTTTGCCAGCGAATCGCGGTTTTCCTTCGCCCAGGCGCTATCTCGCGGCACTCCTTTCAGTGGTGGCCCGCCTTGCGTACCGCAAGCGCAAGGCCCTTCCGTCTTTGCTTCGGTCATGCAAGAGCAGGACTTTGTCTTCAGGCACGCACACACATACACAACATTGTTCTTGCCTTGCGGTGAAGTCTGCGGCTGATTCTGAGAGCCGCCCGGCGAAGGGATACACGCCAACAACAATAACGAGACAAAGAGAGCTGCAGTGATTCTGGTTTGATTCCTCATGGCTTGTCCTTTGGCGCCAGCATTGCTGCACCAGCTTAGTACTGGAACCGGTCCGACGACAATATCCACTCAAAGGGGGCCTGATATAGCCACTCCTATCGGCGTGCTCCATTCAGACCAGAAATGGTGACCAAGACCAGAAATGGTGACCAGACGAGATTGCACCCATCGTTAATAACAGGTCATCTTTGCGGAAATGAAGGTTTGCGGACGGGCTGCGAAACTTCCCGGCCGTATAATCCCCGCATGTTAGGCCTTTGCGTCATGCCCCTCGCGCTCGCCCTTACGGCAACAGCGGCCGTGCAAACCATCTCGTTTCCGGCCGAAGACGGCGGACGAGTCTGCGCCGATCTCTATGGTCAGGGTCCCCGCGCGGTTGTGCTTGCTCACGGCGGCAGATTCAACAAAGAGAGCTGGCGGGAGCAGGCCGAGGTTCTAGCCTCCGAAGGATTTCGAATCCTGGCCATCGATTTTCGCGGATTCGGCTGCTCAACCGGCCCGGGCCAGGCCGACTTTGACCATGCCCCCTTCGAGAACGACGTGATTGCTGCCGTTCACTACCTTAAGGGACTCGGTGCTAAATCGGTGTCCGTGGTTGGGGGGAGCTTTGGCGGCGCCGCTGCTGGCGATGCATCGATTAAGTCGTTGCCGGGTGAAATTGATCGTATCGTCTTTCTCGGCGCGGCCCCCAACCTCGCCGCGAACAAGTTGAAGTCACGGTCTTTATTCATCGTCGCGCGCGAGGACCGAAATGACAGCGGCGCGCGGCTACCTCACATCCGCGAGCAATATGAAATGGCTCCGCAGCCGAAAGAACTAATCGTTCTAGATGGTTCTGCGCACGCTCAGTTTCTCTTTCAAACGGACCAGAATACTCGCATCATGCGCGAGATCGTGCGATTTCTATCAGCGCCGTAGGCGAACTCCTCTGTTGTTCATCTCATCTCCTTGAGTGGGCCGGAGGTCCATGACTCCTCCGGTCATGCATCGATGGAAAGTTCTTTTGCGGCAACTTGCAATCCCTTCAGGCAAGCGAATAATGGATCGAAAGGATGGTTGGTGAGCCAAGTGATATTTATGCCGATAGGCTCATCGTGATTTGAGGTTCGGGCGGGCTGCATCTTCGTACGCAATATCGGATCCGGTATTCAACGAGCAGCGATTGCCTTCGAGCTTCTGTTCCTTATAACCGGTGAATCTAATTCCGAAGACATTTCCGGTGCAAATGTTCCCGATCAGACCGGCTTCGGACGAGTCACCTATCAGGATTCCGCATTCGCGATTTTCCTCACAGGTATTGTTTTTTAACTTCAGATGAGTGCTGTCTCTTGCTTCAATCCCATGCAAATTTTTGCGGCAGATCGCGCGGTTTACCACCCCGCGCGAGTTCTCGGCTAACACGATGCCCGCCTGGCCGTTGGCTTCGTACGTCCCGCCGTCCACTCTGCCTACACTCTTACCTGCAAATAGCAGGCCGTCCGTGCGGTTGCTCAGACAAAAGCAACTGCTCAACTTCGGATGCGAAGAGTCGCCTGCGAACAAGCCTGTCTGATTGTGGTCGATCGTACACGTGTCCAGGATCACCTCGGCGGAGTCTAAGAGCAGCAGTCCGTAGCGTTGGCAATGGGTGAAGAAGCAGAGCGAAGCTTCCAATCGACTTTGCCCTTTCGCGACCAAGCCGTTACCGCCTATCGAAGGGCTTGAGCCAGCCCCAGCTTGAATCGAACAACCCTGTAGTACTAGCCGGCCTGAAACCAGTTCCAGTGCGTTGCCTCCCTCTGGACCTTCGTGGCTAAGAGTGAGTTGGGACAGCCGCCAGACGTGGCTCCCCGAAAAGGTAATTACGCTTCCTGCAGCCCGGCACAGCAGGGACGAGTGGTTACCCTCGATTCTGAGAGGCTTTGTGATCATGAGCGGTTGCTGCAGAACATACGTGCCCTGGTTGAGTTTCAGGGTCGCCTCAGGAGGAGCTTTCTCAATGGCTTCCTCGATGGTCGCAAACTGGCCAATGCCTTCAATGGTGACCGCCACATCGGGCGTTGTGACCACCTGGGGGCCCTGGGGCGATAGAGCAGACGGAGCAATCAATGCTGACTGGGCTTTGCCTGCTGCCGATAAGGTGGCGGACGGTGTCTTTGTAGGGTCTTCCGCAACCTGGGGCGCTGTCGGAATTGACTGGGGGACGGACGGTCGGACAGGAGGCAACGTGGCAATCGCAGCTTCCCCTTCACATTCTGCAATCACCGGAATGATCATCTTGCCGTCAACCGAGAGAAGTTCCACACAGGCATAGATCGTGGAGCAAGGGGCTGCTCGCAACTCTACCTGTAGGGTGGTGCGCTCGGGGCCAAAGCGGTGCGGAGTGACATGGATGAAGCTCGAAGTGAAAAAAACCGCGCCCGCTGCTCCCCAAACATCGAATTGCAGCGTCTGCCTGGTGCCGGCTTTGACCCTGCCGAAGTGGACCACCTTTGCGCTTGTCTCCAGGGCTTCACAGGGAGACACCAAATTGACGGCCAGCAATACCGGCGCATAGTGCAGTCCGCGCAACCCAAGCGCCTCCGCGGTCGCCAAGCGGTTAGCGGATGAAGGCGCCGACCGAACACGAGAAAGCAGATCGCCCCAACGCTCCAGTTCTTTCCTGGCCGCGTGGTCGGACTCCAATTCCACTCCCTTCAACAGCGTTCGCAGCATCTCTTCGGTAAGCGGCCGGCCGTTGGAGATGATGCGTGCCAATGCACCCAGTAGCGGTTCCAGAATGCTCAGCCGTTCTGGGGATAAGCGTGTGCTCACTGAAGTGGCCGATCCCGGAAGACTCATTGAGCCCGCGGTCCGGTTCTTTATTCGACGACTCGAACCAGGCGTTTACCGTCACCCAGGGTAAATACCACTCCCCGTCGCAACGAAACGGATGCTCCCGTCGGGACCTCGGCGTACGTGTCCGAAAGCAGTCGCCACGGGTGACCGGAAGCATTACTGAGAATATACACGGACTGCGAACCATCCCAACTGGTGCGGGCTGCAATGGGGGATCCTCGCCGGGTGAGCGGGGGCAAGCTTCCCGGTTGGGCAGCATCGGAGAACAGTGGCAATCCGTCGTAGAGCACCACCCGGCGGACCGCAACAAACGCTCCCTTGGCCCGTTCTTCCTGAAGTTCGAGTACCGCGGGATAGGGTGGCCGGCAGCGCGTGCCGCAGAATGGGCATTGCCTCTGCTCTCGCGTCTCGATCCAGTAGGGATAGAAAAACGATTGACGGCAAACCGAACAGCTCATCAGGGCGTCATAGCTTTCCGCCAAAGCACGTTCCCATTCCATTACCTGCGGCCGCTTGGTGGGATTGTGCAGGCCAATGATAAGAGCCCGCTCGGCGAGATTTTGTAGCTTGGGAGTGAGCATTTTGTACGAAAGGACCCCATGACGAAACAACGGCGTACCTATGCTTCCGATCCAGTTGCACTTGTCCGTAGGGTGTTCGCTGAAACAGGCTTTTGCACCGTAGCCCAGATAATCGTCAACCATCGGATCTTCGTCCAGGCAAGTCTGGGTCATCATTACATTGCGCAAAAGCAGGGTCCACAACAGCAGAACAGCCAAGGCATGCCGGTCGCTGATCTCGTTTGGCTGCGTTCCCATCACCACCTCGGGCGCCATCACTCCCGCCAACCCTTTCACTTGCGGTGGCAGAAATCCTTTCACGATGAGACCGTCCAGATCGATCAGCACCGCCTGCCCTGCAACCGGATCGGCCAGAACATTTCTTGGGTGCAGGTCGCCATGCGCCATGCCTTTGCCATGGACCACGCGAACAGCCGCGGCGGTGGCGCGCGCGATTTTCAGGTAATCAAGCCAGCTCCGCCCGGCTATGAATTGCGCGGCTGCCCACTGGGAATTGTAGATGAGCTTCGAGAGCGAGCCAAAGGCCGCAGGGGCGGCCCTGGTGACCACGCCAATGGCGGCCCTGCCGTCTTTGAGAATGACCACCCCCAGGGGCCACGCCAGGAAGCGCTCGTCCTCCCCCAAGTCTCTACCCAGGTCGATGATGGCCTGCAACAAGGCTGGCTTCTCGGGTACATTCGTGTGGTAGAGCTTGACCGCAAAACGCCGGTCTGCGGTAAAGAACGTATTTCCTTCCCCGCCGGTATAATTTGGCGTCGCGGGAATTTCCAGGCTTTGCGGAACGTCCCGGCTACCCGGTGCTATCGTCACTATCATTGTCTGCCCGGCCTGGAGGCGTAGTGACCACCACCAGCGTACGATCATCCCAACTGCCCTTGACCTTGTAACCAGCCAGCCAATTCAGCAATCCAATCGCCGCCTGCCCGGGGGTGGCTGATAACAGAAGGTTGCGCACGATTTGCGTCCCCACCTTCTCCAGAGCACCTTCCTTGTCGGAATACAACAGGTCGCCCGACAAACCATCCGACATCACGAAGACCGCCTGCAACGGAGCGACGGGAGCCGGTTGAATCGCGAGGAAGTCCGCAAAATTGGATTTCCCAATGGTTGGCGTGTCCTGAGGATCCTCACTCCCTGGAACGATTTCCTGAATCTGCCCTTGGGCAGTCATTCCCAGAATCGCGCCGTCCCCCACTTGCCCGGCGATGCACCCACCAGTACGCAGGTTCATCAACACTCCCAAGGCGGTGCAGCCTAGTTCGGCAACCTTTAAGCTTAGACCGCGGGCATGTTCGTTCAGTCCGAGATGGGTTTTTTCAAAAGCCGCCCGCACCACCGCGTGCAGGTCAGGCGTAGGGTCCCCTGCATTCCCGCCCGGTAGGGAATCGTCCCCCAGCTCAAGGCGTTTCGAATCGGACGGGGCGGCCCGCCAGCCAACCGAGGCGACCTGTTCATGGCCAACGTCGGCCATCGAGCTCGAAGGAGTAAGCTTGGCTCGCGCTCCTTTTGCGGCGCCTGAGAATGCGCTGACAATGCCGGCGCTCGAAGGCGAAACCTTGGACCGTGCTTTGGGCCAGCTCGGCCCTAATTCCTCCAACGCACCCGGGGCTTCCGGCACAGGCGATGTCACCCTGTGCGCAGGTGGATCCGGGGTCAGCCGGCTGAACGGGCGCAGCAGTTGAGAAGTCAGCGATTCCACGGTATAGGATGCGCCAAACCTCGACAGCGGCCTGCTTCCGATACCATCGGAGACGGCAATCGCCAACCACGGCCCCAGGCCTCGAATCAGGAACGCATCGTCGCGTCCAGTCCCTTCGCGTAAATGCATCTGCCCAATTGCGCTGGCGCCTACCACGAGGTGGTCGAGCAGTTTGGCGTGGGCCAGCATCCACGCCGGATGGCTATCCCCGGCCCAGCCCAGGCCGCGGTCACCCATCGCAATGGCTGGTTTCATCATGGGCTATGGTATGCGGATCAAATCCGGCGGCAGGCTGACTTTGTCAAGATTGGAGAGCAACGTGTTGTCAGGGTTTGCTCCAGAAGCAACCGAGGCGGCCAGGCTCATGCTCACATAGCGCAACACAGCCACAAAGGAGGCAACGCTGGATCCCATGCGAAACGCGACCCCCGTGCTGATGTCTTTCAGGTTCTCATTCACCACGTTGGGGCCGCAGCCAAAGGCAATCACTTCACTGGGCTTGGTCTCGCCTTTGACGCGATTCAGCACCCCATCCCGCGCAGGCTTCCAGAGCTCATTGGTTAACGTCCCATTGCTATCGGTAGGCAAGCCATCTGTAAAGATGAATACACAAGGCTTCCAGTCCCCCTTTTGTGCACCTTTAATGGGTTTCACAACATGGGCGTCCATGGAGGCTTGAAGTTCCTGGAACGCCAGGTCCAGGCGCGTAGCACCAGCCGCCTCCAGGATTGGCGGCTGGAAGCTGGTGATGGGAACCAGTCCTTCAGTAACCAACTTCGCCTCGCTGCCAAAGGTGATCACACCCACGTGGACAATGCTTCGCGCGTATTCGTCGCCGGCGGTTTCGGTCTGAAACTGCTCCAGGCCCTGCCGAACCGCCTCAATCGGGGCCCCCTTCATGCTGTCCGATGTGTCAATCAAAAGATAGACCGGAAGGTGGCGCTCGCCGCCCGCCGGTTGGACCTCTGCCCAGTTGGGTAGATTACTTTGACTCACCAAGCCCTCCTCTCGCCGCAGACTGTCTGGCGCCTAACCGAATACCATAGCTGCATCCAGCAACATGCTGGGGACGAGTATTTACCGGAAAACGCCGGCCAGCCGCCGCACCTCATAATTTTCCCCCGGAGCGAAAGAAACGGCCGATCAACGATCCCGGCGATGGCGCGGGAGCGGTGCGAGCCGGCGTGGCTGCTTTGCCGGCCGGGGTACCTTTCGATCCGACCTTGGATGCGGCGGAGACCGCACGGGAGGGCGGGGCTGCCTTCGGGGGTTGCGAGGTACCGGTTTTTTTCCCTGCGACCTGCGATGCTTCCTGCAAGTTATCCAATGGCTTGGTGGTGACGGGCCCTCCCTTGGTACCCGTTTCCTGCAGCCCGAAGTACTTGACCTTGCTGGTCGTGGCTAGCTTTGTTCCCATGCGCGTTCGCGACTCGATCAGGCCAACCGCCTCCCCCCGTTGCAGGCGCTCCTGAACTTCTTTGGCAATCCATTTTTCCTGGCGGGAGGCTTTCTGGTACCCGGGCGCGCCGCGCTGCACCTTTTGCGAGGTTTCCGCAAGCCACTTTGAATCCTTTTGCGCCGGACTCATGCGTGACCCCTGGCCTTTCGCTTCCACCACCACCAATCGTCCCTCTTTATCGATATAGGCAGAGTCGAAAAAATGATTGGTCCCCTTGTCTGCTCCGGTCAGGACGGGCTTCATGCCATGTTGCTTGGTGGAAACCTGGTCGGCATAACTTTCGCCCAGAGATTCCGAAGCGGCGCTTTTCTGTGTCCGGGTCGCTTGCCGCCGCCACTGCGCCGCTTCCTTGAGCTGCTTTGGAGTGGCGGAATGAATGATCTTTTCTTTCATCATCAGGTCTCCTAGACTCCTGTGATATCCCGATCCATGGTCACAAGTATAGGACTACGGCGCGGCTGGTCTTTAATGTAGATCAGCCCGGGGAACCTGCCTGCCGGCAGCCGATACAAATCTGCCGTGGTAAAGTAGTCGACCATCTCTTGCCCGGTTTGCAGCGTCTCTGTTCCTCCTTCGCCTCCGCCCACAGAAGAGCTGCGTGAGTACCTGGGGCTGAACCGTTTGGGCAGGCTTTCAATGAAGTACTTGGCGGTATTGCCGACAAGCGAATCGAGGTAGATTTGAATGCCCACGTTCTCAATCAATTCCTTGATCTGGCCTTCGTTGCCAATCTGGTCGAGCGATTGGTAAACCAGGACGCAACCGGCACGCGCCTCGCGGGCGTACGTGATGTAGTCGTTGGCTTTGAAGTTCTTGATCCGCCGGGTCTCGTCGAGCAACATTAAGACTGGCCGCTGGCCCGGGTATTCGTCGGTAAATCGGTTGTACAACGCATGCTCCAGCTTAGTCATCACCGCCGACAACAAAACCCGGGCATCCTGTTCTTCCTGCAGACGCGCGGCTACCACTACGGTCACCTGTTCTGGCCGCGGCTTGCCTTCGCTGTCGTACCCCGCCAACCACTCCAGACGGAATTGCCTCTCCTCGATTCCGCTCACTTTCTCGTAGAGTGGGCCGCCGCGCTTAAAAGAGTGTAAAGCGCTGACCAGGCTCTCGGTGAGCCAACGGTACGAATGCTCGGATCTTTGGCCCTTGAAAGCAGGCACCGTACGGTCAATACGCTGCAGCTTGGCCGGAGGAAGAAGAACCGCGATATCCACCACCAATTCGTCCAGCGTCGGCTGGTGCAAAGGGAGGTTCTCGTGCCGCCGCATGACCTCGCCGGCATCGATGCGCCGGATGCACTCCATCAACTCGTCCTCGCTCTTCGCCAGGTCGTACACGTCGCTCAGATCGGGATTGCGGCCTTCGAAAGGGTGATAGGAGTGATCGAGCAGCACCAAGTGAACAAAGGCGATTAACCAATTGAGCCAGTTCGCGTAGTAGACGAAATTTTCCCCCGCTCCGATTTTCTCCACCGGCAACAGAGCGCTGGCTAGTTGCCGAATGCGCACTGCACCGAGGCTCGTACCCCCGTCTATGCCATCCAGCAAATTCAGGCGGTGCCCGGCACCCGGGATGGATTTGTCCGGGCTGCGGCGGGGATCGGTGCTGAGCAAGTACGGTTTTTCTCCGCGCCAGCCATCACGAACCAGCTTTTCATAAAGATTTCCCTTTACGTCGACGAGAAACAGGTTATAGCCTGCCTGGTTTGCGGCTCTTGCCCAGCGCACAATCAATTCGGTCTTCCCCGAATTCTGGGTGGCGCAAATCAGTGCCCCGCTATGTTCGCGTAGCACTCGCTTCTGGGCTTTGTTTTCGCTGTAAACAAGAGGCGAAAGGTACAGCATGTCGCCATAGGAAATGTTCCCTTGCTCTTTGACCCCGAATGCCTGTTTGCCCAAAGGAAGCACACCGCCGTGTCCCTGTGAGAGGTCGGAGACTTCGCCCTGCGTGGCACAGCCCGAGTAGTCCCGCAGGATGCCGCGAAACGGCCGGTCCAAGGGTTTGCCGGGCGGCAACAGAGGATTCTCAAGATCCTGTAAGCCACTCACGAACCGCTCTCGGTCAAGCACCCGCTTTGACGTCTTCTCCAGAATATTAAGGGTAAGTTCTTTGAACTCCTCCACCCAGGTTTGAAGAGGCCTGTTGCAGGTGACGATGACCTCTCCCCCCTCTTTCACCTCAATATGCACTGCAAAAGACAGCAGCGTGTCGGCGCTCTGCCTGATTTGCTCTCCCAGCCAGCCTCCCGCGAAACTTGCATCTCCTTCCATGCGTGCGGTGAGGGTGCCGTTGTCGTAATGTACGCCCTGTCCGGGGTCGAATTTTTGCTGCTTGAGAACCCGGAGCATGGCGTTGAGAATCGCTCGGACGGGGTAGGGCAAACTAAATGCGTAACCTATCCTCGTCTCCAGGGCCCCACTACGGAACCCGTCGATAAACTTCTGGCGGCGAGGATCTGACGAATCTGCAAACTGCCGCTCAACGGTTCTACCCAGATGTTCGATGAGTTTGTTCATGCCACCACCTCTACCTCCGGCTCCAGGGAGAAGACGCCATCCGCTCACGAACCACGCGCAAAATCGCTGTTTCCAGGCTGCGCCGGGAGGCCGCCGGTTGTGGTTTCCCTTTCAAGATAAGCTCGATAATCAATTCCCCGGCGGTCAGTACGAGAGTGGGCATAAGTGTCGACAGCTGCATATTTACAAAGGTTTGGTACTTGAGAGCACTGCCCTTTGGTTGAACCGCGGTCCAGACCTGGCATTCCACCAACGCTTTCAGTTCGACGGGATCATCCCAGCGGGGACGGGCCTGCTGAATTTGCAACCATTTGCCATAGGGTTCAGGAAGCTTCATTACCTTGCAGGAGTCCACCAACTCAAATTGCGTCCTCAATCGCGCTTCGTCCGCATCTCTGGCGATGAAGCCGCACCGGGTAAAACTCGATAAGACCATGCGGTAAAGATCGCGAGGTTCCAATTGGCCGAACGAACCGTAGCAGCGCTCAAGGGTCCAGCTAAAATCGGGCTTTTTGGGGCCTCCGGAACGGAAACTCTGAATCAGGTCAAACGCCAGCTTCCAATGCTGCGGATTGGAATAGAGTGGTCCCTCTGCCAAACAATAATGGGCCAGCATTACCTGCTCCGGGCGGAATACGGGCCGACCGCGGTGAAGAGGCTTTCTAAACGGTCCGGACTCGAGAAAACTCGGCAACAGAGAGTTCTGATTCAGGTAGACCAGCGACTGACGGCACAGATCGCGCACTCGATAATTTGTCTTCATCGTCGTTGCTGGCCGAATGGTGCAGGCCCTGTTGTGTGTATGTCTGGAACTGAGCAGAGTCCGCCATCAAATGGCGGTATGCGAAGGCCGCCTGTCCGCAAACTCCAGGAATGCTTCGCCAATGTCGCCCTTGCCATCTGGCATGCTTATCACCTCGAAGTGTTTTTGCAGGTCGCGCTCCTGCTGAAACATCGGGTCGACGTCTTCGAGAGTTTCGTACTCCACCCGCGTCCCCGCGGAGGTCAAGGCATGGAAGCGAAACGTCACCGTATAGAGGTATTCGATTCGTTCGATGGTTCGAATTTTCTGCCGCCCTCCCCGCCCCTCCCCGGAGGCCTCTAGTCCCTCACGAATGTTAGCAAGCAAGGAGGAGGGTTTCAACCGCACGCGTGCTGTGAACGACAGCTCAAACGATGCGTGCAGTATTCTTCCCCGGGGATCGGCTCCCGCATCGATGCGGCGCCATCGGTGCATGCGGAGCTGCGAAAAGTCCTCGAACCAATCGATGACTTGTTCAATATGGGTCGGGTACAGACGGTCGCCGGTGAAGTTTCGCTGTTGCTGTCCCATTGTTCTAAGCCATCGACTTGCGCAGAGCCACTCTGGCGTGTGCCAGCCGGAGCTTGTTCGCTGGAATCGAAGGAACCGTATTGTGGGCTATCTTCATTTCGTTCATCCTCGCCAGTCGCTTTCGATTGCCAAGCGATGGAACCGCTCAAGCCACTCTCCACACTCTCACGATGACGAGTTCGGCATGTCGTTCAGCATCCCCCAGGAAGAGAGACTTCTTGAGCCAGTCGTACTTTCCATCGGGAGGGTAAAAGCGCGGCGCCGTTCTGAAGTAGTACTGGCTGGGGGCAACGGGCTCGCCGGCGGCGATACGATCCAACACATCCTGCGCGCCATGCCGGATTCCAGGATTGCTCACCTCGATCCGGACCGCGTCCGCCGTCTCGATGACATAGTGTGCATCTACCAACGTGAGTCCGTCACGGTCGACGAACTGCCAGTCGGCTCCCCCGGGCAGCACGCGACCGGAAATCCCCGGTCCCCGGCAGGTCCCACCGGTGATCGGGACCGTGCGCCTGAGCCCAAAAGAACCCCACCCGAGTTCGAATACCGGTCCAATGCTGACCTGCAGTTCGAGGGCGAACTCGAGGCGCGGTGAGACCCTTGCTTCGACCATTAAGTCTCCAATGCGAGTGTGAATTAGGCCCAAACTTCGCGGGCGATGTCCCGCAAGCATTTATTTTGAACTATTGGTCTTTGTTCTGGGGCTTAGTGAAGAATGCTGGCGGAGAGAGGGGGATTCGAACCCCCGGTAGAGGTGTTAGCCCCTACAACGGTTTAGCAAACCGCCGCCTTCAGCCACTCGGCCATCTCTCCGGGGTTCACTGGACGGATTATATCTGAACCGCCCGGGCGCGGCCCTGCGCTACCGGTTTCCGCCCTTTTCAAACGAATCCTTAAGGTCTTTGAAGCGGTTCACGGCTTCCACTACCTTGTTGCGGGCGAAAGCCGCATCGTGCCAGCCTTTGACTTCCACTCGCTTGCCTTCAAGATCTTTGTAGATAGCGAAAAAGTGGGTTATTTCCTTCAGCATGTGAGGGTAAATTTCCGAGTAGTTCCAAACGTCGGCGTAGCGAGGATTGTTCTTGCCTACGGCCAGGACCTTCTCGTCCGGCACCCCTTGATCGAGCATTTCCAGCAGACCAATGGGCCGCACCTGGGTCACGCAGCCCACAAAACTGGGTGCGTCCACCAGCACCAGTACGTCCAGCGGATCGCCATCCTCACTCAACGTGGAAGGGATGAAGCCGTAATCGCCAGGATAGTGCACCGGCGAATAGAGATTGCGGTCCAGGCGGAAGACATGAAGGGTTTTGTCGTACTCGTACTTGTTGATGCCCTCGGCCGGGATCTCAATGACCGCATGGATCACTTCAGGGCACTTTTCCCCTACCGGCAGTTCGAGATAATTGACCATGGCCGCTTCATCATAACCCAGCCGTCAGAGGGAAAGCTTGGCGATGTGCAGGCTCAGTTGGACAGGCTTGGTCCACAACAGAGAAACAATCTGGCTCTGGTACCCTGCGATGGGGGGCTGTTTCGCGCGCGAGGCGGATCTGTGCTCAGAGGATCTCAAGCAGTTTCTCGATCAGTTGGCGGTATCCCGTGGACGCGATGACGGCATCCACACCATTGCGGAATTGCACCAGGCCCACCCCGCGTTGGTAGTCCATCGAGAGGCTGACGATTCGCTCCAAGGCAGTCGCCCGAGCGTCGTCCAGGGTCACCTCGACGTTGGTTGAAATGTGCTCGCGGTGGTTCGTGGCCGGCAGCTTCAATTGAATCCCTCCCCCGAAGAATCAACAAGCAGTCGTCCAGAACCACCGCTTGATTCGTAGAATAGCTGCTCAAGCGCCGCTGGCTACAACTATTGGGTAACAAACGCTGGGATAAAAGTACTCGTGAGTGGTAATGTCTACATGCCTTTAGCCCTTCGGTTGAGCCGCACTTGCCGTTTTAGAATCAATAGCTTAGGGAACATTGCTGGTTGCGTTTATACGTCTCCGCCGCGGTTCGGCGGCGAAATTACCTTCCCCCCAAACAGAGAAGCGAAAAATGCTTTAGTATCCATTACGGTTTTGAGACGCGCTTCGCGGAGGAGTCTGGTCGATGCACATCAAAGCACTTCAACGGTTTTGTTTGTTTTTGACACTGGTGCCGCTGGCATCGCATCTGGAGGCGAAGGTGACCAAGTCCATGTTCGGCAGTACGCCCAATGGAACGAAGGTGGAGATTTACACCCTGGAAGGGGATGGGCTCAAGGTGCGGGTGATGACCTACGGCGCGCGCGTGGTCTCACTCGAGGTGCCCGACCGCACCGGCAAAGTCGCCGACGTGGTCCTTGGTTATGATTCTCTGGAGGGCTACCTTCCCGACCACAAGACCTATTTCGGAGCCATTGTCGGGCGCTACGGAAACAGAATCGCCCATGCCACGTTTACCCTCGACGGCAAGCGCCATCAGCTTCCGGCGAACGATGGCGTCAACACCCTGCATGGCGGATTGGTAGGCTTCGACCAGCTGGTATGGAAGGGGCAGGAGATCCCCAACGGGGTCGAGCTCACCCTGGTAAGCCCTGATGGAGATCAGGGGTTTCCCGGCACCCTGACCTCGCACGTCCGCTACACCCTCGAACCGCATGCGCTGAGGATTGAGTACACCGCCACCACGGACAAAGACACGGTTCTTAATCTGACCAATCACAGCTATTTCAACCTGGCAGGCGAAGGCCAGGGAGACATTCTTAACCACCTGGTGACCATTCCCGCGGACCGCTACACCCCCGTCGATTCCGGGCTCATTCCCACCAGCGAACTGGCTCCATTGGCAGGTACCCCACTGGACTTTCGCAAGCCAACGGCCATCGGCGCGCGCATCAATGACGATAACGAACAGCTGCGTCTGGGCAAGGGATACGACCACAACTACGTCCTCAACGGGAAGATGGGCGTGATGCATGAGGCGGCGCGCGTCGAGGAACCAACCACCGGCCGCGTCTTAACCGTGGAGACGACCCAGCCCGGTGTCCAGTTCTACTCCGGCAATTTTCTGGACGGAACGGCGCACGGCAAACACGGCCACGTGTACGGCCTCCGCACTGGCTTCTGCCTCGAGACCCAGCATTTTCCCGACTCGCCGAATCAACCCAAGTTCCCCACCACCGAGCTAAAGCCCGGCGAAACCTACCACCAAGTCACGATGTTCAAATTCTCCACCACCCACTAACGTCGCGACCATTCAAATTCTCTCCACTCTAGGTGGGTGGCCCATGTCTCGCTTCTGAGACCTGGGTTTTCCGGCCAAACCCGCCTCCTCGGCGGAGCCGGGATGCTACCCTTCAAATTGAAGGCCAGTATGCCCGAAAAGACATGGTTGCAGCACCCACATCCTGAGCCCAGCCTGTCTGCTGGCACCCGCTTTGTGCGCGCCTGCCTGCGCCAGCCGGTGGACCAGACACCGGTATGGTTTCTCCGCCAGGCCGGCCGCTACATGCCGGAGTATCAGGCCGTACGCCGTCACCATTCTTTGCTGCAGATTTGCAAAAACCCCGACTTGGCCGCTGAGGTGACCATTACCGCCGCCGAGAAGCTCGACGTCGATGCCGCAATCATTTTTGCCGACCTTCTGCTCCCCCTGGAAAGCATGGGCCTGGACTTCGAATTCCTGGCCGGCGAAGGTCCGGTGATTCACCAGCCGGTGCGTACCGCGGCCGATGTGGAAAATCTGCGCACCGATCGAGCCCACGAGCTTGGCTATGTGGCCGAGGCCCTACGCAAAGTGGTAGCCCATTTTAACGACCGCATCGGCATCGTCGGATTTTGCGGAGCGCCTTTCACCCTCGCCAGCTACATGATCGAAGGCGGCGGTTCACGCAATTACATCTTCACCAAGTCAATGATGTATCGCGAGCCATCCGTCTGGGACCTTCTGCTGGAAAAGCTCGCGGCCGTGCTCGCCGAATACGCCGCCCAGCAAGTAGTGGCAGGAGCTGACGTCATCCAGATTTTTGACAGCTGGGCCGGTGCACTCAGCCCCGCGGACTACCGTGATTTCGTCCTCCCCGTGACCACGCGCCTGGTGCGCAAGGTACAGGCGTTAGGCGTGCCCGTAATCTACTTCGGCGTGGACACGGCGACCCTGTTGCCTGCCATGCGCGAAACCGGAGCCGATGTCATCGGGCTAGACTGGCGAGTGCCTCTGGATCAGGGTTGGTCCACCCTGGGCCACACCGTGGCGGTACAAGGCAACCTCGACCCCATCACGCTGTTCGCCGGCGAGGCTCTGCTCCGCCAGCGCGTGCGCCAGATACTCGCGCAGGCCGGCGGCCGCCCGGGACACATCTTTAACCTTGGCCACGGCATCGTTCCCGGCACCCCGGTCGAGAACGTGCAACGCGTGGTGCAGTATGTCCGCGAGTTCAGCGCCCATCCCGGAGATCATTCCCGTGCCTGATACCCCATCCCGGCGCCAGGCTGTTCTGTTACTGGCCCACGGAACCCCTCAGTCGCTGGACGAGATCCCCGAGTACCTGCGCAACGTCACCAGCGGGCGTCCCATGCCGGAATCGGTCGTGGAAGAGATCCGTCATCGTTACAGTCTGATCGGATCGAGCCCACTTACCGAACTGACCCTGCAGCAAGGCCGCCTGCTTTCCCAAGCGCTCCGCCTTCCCGTGTACGTCGGCATGCGCAATTGGAAGCCTTACATCGCCGACGTGGTGCGCCAGATGCGAGAGGACGCCATTACCTCGGCCGTGACCATCTGTCTTGCGCCACAGAACTCGCGGACCAGCGTGGGCCTTTATCGTCGTGCCGCCTTTGCCGAAGCCGGCAACGCCATGGAGATGGACTTCATCGATGGCTGGGCGGAACATCCACTGCTCGCTCAGGCGTTTGCCGAACGACTGCAGCCGGTGTGGCAAAGTCTTTCTGCGCGTATCGGGTCCGTGGCGCCTGTGCTTTTTACTGCCCACAGCGTGCCCTGCAGAACCATCCAGGCCCAGCCTGACTCTGGACCAGATCCTTATCCGGTCGAAGCCAAGCGAACGGCAGCCAATGTTGCTGCCTTGCTCGCATCCCAGGGGCTCAAAGACTGGTTTTTCGCCTTTCAGAGTCAGGGCATGTCCGGCGCCAGCTGGATTGGCCCCACGGTCGAGGACACCCTCACCGCGCTGCGTCAGCAAGGTCATTCCGCAGTCGTGATCCAGCCCATCGGCTTCCTCTGTGACCACGTGGAGATCCTCTACGACATTGACATCGGCTTCCGCAACGTCGCCTCTGGAATCGGTCTTGAAGTCGTGCGGCCGCAGTCGCTCAATGACTCTCCGTTGCTGATCGCAGCCCTGGAGAACCTGGCCCGCGACGGCTTCGCACGCTTGTCTGCCAGGGCATCGCTTTCCACCCCCGTCGCCGCCCTATGATCGCGATCGTCGGTGGCGGCATAAGCGGCCTGGCGACCGCTTATCAACTGGCCTCGGACGGCGTGGCGTTTACTCTTTTTGAAGCTTCGCCGCGGCTCGGCGGCATCATCGAAACGGTTCATCGTCAGGGTTTCGTCATCGAGTGCGGTCCTGACTCCTGGGTAACGGAAAAGCCCTGGGCCCGCGAACTGGCGGTGGAGCTCGGCCTCGAAGACCAAATCATCCCCTCCAACGATCAATGGCGGCGCACCTATGTGCAGCAGGGCCGCTATCGCCAGGCGCAACTAGTCCCTATCCCGGATGGCATGCGCATGATGGTTCCGGCCAAGTGGGGGCCGTTGCTGGACTCGCCGCTTTTCAGTTGGCAGGCTCGGCTGGCCTACCTGCGCGAGCCCAAGCGAGCCGAGGAACTGAAGCAATCCGCGCCCGCGCAGGATGAATCGGTGGCCCATTTTGTACGCCGCCACTTCGGCGAGGAAGTCGCCGCCACCATTGCCGGTCCGTTGCTGGCCGCGGTCTTCGGCGGAGATATAGCCCAGCTGAGCGTTCGCGCGGTGATGCCCGCCTTCGTTCGCATGGAGGCGGAGGAGGGAAGTCTCATCCGTGCCCTACAGCAGCATCCGCCGCCATCGACTCAGTCCCTCTTCAGCACTCTTTCCAGGGGCCTCGAGACTCTCATTGACCGCATGGTTGACCGGTTGCCGGCTGCATCGCTACGCCTGAGCCAGCCAGTGCTGCGGATGGAGACGGAAAATGGCGGCTGGCAGTTGACCACCGCATCCGGCTCGGCGCGTTTTGATGCCGTAGTCCTGGCCACGCCACCTCACGTCACCCGGGGCTTGTTGCACGATCAGCATGCGCGCATGGCCGATCTGCTGCCGACGCAAGCTTCCTCGGCCATCGTGGTGGCTCTTGCTTTTGCTGCCGAGCAAGCGAGCCGCATGCGCATCCCACGCGGCTTTGGCTTTGTCGTTCCCCCCATGCGACCGGATGTTCCACTGCATGAACCCGAGCTCCTGGCTTGCACCTTCGTAGATCAAAAGTTTTACGGCCGCGTCCCGCCAGGGGCGGTGCTGCTCCGCGCCATTTTTGGCGGCCACTCCGGCGATGCGCTGCTGGGCGAATCAGACGATCAGATCATCGCCCGTGCCCGCTTGCAGTTGGCCCGTGTTCTAGGTCCTTTGCCTCAAGCAGCAGAAACAGTGGTGCGCCGCTGGCCCCAGTCGCTGCCACAATACGCCGTTGGCCACCTGGAACGCATGGCGGAGTTGGATTGCCTACTGCGTGCCACACCCGGTCTATCTCTGGTGGGCAGCGCTTACTACGGGGTGGGATTGCCCGATCTCATCCGTCAAGGTCGTGCCACCGCGCGATTGCTTGCCGGGCAGCCAAACACCGTCGCCATTTGACACATTTAAAAAATCGGCAGCCGAACTTTGGCAGGAGCAACAAGAAACCCGCCAATTCCTTACCGGTTGAACTTGAATGATCCCAGGGTGTAGCGCTCCCGGGTCAGTTGTGAAAAATTTAATACAGTAACTCAAGCTGCCGGCACTAAGAGGGCTAACTCTATTTCTTATCGAAGTTTCATCTCACCCATCGAATGATCCAGCCAAACCAGAAAGTCGTCATTGTCGGGGCTGGTCCTGGAGGACTGGCCGCTGCTATCTTGCTGCAACGATCGGGCGTTGACGTAACCGTGGTGGAGCGGCGCGAGGTTGTCGGTGGCCGCACATCGACCGTGGAGCAAAACGGTTTCAAGTTCGATACCGGGCCAACCTTTTTTCTTTATCCCAGGGTACTGCGGGAGATATTTGCTGCTGCAGGCCGGGATCTGGATGAAGAAATCCAAATGTATCGCCTGGATCCGCAGTACCGCTTGGTCTTCGGCTCTGGCGGGGAACTGCTGGCAACCCCAGACCTGAAGCGTATGGAGCGCGCCATTGCACTGCTTAGCCCGGAAGATGCTCCTGGCTTCCATCGCTTCTTCAGTGACAATCGCAACAAGCTGGAAAAGTTCACCCCTTTCCTGGAGCAGCCTTTCGAAAGCTGGAGAGATCTGGCCAAGCTCGACATGCTGAAACTGTTGCCGCTCCTTCGGCCATGGCACTCGCTCGATTCTGACCTCAAGCGCTATTTCAAAGATGAGCGCATACGCCTGGGATTTAGCTTCCAGTCCAAGTATCTGGGTATGTCGCCCTTTACTTGCCCGAGTCTGTTCAGCATCCTCTCTTTCCTCGAATATGAGCACGGCGTCTTTCATCCCCTGGGCGGTTGCGGCGCAGTCACTAAGGCCATGGCTCGCGTTGCGGAAGATCTAGGCGCTATGGTGCTGCTCAACGAGCCAGTCGAAGAGATGATGTTTGCGGGCCGCAAGTGCACCGCAGTGCGCACCGCCAATCGCACTCTGGCCGCCGATGCCGTGGTGGTGAACGCCGATTTCGCGCAGGCCATGCAACGCATGGTGCCCAACAGCATTCGCCGCCGCTGGACCGATACCAGGATCGAGAAGAAGCGCTTTTCCTGCTCCACCTTCATGCTCTACCTGGGTATTGAAGGACGTTATGACGAGGTCTCGCATCACACCATTTACCTGGCGGAGGACTATCGCCAGAACCTGCGTGATATTGAACAGCTTCACCGGCTCTCAGACGATCCTTCTTTTTATGTGCAGAATGCCTGCGTCACCGACCCGTCGCTCGCACCGAAGAAGATGAGCACACTCTACGTTCTGCTTCCGGTGACGCACGAGCATGGCAATGTCAATTGGCCGGCGGAGCAGGCGCGCTTTCGCTCGCTCGCACTGCGCCAGTTGGAGAAGGTCGGCATAAAAGATGTAGAGCGGCGGATCCGCTTCGAGAAAGTGGTTTCGCCTGACGGATGGCGAACGGAGTTCGCACTACATAAAGGCGCCACCTTCAGCATGGCGCACAACCTGGGGCAAATGCTTCACCTGCGCCCGCACAACCGGTTTGAAGATCTGGACCGCGTTTACCTGGTGGGCGGCGGTACCCACCCCGGTAGCGGCTTGCCGGTGATCTTCGAGTCCGCCCGCATCACCGCTCGCCTGTTGCTCGAAGACCTGAAAGTCGAGCCTCAATGGAACACCGCCCCAGTGTTGCCCGAAGCCGCTATGTACGAAGCCGCTTCGTAAAATGGTCCCAGGGTGCACAATCAGAAGTATGCCGCTCAGCACACAGCGTAAAGGCATGTCGTCCGTTCCCCGGGTCACGTCCTTGGGGCAGGCACGGACGGCACAGCAGATCTGGGCAGCGAAGGGCTTACGGCAGCGCCTTGCCCTACTGCGCCGGGCACGGCATCGCCTGGCTGAAGTGGGAGTTGACCTCGCCCAGAGCGTTGCCTGCGAGCAGCCCGGTGCACTGCATCGGAGTGTGGCTGACACCCTGGTGTCGGAGGTCCTGCCGCTGGCCGAGGCCTGCCGTTTCCTGGAGCGCGAGGCGTCTTGGATTCTCGCCCCCCAGCCGATCAGCTCACACCACCGTCCTTTTTGGCTTCGCCGGGTCACGGCGGAAACCAGGCGCGACCCCCTTGGCCTGGTCCTGATCATTGCGCCCGCCAACTACCCGCTTTTCCTGCCCGGGGTCCAGGTGCTGCAGGCGCTGGCTGCCGGCAACGCCGTCTTGTGGAAGCCTGCGCCGGGCGGTATGCCGCCCGCGGAAGCTTTGCGCGATGTCCTGGTTGGCAGCGGTCTTGATCCCGCATTGCTGCAAATACTGGACGACTCGCCCGACGCTGGCCTGGACGCCATCAGCAGCGGCGTGGATAAGGTGTTTCTCACCGGATCCGCCGCTACCGGAACGGCCGTTCTGTATCAGCTGGCGCCGCATCTGACTCCTGCTGTCATGGAGTTGTCCGGATGCGATGCTGTTTTCGTGCTGCCCGGCGCCGATGTCCAGCGTACCGCCGCCGCGTTGGCGTTTGGACTGCGGTTCAATGGATCGGCCACCTGCATGGCTCCTCGACGTGTCTTCCTGGTAGGAGACCATCCCGCTGTGATGCCGGCACTCCTGGGCCAAATCAAAAGTCTTCCTCCCGTCCCGTTGCCGGTTCGCACCCAGGTCCAGCTGGCTGAGCTGTTCGAAGACGCCCATCGCCTGGGCGGCTGGATAGAAATGAATGGGTCTCTTCAAGAACTACGCTACGCGTTGGTCACCGGAACCACGGCCCAAATGCGCATTGCACAAGCCGATGTCTTCGCCCCCGTCCTATCCATTTTCCAGGTGCCGGACGTCGATGCTGCCATTGCCGCTCATACGCCGTGCCCATACGCGCTCACTGCAGCCATCTTCGGGCCGGAGCGCCCAGCGCAAGCCTTGGCCTCGCGACTCCCGGTTGGTACGGTGTTGGTCAACGACCTCATCATCTCTACCGCCGATCCCAGGGTCAGTTTTGGGGGACGTAGGGCCAGCGGTTTTGGAAGCACCCGCGGCCGCGAAGGCTTGCTGGAGATGACTACCCTCAAAACGATCGTGACCCAGCGCAGCCGTGGCCTGCGTGCCTATCGTCCCACTAGGTCCAGGCATCAGCCATTCTTTGCCGCTTACCTCGAGGCCGTTCACGGTGGTAGCTGGTTGGCCCGTTTGAACGGGCTGCGCCGGCTTTTGCGGGCGGCGGCCCGGCTCGACTGAGACAGGAGAAAGATTCACATGCGTGTGGCAGTGATCGGTTCAGGATTGGGAGGACTGTCGGCGGCTTGCACTCTGGCCGCACGCGGCTACGAGGTCGAAGTGTTCGAGAAAAATCCCTGGCTTGGCGGCAAAGCGGCGGTACTCGAAGAGCAGGGTTTCCGCTTCGATATGGGCCCCACCATCCTGATTCAGCCCTCGGTACTGCGGCGTATTTTCTGCGAAGCCGGCCGCAACCTGAGCGACCACCTCGATATGGTGCGCCTCGATCCGCAATGGCGCTGCTTCTTCGACGACGGCACCGTTCTGGACCTCAAAGATAATGTGCGCGAAATGGCTGCCTCGCTCGAGGGCAGGGAACCTGGGCTGGGCAGCCGCTTCACCGAGTTCATGGAGCTTTCCCAAAGACTGCACAGCATCTCCGACAAGTTCTTCTTCTGGAAGTCCGTCGGTTCCATGCGCGACACCTTTGATATCGGTGGAAGCTTCCAGCTTTCGGTGCTCAAGGATGTTCTCAGCATGCGCCTGGGGCAGAGTGTCTCCGGAACCATTCGCGAGTTCATCAAGGATCCGCGCGTAGCCCAGATGCTGGAGCATTACGTGCAGTATGTAGGTTCGTCGCCGGATAATTCTCCCGCGATTCTTTGCTCCATAGGTCATATGCAGGCGGAGCAAGGCATCTGGTATCCCAAGGGCGGAACCCGCGCCGTGCCCCAGGCTCTCGTCCGCCTGGGCAGCGAACTCGGCGTGCGTTACCGCACCTCGGTTGACGTCGCGCGGCTGCTGACCGCTGGTGGCGCTATCTCGGGTCTGGAAACAAGCAGCGGCGAAACCTACCTCTTTGACGCCGTTGTCTCAAACGAAGATGCGGTGCGCACCTATCGCGAGCTCCTCGGCGGTACGATTGCTGACTCGTTCGAGAAGCGGAGAGAATACGAGCCCGCGTGTTCCGGAGTGGTGCTTTACCTCGGACTGAATCAGCGCTACGAGCATCTGGCGCATCATGACTTTGTTTTTTCCCACGATCCGCAAGAGGAGTTTCATCACATCTACGATCTGGCCGAGCCGGCGCCCGACCCGACTTGTTACCTCGCTTCGACATCAGCGACTGACGCAACCACTGCGCCCGCGGGCGGCGATGCCCTTTACGTCTTGGTGCACACTCCGTTCCTGCGTCCCCGGCATGACTGGTCGAAGATGTTTCCTGCCTACCGCCAGGTCATTCTCAACAAGCTCAAGCGAACGGCCGGGTTAAGGGATATAGAGGATCGCATTGTTTTTGAGCGCAGTCTGACGCCCGCCGATATACACGAGCGTTACCGTGTGCTCAACGGGGCAATCTACGGTATCTCCAGCCATGGCCGCTGGAACGGCGCCTTCAAACCCGCCAATGCCAGTCCTGATCTTGAAGGCCTCTACCTGGCTGGAGGGGCGGCACATCCGGGGCCGGGGATGCCCATGGTGATGATGAGCGGATGGATCGCTGCGGATGCGCTTGACCAGCACTATCGCGGGGCGGAGGCCGCTGTTTCTGCACGCAAGCAGGCAGAGCAGCTCTTAGCCCATGCCTGATGTACTGGTTCGTCCCTCGAGGCGCCTGCTCTCGCTCTTTGCCAACTATCTCCACTGGTATGTGGGGCGCCACTTTCACGCCATTCGCGTCGCCAATGCCGGCCGTTTCCCCAGTGTGAGGGGCCCGCTGATCGCCTACAGCAACCACGCTTCCTGGTGGGATCCGCTTGCTTTGATCTTGTTTTCGCGATACTTTCTTCCCACCTCCGATCATTACGCTCCCATGGACGCCACCGCACTGAAGCACTACGGATTCCTAAGCAAGCTGGGCCTGTTTCCTATTGAGCCGGGAACCAGGCGCGGAGCAATGCAGTTCCTGCGCGCAGCTGAAGAAGTTATGTCTCGGCCTGATTCCGTTCTGTGGGTGACTCCGGAGGGGCGTTTCACCGACATGCGCACACGTCCGGTAGTCTTCCGTCCCGGGCTGGCGGCGCTGGTCGCCCGACTGGGCGCATGCACTCTGGTGCCGATGGCTGCCGAGTACACCTTTTGGGATGAGCGCCTGCCGGAGATCCTGATCTGCTGCGGCCAGCCGATAATGGTCAACAATGGGCGCCAGCATAGCACCGAGGAATGGAATGAACGGCTGTGCGCCGCGTTGACCGCCACCCAGGACGAGCTCGCCGCACTCGCCCAGCTGCGCGATCCGGCGAACTTCGAAACCATCCTTTCCGGGCGAGTGGGCATCAGCGGTGTTTACGAGGGTTGGAAGCGGCTTCTGGCCCTGCTAACCGGGCGTGACTATCAAGCGAGCCATGGGAGCATACCCCGCCAATGAGCACCGTCATTGTTCTCGCTTTTCTTTGTGCGACTGTGCCCGCGATGCTCTGGGTGTGGAACATACTGATCTACCGCGAGCCCGGCGCCGGCAGCTGTGGCGACACCGGTACCTGCCTCCCACCGGAGGGGGTCTCCGTCCTCATCCCTGCCCGCAACGAAGAAGGCGTGATCGCAGCATCGATTGAAAGCCTGCTCGCCTCTCGCGGAATTGAGATCGAGATCATTGTGCTCGATGACTGTTCCACGGATAGAACTGCGGAAATCGTTCGCAACATCGCCATGCGGGATGCGCGGGTGCGCTTGCGATCTTCGCCTCCGTTGCCAGGGGGCTGGAATGGAAAGCAGCATGCATGCTACGCCCTCGCCCAGGCGGCTCGATCGAATGTGCTCTGCTTTCTCGATGCGGATGTGCGTCTCGCGCCCGAGGCTCTGGCAGCAATGTCCGGGTTTCTGTCCCGCACCGGCTCCGATCTGGTCAGCGGCTTTCCCCGTCAGGAGACGGCGACACCGCTGGAGTGGCTATTATTGCCGCTGATTCACTTTGTGCTGCTTTCGTATCTACCTCTGGCCGGCATGCGTGCTCTGACCGCACCCGGCTTCGCGGTGGGGTGTGGTCAGTTCCTGATGGTGCGTCGCGATGCCTATCGCAAGGCCGGCGGTCATGCAGAAATCCGTACCACCATGCATGATGGGCTATTGTTGCCGCAGCTTTTTCGCCGCCACGGCCTGCGGACCGATATTGCGGACCTTACGCATCTTGCTACTTGCCGCATGTATCACAATGCATCACAAGTGTGGCGCGGCTTATCGAAGAACGCTACCGAGGGCATGGCCACGCCGGCGCGCATCTTGCCCTTCACTTTCCTGCTCCTCTTTGGACAGGTCATTCCTTCGCTACTTGCCGTCACATTGGCAGTCGCTCCATCGTGGTACAGCGCGCCTGAACGCGCGCTGATATATGTAAGTGTGGCTGCTTCGTTTGTTCCCCGCATCCTCTCGGTCTGGAAATATCGGCAATCCTTGTTGAGCGCTTTGCTGCATCCGCTCGGGGTCACTTTATTGCTTGTTCTTGAGTGGTCTGCCCTTTTTCGCAAACTTGCCGGCCAGCCCGTGACCTGGAAAGAACGCGCCTACCGCATGGGGTGACCGAAGTTTCGATGAGTGGGCCGACCATCAAAAAGATGAAAATAGCGTGGACGAAGATTGAGTGGGTGCTTCGGGAGGGCCGATTTCTGAGGAGAAACCCACTTCTCAAGAGCGAGACCTGGGCCACCCACTCAAAGTCTGGAAGTGGTATGCAACCGTTTCTTCAAAGGATGCATTTCAACCCTTATGGGTAAGCCGAAGCCCTGGGTGTGTGAGTATAGGAAAAGAACCGCAGGTCCCTCCACTTCGCTTCGCTCCGGTCGGGATGACAAGGGGAGGGCGGTTACTCTCCGGAAGGATAGCGACTCGGATGGACAGAGATGAGCGGCTTCTCCGCAGCAACTGCAGATCCCTCCACTTCGCTTCGCTCCGGTCGGGATGACAAGGGGAGGGCGGTTACTCTCCGGAAGGATAGCGACTCGGACGGACAGAGATGAGCGG
>Ga0302326_10003308_pt1 | contig 38124 bp, 38 predicted proteins | sample Palsa_T0_3_FD_202264 | JGI IMG/M metagenome (GOLD analysis project Ga0302326, IMG submission 202264) | Peat permafrost microbial communities from Stordalen Mire near Abisko, Sweden - Palsa_T0_3 | ecosystem: Environmental > Terrestrial > Soil > Palsa > Peat permafrost | place: Sweden: Abisko... | reverse complement strand
TGGAGCGGAAAGGAGGAGTCAACATGATCCTTATGTTGGTGATCCGGCTTGCTTTCATCGGCCGGATCTCGATGTTGATCGTATGGCCCCGTAAGGGCCAGCGGTAAACACCGTGGCGGGATCGGTCATGCCACCGGTCCCGCTACCAGCATCATACCGCAGTTCGGCGATGTTGACCAGCAAAACCCGAAAGCCCAGGTGGCAGCGGCCGCGGCTCAAATAAACCCAGGAGAATTCGGGCGGACCTGCGCCACTAGTGGTCAGCTTTCCGTGAAAAGTGGCAGAAGCGGGTTCTTGCGCGAGGCAACCGGAGCTTCAAGCGAGAAAGCCCGGGTATGGCCCGGGCCTTCACTTGGAGCGGAAAGGAGGAGTCAACATGATCCTTATGTTGGTGATCCGGCTTGCTTTCATCGGCCGGATCTCGATGTTGATCGTATGGCCCCGTAAGGGCCAGCGGTAAACACCGTGGCGGGATCGGTCTGCAAACCGGTCCCGCTACCAGCATCATACCGCAGTGTGGCGTTCGACACCAGCAAAAATTCGGATCCCACAATGCCTATGGCATATTTTCGGATCTTCGGGTATCATAAACGCGGAGGAAGCCTATGCTGCAGATCCGCTCCAGCGTCAAACTGGAGGACATCGAGTCCGTGATGAAAGCCGTGGCGCATTGTCACAATGCCCACGTGACGGTGGTGAGCCACCTGGGGCAGCCGCAACACACCGAGGCGGCCGGCGGCCCACGGGAGGCTCTGGTCTTCACCTTTTATCATCCCAAGCTGCATACGGCCCTGTTAGCGGCCGATATCCGGTTCGCAGGCTTTCTGCCTTGCCGCGTGGCCGCGTGGACGGAGGCGCACGGATGCATGCTGCAGGCCCTGACTCCTTCGGAATTCTGCGGTATTCTGGGGCGCGCGGACCTACAGGCCCTGGCCGCGCCGCTCGATGGTGTGCTGCGGGGAATTCTGGAAGACGCCGCCAAGCCCCTGACGATCGCCGCGCGGAAACGCCCGGGCGTGGAAACATCCCGCTGGGGCGCCACCGAGGATCAAGTCAACATGCAACTCACGTTGCCGCAACGCATCGACTACCGCGGCACTAAAATCGAGGATGAGGCCGGCACCGGCACGCACGATTCCGCGGGCGGATGACCTAGATATGCAAGGGCGAGCTGCGCTCGCCTGCGCCGACCGGGGTGTCAGCGCGGCACGCCGGGGGCGTGCGCCACGTCGCCGAACCTGAACCAGGAGTGGATCACTTGCAGCCTGCCATTCACGTCCGCCAAAGCCACAAAGCCGGGTTGGGCCGGCGTGCCAAAACGCATATCGACGGCTTCGACGCGGGCGGCGCCCTGCGGATCGGCCAGCGGCATGGTGCGCTCCAATGGAAACTGCGAGAAATTGAAGAAATCTCGGAACACCGCTGAACGATTGGCCGCCTGAATGATGGCGCTGGGCTCGGCCTTGTAGAAAATGGCGCCGCGCGAGGGATCGAATTCCTGCAGTGGGCTGAAATCCACGACCGTGTAGGAGTCGCTTGTTTCCACCAAGCCGCGCCATGCCAGGGGATTGACCGGCGAGGGCAGCGCCGCCACGCGCAGGGGCGCCGCGCCGGCGTAAATACGGGAATCCAGCGTGGCCACCGCGCGCGCGTGCAGCACTCCGCGGCCGGCATTGTAGAGCGCCAGGAACAGCAGGGCGAAAACGGCGAATCCGCGGCCTGCGCTCTTGGCGCGCGCGCCTATTTCCGCGTTCACCAGACGCGCGATCACCGGTCCCGCCAGCGCCAGCAGCAGCACCGCCCAAATCCACAGATCCACCACCGAGGTGAGATCCAGGCGGAACCATCGCCCGGAGAACGGCAGCAGAAGGCGGATGCCGTAAACGTTGGTGTAGTCCAGCAGCAAGTGCGACGCCACGGCCGCCAGCGAGATGACGTAAGCCCCCAGCCACCGGAACGGCTTGCGCGTGAACAGCCGCACGGCCAACACCGGCAGCAGCGCCATTACCGGCCAGGCCGCGAGCGAATGCGTCAGATGGCGATGGTAGTTGAGATAGTTGAGTTGCCCTCCGGCGAGCGCGACGATATCGATATCGGGGGCGTTGGCCGCCAGCACCAGAATCCAGGGGGCGTGCTCGGAGAAGCGGTTCAGTCCGGCGCGGCCCAGGAACAGGCCGGTAGCGGAATGCGTGAGGGGATCCATGCTGGGTGAAGGGATTGTAGCAGGGCGCGCAGCGGAACGGCTTAGGCAGCGCATGGCGCCGCCCCACTGATGATACACTCGCTTGGTGCTGCTACTTGCGTTGTTCCTACTGGCTGCGAACCCTTATGACGTGGTGATCCAACACGGCCGGATCGTGGATGGAACCGGCTCGCCGTGGTATTCCGGCGACATCGGTATAAGGCAGGGCAGGATCGCCGCCATCGGCAATCTGGCGGGCGCGCCGGCCAAGCGCACCATCGATGCGCACGGCATGATCGTGGCGCCTGGATTCATCGACATGCTGGGCCAATCCGAGCTGACCATCCTGGTGAATCCGCATCTGCCTTCGAAGATCTACCAGGGGATCACCACCGAAATCACAGGCGAAGGCGGGTCGGTGGCGCCGGTCGATGAAACGCTCCTGAAGGTGGATCGCGTGGGGTACGAACACTACGGCATCCGGCCCGACTGGCGCACTTTCCGCGACTATTTCGCGCGCTTGGAAAAGCAAGGCATGGGGATTAATCTGGCGAGCTATGTGGGCGCGACGCAGGTACGCCGCATGGTGCTGGGCGACGACGACCGCGCACCCAACGCGGCGGAACTGGAGCGTATGAAGACGCTGCTACGCGAGGCGATGCGCGATGGCGCCGTAGGCCTGTCGACCGCGCTGCAATACGCGCCGGCGCCGTACGCGTCCACCGAAGAGTTGATCGCCCTGGCGGCGGAGGCCGCCAAGTACGGCGGCATCTACGCAACGCACATGCGCAGCGAGGGCGACGCCATCGTCCCAGCGCTCGATGAAGCCATCCGCATCGGCCGCGAGGCGCACATTCCGGTGGAGATCTGGCACCTGAAGGCGGCCGGCAAAGCCAACTGGGGCCGCATGCCGGAAATCGTCGCGCATATCCAGCAAGCGCGCGATTCCGGGGTGGATATTACGGCGGATACTTACGCCTACCCTGCCGGATTCAACACGTTTTCCGCGATCATCCCGCCGTGGGCGCACGATGGCGGCGATGCGAAGTTGATCGAGCGGCTGAAGGATCCGGCCCTGCGCGCGCGCATCCGCAAAGAGATGGAAACGCCGGGCGGCAAGTGGGACAACGAATGGCAGGAGGTGACCGGCCCGGAGTCGATCCTGGTGGGCGCGGTGGCAAACCCTAAGCTGCTGCCTTTACAGGGCAAGACTATTGCGGAAATCGCCAAGCTTTGGGGCAAAGACCCTTTCGACACCATTTTCGACCTATTGATTGAAGACCAAGCCTTCACCAGCGTGGCGATCTTCATGATGTCGGAGCCGGACATCGCGCTGGCGCTGCAGCAGCCCTGGGTTTCGATCTGCAACGATTCCGAAGGAACCGCACCGGATGGGTTGCTGGGGAAGGAGCACCCGCATCCGCGCGCCTACGGGACATTTCCGCGTATCCTGCGCAAGTACGTGCGGGAGGAAAAGAAGCTAACGCTGCCGGACGCCATTCGCAAGTTCAGCGCGCTGCCCGCGCAGCGCATGCGACTGGCGGATCGCGGCGTGTTGAAGGCAGGCATGTGGGCGGATGTGGTGGTCTTCGATCCGGAGACGATTCGCGACGTGGCAACGTTTGAGAATCCGAACCAGCTTTCGGAGGGCATGCGGTTCGTGTTGGTTAATGGCGTGCCCGTGATCGACGCGGGGAAGATGACGAATGCGCTGCCGGGGAAGGTGTTGCGCGGCGGTGTGCGCTAAGACTGACGGACGCGCTAACCATGGCCTGCAAGAGATCGAGCAAGACGCCGGGACGCTCACACCGCCCCCCGGTTGTCCGTCCGGACGGCGCTGCCGATCACTTCCACATCCGCGGATCGAACCGGAACGCCGACGGATCCGCGAACCGCAGTTCCTTGAAATCCACATGCGCCGGGTTAATGAGTAAATTGAACTCCTCCGGGACCACCGCCGAGGGCGCCAGTAGGCAGACCGATGAGGCCGAAACCAGCCACCGTTCCCCTACCGCCCAAAGTTCCTGCGGAAACGGAGCCGCGCGCCAAGATCGGGGAAGGGACGCGATACTTACCCGCTCACATCTCACGCCATCGGGAATCGTTACGCGAATGGACACCAAGTCGGAGGGCGCATCTGCGGGATCCAGGTTTACGAAGTATTCAAGCGATGCCAACGCGAGGCTAGACGACGCATAAGCGACGCGCGTCCCCGGAGGAGTCCATCTGCCGCCGCGCCGCCTCGACCCTTCGCCGTCGAATGCGGCGGCCGGCGGCTGCGCATAGCGACGCTTCGAAATCCGCCAACCATCCATCAGCTATATACGCCGTACTCGATGCGATCCAGCAACGCTTCCACCTCACGGGCGCCCGCAGAAGTGTCCAGCAGCGTAATTGGGATCTCTCCGCCCAGCGCCCGGTTCGGCAGCGTCAGCCAGTGCGCCGCTCTCTCCCTGTCGCCCAGGACATCGATAGCCTTCGCCAACATGCCCGCGGTTCGGATTACGAGGTCCGATTGCTCCGGCGTCAGGCGCGCATCGCCCGTCTTCATCCGATTCGCCGGGTGGCTCAGCGAAACGACTAAAGCCTCCAGTGGTCCCGTCGCCTGCAGGCCAATCGCTTCAAGCAACTGAACGACCGCCTCCGCCGGCAACCCGAGGCGCGTAGCGCGGGCAAGTTCGAGGTTCGACTTGACGGATGCGCCGAGCACCCGCTCCCCTCCCAGCAAATCGGCGACCTGGGTATCCATATCCAATTATCGTCTCAAACAAGCTCCAAATTGCAATCGCGTTGATCGAGTCCGGTGCTGGGACGCATCGCCGAATCCAGCGAGCGCCCTTCAGACCAACCAGACCGAAATCATCGCGCCACGCGAAGAATTTGAGGTTAGTAATACAACCCGCGCGAACCGGCAAAACCACCAGCCTCTGCATCGCGCTGGCGTTGGAGCAGCCGTGGGTTTCGATCTGCAACGATTCGGAAGGAACCGCACCGGATGGGTTGCTGGGGAAGGAGCACCCGCATCCGCGCGCCTACGGGACATTTCCGCGTATCCTGCGCAAGTACGTGCGGGAGGAGAGGAAACTGACCCTGCCGGACGCCATTCGCAAGTTCAGTGCGTTGCCCGCGCAGCGCATGCGGCTGACGGATCGCGGCGTGTTGAAGGAAGGCATGTGGGCGGACGTGGTGGTGTTCGATGCGGAGACCATTCGCGATGTGGCCACGTTCGAGAATCCGAACCAGCTTTCGGAGGGCATGCGGTTTGTGCTGGTGAATGGCGTGCCGGTAATCGAGGAAGGGAAGATGACGAATGCGCTGCCGGGCAAGGTGCTGCGCGGGGCGGGGCGGGGCCAATGACTATTCCGCTGCGACTTTTCGCGTCTAACGAGCGGGCTGTTCGGGCGAAAATGGGGGCTTCAGTGTCAAGCGCGGTGTCAAAGATTGACATCTGGTAACGTGCGGAATAAACTGTAAGCTGGTAAACACATATGGACCAGATGAATGTGTCGATGACGGACCGTCTCGCGGGCTATGTCCGCAAGAAAGTGAAGAGCGGGCGCTACAACAATGCGAGCGAGGTGGTCAGGGAAGCCTTGCGGCGGATGGAGGACGACGACGCCAGGGCGATACGGCTCGCCAGGCCCACCGCCGAGGATGTCATTTCCGATCTGACCGGGCTGCAAATCGAAGAGATCCGGCGGCGTGTCCGGGCGAGCATCGGTTTGATCGAGGCCGGCGAATACCGGGAATACGAGGGCCGCGAAGGCCTCAAGAAGTTGGCGGATGGGGTAAAGGCGAGAGGGCGCGCGCGGCTCGCCCTGGAAGCATCCGGCCAGTGACGCGGTATCGTACCTCCAGGGACGCGGAGGTCGACCTCGACGAGATCTTTCAGTACTGGGCTGAGCGGGCAGGTCCGGAGGTTGCGGACCGGCTCATTGACAGCATCGTGGACCGTTTCTGGCTAGTGGGAGAGCATCCGGATGGCGGCAGGCCTTCGGATGAGATCGGCGCGGGCGTGAGGTGCTTTCCGGCCGGCAAGTACCTGATCTACTATCGCAGGACGGGCCGGGCGACAGAGATTCTGCACATTTTCCATGGCGATCGAAACCAAAAACGGGCATTTAAGGAGGCGGCTAAGCGGGCGTAGGTGGCCGCTGCAAGCTGCTCTCGCGATCGCCTGGGCCACATATCCGTATAAGTGGAATGACGCACTGCGCGTGCGGCCGGCGCCCACCAAGCGAGACACGCCCGCAAGATACCTCGACCACTCCGTAGCGGCGCTCGCACGTAGCGTTCCGTAGACGAAAAGATACGGTGGCTCGGGCGTCGTGCTATGTTAGCGCCGCTCTTCCAGTTGGCCTCGCTTCCGGTTCCAGTCGAAGCGGCGGGCGGTTGGCGGAACCGTCTCCGCGGATTCGCCCACGACGTGCACACGCGCGGCGGGCTGACCCGAGTTCATCTCCACGCACTCCTGAAATCCGTTGGAGAGAAAGTACACGCCATCCAATCTGTCGGGCAGGCCGCTTACGAACACGGGCCGCGGATCGCTCGTCATCTCTTGCCCCAGCGCGCGGCAGACGGCGGCCGCGGCGGCCGGCGTGCTCCGCCATGGACGCAGGTTGTGCTCGAGCGCCGCGACGTTGAATGCGATCAGAGCGGCGGCCATCGCCCAGGTGAGCTTCTCGGGTGCGGGCCGGTCCAGCAGGGCCGCCCAGGAGATGGCGAGCCCGGCGAGTGGCAGGTACAAGACTCGCGCGCCCGCAAAGTCGGGTTGGAACATCAGGAGGTGCTGGACCGGGATATCGGCGGCCAGCAGAAACGCGAGGCCCGCCAGGAGGCGCGTCCGGCACGCCCCGCCACGCGCGGCGTAGATCGGCAGCATCGCCAGGAAGACAGCCGCGGCCGCGCACAGCCACCACTCCTGCGGTACCGACCAGTTCACTGGGAAAAACAGGAAGGCCCATTGCCGAAACAATAGCGCTTCCGAGGTATGCAGCGGCCGCGACTGCCAGACCGCGCTGACGCCGGTGCGGTCGGCGTATCCGCCGATTCCGCCCAGCGCCCACCAGCGGTACGCAAATAGAATCGCGCATACGGAGGCGAGCAGCAAAGCCGCCGCGAGGGCCCGCCGCCATTGTGCCCGCGGCAAGCAAGGCAGCAGCGCGATCGGCAGCAATGGCAAACAGAACGCCGATTCCTTGGTGTACACGGCCAACGCGGCGCAGACGGCCAGCGGAACAAATAACCTGCGTCGCCTGCTGTGGCAATACTCCAATGCCGCCAACAGCGCGCACAAAACCAAGAAGGTGGCCAGCAGGTCGAAGCGGGCGTCCGTCCACGCGACGGTTTCGGCGCGCGATCCATGCAGCGCGAACAGCAGCGCGGCGATCCATGCCGCCGCGCGCCGCATGCCTAGCCGTTTCACCAGCAGATATACAAGGCAGGTGTTGGCGGCATGCGCAGCCATGTTCCACAAATGCCAGCGAGTGGCATGGCCGCCCGCCCACTGGTAGTCGAGCCAGTAAGATATGAATCCGACCGGACGGAAGAAGAGCCCGTGGCCGCCGGGGACTGGCCGGAACGCGTCCGTCAGTAGCCGCCAGGTGGCGTGGGAGGACTGTGCGATGTGGGAATAATCGTCGAAGACGAAGGGGGTTCGCAGGTTGGGCCAGAATGCCGCGGCAATGGCCGCTACGGCGATGGCGATGTCCACCCAGGGAGACCAGTGAAGCGCGCTGGCGATGGCCGGATTCTTAGCGGCCATCAGGGCCAGCAGGACGAACGCGACCGCCACCGCGGCGCCGGCATTTACCGGGGAGTTTACCGAGATCGGCGGCCAGTGAAATGGTCCCGCGACGATGCGGAGCGCTAGCAATGCCGCCGCTACGGCCATGACGGACAACAGCAACGGGAAGAGGAATCGGCGCAGAGGTTTAGTTTAGCGAACAGCGTCCGTAGCGGACGCGCAGACCTGGAGGTCCGCCCCACGCGCGCATGGTAAAATTCAAAGAGTCCTCCTTCGAAATGGATTTTCTCAAGGGTCTCAACCCTCAACAACGTGAAGCCGTCGCCTGCACCGAAGGCCCTCTGCTGATTCTGGCCGGAGCGGGCAGCGGCAAAACACGCGTCATCACTCACCGCATCGCCTACATCATCACGGAGCGGCACGTGCCCCCGTCCGCCATTTTGGCGGTGACTTTCACCAACAAGGCGGCGGCGGAGATGCGCGAGCGCGTGGCGGCGCTGTTGCGCGACGTGGAGCTATCGTCGGCCCCGAATCTCTCGACTTTTCATTCTTTCTGCGTGCGGCTGCTGCGGCGGGACGGCGAGCCGCTGGCGCAGCTTCGTCCCGGGTTCACGCGGCGCTTCAGCATCTACGACGACGAAGATCAACTGGCGCTGATCAAGGCCGGCTATCGTCACCTGGGGCTGGACGAAAAGTTCCTGCAATACCGCGCGGCGCTATCGCGCATCAGCCAGGCGAAGAATTCGAAGCAGACGCCGCAGGATTTCTATCGCGACGCAAAAGATCCGGCGGCGGGCAAGCTGGCGGTGATCTGGGACGAATACGAGAAGGCCCTGCGCACCGCCAACGCCCTGGATTTCGACGATCTGCTGCTCGAGACCGTGCGCCTGCTCTATCACGACGCAGGCACCCGCGCGCTATACAACCGGCGTATCAGCTACATGATGATCGACGAGTATCAGGACACCAATCGCAGCCAGTACGAGCTGATGCGGCTGCTTTCCGAAACGCACGGCAACGTCTGCGTGGTGGGCGACGAGGATCAGTCGATTTATAGCTGGCGCGGCGCGGATATCAAGAACATTCTGGATTTCGAGCACGATTTCCCGAAAGCCCGGGCCATCCGGCTGGAGCAGAATTACCGCTCCACCAAGAACATCCTGGCGGCCGCCGGCGCGGTTGTGGCGAACAACAAGGCGCGCAAGGGCAAGACGCTCTGGACCGAGGCGGACCGCGGCGAGATGCTGGGTTTGTACGGCGGATGGGACGCGGAGAACGAAGGCATGTTCATCGCCAAGACTATCGAGCGGCTGCTGGCGGAGAATCCCAAGGATCGCGTGGCGGTGCTGTACCGGACCAATTCGCAATCGCGCCAGATCGAAGAAGCGCTGCGCCGGCATGGGCGGAAGTACCTGGTGGTGGGAGGATTCAGCTTTTACCAGCGCGCGGAAATCAAAGACGCGGTGGCGTATCTGAAGCTGGCCATGTCGAACCAGGATTCGGTGAGCTTGCTGCGCGTGATCAACACGCCGGCGCGCGGCATCGGGCGCACCACGGTGGATCAGGTGGACGCGTTCGCGCGGGATAACGCACTGAGCTTGTGGGACGCGGTATCGCGCATGATCGACCAGCAATTGTTTCCGGCCCGCGCACAGTCGGCGCTGGTGGCTTTCCGCACCATGATTCAGGAACTGTCCCTGCGGGTGATGAGCGAGCCGCTGCCGGATGCCATAAGGTTCATGCTGGACCGCACGGGCTACGGCAAGATGCTGGAGCAGGAAGGCACTCCCGAATCGGAAGGCCGGCTGGAGAACCTCGGCGAGTTGGTGAACGCGGCCACGGAATCCGCGGAGCGCGGCGAAAGCCTGGTCGATTTTCTGGATCATGCGGCGCTGGTGGCGGACGCCGACGCGGTGGACGAACATGCGCAGGTGAGCCTGCTGACGCTGCACAACGCCAAAGGGCTGGAGTTTCCGATCGTGTTCTTGGCGGGCATGGAAGAGGGGCTGTTTCCGCATCAGCGGTCCATGGCCTCGGTGGCGGCGCTCGAAGAAGAGCGGCGACTGTGCTACGTGGGCATGACGCGCGCGGAAAAGCGGCTGTATATGACCTGGGCCAAGTATCGCCGGAGGTTTGGGGGCGGGGAACAGGAACGCACGGTGGCGTCGCGGTTTCTGAGCGAAGCGCCGGTGGAATTGATCGTCAATCTGGGCGAAGACGAGCGTGTGCCGCAGGTGGATCTGAACGCGGAGCGCTACCAGGTGCGGCAGAGCGCGCAACGGAATACATTCACCGGAAAGACTTATAATTCTTTGGAGAACATCTCGCAGTTTTTCTCGGAGCGCGGGGTGGCCTTCCCATCCCAGAAGACGCCCCCGGTTTATCCGCAGCGGGCGCAGTTTCCGGTGGGCGCCGCAGCCAAGCCGCCCGCAGCCGCGCCACCGCCGCGTAAATCCGCGCGGACGGGCATGACGGTGGAGCATCCGAAGTATGGCACTGGCACGGTGGTGCGGCGCGAGGGCGAGGGCGAGGATGCCAAGATAACAGTCAGCTTTCCGCGATACGGGCTGAAGAAGCTGGTAGAAAAGTACGCGGGGCTGAAAAGAGGCTGAAAAAAATATGCATACGACGGCGATTGCTGATAAAGTTGAACGAAAGAAGTTGAAGAGGGCGGCGCGGAAGAAAGCGGCGCCCAAGGCCAAGCGCGCGGCGGGCGTGGCGCGCGGCTCGCTGAAGAAGAAAGTGAAGAAGATGGTGCAGGGTCAGCGGAAGCGCTAGAGGGGCTTATAGCACCAACATCGACAAGCGGTTGTCGATGTTGAGAAGTCGGGAGACAGAAGTCGGAAGTCCGGAGACAGGCGGTTGAGCCAATTATTCCGTACCAAGAGCATCGACGCTCTGATCAAGGCTTCCGAGGAGCCGGGTAAGCGTTTAAACAAGACGCTGGGTCCTTGGAGCCTGACGGCGTTCGGCGTGGGCGCGGTCATCGGATCGGGCATCTTCATCCTGACCGGAACGGCAGCCGCGGGGGAGACCCTGCGCAACACGTCCATCCTGCACGCCACCGTGCTGGATCTGATCATGCATGGACCGCATGCGTTGTCCATGCTGGGACGGCCGGGCGCGGGACCTGGCATTTCGCTGTCGTTCCTGTTGACGGCCATTTGCTGCGGGTTCGCGGCGCTGTGCTACGCGGAGCTGGCTTCCATGATCCCGATCGCCGGCAGCGCGTATACCTACGCCTACGCCACGCTGGGCGAGATCATCGCCTGGATCATCGGCTGGGACCTGATCCTGGAGTACGCCGTGTCGAACATGGCGGTGGCGGTGGGATTCTCGGCTTACTTCAACGACATATTGGACAACGTCTTCGGCTGGCATTTGCCGGCCAAACTTTCCGGGCCGATCATCGCCGATGGCCAGTTTACCGGCGCCTGGTTCAACTTGCCGGCGCTGATTATCCTGATCGTCCTGTCATATATCTTGGTGCGCGGCGTGCGAGAGAGCGCTAGCACCAACAACGTCATGGTGCTGGTGAAGATCGCGGCCATCCTGATTTTCGTGTTCGGCGCGGCGCACGCGGTCAACAGCGACAACTGGCATCCGTTTTTGCCGAACGGATTTCCGGGCGTCCTGACCGGCGCGGCTATTGTGTTCTTCACGTATATCGGATTCGATTCGGTATCCACCGCCGCCGAAGAGTGCAAGAAACCGCAGCGCGATCTTCCGCTGGGAATCATCGCGACGCTGATCGTTTGCGCGGTGCTCTACATCGCGGTTTCGCTGGTACTGACCGGTATTGCGAATTACAAGACCCTGAACAATGCCGCGCCGGTGGCCAACGCGCTCAAGGCGCTGGGCTTCAATCACATTCGCGGATGGGTGAGCGTAGGCGCCATCGTCGGCATGCTTTCCTCGCTCCTGGTGTTCCAATACGGACAGGCGCGCATCTGGTTCGCCATGTCGCGCGATGGGCTGCTGCCGCGGGCGTTCTCCAAGGTCCACTCGCGCTATAAGACGCCGCACATCAGCACCTGGGTTGCCGGCCTTGCGGTGGGTATTCCGGCAGGCGTTTGGGACATCGGAACCTTCGCGGATTTGGCCAACATTGGGACGCTGTTCGCATTTATTGTGGTGTCGGCCGGGGTGATCGTGCTACGCAAGCAGCAGCCGGAGCGGCCGCGCGGCTTCCGGGTGCCGGGATCGCCCTACCTGCCGGCCCTGTCGATTGTCTCCTGCCTGGTACTGATGATGGCGCTGCCGCTTGAAACGTGGCTGCGCTTCGTGGTCTGGCTGGTGATCGGATTCGTCATCTACTTCCCGTTTGGGAGGAAGCACAGCACGCTGGCTAATGAAGCTGCATGACCGCGACAATCACAGTCAGCGACCAGGAGTTGTCCGAGTTTTGCCGGAATAACTCGATCAGACGGCTTTCAGTTTTTGGGTCGGTGCTGACAGAACGCTTTTCGGATTCCAGTGATGTGGATGTGTTGGTGGAGTCTTGCGTACGGCGGCAATTCAATATGTAGCCGAGTGATTGCCTGAGCGACCGCGGCATTCACTCGGCCGGCCACGAAGACCGATGAAGTCTTCCGTATATCTCGAAACGACGGTTATCGGCTATATTGCAGCCGATATCAGCGCGAACCCCATCACAGCCCTGCGACAGGCCGTAACGCGACTTTGGTGGGAGCAAGAGCGGCACAAGTATGATCTATTCGCATCCGAGGCGGTCGAGAACGAGTGCCGCCGGGGCGATCCCTCACAGGCCAGAAAGCGTTTGAGGCTCATCGAAGGCGCTACCATAATCGCTCTGAACCGGAGCATAATGGAACTAGCGAAGAAGTTGGTGATCTGGCGGGTTGCCGCCGGGCGCCGCTGAGGACGCGATACACATAGCGGCCGCCACGATCTTTCGGATCGATTATCTGGCAACCTGGAACATCCGCCACATCGCGAACGCAGAAATCCGCAGGCACGGAAGGAGTACTGGAAGACAATGGCTATCGACCACCGATCATCTGTACCCCCGAAGAACTCTTCGCGCTGGACGCCTTGGAAAGATGACGAGATTCTGCAGGAGATTTACGCCCAGCGCGAAGCGTACGCCGCGGAACATGGCTACGACCGTGAACGAATATACGAGGACCTAAAGGCGAAAGAGGCCAGCAGCCAACCCCGGCGCGCCGCAGGGAAACCGTTCGCCCCGGAGCCGAAGCTCGCAGGTTGAGTCACCTGACTTCGGATTACTATCCCTCGGCCGCAGCCACTCTTTAAGCGGATGGGCCGGCTGAAAGAACTACCTCGTCCGCCCCGTCTCAAACAAGAACCAGATGCGCCGTTCCGTTTGGTCGATCCAAACTTCCAACAAGCTGGTGGTAGCCACGTCGTTCTCTTCGCTGCACAGGTCGTGAGCCGCGCGCATGCTGGCAAGCAGCGCCTGGTTATCCTCGCGCAATTCGGCCAGCATATCCTGCGCGGCGACATAATCCGCATCGTTATCGCTGAGGCGTTGCAGGCGGGCAATGTGCCCGATCGACCGAACCGTGGCGCCGCCAATTTTGCGCACGCGCTCGGCAATATCGTCCGTCATCGCAAAGATCTGGTCGGCATGCTCGTCGAGCAATAGATGGTAGTCGCGAAAGTGCGGTCCGCTAGCGTGCCAATGGAAATTCTTCGTCTTTATGTACAGAGCAAATACGTCGGCGAGCAGGGCATTCAGACCGCCGGTAATGTCTTTAACGGCTACCGCACCGAGCGTGCTGGGTGTCTTCAGGGCTTCCCGGCGGCGCGTTCCGAGTTCTTCTTGGGCAGTTGGCATCTTGAGTCTCCTTTTCTGGTCCCGATCTCGATGATATTCTGATGCCAACGCCACGCTGGAAGTTTCATGCCGGAAACGGGGTGAAAACGCACAATCACCGGTCCGCGGGAGGCCCTGGCAAGTCCGGCAGGGTGAACAGATATGCGACCAAATTGTCCATCTCGCGCTGGGAGAACTGGTAGGGCGGCATAAAGCTGCCGGGTGAAAGGGCTTCCGGATTGGCGAAGTGCTGCGCGACCCACGTCTTGGTGCGGCGGCGCGCCACGCCATTCAGCGGAGGACCCATCTTCATGCCTACGCCGTTGACCTGGTGGCAGCCTCCGCAATTCTTGGTTTGATACAGCAGCCCAGCTTGCACCGCGAAATCCGGCGCGTTGGCCAGAGCCGCAGCGTTGGCCGGAGTCAGCTTCAGCAGGAAGGCCGCCAGCGCATTCAGTTGCGCATCGCTCAACTGGATCGCCGGCATGGAACTGCCGGGTACCATGGCGGCGGGATGCTTGAAGTGCGCGATCATCCAGGCCGCCGTTTTCTTGATTGGCACGTTTGCCAGGTCCGGTCCAACGCTGGGCTTCCCTTCCAGGTTATGGCAACTGGCGCAATTCTCCTTGCGGAAGTATCCGATGCCGGCCATTTCCTGCGGCGAAAGACCGATCCAGTCGGTGGGCGCTCCGTAGTCGATGGCCACGGTGTCGGGCTTGGGAGTGGTCGCGATGGCGGCCACGGTCAGACCCGTCCAGCCCAGCAGCGCCAGCGCCACGAAGCCGAAGGCCACGGTGCGGCGCGTGACTCGCATCATTTGTCCGCGGTCCACGAAGGGCACCAGCAGCAGCGCCAGAACCGCTAGCGAAGGCAGGATCACGCTGCCAACTATGGCCAGGGGTCCATCGAAGAACTTCAGGGTTTGAAACAGAAACAGGAAATACCAATCCGGGCGCGGGATGTAAGTGGTGTCGGTGGGATCGGCCAGGCGCTCCAACGGCACGCGCACAGCCACCGCCATGGTGAACAGAACCACGAATGCGGCGAAGATCGCGACCGTGTCCGTGAAGGCCTGGCGCGGATAGAACTTCTTGCTGGGTTTGATTTCGTCGCCGGGCGTGGGCGCGACGCCATGCTTGCGCACCAGATAAATGTGCGTGGCAATCAGCAGCGCCGTAGCGGGCGGCAGCAGCAGCACATGCAGGCCGTAGAAGCGCGCGAATGTGACCACCCCGATGGCGCCCTCTCCGCCCAGCAGGCGGCTCATGTATGGTCCCGCGAGCGGAATGTGGGAGGCGATCTGGGTCGCCACTACGGTGCCCCAGTATGCGCGGTTGTCCCACGGCAGCAGGTATCCGGTCAGCCCATACGCCATGGTCAGCAGCAGCAGGACCACGCCCACCATCCACGTGGCCTCACGCGGCTTTTTGTATGCGCCGTAGAGGAACACTTGGGTCATGTGCAGCACCACTACGACGATGAGCATGCTGGCGCCCCAATGATGCAGGCCGCGGATCAGGTGTCCGCCGGTCACTTCGGTCAGGATGTAACGCAGGCTGTTATAAGCGTCGCCGGGCGTGGGCGCGTAGTTGAATGCCAGCAGCGCGCCGGTGAACGCCTGCACCAGAAATAGGAACACGGCGATGCTGCCGAAGACTTGATGCCAACCGCTGGATGCCGGAATGTCTTCGTAGAGAAAGTTCCGGACGGCGGTCTCGATGCCCGTGCGATGATCCAGCCAACTCACGCTTTCTCCTTCGATTGGCGGAGCGGGCCCAGCAGCAACTTGCCGTTTTCAACTTTGGTCTCATAGCGGTCGAGTGGCCGCGGCGCCGGACCCGATAGCACGGCGCCATCGACGGCGAAGACAGACGTGTGGCAGGGGCACAGAAAGTGGTTGGCGTTGTCGTCCCAATGATAGGCGCAGCCAAGGTGCGTGCATTGCGGGCCGTAGGCGACCACCTGCGATCCCGCCAGCTTCACCACCCAGGCCGTGGTTTTTTCGCTCTGGATCTTCCAGCCATCCACGCGGTTTTGCCGGAAGACCATCTCCACCGGCACGCGCGGCTCCAGGTTGGATACGTCGCCGGCTTCGACCCACTCCGGCATTTTTCGCAGCTTGGGCGGAATCAGGAGATAGATCGCGGCTGGGATCGAAAGCGCCGTGGCGACGACGCTCCACAAGCCGTAGATCATGGCGATGTAGAACTTCCGGCGCGTGACGTCGGCTTGGGCGGGGGGGTGGTCCGTGACCATGCTTTTACGATATGACAGTCAGGCGCGGCGGAGTGTGGACATTTTGTAAAGTTTTTGCAGTATAATCAATCCAATATCAGGAGGGTGCCGATGTCTTCCAAAGCACTTCGTATCCTGGCCGCCGGCGTAATGGCCGCCTGCCTGGCGATTCCTTCCTTGAGCCGCTCGCCGGCCGTGGAGCACGGCGTCGTCAACGACCTCACTGTACACGAATGGGGCACCTTCACCTCCATCGCCGGTCCCGATGGGCAGGCTGTCGAGTGGCTGCCGCTGACCGGATCGACCGATTTGCCGGTCTTTGTGGAACACTTTCGCGACAGACAATTCAAGTGCGGCCTGGGCGGAACCGTGCGCATGGAGACGCCGGTGATGTATTTCTATAGTCCGCGCGAAACAACTGTTTCGGTGAAAGTGTCGTTCGCGAAGGGATTGATCACCGAGTGGTATCCGCACGCCAGCGCCGTGGAGCCGGCCGTCGTTCATGGGCGGAACGATCCCGACGGCAGCATTCGATGGGATCAAGTGCGCCTGATACCCGGCTCGCACGCGGCGTTCCCATCCGGCGATAACGGCAACCACTATTACGCCGCGCGGAACACCTCGGCCACGCCGGTGCGCGTGAAGACACGGGGCGGCGATCAGGACGAGAAGTTCCTGTTCTATCGCGGCGTATCCTCATCGGCGATGCCCATCGCGGCGCGCCTGACCGCTTATGGCAAGGTGCTGCTGCAGAATCTCGGCACGGAAGAAATCCCCGCCGTTATGTGGATCGAGAGCCGCGGCGGGAAGCTGGGCTATCGCGTGGCCGGGGCGGTGCGGGATCAAGCAATCGTGGCTCCGCCTGCGCTCACGGCGTCCCCGGATTCCATGCTGAAGGACCTGGAGGGCATGCTGATTGCCCGCGGCTTGTACGTAGACGAGGCGCGCGCCATGATCGCCACGTGGCAAAATTCGTGGTTCGAAGAAGGCAGCCGGCTGCTGTACATCCTGCCTGCGCAAGCGGTGAACGCAGTATTGCCGTTGACGGTCAGCCCGTCGCCGGCCAGCACGGTTCGGGTGTTCGTGGGACGCCTGGAGTTGGTCACGCCCGCCACGGAGGCGGCCGTCGAGCGGGCGTTTGCGGCGCAGGATCAATCGGCGCTCGACGAATACCGGCGTTTCCTGGAGCCTATTCTGCATGCCATGATCGCCAACACGAAGGCCGATCCGGTGCGGGAGCGAGAGCTGCGCGGTTACCTGAATTCCGTCTATTCGTATGCGTGCCGGTCGCCATGGGGCGGCCAACGGTAGAAATCGGATATGCTGTCATCTTATGGCTGATGAAGACCTGAAGGCTGAGCTGGAACGTTTGCGCGCCGAGAATGAGGCGCTGAAAAAGCCTGGACGGGGCCAGATTTCCGTCCGCGTGAGCGAGAAAGGCGGGGTGTCCGTCTATGGGCTGGGGCGCTTTCCGGTCACGCTCTACAAAGAACAGTGGGAAAAACTGCTGACGGCGGCGGAACAGATCAAGATTTTCATCAAGGACAACGATCACCTGCTGAAGAAGAAAGAGGCGTAAGGGGGTCGAGCGCTCCGCGAGACGGCCTTTGTGCGTGCTCGCGGTTTTCGACCGTGCGCGGGTTCTCCGGAACACGCTCTTGGAATCCCGAGAGATTCGCGCCGCCCTACTGCATCGCCTTCCCCATGTACACGGCCCATTCGATGGGATCGCTCGTGCCTCCCGGTTCGGCGTTGAAATATTCCCATGCGAAAACGCCGCCGAAGTACGCATACTGCTTCGTCAGCGCGCGGACGGTCTTGGCCACCGTCTTCATGCCGACATATCCGCCGCCATCCGCCGAGTTGGCGATCATGCCCCCCACGATCTTGTCCGCCGGATAGCCGTATTTGACGACGCGGTCGTAATCCGCCGTAGACGAGAGCGTGGCGAAGCCACTGTAGAACTGGCCGTTGAACCACGCGATCTTGGAGCCGGAATTCTTGTATAACTGCGGATAACTGAATCCGGAAAGATTCGCGCCGCCCCACAGGGCCGAAGCTACCGGCGCCAGCGTGATCCGGAATTTCGAGCCGAAATCGGTGTCCAGCCGATCGATCAGCATCTCGGCGTTCGCCAGCGTCACGTTCTCCTCCACGTCCAAGTCGATGCCGTTGAGGTTGTATTGCTGCAGGGTTTGCTGCAAGATCGGGTAAAACGTGCTCCAGTTATCGAACAAATCGGCATAGGACCCCTGCGCCGCGCCGCCCAGCATCATGCGCACGGTCACTCCGTAACTCTGCAGCATGGCCACTTCCTGCCACATGGTGGTGAACATCGGATCGCCGGGCACATTATCGTTCAGATGGATATAAGGCGTGTTGTCCGGATTGTAGCCGAGGTGGAAGGCGGCCACCATCACGTCGGTCACATATGGCTTGTTGGTCGACGGACTCAAGGTAGTCCACATCGGGGATAAAGATACATATACCCCATTATCGTATTGCGTCTGGTAATAGTAGATCACGCGTTTGGACGCCGCGCCGTCGGGTGACGCGGCGAGGACGGCCGCGGCCAGTGTCAAGATCGGGATCGGGAGTTTTCGCATAAGGATAGTATATTATCGCTCGCATCCGGGGCAAACGCTATAGAAGGAGTTTCCTTTGTAGTCCAGTTCCTTGAGGCCTTCCTCCGATGTGTAGAACCCATCGAGGACGCGTTGTTTGAGCCAGCGAATGAAGGGATCGGCTTGGGATTCGAGCGCTTCCAGCGTGACGGACGGCTCCGCTCGGAGGCTTGCCAGTCCGGCGCGGCATAGCTCCTGCACGTCGCGCGATTCCAGTTCGCGGACCGCGGTTTCTCCGTGGAATCCTACGGCCAGGGCGCGGTGCTCCGGTGAGAGCGAGCGGGCCAGCGCGCGGACCTCGGCCCCGTCGTGTACGACTAAGTCGATCCATGCCGCGATTTCCGGCACGGGCCGTGCGGCCGGTTCCTCACCGAGCATTTTGGCGACCAGCGATTGCAATTGCCGGTATTCCGCAGCCTCGAAGAACAACGGCGGGGAGGGCTGCTGGTTGGCGGGCGCCGGTCTCAATACGTGCGCGAGGTGATCGATGGATGGCTCATACAAGCCTGGCGGAAGGTTCGCGGCGTCGGCCGCTCCCAGATCGATGCCGCTCCATCCGGCTAACAGCGCGCCGCTGCCCAGGCGCAGTAGCCACATGCGCCGGCTCAGTTCTTCCGGGTTCATCATAGGTTGCCGCGCTTCGATTCGGCGGCCAGGTGCTCGGCGGCGCGCACGGAGATCGCCATGATGGTCAACGTCGGCTCATAGCATCCTTGCGTGACGAAACATGCGCCGTCGGTGACGAAGACGTTCTTGGCATCGTGTATTTGGTTGAACCCGTTGACCACGCTTTTCTTCGGGTCGTCACCCATGCGCGCCGTGCCGCATTCGTGTATGTTCTTTCCGAACAGACTCAGTTCCTTCGACGGAGCCTGTAGCTCGTCTACCTTCACGGCATCCAGTATCTCGCTCAGCCGGGTGTGCATGGCGCGCGCCATGGCGCGCTCGTTCTCGCCGTAACTCGCGTCGATATGCAGTGCTGGGATTCCCCACGCATCGGTTTTGTGGGGGTCCAGTTTCACGCAGTTCTCATACCGCGGCAGACACTCGCCTTGCGCGTAGATGCCGAAGTTATACGGTATCTCGCGCGCGACCCTGTCGCGCAGCGCGCGGCCAAATCCGCGCATGCCGTGCGCGTGTCCGTAGAGTTCCTGCTGGCTGTCTCCGGCCAGATAGTATCCGCGCAGGAAATTCTTATCGCGGAAACGCGGATCCGCGTTGACATACTTAGGAACGATATAGCCCGCGGGACGCCCGACCGGCTCGCGGTGCGGCGATTGCAGCGACGGCAGGAGTCCGCCGCCGTTCTCCAAGGTGAAATGGTCCATCAGGTAGTGGCCCAGCGCCCCCGAGGACGCGCCCACGCCTTCCGGAAACCGCGGCGAGCGCGAGTTGAGCAGAATGCGCGTGGATTCGAGTGCGCTGGCCGCCAATACCACCGTGCGCCCATACGCTTCGCGCTCCGCGCGCGTGTTGCGATCGAGGTACACCACGCCGGTAGCCTTGCCGCGGTCGTCCATCGAGAGGTGGCTGACGATCGCGTCGCTCACCAGCGTGAGCCGGCCCGTGCGCGCCGCGTCGGGCAGCGTCACCGAGGGACTGTTGAAGTACGACGCCGTGTAGCAGCCGCGCTGGCATTGATCGCAATAGTGGCAGGCGGGCCGCCCGTTGTGCGGCACGGTCAGATTCGCGGTGCGGTCGGGAACGATGCGCCAACCGAAGCGCCGCTCGATGGCCTGGCTGGCATGCACCTCGCCGCAGGAAAGGCGCATGGGCGGCAGGAACTTGCCATCCGGGAATTGCGGCAGACCCTCGGCCGATCCGCTGACGCCGATGTATTGCTCGACGCGGTCGTAATAAGGCTCCATCTCCTTGTAGGTCACGGGCCAATTTTCGCCGTAGCCATCGCGCGCGGCCGCCTGGAATTCGAAATCGCTGTAACGGTAGCTCACGCGCGCCCAGCAGAACGTCTTGCCGCCGATTTGCCGGCCGCGAATCCACATGAACGGCTTGTCTTTCGGGAAGCTATAAGGATGCTCGCGATCGTCGACGAAGAACTGGTGGCTGTATTCGTCGCAGGCGTAGCAAAGCCGCTGGACAGGTTGCGCGGCCAGCAGCGCCTTGCGGTCGCCAAAACCGCGATAGCGCATGCGGTAGGGCTGCACGTGCTCGGTGAAGTCGCGCGTGGGGATGCGCGGCGGGCCGGCTTCCAGCATCAGCACCTGCATGCCCAGCTCGGTGAGAATCTTGGCCACCCAGCCGCCGCTGGCGCCGGAGCCTACGATGATGGCGTCATAGATTTTCGTTTTGGACATGGGTCGCGAATGTTAGATCCCGCCCCCCAATTCCTTCAGCAGAAACGCATCGATGTCCGTCCATTCCGCGACATTGTCGTCGACCGACGACCCAATCCCATGTCCCGCCGTGCTGCTGGTTCGCAACAACACGGGCCGCTTCGTTCCGCTGGCCTGCAGCCGCGCCGCCATCTTCCGCGACTGCATCGGATCCACGCGCGCGTCGTTATCCCCGGTCGTCAGCAGGATCGCCGGATATCGCGTGCCGTCCTTCACGTGATGGTATGGCGAGTAAGCGTACAGCGCCTTGAATTGGTCCGCTTCCTTCACGGTTCCAAACTCGGTCACATTGAACGCGCCGTTGGGCGAAAGCTCCACGCGCAGCATGTCGTAGATGCCCACCATCGAGACCACCGCGTGATACATCTCGGGATGTTGCGTGAATGCCGCGCCCATCAACAGGCCGCCGTTGCTGCCGCCAACGATGGCCAGCTTGGCCGGATTCGTATACTTGTGCGCCACCAGATACTTCGCGCACGCCGCGAAGTCGTCAAAGACGTTTTGTTTCTTGGTCAGCTTGCCTTGGTTGTGCCAGCCTTCGCCATACTCTCCGCCACCGCGTAAATTGGCTTCCGCGAACACAACGCCGCGCTCCAACAGCGGAACAAACGGCGCGGGATAATTCGGTGTCAAGCTGATGCTGTAACCCCCATAGCCCGTGAGCAGCGTTGGGCGGCTGCCGTCGAGCGCCAGTCCCTTGCGATGGATGATATTCAGCGGAACCTTGGTGCCGTCTTTCTCGACCGCAAAACTCCGAGTCACTACGAAGCCATCCAGAGGAACGGGCGGCGCAGTGACCAGCGCCGTGGGCGTGAGCTTGCGCGACTTGGGGTCAAACCGGAAGTAGCCGCCGGTGTCCAGGTAACTGCCCACGTAACAGATTCCTCCGATGCCGTCCAGATTGCCGCAATCCACACTCGAAACAGCCGGCACACGCACCGTCGCCGGAGTTCCGTCGCCCGGCAGAAACTGTATCTCCGACGGTCCGCCCGCCAATTCATTGACCAACGGGCCGTCTCTGGTGGGCGCCACCGACTCGATCACCGCGGCGGATTCCGTCACGATCGGCGTAGCCTGGTCGATGGTTTCCGCCACGTCCATATGCAAGACCTTGCCATGCGGCGCGGCACGCTTCGAAACCAGGTAGACATCCTTCTTATAGCCGAAGGCGATCTGTTTCACCTCCTCGACGACGCCGGCCAGCAGCCGCCATGGCCGGCCTGGCGCCCGCAGCCAATACTCATGATCGCCGCCATCGCCGAAAGCCACGCCGAGCCCTATATACCGGCCGTCGCTCGAAGCGGCGAAGGAGATTTCCGCGATCCGCGGAAAGTCTTTGCCGATTTCGTAAGTATCGTTCTCCGGCTTGCCGCCCAGCTTGTGAAAGTAGATCTGCTGATAGAAATGCATGTCCGCCGCCGCCCGCTCGCCATCGTGCGGATAACGCGTGTAGTAAAAGCCGGAGTTGTCCGCGTTCCACGCCACACCGCCGCCCGCGGTGGCATATTGCACGCGCGGGATTTCGTCCGGCAGCGGCTGGCCGGTGGCCGTGTCGTACACATGGACGTCTCCGCTTTCGCTGCCGCCGGTGGAGAGCGACACCGCCACGTAGCGGCCATCCACCGAGGGCGCCGCAAAGTCGATTTCGGTGAGGTGCTTCGCGTCGATGGCGTCGGGATCGAGCACTGTCCGCTCAGACGCCAGATCGTCGAGCGAAGTCAGCGTCACCACGATCTGATGCTGGTGCTGCCGGTCGCTCTTCATGGCGAAGATCTTGCCGCCGCGCCGCTCGATGGGAAAGTAGCGCGCCTTGGCCGGTTGGAAGATTTGCCGAAGCTCGCGCGAGAGCGCGTCGCGATCCGGAAGCGCGTCGAGGAAGGTGCGCGCCGTGGTGTTCTGCGCGTCCGCCCACTGCTTCACGGCTGAGTCGTCGAAGTCTTCCAGCCACCGGTAATCGTCAGTCACCTTGATCTTGTCGTAGGTGTCGGTGACCGGTTTCTTGGGGGTCTGCGCTGGCAAAGAGCAGACCGTAACAATCAAAATGAAAGCGCTGCGCAACATGCACCTAATGTAACGTGGCGCACGCACTCGTGCGTGCCGCGTCCCCACTCATGGGGACGCACGCCCCACCATTCATGTTAAAATTGCAAACCAATGCGCTGGTTTGCTTCGATTGCAATTTGCATTACCGCGTGCGCGCAAACCGCGTCCTTCACGCCGCCCGGCGACATCTCCTTCCGCCGCGCCAGCATCGTGAGCGAGGGTACCCGAATGTACGCCGAAGTCTTCGCGGCGAAAGCATCCGCCGGCAAAACGCTGCCCACCATCCTGATGGCGCACGGCTGGGGCGGAACCGCCGCGCTGCTGCGGCCGGACGCCATCGCCTTCGCGCGCGCCGGCTACCTGACGGTCACCTTCGATTATCGCGGCTGGGGCGACAGCGATTCGCGCGTGATCCTGACCGCGCCCGAACCGCGCGAGCATCCCAATGGACGGTTCACCGCCGAAGTTCAGGAGGTGCGCGAGGTGGTGGATCCCATGGATGAAGTGACCGACTGGTTTAACGCCATCGCCTGGCTGCAGGCTGAGCCGCAGTTCGATCCCGCCTGCCTGGGACTGTGGGGCAGTAGTTTCTCGGGCGGCCTCGTTGTTTATGTGGCGGAACACGATGCGCGTGTGAAGGCCATCCACAGCCAGGTGGGCGCGATGGATGGCCGCGCCATGATCTCGAATGACACCGAGCGGCGCAAGACTTATGACGAAGCCACTAAGATGGCGCGCGGTGAACTGGGCTATCCGGCGCCCGGAGTCAAGGCCATCGGCAACTTGCGGGGCGCGCCCGTGCGGTCGAAGTTCGTGCCCTACGATCCGGTGGAGGATGTGAATAAGGCGCCGCAATGCGCCATGCAGTTTGTAATCGCCGAGAAAGAAGAGTTATTCGATAATAAGGATCATGCGCTGAAGGCGTACGCGCGGTTTACCGGCACAAAGAATCTGGTGGTGATTCCAAATATCGCGCATTACGGGATTTACTTCGAAGCGCATGCCCAGGCGCAGAAGCTGGCGATTGAGTGGTTCGATAAGCATTTGAAGCCGTAACATTCACACGGAGGCATTATGGAACACATCGCGCGGGACGCCTGGGATCCCAAGGGCCGAGGCACGCCATGATTGCGCGTCACTGGCGGGGCTGGACCACCATAGAAAACGCCGGCGCCTATGAGGCGCTCCTAAAAAGCACAGTGCTCCCGGCGCTGCGCCTTATCGAAGGCTACTGTGGTGGATACATTCTGCGCTACGAAGACCCGCGCGAGGTCGAATTCGCGGTCATCAACTTCTTCGAGTCGCTGGATGCCGTGAAGCGGTTTGCAGGTTCCGACTGTACCGCTCCAGTTTTCGAACCGGATGCGAGAAAGCTTCTGTCGAGGGCCGATATGTATGCGACGCATTATGAAGTTGTGCACAATTCGGTAGCATGACCCTCTGTCTCAGCGAAGCCGATATCCGCGCCGTCCTGCCCATGCGCGACCTGATCGCCGCCATGGAAACCGCGCTGGCCGCGTTCTCATCTGGACAAGCCGTGCAGCCCGTGCGCCCGGTGGTGGAGATGGGTGAAGCGGCCCTATTCGCCGCCATGCCCGGATTTATGCGCGATCCCGCCGTGCTGGGTGCCAAGCTGGTGGCCGTGATCGGGGCCAACCAGGCGCGCGGCCTGCCTACGCACCGCGCCAGCATCCTGCTGCTCGATCCCGAAACCGGCGCGCTTATCGCCCTGATGGATGGCCGCCTCATCACCGAAATGCGCACCGCCGCGGTCTCGACCGTCTCGGCAAAGTATATGGCTCGCGCGGATGCCCGCGTGCTCGCCATCCTCGGATCCGGCGTACAGGCGCGCAGCCATCTCGCGGCTTTGACGCTGTGGAGCGGCTTCCCCGAAGTGCGCGTCTGGAGCCCTACGCCCGAGCACGTGCGGCAGTTCGCGGCGGAATCGCCCGTGCCCGTCCGCGCCTGCCCCACCGCCGCCGAAGCAGTTCGCGGCGCGGATGTCGTGGTGCTGGCGACCGCCTCCGCCACGCCGGTTGTCGACGATGAATGGGTGGCGCCTGGCGCCCACGTCATATCGGTGGGAGCGTGCCGCCCCAATCAGCGGGAAATGAATCCGGCGCTGGTGGCGCGCGCCCGCGTGGTGGTGGATTCGCGCGCTTCCGCGTTCCTTGAATCGGGCGATATCGTCATGGGCTTGCGCGAAGGCCGCTTCGCGCCCAGCCACGTGGTGGCCGAACTCGGTGAAGTGGCATCGGGCGGCGTGCCCGGCCGCACCGCGGAATCGGAAATCACCATATTCAAATCGTTGGGACTGGCGGTGGAAGACTTGACAGCGGCCCACCTGGCTTACCAGCGCGCCTGCCAGCAGGGCAAGGGCGTCGAAATCGACCTTGGCGGATAAAGCTCCGGCGAAAACGCCCGGAACAAATCGCCGTCGTCCGCGTATTATCCTGTTGGGAGGGTTATGGGTAATTGGATCGATCTCACGCTAGCCGTGCTGATGATCGTCTCGATCGTCTCCGGCCTCAAACTCGGCTTCGCCCGGACGGCCATCGGCCTGCTCTCCACGATACTGGCGCTGGTCTTCGGCCTGCGTTATTACCGCGCGGTCGCAGTCAGCCTGCGGCCCCACATCGCACACTCGACGGCCGCCGATCTGGTCGGCTTCCTGATTATATTTGTCGGCATTACCATTCTCGGCGAAGTCGTCGCCGGGATGCTGGCGCGCTTCATTCGACAGATGGACCTGATCTGGCTGGACCGCGCGTTCGGCGGAGCGTTCGGCGTGGTGCGCGGATTCCTGTTCAGCGCCATCACCATCTGGATCCTGATGGTGTTTATGCCGGTGCAGCCCAAGCTGGTCCTTTCCGAATCGCGCCTGGCGCCTTGCGTCATGGAGGCGGCCCGCAGAGTGGCGGACGCCTCGCCCGACGAGGTGAAGCGCACCTTTCGCCAAAGTTATCGCGAGTTGAACCGGGTCCTGCCGGAAAAAATTAAGGACCGGATCTCCAACGCCCCGCCCGGCCAAATCTGAGCTTCACGTCACTTCGCGGCCAGGAACTCCCGCATATCCCGAATCACTTCCGCCGTCTTCTCGTGAATCACCCAGTGCGTGCCGTCCGCCACGCGCTTCACGGTCAGGTTCTTCACGTATTCGTCCAGACCGTTCAGGTTGCCGGTAAGCAGCGCCGTATCCTTCTCGCCCCAGATCACCAGCGTGGGCATCTCGATCGGCTTCATCGCCGGCAGCTCGTTGGCCGCGGCGCCCTGCGCGCCATCCACCGGCGAGTGCAGCCGCGCCGCGCGATAGTAGTTCAATCCGCCCGTTAGCCCCCGGCGCCAGTTGGCCACATACTCTTTCAGATCCGCGGGCGACGCCCACGTCTTCATCAACCCCTGCAGGGTCGCGAAATCGTCCTTCCCCAGAAACGCCTCCGCTTGCGGGGAATTAAACAAGTTGAAATACGCGCTGGCCTTCTGCTGCGCGGGATTATTGGCCAGCTCGCGCGCGAACACCGTGGGATGCGGCGCATTTACGATCACCAGCTTGTCCAGCATTTCCGGGTGCGCCGCCGCGAAAGCCCACGCGATCACGCCGCCCCAATCGTGCCCCACCAGCACGAACTTGTGCGCCTTCAGCTTCACCGCCAGCGCGCGCACGTCTTCCACAATGACAGGAACGCGATAACTCTCCACCGGCTGCGGCGCTTCCGAAAGATTGTAGCCGCGCATGTCGGGCGCCACCGCGTGATGGTCCTTGGCGAACTCCGGAATCAAGTCCTTCCACTCGTACCAGAACTCCGGAAATCCATGCAGAAACAGGATCATTTCGCCCTTCCCCTGTTCCACGTAATGCAGCTTCACGCCGTTCACCTCGGCGTAACGATGGTGCCACTTGGTTTGCGCCATAAGGTTCGCAACTGCGAAGCTTGCCGTAGCCAGCATCCCTATACTAATCCATCTTCCGCAGCACCGCATCGGTCACCTCTTGTGTGGTATTCGCGCCGCCCAAGTCCGGCGTGCGCACCTTGCCTTCGGCCAGCACCGCGGCCACCGCCTGCCCGACATCGCGCGCCCCGGCCGGCTGTTCCAGATGTTCCAGCATCATCGCGGCGCTCAGGATCGCCGCCAGCGGATTCACCACGCCCTTGCCCGCGATGTCCGGCGCCGACCCGTGTACCGGCTCGAACATCGAAGGGAAGCGCCGCGATGGGTCCAGGTTCGCGCTGGCCGCCAGTCCCATGCTGCCCACCACGATCGCCGAAATATCGCTCAGAATATCGCCGAACAGGTTCGAAGCCACCACCACGTCGAAGCTCTCCGGCCGGCGGATGAAATTCATGGCGGCGGCATCCACCAACAGCGATTCCGTCTCGATGCCCGGGAATTCTGTGGCGACATCGTTAAACGTGCGGTCCCACAGCGCCATGCCGTATCCCTGTGCGTTCGATTTGGTGATCGATGTCACTCGCATTTTCTTGCCGCGCTTCACCGCCAGTTCGAACGCGTAGCGTACCACGCGCTCCACGCCGCGGCGCGTGAAAACGGCAGTCTGGATAGCCACTTCCTCGGGCTGCGCCATGTAGACGAAGCCGCCCACTTGCGCGTATTCGCCCTCCGTGTTTTCGCGCACGATCACCATGTCGATCGATCCGCCTGCGCGCCCCGCCAGCGGCGATTTCACGCCCGGATACAGATAAGCCGGACGCACGTTGGCATACAGGTCGAAGGCCCGGCGGATAGGCAGCAGCAGTCCGTTCAGTGTAGTGTGATCGGGAATGTCCGGATGGCCCACCGCGCCCAGCAGAATGGCGTCGCAGGGCTGCAGCAGGTCGAGCGCGCCCGAGGGCATCATCTTGCCCCAGCGGAAATAGTGCGCGGCGCCCCACTCGAAATCCTGAAACGCAAAGGTGAGCTGGTGTTTGTGCGCGGCTTTTTCCAGCACGCGCTTGGCCTGGGGCACCACTTCCAGCCCCACGCCATCGCCGGCGATCACAGCTATGGTGAGGGTCTTCATCGAACGTGATCGCGGCGCGCCTCAGTTACGGACGCACTGCAAAAAGATCGCGACCAGATTCCAGCCTACCACCGCGCCGAACCAGATGTTCAGGAACACCAGGATGCGTTTGCGATTGAGGAACACCGCGAAGGCCGCCAGCCCCGCCGCCAGGATCTTTGAAATGATGAGGCCGCTCAGCGGCCCGGTTTCGAGCAGACGACCGATGAACGTGCTGCCTTCCTGCGCGCCCAGATGCAGGCCGATCAGGGTGGTCAGCACATCGAGGACTTGCAGGCCCAGGAACAAGCCGATGGATGGCGTTGGAAATGCGGTCGGAATTCCAATTTGGGTGGAGTCGATTTCTTGCGGCAAGGCGTCCTCTCGATTAGCTACGATTATGCGGGCCGGCGGGCCGGGGACTCCAGTCCTCTTTGGTTATGTGACTATCCTCGCTCGCCTAAGAGCGGGTTCTGGAGAACCCGCGCCGGCCGGAGGCCCGCCCCACAAATCCCCGGCCGTGTTATTCTCAACGCTGCTATGAACCCCCTGGAGTTCTCCCCCCTCCCCGTAATCGTGCGCATCGGCGTGACCGGTCACCGCGACTTGTCCAATCCCGAGCGCGTTCGCCAAGGCGTCCGCGCGGTGCTCGCGGAACTCGACCGGTACCTGGCCGGGGTGCCCCATCAATATCGCGCGATCTCCCCGCTGGCGGAGGGTGCCGACCGCTTAGTGGCCCAGTGCGTCCTCGAATGGACCGGATCGCTCGAGATCGTTCTGCCCATGCCCCGGGAAGAGTATTTCGCGACGTTTAGCGCCGACCGGCGCGCCGAGTCCATCGCGGAATTTGAGTGGTTCCTCCCATACGCCGGACGGCCCAAGGTCCTGCCGAGAGCCGCTTCGCACCAGCAGGCCTTCCAGCGCGTAGGCCAATATGTGGTCGGGAATTGCGACGTTCTGATCGCCGTTTGGGACGGCCAACCGGCCCGCGGCCAAGGCGGCACCGCGGAGGTAGTGGCGTTCGCCGAAGACAGCAATCGCGCCGTATTCCGCATCCACCCGAAATCCGGCGCACACCGGCGGGATCCGAATCCGCGAGACTATCTCAGCCAGATCGATTTCCTCAATCGGTACAATCGCGAGTCTACCGACGCCGCGGCCGTCCACAAGAAGGTGAGAGAGCGCTTGCAAGATCTCCAGGAAAAGGCCGACGCGGCGGGCCTCGACCCCGCGGTTCTCGAACTGCTGAAGACCAGCATCCTCCCCCACTTCGTAAAGGCTTCGGAACTGGCACAGCGTTATCAGCGCCTCTATTTCTGGTCCGTGACCGCGGCCTACATGATCAGCGTGGGCGCGGTGGCCACCGCCGCCTTTCTCTCCCTGGTCTGGCCCGGCCACAATCGATGGTTTGTGGCTGAAGTGATCGAGATCGGCGTGGTCGTTGTCTTAGTATGGCCTTCCGTCCGGCACCAACGCCTGCGCTCCTGGATCGATTACCGGTATCTCGCGGAACGCCTGCGCGCGTCGTGCTTTCTGCTGGTCGCCGGACTTGACGAGGAGGACTCCGACCCGCCTCCGGACATGCAACTCTCCTGGCTGCCCGATAATTGGGTGGCCATAGCCATCCGCGATGTTTGGCGAAAATCTCTGCCGCCCGGCGAGTCCCCCCGGCTGGACCCTGCGGAAGCCGCTCGTCCGGAGGTGGCGAAATTTCTCTTCGCCGCCTGGATTGACGACCAGCGGCGGTATTACGCCAAAGCGGGCAAGCGCAATCGGTGGTGGCACGAGTTCCTCGAGTGGTCGCTCAAGATCATACTCGGCCTCACCCTGGTATCCGCTATTCTCCACTTCACGCTGGAAAAGCTTTGGCCCGATTTCGACTGTGTGTTGCCGTCATTGCCGAAATGGCTTTCCCTGGCGGCGGTAACTCTGCCCGCGCTAGCCAGCGCGATCGCCGGCATCAGCGTATTCCGCCACTTCAACCGCAACGCCGAGCGCTACCAGAACATGGCCCGCAGCCTAGTGGAGATTGGCACGCGGATGTTTGCCGCGGATCATGCATCTGCCGGGAGACACCGCCGTCCCGTGCATCTCTCCCCTCTGCAGCAACTCGTGCGGGATGCCGACCGCACCATGGCGCACGAGCACCAGGGATGGCGCGTCGTCGTGGGCGTGCACCTGCCTGGCCCCGGCTAGATTGGGCGATACTGGAAAGATGCTCGCACCCGCACCCGCCCTGCGTGTCCGCAACCTGCGCAAGACGTATAAAGACGTAGTGGCCGTGGACGGTCTCGACCTGGACGTGTCCGCCGGCCAGTGCTTCGGCCTGCTCGGACCGAACGGCGCCGGCAAAACCACTACCATCGAGATCTGCGAAGGCTTGACCGAACCCGACTCGGGCGACGTCGAGTTGCTCGGCATGCGCTGGGATACGCACGCGGGCGAGCTGCGCCAGCGCCTCGGCATTCAGCTTCAGGAAACTCAACTCGCCGACAAGGTCACGGTCATCGAAACCATCCGCCTGTTCAGCAGCTTCTTCCGCCACGGCCCGCCGCCCGCCGAGGTGATCGCGCTGGTACAGCTTGAAGAGAAGGTGAACGCGCGCGTGGGCGGCCTCTCCGGCGGGCAAAAACAGCGGCTGGCGCTGGCCTGCGCGCTGGTGGGCGATCCCGACTTCCTGTTCCTCGACGAGCCCACCACCGGCCTCGATCCCCAGGCGCGCCGCCAGCTTTGGGAATTGATCGAACGATTCAAACTGCAGGGCCGTACCATTCTGTTGACCACGCATTACATGGACGAAGCCGAACAACTCTGCGAGCGCGTGGCCATCATGGATCATGGCAAAGTCATCGCGCTGGGCACGCCGCGCGAGCTGATTACGTCCCTCGGCGTAGAGCACGTGGTGGAGTTTTCGGCGGGCGGCGCCGCGAAAGCCCTGGAGATTCCGGCGCTGCGCCGCCTCGACGGCGTGCGCGAAGTGCAGGCGGAGAACGGCACGGTGAAGCTGCAGGTGACCGAGCTGCATCGCGCCGTACCCGCGTTGCTCGACGAGCTGGCCCGCCAGGGTGTCCCGCTCACTGAGCTGCGCACCCATTCGGCTACTTTGGAGGACGTCTTCGTCACCCTGACGGGAAGGCATTTGCGCGATGAGTGACATAACGGCAGTTCCCGAAATCCGCGCGCGCGAAGCGGTCGCCCGCCGGAGCTCGCCTCCCCGTGGCGGCGCATTGGCGGACCATCCACTGGTGCAGTTGACGCTGACCCGCTTCCGCGAATTCCTGCGCGAACCGGAAGCGCTCTTCTGGGTCTTCATCTTTCCGATCCTGCTGGCGGCGGGCTTGGGATTGGCGTTTCGCAACCGTCCGGCGGAGGTGTTAAAGGTTGCCACCGTCACGCCGGAGCTGGCGCAATCGCTGCACAAGGACAAGCTGCTCGACGTGCAACAGTTGTCCGTGCCGGCCGCCGAAGAAGCGCTGCGCACCGGCAAGGTCGCGCTGCTGGCGGAGCCGGGGCCGGCAGGAACGGTGGTCTACCGGTACGACGACACCAACCCCGAAGGACGCACCGCCCGCATGCTGGCGGATCGCGCCGTCGAGCGCGCCGCCGGCCGCGTGGACCCGGTGGCCGCTACCGATCGCCTGATGCGCGAACCCGGCTCGCGCTACATCGACTTCCTGATTCCCGGCCTGCTGGGCATGAACCTGATGGGTAGCGCCATCTGGGGCATGGGCTTCGCCATTGTGGATGCGCGGCGCAGAAAGTTGATGAAGCGCCTGATCGCCACGCCCATGCCGAAGCATTACTATTTGATGTCGTTCCTGTTTTCGCGGCTGGTCATGCTGGTGATCGAAGTGGGCTTCCTGCTGAGCTTCGGCATTTTCGTTTTCAAAGTGCCCATGCGCGGCTCGCTGGCGGATCTGGCGCTGATCTGCGTGACCACCTCGCTTTCATTCGGCGCGCTGGGATTGCTGATCGCCTCGCGCCCGCGGACCATCGAAGCCGCCTCCGGGCTGATGAACCTGGTGATGATGCCCATGTGGATCGTCTCCGGCGTGTTCTTCTCGGCGCAGCGTTTTCCGGATATGCTGCAGCCGGTGATCAAGGCACTGCCGCTGACGGCGGCCATTGACGCGCTACGCGCGAACATGCTGCAAGGTGCGGGGCTGGCGCAGGTGTCGGGGCAACTGATGGTGCTGGCGGCCTGGCTGGTGGTGTGTTTCCCGGTGGCGCTGAAGCTCTTCCGTTGGCGGTAGGACAGGGCTTCCGGCGCATCGTCGCAGATTTCCACGTGCTGCGTCGATTTGCTTTCGCGGTCGAAAGGCCGCCCTGCCTAAAGACGCGAGCAATGCCGCCCGTGTCACTGAATCGTGGCATTGACGGCGTTGGCGGCCTGCGTTACGGAGATGCCCGCGCCCCTGAGAAATTCCCGTACCTGCATCGAGTCTGCCGCCGCCAGAAAAGCGCTGGGCAAACTGATCGGGAGTCAAGAACCTCTGAAACTCGGGACTGTTAGGATTATAGAGGTCTTCAAACAGGCTCGGCCAACTTCGCGTGATGCCGCAGAGGCAGAACGATTCGGCCGTCGATATTCACGCTCGCGTGATACCGGAATACGGCAGTTTGGTTCCTGACCGCCACGGGGGCGTGTCCGGCTAAGGTCTGGGTGCCGTCGGGACTCGTACCTCCGAAGCCGTTCGTGGCGGGAGTCTGCGCACATAGGGCGATCACCATGGTGGGGGATAGTACCAGGACCGCGTACGCCCGGTTCCGCCGGTTCCGCCTGCCCGATGCTCCGGCTTCCGCTAATGCCGTTCTTTTCTTGGATGACATGGTTTCCGTTCCCCTCGCCATCGATTTCTGATTTTCCGCCAATGGCCCACGCCGCACTGAGCACCCATTCCGCAGGCATATCTTGCACCTGCCTTTATTCCCGCGCGGCAACGGCGCAGGCACTCAGCTTTCCGAAGCTCTCAGCCGGCGATTTCCCGCACGCGCCGCGGTACGATAGATTGAAGGGAGGACACATGCCCGATTACCGACAGATGGTTGTTTCCAACCCCGGCGTGATGATGGGCAAGCCTGTCATCGCAGGCACCCGTATCACCGTCGAATCGATCCTGGAGAAATTGGCCGCCGGCGAAACGGTCAACCAGCTACTTGAGGCGCACCCGCGGCTCACTGAAACCGCGGTTCGCGCTGCGCTTGCGTTTGCGGCTGACGCAATGCGCGCCGATGTCGTCTACCCTCTTGAGACGACTCTTCGGTGACCTTTCTGGCCGATGAGAACATCGACCGGCAGATCGTCGAACGCCTGCGGCTAGACGGCCATCGGGTTGCATACGTAGCCGAGATGTCGCCTGGAATCCTGGACGAAACCGTGTTGATGGAGAGCCGCCTTTCGGAGAGCGTGTTGATCACGGCGGATAAGGATTTCGGCGAACTTGTCTTCCGGCAGAGGCAAGCGTCCACAGGCGTTTTGTTGATTCGTCTGTCGGGTCTGGAACCGGCTACGAAAGCAGCGGTGGTTTCCGAATCCATTCGGGAACATGGGCAAGAATTGGCTGGCGCATTCGCTGTGCTGAGCCCCGGGAACATCCGAATTCGTCGCCAGCCCCGCAAGAAGTGAGAGAATTTGGGCCAGTCCGTAACACTACTCTCTTGCCGTGCTCACCGCACGATCCAGCAGGTCGAACGACCGAGGCGGAATGTGTGCTCTTCTTGGCGGCCTTTGCGGCTCCTCTGCGTCTTGGCGAGAAACTCGGGTCACCCGCCGCCCTCCACAGATTTGCGGCTCCGAAACGCCGCGCCCGCCCGCGAACGACGCGAAAACCGTGGCTAACAAATTGGTTCTAAGTCCGTTAACTATGAATTGGGTTCAGGTGTTCCAGAAAAAACATTCGATCCCCAAAATCCGAATCCGGTGCACAATTTAGCCCAACCTGCACAACTCCGAGCCAGCGGTGCCGCCTGGACTGCCCCCCGCCCGCCCACAACCGGACACTGTCCGAATTTGAACAGCACACCGTGACAAAAAGGCAACACATGCGTCAAACTATACGAAGGGATGATTGGAAGCTTCAGCAGAGCCGGAACTTATGGCCCAGGACGCTCCTGCCGCCGTCGGTGCCAGGTTGAGCCCCAAACTAGATGAAGCGACCCTGATCCGGGCCGTCCAGCGCGGCGATCAGGACGCTTTCGAGCAGTTGGTCCGCGCTTACGACCAAAGTGTGCTCCGGCTCGCCGTCAACCTGTTGCGGTCCCAGGAAGACGCACGTGACGTCTTTCAGGAGGCTTTCTTGCGCGTGTTCCGCAGCATCGATTCGTTCCGGTTCGATTGCAGCTTCCATACCTGGCTGTATCGTATCGTGACGAATATTTGCCTGGATTATCTGCGCAAGCGGAAAGTCCGCAAGGAAGAGCCGGCCGTGGTGGATACGCCCGAGGGTCCGCTCGACCGCATGAACGATTTTGAAGAGGAAGCCGCGCACGCCGATCCCGAGCGTAATATGCGGAACCTGCAGCTCGGGCAGCGCATCGAGGGCGCCCTCGGCGGACTGACGCCCCGCGAGCGCATGGTTTTCGAGTTGCGGCATTATCAGGGTCTGCGCCTGCGCAATATCGGCGAGATCCTGGGCACCAGTGAGGAAGCCGCCAAGAATTGTCTGTTCCGCGCCACCCAAAAGATGCGCGCGGTGCTGGGAGATTTTCTATGAACTGCGAATCTGTCGCCAAACTCATTCCGTTTTATTACTACGGCGAATTGCCGCCCGACGAGGAAGACCGTCTCGAACAGCATTTGGATACCTGCGCGGATTGCGCCCGCCAGGCGGAGTCGCAGCGTGCTTTGTCCGCCGCGCTCGACCGTTGTGTAATGCAGCCGTCCGCCGCGCTGCTCGCCGAATGCCGGCACGACCTGATGCGCGCCGTCTATCGCCAGGAAGTAAGGGGGGCGGGCTTTAGCAGGGGGGCCGGCTTTAGCCCGCGCGGGACTTTAGTCCCGCACTGGCTTCCGTCTTTCGGCGCGTGGCGCATGCCGCTGGGAGCCAGCGCGCTCCTAGCCCTGGGCTTCATCACCGCCCGCCTGACCACGCCCGGCGCCCCCGGCCCCTTCACTCTCTCATCCCTCACCCCGGAGAACGTCATCTCCTCCGTCCGTTCGGTGCAGCCCGCGCATGAAGGCGCACAGCCCGGCGAAGTGCAAATCGTGCTCGATGAAACCCACCGCCGCGTCATTTCCGGGCAATTGAACGACAGTAACATCCAGCGACTGATGCTGGCCGCCGCGCACGATGAAAACAATCCCGGGGTGCGCTGGGAATCCGTCGATCTGTTGAAAGGGCAATCGGATTCCGCGCAGGTGCGCGAGCTCCTGCTCAACCGCGTCGCCGAAGATCCCAATCCCGGCGTGCGCCTGAAAGCGCTCGACGGCCTGAAGGCCTACACCGCCGATCCGGAGGTGCGCAAGATCCTGGCGCAGGTGCTTTCCGCCGACGACAACCCCGGCGTGCGCATCGCCGCCGTGGACGCGCTCACCGCGCACGCCGACGACAACATGGTGGGTTTCCTGCAGGGCGTCGTGCAGAAGGAAGACAACACCTACGTGCGCCGCCGCTGTGTAAAGGCTTTGCAGGATATGAACGCCTCGGTCGGGACCTTTTAAAGTCATGACGATGCTCCGGCCCACTCTTTTGATTTCCGGTTTCCTCAGCATCGCGCTGGCGGGTGAGCCGCCCCTCACGCGCGAAGGCAAGTATTGGGTCGAGGTGCGCTCCGGTGCGGAGCCGATGGCGCCCTCCGCGCGCCTGCATATCAACTCGCGCGGCCCAATTGCGATCAATGGCACGCCCGCCGCCGAGCTGTCCTATACCTTGAAAATCCGCGTGAAGGCCGCGACCGCCGACGAAGCCCGCCGGTTGACCAACCGATTCGGCGTGCGCGTCTCAAAACAAGGCGGCAACGCCGTGTATCTGGTGGTGCAGCGCGGCGATGGCATGGCGGATTTGCAGGTGAAGCTGCCCCGCAGCGCGCCCGAAACCACCCTCTCCACTACCGAGGGCGCGGTCGCCTTTTATGACCTGGATGGCGCGGTGCAAGCCGAAACCGGCGGCGGAGCCATCACGGCCGATCGCGTTAACGGCAATATCGTGGTGCGCACGGCCGGCGGCGATATCATGCTGGGCACGTTGGGAGGCACTGCGAAATGCACTACCGCCGGCGGCAAAATCACCGCCAGTCTGGTGCGCGGCGAAGCCACGTTTGAAACCGGCGCCGGCGATATCTCCGCGCAGGAAGTGCAAGGGCTGGTGCACGCCACCACCATGGCGGGCAGCATTCGCGTTCACAACGCAGGCTCCGCGGTGATCGCCTCCACCGGCGGCGGCCCCATCGACGTGGGCCAGGCGCATGGAGTGGTCACCGCGCGCAACTCCGGCGGACCGGTGAAGGTCGGCTCAGCGGAAGGCGTGCGCTGCGAAAACGCCGGCGGCGGGGTGAATCTCGACAACATTTCCGGCAGCGTGCGCGTATCGACGGCCATCGGCAGCATCATCGCCAGCTTGCTGGCGGGCAAGCCCATGGCGGATTCCTTTCTCTCCACCGGCGGCGGTGACATTACCGTGATCATCCCGTCTAATTTGGGTGTGACCATCCGGGCGCAAAACGAACTGGCTGGCAATATCCGCAGGATAATATCCGATTATCCTGGAATCTCGGTGCGCGTCGAAGGCGGGCAAGTGGTCGCCGAGGGGCCCGTCAACGGCGGCGGACCCGTCCTGCGGATCTCCGGCACCGGCGGCACCATATTCATCAAGAGGCAACGTTAGAGGGGGCTTATGAATCGCGTTATCCGCACATCGCTTTGTTTCACCGTTTTGGGAATGGCCGCTTTCGCGCAGGATACGGCGCCGCGCGCGCGCTCGGCCAACAACCGGGTGATCGCTGTCCATAAAGCGGGCAGCAGCTATCTTGGTATCGGCGTGGCTGAGGTCGACGGCGAGCGCGCCAAAGCGCTCAACCTGAAAGAAGTGCGCGGCGTCGAAGTGAAGAGCGTCGACCACGATAGTCCCGCCGCCAAGGCCGGCCTCAAGGAATCCGACGTGGTGCTGGAGTATAACGGCCAGCGCATCGAAGGCGCCGAGCAGTTCATCCGCATGGTGCACGAGACGCCCGTCGATCGCCAGGTGAAACTGCTGGTCTGGCGCGATGGCGGCGCCGAGACGTTGACGGCCACCATCGGCCACCGCACGGACCAGTTCGCGTTCCTCACCGGCGATGGCGGCGACAACGATCTCGCAGTCGAGATCCCGGCCATGCCACCGATGCCGCCCATGCCTGAAATGCCCGCCATGCCCGAGATGCCCCCGATGCCGGATCGCCCGGGCATCTACCTCTCCACCCGTACCGGCTTGCTGGGCATCGAATGCGAAGGGCTGGGATCGCAACTGGCCGCCTTCTTCGGTGTGAAGGAAGGCGTGCTGGTGCGCTCGGTCGGGAAGGATTCCGCCGCCGAAAAAGCCGGCATGCGGGCGGGAGACGTCATCGTGAGAGTAGATGGCGAAGCAGTAACTCAGGTCCACGAAATTAGCAGCCTGGTGCGCGCCGCGCGCGGCAAGCATACCTTCCCCATCGTGATAGTGCGCGACAAAAAAGAACTGACTCTAACCGCGACCCTGTAGGGCGCGCAATTGCGCTAAGCTCAAAACGAATGAGAATCCCGAAGCTGCTACCGATATTCGCGGCCACGATGGCCTTTGCGGCACAGAAGTATCAACCCGCCGCCGTCTGGGAGTGGCAAGAGAACGTCATCACCGATCCCACGGACCAGAGCGCATTTTTCGCATTCGCGGCCACGCACGGCATCGACACGGTCTATATCGAGTGTGAATCGGCGATTCAGCATAACCAGCCGGCGCTCATCTCCTTTCTGGAAGCCGCGGCTGACCATGGGCTCACCGCGGAACTGCTCTTCGGAGACGCCGATTGGGTGCTGCCCGGCTCGGGCTATCCCTACCAGGGCTATGCGGTCTCGCTGGTCTCCGTCTACACTGCGCAGTTGCTCGGCCAGATGACCACCGGAAAACCCGTCGCGGTGCATTACGACGTAGAGCCGTATAGCCTGGAGCAATGGAAGACCGAACAGAAT
>Ga0302326_10003307_pt1 | contig 38127 bp, 30 predicted proteins | sample Palsa_T0_3_FD_202264 | JGI IMG/M metagenome (GOLD analysis project Ga0302326, IMG submission 202264) | Peat permafrost microbial communities from Stordalen Mire near Abisko, Sweden - Palsa_T0_3 | ecosystem: Environmental > Terrestrial > Soil > Palsa > Peat permafrost | place: Sweden: Abisko... | reverse complement strand
TGTTGGCCGGATGGACCACATCCTGGTCTTCGTTCCACTGCACCGACTTCAGATTTTCAGCGATCGTGCGGCCGGTGACGGTGAGACACTCGCCATGGAGGAAACCGTGGTCGAGCAACGTCTTCATCAGCAGCGGAACACCGCCAGCTTCGAACATATCTTTGGCGACATAACGGCCGCCCGGTTTCAAATCCGCGATATATGGAGTCTTTTTGAAGACCTCGGCGACGTCGAACAGGTCGAACGCGATACCGCATTCGTGCGCGATCGCCGGCAGGTGCAATGCGGCGTTGGTCGAGCCGCCCGTGGCCGCGACCACAGCCGCGGCATTTTCCAGCGCCTTTCGGGTCACGATGTCGCGCGGACGGATATTCTTGACGATCAAATCCATGATCATCTCGCCGGCAAGCATGCAGAACTTGTCGCGGATCTCGTAAGGCGCCGGAGCTCCCGCCGAATAGGGCAGCGCAAGCCCGATCGCCTCCGACACCGTCGCCATCGTGTTGGCGGTGAATTGCGCGCCGCAGGCTCCGGCCGACGGGCAGGCGTTCTGTTCGAGAATGTCGAGATCGGCGTCCGACATGGCGCCGACCGAATGCTTGCCGACGGCCTCATACACGTCCTGAATGGTGACCGGCTTGCCCTTGAAAGTGCCGGGCAGGATCGAGCCGCCGTAGATGAAGATCGACGGCACGTTGAGCCGGCACATGGCCATCATCATGCCCGGTTGCGACTTGTCGCAACCGGCGACGCCAACCAGCGCGTCGTAGGAATGGCCACGGACCGTCAATTCGATGGAATCGGCAATCACTTCGCGCGAGGGCAGCGAAGATTTCATGCCTTCGTGGCCCATGGCGATGCCATCTGTCACGGTGATGGTGCAGAACTCGCGCGGCGTACCGCCGACCGAGGCGACCCCGCGCTTGACCGCCTGGGCCTGGCGCATGAGCGCGATGTTGCAGGGAGCGGCCTCGTTCCAACAGGTCGCCACGCCGACGAAGGGCTGGTGGATTTGCTCGGTCGTCAGGCCCATCGCGTAATAGAACGCGCGGTGCGGCGCTCGCGCCGGTCCCTCGGTGGCGTGACGGCTTGGCAGTCGCAATTTCAGATTGGTCTTAGCGTCCATTTTACTCGTACGGGCCCAAAGGCCTCCTCGCCCCTCACATCCAGTCCGAAGCGCCGCAGGACCGGAGCGATGCAACGGACCGGTATTGATCGGCCATCGATCGCGGCCAACGATTTCAAAAAATCCTATGGCCAAAAAGCGGCGCTTATCGTCGCTGCACTGCAAGAACAGCAAATGTTCCCGGGCTGTTGCCCCGGAGCCACAGATTCACGGTCCGCGAAGGCTTCTACTTAACTCTCGATTTACCAAGCGCCACCGGGCCTGCAACGATGGATGCATGAAGAAGCGCCTGAGCCGAGCCTTTTTCAGCCGAAGCGTGCACGACGTTGCCCCCGATTTGATCGGCGCGACCATGCTGTTCGCCGGCGCGGGCGGCCGTATCGTCGAGGTCGAGGCCTATGACCACACCGATCCCGCGGCGCACAGTTTTCGTGGCCCGACCGCGCGCAATGCCGTCATGTTCGGGCCGGCGGGCTATGCCTACGTGTACCGCTCCTACGGCATTCACTGGTGCCTCAACTTCGTCTGCGAGCCGAAAGGGTCGGCCGCCGCCGTGCTCATTCGCGCGATCGAGCCGACAGTCGGGCTCCCGACCATGCGCCGGCGGCGCGGCATGGCCGACGATCGGCTGCTGTGCTCCGGGCCCGGCCGGGTCTGCGAGGCGCTGGGTATCACCGGCGCGCACGGCGGAATGGCCCTCGACCGTCCACCCTTTAAGCTATTCGCACGCACCGGTGAGGAGGAGATCGTCACCGGACCCCGGATCGGCATTACGAAAGCCGTCGATAGACCATGGCGTTATGGGCTGAAGGACTCCCGATTTCTCAGCAAGCCGTTTAGGGCATGATCCGGAAAAGCGGAGGCCGGCTCTCCGGAAGATCGTGCTCCATTTCTAGGCCAGCCTGAACGCTGGATCGAAACCGAGCAGCTTGCGGGCCTTATCGACCGAGACCGCGCCGTCGCCCTCGGCGATGTTGTAGATGCCCGGCGACCCGCCGGCGGCGGCGAGGAGCGCGGCGTGCGCGGCGGCATCGACATGCAACGGTGCCCGGCCGCTCGGCGCCGTGTTCCAGGTGCCGGGGCCATAGAGCCGCCCATAGCGCAGCACGACGCCTTCAATGCCCCGGGCGTTGAGCACGGCTTCTTCAAGCGCACGCACCCCCTGTGCGGTCACCGCGCCTGGCTCCTCACCCTCGGCGGACGCCAGCGGATCGTTTTCGGCGTGGGGTTCCGGACCTTCAGCATAGGCGAAGGCGATACTCTGCGCGATCAGCCGGCGCGAGGCCGCCGCCCGCGCCGCGGCAACCAGACTGGCGGTAGCGTCGATGCGCAGACGAGAATTGCGCGCGAGCGCGTCGTGCAGGAGCACTGGGTCGAGGACCTGCGGCAGATCGGTCAGTTGATGGATTACAATTTCCGGCCGTGCGGTGAGAACGGCATCGCGCAAGGCGATTGCGTCGAAGACGTCAACGACGACCGGCTCGACGCCGTGCGCCTTCAGTTCTGCGGCTTTGCCGGTCGAGCGCGTCGTCCCGGTCACGACGTGCCCGGCGGCAAGGAGGAGAGGCGTCAATCGTCGTCCAATTACGCCCGTGGCGCCTGCGAGAAATATCTTCACAGCGACTGTCCCTGCGCAGCCGCGATGCCCGGCATGCGACCGAATCTGATCGTCGGCGCAAGCAGAATTGACGGCAGCACCGAAAACGCAATCGGCAAGAATGCGAACCGTGCCGTGCCGAAAAAATCCCAAGCCGCCCCACGCAAGACCGCGACCACAACGGTGCCCGCGTAGCTGATGGTGAACATTGCCGCCGATACACAAACGACTTCGGCGGGCGTGCTCAAGAGAGGTGGCAGAGTGAGACCAAGCGCGAAGGCAGCTCCGGCGGCAAAACCAAGTACGGCCGCGCTCGCCACGGTAACAACGCCCGCCGTCATGACGATACCGGCGATGCTGACAAGGCCAAGCACGCTGGCGGCCACAATAGGCCAGGCGCGGCCTTCGATGTGCCGCGCAAAGCCGATCAGGAGCAGCGAAGCCGGAAGCTGGCCGAGATTGAGCGCCGTCAACGCGGGACTGATCAGGTCGGGACGGCCCGCCTCGCTCAAGTAGGCGGGCAAGAAGGCATTGCTCCCGAAATAGAGCGGACCGACGCCGCCAAAGATGAGGCCGAGGCGCCAGATGTCGCGCGCGGGCCAAGCGGGCCACCAGCGTCCCGAAGCGACGGCGCGCGCGGCGGCTTGCCGTGGCGCCATCGCCATCACCAGCACCGCGATGGCGGCGATGGGCACGGCCCATAAAACGAAAGTCGCCCGCCAGCTATCGCCGAGCGCGGGGAACAACACGGGAAAAAGCGCGACCGGCAGAATTTCGCCGATCAGCAATCCATTCGTGTAGATGCCGGTGCCGAGACCGATGCGGCGCGGCAACCAACCGCCGACGAGCGCCGGCAGGGCGGGCTGGGTCACCCCAACGCCGATACCCATGACGACAGTCGCGGCAAACAGACTCATCACCTCCGACGCAAGGCCACGAGAAGCAGAACCCAGGGCGGTCAGCAGGAGTCCCGCGACAACCGCCGACACGACACCAACCTGCGCGACCAGCCGCGAACCAACCAGGGCCGCCACTGCGAACACAATGACCGGCACTCCGCTGAGGATACCGATCTCAGTGCCGGAGAGATGGAATTCGGCACGGAGCGCCGGGATGACCGGAGGGACCGCCAAAATTGCCAATCGCAGCGCAATGCCGACGAGCCACAGGAGTGCCAACGAAGCCGGCAGAGATCGGGATGTCGCCACTGATATTTCCTGCTGGTTCAACGCGGCGCACGCTCGGCTCTTTGGCCTCTTTGGACGAGCGCGTCGTTCACCGTCAGTGATACGCGACGATGAATTCGCATCCGTCCGCAGTCGGAAACGTGCGCGTGATTTGACCGTCCGCCAGCGCGAACTCAAACACGACCGCGTCGTCGTGGCAGCACAGATACGCGCGCTCACCGCCGGGCGCAAAGCCAAAACCCATCGGACCCTTCTTCGTCGGAAACGACGCGATGGGCTTTACGCCGTCGGCCGCGTAGATCGCTGCGTGGCTGCCCTGGTGCGACGCCACGGTGACGTAGCGATTGTCGGGCGATACGCGCACGCGCCGCATTTGCGGATTCTTGGCGTTGACCTCATCGACCGGAACGGTTCTCAGCACCGCGTGGCTGCGCGCATCGATGACGTAGAACTCGGCCGCAGTCTGCGCGCAGACGTAGAGCGTGCCGCCATCCGGCGCGATGGCCAGCCCCTCGGTCAGATGCGGCACCTTGATCCGATCGACGATCGCGCGGCGCGCCAGATCGATGACGACCACAAAGTCGGTTTTGACCGAGACGAACACCTTGCCGGTGGCATGGCTGATGGCGAGCCAATGCGCGGTGCTGCCGACATCGACGCGCTGCACCTTGTCGGTTGCCGGATTGATCGCCAGCACCGCGTTGCCAAGCTCGGCCGAGCACCAGAGCGTGCCCGCTTCATCCATCATGACGCCGTGCGGCGCATAGGTTTCGCCAAGATCGATGACGCGCGTCAGCGATTGCGACGGCAGGTCGATGACCACGATGCGCCGGTCCGGATTGATGCGCCTGGTGAAAATCCCATCGCCGTAGACTGTGCCGTAGGCCGTGCGGCCGTCAGCCGAGAGTGCAAGTTCGTGCGTCGAGCCGGGCATGTCGATGGTCTCCGCCAGCGTGAGTGTCTCGGCATCGAGGAAATGGACCTTGTGGGCGGTCTTCGCCGTGACGATCAGGTTCGGCCCGCCCGGCCGGTTGTTGAGATCGAGCATGTGTGGGTCTCGTTGCAGAACGGCTCAATAATGGTCCGCGCAGTCTAGGCCGAAGCCTTAAGACGCTCCAGCGCCTCGGCGATCTTGGCTTTGCGCACCTGCGCTTCGTCGCGCTTCTCTTTTTCCTCTTCGACCACCTCTTCCGGCGCCCGCGCGACGAAATTGGGATTGCCGAGCTTGGCGTCGACACGGGCTATGTCGGCATCGCACTTCGCCATTTCCTTGGCGAGCCGCGCACGCTCGGCGGCAAGATCGATCACGCCGGCAAGCGGCAGCGCGATAGTTTCTCCGCCGACGATAATTTGGATCGAGCCCGGCCGTACTTCTTTGGAAAAGATGCTTTCCGAAATCCTCGCTAGTCTGTTCAAAGTGGGATCCCAAAGCTCGGCTCTTTTTCGCGTCACATCTGAGGGATTGACGTACTCGATTCGAATTGGCGACCCTGCCGGAACATTCATTTCCGTGCGGACTGAACGAACGGCAGTGACGAGTTCCATTAGCCAGCCCACTTCTTCATGGGCATCCATGAAATAGGGCTGCCGACCAGGCCATGCCGCAAGAGCCAACACCGGCTCTCGCCGATCATTCGCCGTCACTTGCCAAAGTTCCTCGGTAATAAACGGCATGAACGGGTGTAGAACCTTCAAAATTTGATCGCGAACGTAAGCAACGGTCGCCCGGGTTTCACTCTTGGATTCCTCATCGAGGCCGACAAAGATCGGTTTCGCAAGCTCCAAATACCAATCACAATAGAGATTCCAGACAAAGTGATATGTCCAATTGGCTGCGTCGTTAAAGCGATAGTCGTCTAGTGCCTTTTCGATATTGCCGAGTGTGTCCGCAAGTTGCGTGACGATCCACCTGTTGATCAGCTCTTTCACAGAGTAAGGATCGAAGCCATCAATGGCAGCGCAGCCATTGATCTCGGCAAAGCGCGCGGCATTCCAGAGCTTTGTCGCGAAATTGCGGTAGCCGGCGACGCGCTCCGCCGACAGCTTGATGTCGCGCCCTTGCGCCGCCATGGCGGCAAGCGTGAAGCGCAGGGCGTCGGCGCCGTATTCGTCGATGACCTCCAGCGGGTCGATGACGTTGCCCTTCGACTTCGACATCTTGGCGCCGCTGGCGTCGCGCACCAGCGCATGGATATAGACAGTGGGGAACGGGACCTCGCGCATGAAGTGCAGGCCCATCATCATCATGCGCGCCACCCAGAAGAATATGATGTCGAAGCCGGTGACGAGGACGCTGGTCGGGTAATAACGTTTCAGTTCTGGAGTCCCGTCAGGCCAGCCCAGCGTCGAGAATGGCCACAGCGCTGAGGAGAACCAGGTGTCGAGCACGTCCTCGTCGCGATGGAGGTATTCGTTGGCAAAACGTCCGCGACGCTCGGGATCGGCGGCGATGTCATGACCTTCTTCCGCGGTGATTTCCTCGATGTCCGTGTAATGGGCCAGGGCGTCGGCGACGGCGTCGTCCTCGTTCGCGGCGACGAATATTTTACCGTCCGGCCCGTACCACGCCGGAATTTGATGACCCCACCAAATTTGCCGGGAAATGCACCACGGCTGGATGTTCTCCATCCAGTTGAAGAACGTTGCCTCCCACTGCGCGGGCACAAACACGGTCTTGCGTTCGCGCACCGCCGCCATCGCCGGCTGAGCGAGCGTCTTGGCATCGACATACCACTGATCAGTGAGGAAGGGTTCCAGCACGGCACCGGAGCGGTCGCCGTGCGGAACGGTGTGCGTCGTCGATTCGATCTTGTCGAGGAGACCCGCAGCCTCCAGCCGCTCCACAATCTTTTTCCGCGCTACAAAGCGGTCAACACCATGCAATGCAAGCGTCTCATCAAGATCGGTAGAGGGCTTGATGCCTTCGAGAAACGCCGCATTGTCCTTGAGGTCAAGCTGGCCTTCGACATCGAGCATATTTATCGGCGGCAAGTGGTGCCGCTTGCCGACCTCGAAATCGTTGAAGTCGTGCGCCGGCGTAATCTTGACCGCGCCGGTGCCTTTTTCCGGATCGGCGTAGTCATCGCCGACGATCGGAATGCGGCGGCCTACGAGTGGCAAGATCGCCATTTTACCGATCAGGTGCTTGAGCCGTGCGTTGTCTGGATGCACCGCCACCGCGGTATCGCCGAGCATGGTCTCAGGCCGCGTCGTCGCGACGACGATGAATCCGTCGCTGCCTTCGATCGGATACTTGATGTGCCAAAGACTGCCCTTGGTCTCGACCTGCTGCACTTCGAGATCGGAAATCGCGGTCTTGAGCTTTGGATCCCAATTGACCAGACGTTTGTCCTTGTAGATGAGGCCTTCGCGATACAGCGCCACAAAGACCTTCAGCACCGCGCGCGAAAGCCCGTCGTCCATCGTGAAGCGCTCACGCGACCAGTCGCAGGAAGCACCGAGTCGCCTGAGCTGGCCGGTGATGGTGCCACCGGACTCCGCCTTCCATTCCCACACACGCTTGATGAAGGCTTCGCGCCCCATGCGACGGCTTGACTCCTGGCGCTCCATCAACTGGCGCTCGACCACGGCTTGCGTGGCAATGCCGGCGTGGTCGGTGCCCGGTTGCCACAGCACGTCCTTGCCGCGCATGCGCTCGAACCGGCAGAGAATGTCCTGGAGCGTGTTGTTGAGCGCATGGCCCATATGTAGCGAGCCGGTCACATTGGGCGGCGGAATCACGATGCAATAGGGATCGGCCTTCGCGCGCTCCGGCCTGCCGGCGCGAAACGCCCCGGCCGCTTCCCACGCCGCGTAGATGCGGCCCTCGACCGCGCCCGGCTGATAGGTCTTATCAATCGTCATTGGGTTGCCTTCGCCGCATGGCAGCACTCATGGGAGCGCGGTCATTTGCAGAAAACGGGTTTCTACTTTCGCGCTGGTGCCCTAAGAAACCTGCGCGACGCGTAGTGTCAACGCCGGCCTTCCTCCGTCGATCCGACCCATCCCTTGTTTGCGAGTAGGCGCCACGTGTCGTCTTCGGCCCAGCCTTCTTCCTCCTTGCCGCACAAAACTCCGACGCGCTCGATCATGCTGCTCGCGGCGGCGGGATTTGCCGCGCAGGCGCAGGTGCGCGTGACCGATTCGCTCCTGCCGCAAATTGCCACCGACTTCCATACGACCATCGGTGTCGCAGCAATGGTGGTCACCGCCTATGCGATCACCCACGGTTCGGTTCAGCTCGTCGCCGGGCCGGTTGCCGACCGCTTCGGCAAATACCGCACCGTCGCAGCCGCCGGCGCGCTTGCCGCCGTGTGTGTGGCGTTCTGCGGCACGGTTTCGTCGCTCCCGCAACTCGCTCTCGCCCGCCTCGCCACCGGCGCCGCCGCAGGCTGGGTCATCCCGATTTCGATGGCTTACGTGGGCGACGTAACGCCCTATGACCGCCGGCAGCCGATCCTGGCGCGCTACGCCTCCGGCTACATTCTCGGCCAGCTCTTCGGCCAGGCCGCGGGCGGGATACTCGGCGACTTCATGGGCTGGCGGAATGTCTTCTTCGTGCTGGCGGGCATTTTCGCGCTTGCGGTCGCGGGCCTCGTGGCCGAGCTCATCACTAATCCGCAAACCCGCCGGTCAGATGAATCGGCAGGCGCTCGCCGCGGTTTCGCCGCCGACTACGCGGCGGTGTTCTCCAATCCGTTTGCACGCATCATCATCCTCGTGGGTTTTATAGAAGCCGCGCTTGCCTGGGGTGCATTCGCCTATATCGGCGCGGACTTGCGGCTGCATTTCGGCCTGAGCTTCACGCTCGTCGGCCTCACGGTCGCATTCTTTGGCATCGGCGGACTGATCTACGCAGCGTTGGTCAGACATTTTATCCGTCGGCTCGGCCAGATCGGTCTCACGGTCGCGGGCGGGCTCGTTCTCGCCACCGCCTACGCCGCGCTCGCCGTCGAGACGGTATGGTGGCTCGCGCCCATCGCGGTGACAGCGATCGGGCTCGGCTTTTACATGTTCCACAACACGTTGCAGACCAACGCCACGCAAATGACGCCGGAAGCGCGCGGCACCGCTGTCGCGATCTTCTCGTCCTCGCTCTACATGGGGCAGACCGCAGGCGTCACGGCGGGCGCGCTCGTGATCGATCATTTCGGCGCAACGCCGTTGTTTGTCGGTACGGCGGCCGGCTTTCCCGCGCTGGCCATCTGGTATGCTTACGAATTGCGGCGGCGCCGGCCTCTCAGCTGAAGGCAGGCGCCGCCGGTTTGATTTTTAGACCTTGACCAGCGGCACTTTCGGAACGGAGCCGCGGCGCGGCGGAGAGTTGCCGCCAGGTCCGCCGCCCGGAGGCTTGCGCTTTGGCGACGCCCTGCGCTTCTTGGCGCGGCGCGGTTCGGGCAGCTTTTCCGGCCGCGGCGTCACCCGGCCATCCGGATACTCGAAGCCGAGGTTGCTCTTGCCAGTGTCGTCGGTGGTCACGACGACGCGCACGTGACCGCCAGATTTCAGCCGTCCGAACAGCACTTCGTCGGCGAGCGGCTTCTTGATGTATTCCTGGATCACCCGGGCCATGGGCCGGGCGCCCATCAGCTCGTCATAGCCGTTTGCGATCAGCCATTTCGACGACTCGTCGGTCAATTCGATGGTCACATCGCGATCGGCGAGCTGCGCCTCGAGCTGGAGGACGAATTTCTCGACCACCATCGCGATCACGTCCTGCGACAGATGCGCGAAGGTGATGATCGAGTCGAGCCGGTTGCGGAATTCTGGCGCGAACAGCCGCGTGATCGCCTCCATGTCGTCGCCCTCGCGCTTGGACCGCGTGAAGCCGAAGGCGGCTTTGGCCATGTCGGCGGCGCCGGCATTGGTCGTCATGATCAGGATCACATTGCGGAAGTCGACCTGCTTGCCGTTGTGGTCGGTCAGCTTGCCGTGATCCATGATCTGGAGCAGCACGTTGAACAGGTCCGGGTGCGCTTTCTCGATTTCGTCGAGCAACAGCACGCAATGCGGATGCTGGTCGACGCCGTCGGTGAGCAGTCCGCCCTGATCGAAGCCGACGTAACCGGGCGGCGCTCCGATCAGCCGCGAAATGGTGTGGCGCTCCATGTACTCCGACATGTCGAAGCGAATGACCTCGACGCCGAGCGTGGCCGCAAGCTGCCGCGCCACCTCGGTCTTCCCGACGCCGGTCGGACCAGAAAACAGATAGCAGCCGATCGGCTTTTCCGGCTCGCGCAAGCCGGCGCGGGCGAGCTTGATCGACGCGGAAAGCGCCTCAATGGCCTTATCCTGGCCGTAGACGACGCGCTTGAGCGTTTCCTGCAGGTGACGCAGCACTTCGGCGTCGTCCTTCGACACCGCCTTCGGCGGAATGCGTGCCATGGTGGCGATCGTGGTCTCGATCTCCTTGATGCCGATGGTCCGCTTGCGCCGGCCTTCCGGCAGGAGCATCTGCGCCGCGCCGGACTCGTCGATCACGTCGATGGCCTTGTCGGGCAGCTTGCGATCGTGGATGTAACGGGCTGACAGCTCGACCGCGGCCTTGATCGCTTCGTTGGTGTACCTGAGCTTGTGATAGTCCTCGAAATAAGGCTTAAGCCCCTTGAGGATTTCGATAGCGTCGGGGATCGTCGGCTCGTTGACGTCGATCTTCTGGAACCGGCGCACCAGCGCCCGGTCTTTCTCGAAGTATTGCCGGTATTCCTTGTACGTGGTGGAGCCGACGCAGCGCACTGTGCCGGAAGCCAAAGCGGGTTTGAGCAAATTCGAGGCGTCCATGGCGCCGCCGGATGTCGCGCCGGCGCCGATCACCGTGTGAATCTCGTCGATGAACAGGATCGCGCCCGGATAGGCCTCAAGCTCCTTGATGACCTGCTTGAGCCGCTCCTCGAAGTCGCCACGGTAACGTGTGCCGGCCAGCAGCGTGCCCATGTCGAGGGCAAACACTGTCGCATTGCGCAGCACGTCCGGCACCTCGCCATGGACGATACGGCGCGCCAGCCCTTCAGCGATGGCGGTCTTGCCGACGCCGGCTTCACCGACGAACAGTGGATTGTTCTTCTGGCGGCGGCAGAGCACCTGGATCGTCCGGTTGATTTCGGAATCGCGGCCGATCAGCGGATCGATCTTGCCCTCGCGCGCCTTCTTGTTGAGGTTGACGCAATACGCGTCGAGTGCGTCGCCCTTTTTCTTTGGTTCGTCGCCATTCTTGGTATCGGTATCCTCGTCGGCGCCGCGCACCGGGCGCGCTTCCGACATGCCAGGCCGCTTGGCGATACCGTGGCTGATATAGTTCACCGCGTCGTAGCGCGTCATGTCCTGTTCCTGCAGGAAGTACGCGGCATGGCTCTCGCGTTCGGCGAAGATCGCGACCAGCACGTTGGCGCCGGTTACCTCCTCGCGGCCCGAGGATTGGACGTGGATCACCGCACGCTGGATAACGCGCTGAAACCCTGCGGTTGGCTTGGAATCCTCGGCACCGTCGGTGACCAGATTGTCGAGCTCGGACTCCAGATAAGCCACCAGGCTGCGGCGCAGCTTGTCTAAGTCGACGTTGCAGGCCCGCATGACCGCCGCCGCGTCCTGATCTTCGATCAGCGCGAGCAGGAGGTGTTCAAGCGTGGCGTATTCGTGATGACGCTCGTTGGCGAGCGCCAGCGCGCGGTGGAGCGATTGTTCAAGACTACGCGAGAACGTGGGCATTCAATCTCTCATCATTTGTATTGGCCGCTTCCCTGGAATCACTTCTTCTCCATGATGCACTGCAAAGGATGCTGATGTTTGCGGGCAAAGTCCATGACCTGCGTCACTTTGGTCTCCGCCACCTCGTAGGTAAAGACCCCGCATTCTCCGATCCCATGCTGGTGAACGTGCATCATGATCCGATGTGCCGCCTCCTGGTCCTTGCTGAAGAAGCGCTCGAGGACATGAACCACGAACTCCATCGGCGTGTAGTCGTCGTTGAGCAGGAGGACACGATAAAGGTTTGGCCGCTTGGTTTGCGGGCGCGTTTTAGTAATAACCGCGGTCCCCGGCGCGCCCTGGTCGTTCTTCCGCTTGCGGTCATCGTCCGCCAGGCGGATCGGCAACTGGGTACCGGAATTGTCGTCGGATTGCATTGTCTCGTCTATCGTCCAGACCGGTTAAGGCGCCATCGGTTAGGAGCGAGGACATCCAGCGGCTTCCGCCCCCGCCAATCCCGATACATTATCATAGATACGAAGCGGCTCGCTTTCCAGATCGGTGGAAGCGGGGCCCCGTTGCACAACTTCCTCGCCGATCGGCCGGCATTCCATTCGACAATCCGCTTCGGCCGCCTCCCGGGTAGTGAATCCATATCGACATCGGCACAACGCTGAATGATCCGGACCATCCGGAACGCGATCGGCACAGCAATCTTCGCCTGCACGTTTGGTGCCAACCGCGACTCAGGTTTTATCTTATCCGGGCGATCGAGGACAAAATGCCACCCGCGCGGCACGGCCCAAACGACCGCCCACGGCGCGCTGAACCGTGCCGGTCCGCGCCATACCGGAGTTCCGCCACATAAGTATGAAAATTACAAAAGATAGAAGCCCGAATCGGTGAAGCCGGATTCACACGACCTCGCCCGCGCGGCGGGCATCACTTCATTGTTGTGGCTTTCGCGATCGCACCTTCGAGCGGCTTGTAAGCTTGCTTGGCGAGATCGGCGTAAAGCTCGCTGATCTTGGTCGATTGGGCGACGAAATCTGCGTAAAAGGATTTGAGATATTCGCTCTGCACCTCCATGGCCTTTTCCGGGCTCTTCGCTGCCATGAGCTTCTCCAGAGCGGCCGTCGAATTTTCAAAGGACTTCTTCGAGAAGTCGGCCATCTCGGTGGCGATGGCTTGCGCATTCTTGGTCCAGGCGCCAAACGACGCCATGGCCATGTCCATGCTGTCTTTGCTCATCTTCTGCATCTGATCGGTATTCATCATTTTCTGCATCTGATCGGTACTCATCATCGTCTCCCGCAGGGCGGCGCCGCCTGGTGGCTCGGATTTAGCTCAGACTGGTCGATTGCCTTGAAAAGGCCTTTTCCCGCAACAATCATAATAGTGCATTGCACAAGAAGTTCAACGGGAAGCAGTGCTGCCTTGGCTACGGAATGGCGAGGGGGCTGTCGGGTTTAACGCTTTTGCAACTGCGTTCGCCTAGCGTGCTTGACCGTGTCGTCCGTGTGACGACCGTGTCCTTGGTCGGGGGAAAATCCTCGCCATTGCGACGGGTGGCTGGACCAAGCCGGCCGCTTATGACGGGGGACGCATCGTCCCGAAGGAGCAAAAACGGTGGGCTCCCATCGGGAGCCCGGTGCGCGTCAGGGACGGGGTGCGTAATGAGTCGAGTGCGTTCTGGAGCCGTGTACGGGCTTCGTTGCGTCGTGGGCCTTGCCGCCATCGGGGCGGCCGTCATTTTCTCTAGTGATTCAGCCGACGCAAGACACCAGCGTTTCCGCGTGCATTACGTGCGCCACACAATAGTGGCGTCTGCGGTGACAGCACATCGTGTGATGCGCGTTTCGCGCCGCGCTCACGCAGAACGCTACGCACCGCCCGGTTCCTCGATCGTCGTCGACGGCAACACCGGAGAGGTGCTGCACGCGTCGAACGCCGACGCGCTGCGCCATCCCGCGTCGCTGACCAAGATCATGACGCTCTACCTGCTGTTCGAGCGGCTCGATGCCGGCAGGATCAAGCTCGATACCCCGCTCAAGGTTTCCGAGCATGCGTCCGAACAAGCGCCCACGAAACTCGGCCTGAAACCCGGTCAGACCATCGCCGTCGAAGATGCGATCAAGGCAGTCGTCACGAAGTCGGCCAACGACGCTGCCGTGGCGATCGCCGAGAATCTCGGCGGAGAGGAAGAAGATTTCGCCAAGCTGATGACCGAAAAAGCCCGCGCATTGGGCATGAACCACACCACCTACGTGAACGCTTCGGGCCTGCCGGACGACGATCAGATCACCACCGCGCATGACCAGGCCATGCTCGGACGCGCCATCCAGGAGCGGTTTCCGCACTACTACAAGTATTTCTCCACGGCTGAGTTCGTCTATCACGGCGCCGCGATGCGCAATCACAACCACCTGCTCGGCGTTGTCGGCGGGGTGGATGGCATCAAAACGGGATATACGCGGGCCTCGGGCTTCAATCTCGTCACTTCGGTCCACCGCGATGGTCACTATATCGTCGCCGTCGTCCTCGGCGGCCGTTCGGCGTTCGAGCGCGATGCACACATGCGCGAACTGATTGCCGTGCATATCAAAGAAGCCTCCCTGCGGCGCACGGCGCCGGCCATTGCCGAGAAGACGACGCCTGTCATCGCCGGGAAGCCTGCGCCCGTCATCGCCGAAGCCGAGCAGCGGGGCGACGCGAAGCCGGGTGCGTTTACCAAGACGCCACTGGCGTCGCATTCGGAACCGGCAGCGACGGCAAGCCTGAACGCGAAAGCGAATGGAAACACGGCCGTCGGCTCCAACGATCCGATCCAGCCGCTCATGGTGAAGACTATCACCTACCGTACCGCGCCGGTGCAGACAGCTTCGCTTGCACCCATGCCCGGGCTGGTACCGGCGGTTGCTCCGTCATCGCAACCAGCCGCTGCGCCGACAGTCCGTACACCGCAGGCACCACCATTGTCCGAAGCGCCGAGCGCCGTCGTTGTCGTGTCCGCCGAACCTGCCGCGGTCGCGACGTCGATCAAAGCCGAACCGCTCAAGTCCGAACTGACCAAATCCGAGCCGACAACAGCCCGCCGGACGAAGAACGATCTCGCGAAGACCGAACCCTCCGTGCCACCGATTCACGCGCGCGGCAGCTGGATCATCCAGATCGGCGCTTTCGAGGGCGAAGACGAAGCCAAACAGCATTTGAGCGCCGCGCAGCTTAAAATCCCTGCCGTGCTCGGCGCAGCCGACCCGTTCACCGAGCGCGTGCAGAAAGGCGACAAGGCGCTCTATCGGGCGCGCTTCGCCGGCTTCGACAAGGCTATGGCTGAGGCTGCCTGCAAGCGGCTCAAGCGCAGCGATATAACCTGCATGACCGTCAAGAACTAAAGCATGACGCAGAAAAGTGGACTGCACTTTTCGGAAAACATCGTGCTTCAACGAACAGCGCCCGGAGCAAGCCGGGACGTCAGGCGAGACGGCAATCACGGACAGGACACCACGCGAGGATCCTCATTGGGAATCTCAGCGATGGCGGCGAAGCAGAACATCCTTGGCCTGATTGACGCGGGCCGCGAGATACGTCGGCCCCCCTTGGTCGGGATGCAGTTTCTTCATGAGGGATCGGTGGGCGCGACCGATCTCCTCGGCGCTCGCCCCGGGCTGAAGGCCAAGGATCTGATAGGCCTCCTCTTCCGTCATTTTTCCGCTGGACGCGGCGCCGCCCCGCTCCCCCGCCGCCGCATTATGCTGCGCGTTTTCACGCCAGCCGGGCTCCCTGCGGTCAAGATAAGCAATCAATAGTTTGCGGCTGTCGTTGTCGATCTCGCCGATGAAACCGATGAGAGTTGGCAGGTCAAGTGCGTCGAGCGATACGCCTTCATAGCGTCCGGCAAGAATGCGGCCGCGCATCGCGCCGCTGTCGTGATCAAGCTCCATCTCGATGAATGTCGAACGCACCTGCGAGGCTCGACCCGGACTTTTTTTTGTGCGTCCGCCGAAGCTCGGGGGCCATACCGAGAGCCAGCCGAGCAATCCGAGCCCGACCGCTCCGACCGGGATGGCGACGCCAATTTCACCGCGGAGCAGAAGAAATGCGGCAAAGATCAGTGCGGCGCCACCGCCGATGTAGCGTAAAAGTTTCGCGGCTTGCTTCGGATCGGCCTTCGAGAACGCATTGCCGGCCCACAGCAGCAGGATAAGAACGACGACACCAAGAAGAAAAGGCATGGCTACTTCAGCTGTTCGATCAGTCTGACCGCGCCGGGCGAATGCCGGGCCTGGAGGTCGGCCAGCGCTTTCATGCCGCCGGCCGCATACGCCGCCGCCGCACGCAGCAGCTCTCCCAGCTCATGCGCGGCACCGGGAGCAAAGCAGCAATAAGCTCCGCGCGTAAGCCGTGCTATTTCGCGGAACGCCTGTTCGCAGACCGGATCGTAGCCTTCCTGGAACATAAAGGCCGGGACACTGCGCAGGCCAAGCTCGCCGGCGCCGGCACACAATGCATCAAGCGATTCCTCCATGGCGTCGCCGACAAAAACCAGGGCCCCGATCCTGGCCTTGTCACTTTCGCGGCGCGCGTGCGCAAGGATTTTTGCGATTTGGGTCTGGCCGCCGCGGCAATCGATGCGCGACATCAGTTCGCCGAGCCGCTGCGGCTCCCCCACCCAAGGAGAAGCGCGGCATTCCGCAAGTCCGCGATAATAGACGAGCTGGATGTCGAGACCGCCGCCGGCAGCCACTTCGCGGAACATATCGGCCTGCAGCACGCAGGCCTGGTCCCACGTCGGCTGCCGGCTCATGGTCGCATCGAGCGCGAACACAAGGCGGCCCCGGCCGCCGGGCTTGACCGCAGGGGCGAGCGCGTCGACTTGACTGAGGAAGGCATCGATGTCCGCGCGTGGAGAAGGCGCGGGATTGCGGTCGGGTGCCCTGGCATGGGTCGGTTCAGGGCTCGGCGCCGGCGTTTGGCCGGACCGGTCTTTGCTCATTGCGGCCCCTCGCGGCGGGCATTGGAAACCTCGCCATAAGGTGGCCCCCTACGCTGGCGGGCGCAATGGGTGGACGATTTCTCCCTGATAGTCGCGGAGAATTGTCGGGAAGCCTCCTTGTGAGCCCGGATCATGTGGGCGCAGGCTAGTTCCGGATCACACGCTATGCGAACAAGCCGTGGGTATCGAGCGGTTTGTCGGAGGAAGCGGCCCACTCGGCTCGCGCCGCCGCGCGGCGGTTCCCACGCTCGTCGATCGGCAGCTTCAGCGCAACGATCAGGTTCCTGACCTCGTCGCGGGCGGTCACGTGCGACGAGCGCTGACCAAGCATGCTGTCATCGACCTCATCCAGCGCCGTCAGCCCGCGCGGAAAATACTCGCGATAGACCACGCGCTCGGCAAAGCCATCGACTGCACGAAAGCCGAGCTGCCTCGAAAGCGCCTCGACTCCGGCCCCGACCAACCGCTTGTTCCGCGAGCCGAGCGTGGACAGCCGGTTGCGCACGACCACCCAGTCCGTCAGGCCGCCATCGACCAGGCGGCGTTGCCGGCGTGCCTCCCGCACCATTTCCGCGTAGTGGCTGACCCCGGTCAGCTCGAAGGTGGTCGGATCGATCACGCCGAGTACGTCGAAATCGATGAAGCTGTCATTCAGCGGGGTGATCAGCGTATCGGCCATCGAATGGGCAAGCCGCATCAGATATGAATCGGTGCCCGGCGTATCGACGACGACAAAATCGTGGGTCTGCTCAACCGCGCTCACCGCCTCAGCGAAGGCACCGAACTCTTGCGCCTCGATTTCGTCGAGCCGCATGCCGAAACCGCGTCCAACGCAAAAATGCCGGGGATGCTGCAACTTGACGCCCGCACGATTCGCCCAGTCGCGCCGGTTTTCGACATAGTGGGTGAAGCTGCGCTGACGGGAGTCGAGATCGATCGTAGCGACGCGCTGTCCCACCTGCAGCAGCGCGACAGCGACATGCATAGCCGTGGTCGACTTTCCCGAGCCGCCTTTTTCGTTGCCAAGGACGATGACATGCGCCGAGAACGCCTTGCCAATATCCGCCTGCATCAACATGGGTACGCAACCTCTGCGTGGCGATCCCTTCTCAAGCTTGCAACGCGCACGGTCAAGATACAGCATCGGCCCCGATAAGTTAATCATTAACCACGCAGCGCGTCACGAATGCGTGCGGTGTGTGTTTGCTTTGCAACGCCAAGACCTGCAACGTCATGACCGGAACGTCGTCAAGATCTAAGCGCCGCCCCCCGCAGGTGATCCGCACATTGCCCGCGCTCTCGCGGACGCTCGCGCGATGGCGCGCGCGACACGACACGATTGCACTCGTGCCGACCATGGGGGCGCTGCATCCGGGTCATCTCGCCTTGGTGCGGTTGGCGCAGCGCCGCGCCGATCATGTAATCGTGTCGATTTTCGTAAATCCGACCCAGTTCGCGCCGCACGAAGACCTCAAGGCCTATCCCCGCACCTTCGCCGCGGACGTCGCCGCGCTCACCGCCTTGAAGTCCGATCTTGTTTGGGCGCCATCGGCCGCAACGATGTATCCGTCCGGCTTTGCAACGCAGATCGTGCCGGCCGGTCCGGCGAAAGCCGGTCTCGAAGACGCCTTCCGCCCGCTTTTCTTCGCCGGCGTGGCCACCGTGGTCGCGAAGCTCCTGATCCAGTGCGCGCCGGATATCGCGCTGTTCGGCGAGAAAGATTATCAGCAGCTCAAAGTAGTGACGCAGCTTGCGCGCGACCTCGGCCTAAAGACCCGCATCATCGGCGCCCCGACCGTGCGCGAGAGCGATGGGCTCGCGCGCTCCTCCCGCAACCCCTATCTCTCGCCGAATGAACGCGCCGCGGCGCCTACGCTCCATCGTGTGCTCGCCGATTGCGCGAGGAAGATTGCCGCCGGCAAATCGATCGGCGCCGTCCTCGATGGAGGCCGTGCGGCCATCGCGCGAGCGGGCTTCGCCCTGGATTACCTCGAAGCGCGCCAAGCCGAGACGCTCGCACCCGCCGTTTCGCTTAAGGACGGCCCGCTCCGCCTTCTCGTCGCCGCGCGCATCGGCAAGACCAGGCTGATCGACAACATCGCTGTCTAGGGCGCTGCGCTTATTTCGCGCCGGCCTTCATCGGATCCTTCACCGCCTCGTAGGTCGCAAACTCCATGTTGTAGAGTTGCCCGTTCACCTTCTCGACCTTGCGGACATAGATGTTTTGCACGATGTCCCGGGTCTGTGGGTCGATCGAGATCGGGCCGCGCGGACTTTCCCACGCCATGCCCTTCATGGCGGCAAGCAAAGCCTCGCCGTCGGCGTTGCCGTTCGTCTTCTTGAGCGCCTCGTAGATCAAATGCATGCCGTCATAACCGCCTACCGAGACGAAGTCCGGGCGAAAGCCGCTCGCCTTCTCGAAGGCGGCGACATAAGCCTTGTTAATTGCAGAATCGTGGGCGGCCGAATATGATCCGGCGGTGATCATGCCGAGCATCTGATCGCCCATCGTGTTGAGATCGTCGTCGTCGGTCAGATCGCCGGGACCGATAATCTTGATGCCGGAACTCCCGAGGCCGCGTTCGGCGAATTGTTTGGCGAAAATGCCAGCCTGCGTGCCCGGAAAATAGATGAACGCGGTGTCCGGATTGATGTCGCGGACGCGTTGCAGGAACGGCGCGAAGTCGGGATTGGCAAGTGGAATGCGGATCGATTCGATGATCTCGCCGCCCAGCTGCGTGAAGCGGGTCTTGAATGCGGTCTCCGATTCGATGCCGGGCGCCCAGTCGTTGACCATCGTGACGACACGCTTGCTGCCGTTCTTGAACGCCCATTCGGCCATGATCCACGCCTGCTGACCTTGCAGGAAGCCAGCGCGCACCATGTAAGGAGACTTCGTGACCGTGATCGAGGCGCCCGAGCTCAACACCAAAGTCGGCGTCTTGGACTCGGTCACCAGCGGAGCGATGGCCAGCGAAGTCGGCGTGGTCCCGATGCCGACCAGGCCCACTTTGTCGTTGACGATCATCTCCTGAACGACACGGCGCGCGGAATCGGCAACGCCGCCATCGTCGCGCATGATGAGCTCGATTTTACGGCCGGCCACTACGTCGCCGTGCTGTTGCACGTAAAGCTTGATCGCGGATGCGAGCTGCCGGCCGACGGCATTGAACCCGGCCCCGGTCATGGGGATGCTGATTCCCATCTTGAGAACTTCTTGCGTGGCGGCGCGACGGGCAACCAGGCTGACGGCAGCGCCGGCAGCGATGCCCTTGAGCATTGCTCTCCGCAACATTTCGTCCCCTCCCGTTTTTTTGTCGACTTAACCTGGCTTGTGAACCAGCAGCATCACGCCGGCTCGAGATGCGGAATTTGCGGCCGTTCGCCCTCGGCCTTGCCGGTGATCGGCGCCCGCGGCAGCCGCGCCGTGCCGGCTTCCATGACGAAGTTATGTGTCAGCGAATACCATGGCGCCTTGACGTCGGCAGCAGGCGCCGGTCCTTCGTCGTGCCGGACAAAATTACCGAGCAGATGGCGGGTCACGCCAAACTGCACGTCGGTGTCGATGTATTTGTCGTCGGGCGGATAGATCTGTGACACGAGCGTCTTGTATCCGGCCTCGTAAGCCAGGAAATGCAGATGCGCGGGACGCATGTTGTGCCGACCCTGGGCGCGCAAAAGCTCGCCCACCGGACCATCAACCGGGATAGGATAGCCCGCCGGCTTCACGCTGCGAAAGCTGATATGGCCTTCCGCGTCGGTGACGAACTTGCCGCGCAGGTTCATGTCGGACTGGATTGGATCCTGGTTTTCGTAAAAGCCTTCCGGCGAAGAATGCCAGACATCGACCTCCACGGCCTCGATCGGCTTGCCGCGGACGTCGCGGTAATAGGCGTCGACAAAAAGAGCCGGTCCCGGCGTCGGCGAGCGCACGATCGAGCCGCCGTTTTGCGTCCGCGGCGAATTCATCCGCCAGAACGGACCGAGCTGGCTGGCATCGGTTTCGGTCTGCCCGTTGTCGCCGTTGTTGAGAAGGCAGACGAGGGCGGAGAAGCCGAGCGTGCCCGCCATCAGCACCGCCTCGTTATGGTTGTCATTGGTGTGCTTGCCGAGCGCGTTGATGTAGGCGCACGCCGTCTGAAACTCCTGCTCGGTCAGTTTCACCTCGCGGGCGAAATCGTGCAGATGGCGAATGAAGGCGCCCATAATTTCGCGAAAGCGAGCATCGGGCGCCTGCGCAAGTTCGCTCAACACCGCCTTCGTGACGTCCGCCTGGTTCTCGATAATCATGTCTTCACTCCGCGGCCCTCTTTGCCCATCGGCCGTTATACGGACTGTACGTGATCGTTTTCACCCGCGCTATGCGGCAACGCGCCTGGAAGGATTGCCCGGCTCACATAAGACCGAGCTCGCGCAGCTCTCGCCGCAATTTTTCCGGCATGGCGGCGGCGCCCGGGGCCGCTTTTTCGAGATCGCGCGGGACGTCCTTCCCCGCAAAATATCGCCAGCCCTGAAAAGCGCGGTGGGGGCGCGGTGCAACTAGGACCACCTTGGGATCGAGCACGAGGCCGCAGCGGCCGACGCCGTCCTTGTCGCGGAACGGCCTGACATCGCGGATGGGCTGGCGGCAGGCGACTTCGCCGCGGATCACCCAGTAGAGCGAGCCGCCGTCGACCAGCTCCGCGGCGCGTTTGGGCACCATGCGCGTTCTATGGATGTGCTCCGGCTTTTCGCCGCGTTTGCGCTTGTCCTTGAGCCTTTGCTTGATCCAGCCCTCGAGTTCGCGGACCGAATCGCAACCGACGCAGAGCTTGATGAGATGAAGCGGCATTTCCCCAGACTATCCTTCGGCGGTCCGTTCGATCACCATGATCTTCGCGCCTTCCACAACTTGCGCGCCGGCCCCAACCAAGACGTCGGCGACCACGCCCGCAAATGGGGCACGCAAAGTATGCTCCATCTTCATCGCCTCGATCACGGCAAGGCGCTGACCGCCCGCGACGGCATCGCCTGTGCCGACGAATAGCTCCAGGACCTTACCGTGCATCGGCGCCCTGATTGCGCCATCGCCGCCGCCGGCTTCGGCAGCAGCGGCGGACACATCCTTGAGCCGCACGCGGGTCTGCCGGCCGCGGCGAAGTACAAAGACATCCTCGTCCGCCCCGAACACTTTCGCGTCGGCAGCCGGGGCTGCTCCGTCGATCACCACATTCATGCCGTCCCGGCCGTACCTGACGGTCGCGTCCGCACCCTCGCCATCGACGAGGATGGGAATGGTGATCGCGCGCTCGCCGCCAAGCTGAAAGCCATCGCGCCCAGCCCAGGGGGAATTCGACTCAGCGGATTCTTCGGCCGACGGTGTTCCCGCTCTGCCGCTCTCGCGCCGGAGCAGCGTCACGATCCCGAGCGCTGCGGCCGCCCGGTCGGGATCGTGAGGCACGGCGCCCAGCGCCGTGAGATTGCGATCGATGAACCCGGTATCGACTTTGCCTTCGCGGAACTCGGGCGCGCGGCAGAGAGCGCCGAGGAAGGCCACATTGCTGCGCACGCCAGCGACGAGAGTGCGATCGAGCACATTCGTCAGCCGATCGAGCGCGGCCTCACGTGCCGGCGCGTGGGCGATGAGCTTTGCGATCATCGGATCGTAGAACGGCGTCACCTCGCCGCCCGCTTCGACGCCGCTTTCCACGCGTATGTCGGCCGGCAAATCGAGACCCACGATCGGGCCGGTCGAGGGCAGGAAGCCATTCTCGGGATCTTCGGCGTAGACGCGCGCCTCGACGGCGTGCCCCTGGAAGCGGACCTGGGCCTGCGCAAGCGGCAGCTTTTCACCCGCCGCAACCTGAAACTGCCACGCCACGAGATCGAGCCCCGTGACCTCCTCCGTCACCGGATGTTCGACCTGGAGCCGCGTATTCATTTCGATGAACCAGAAGCCGTCTGCTCGTAGCTCCCCTGTGCCGTCGGCCACGAATTCGACCGTGCCGGCGCCGACATAGCCGACCGCCCTCGCCGCCTCGACCGCAGCGGCGCCCATTTGCGCGCGTATCCGGTCCGTCATTCCCGGCGCCGGACTCTCCTCGATCACCTTTTGGTGGCGGCGCTGCAGTGAGCAATCGCGCTCGCCGAGATGAATAACGTTGCCGTACCGGTCGGCAAAGACCTGGATTTCGATGTGGCGTGGCGCGGACACATATTTTTCGATCAATACTCGGCCTGAACCAAAGGCCGCGCCCACTTCGCGCACCGCGCCTTCAAGCGCGGCTTCGAAGTCGGACCGTTTATCGACCCGGCGCAGACCACGCCCGCCGCCTCCCGCGGCGGGTTTGATCAACACCGGATAGCCGATCGCGTCGGCCTGCTCCTGGAGGAACGCGGCGTCCTGTCGCTCGCCATGATAGCCGGGGACGACAGGGACACCGGCTTTCTCCATCAGCGCCTTGGCGCGATCTTTAAGACCCATGGCGCGGATCGCCGCGGCGGGCGGACCAACAAATTCAATACCGGCCTGCGCGCAGGCTTCGGCAAAATCGCCGCTTTCAGACAAGAACCCGTAGCCGGGATGGATACATTCGGCGCCGGCCTCTTTCGCAACCTCGATCAACCGTTCGATCCGGAGATAGCTTTCGCGCGGTTCTGCCAGACCAATGTAGTAGGCCTCGTCGCACAGGCGCCGATGCAACGCGCGCGCGTCCGCGGCGGAATAGACGGCGATCGTGCGCATGCCGAGCCGCCGGGCCGTGCGGGCGATGCGGCAAGCGATTTCGCCGCGATTGGCAATGAGGACGGAATTGAACATGAGGCGGGATTTGCCGAAGCCTTCCGGCTTGCACTCAACTCATTGCGCACGCGCCGCCGCGCCCGCGTTGGCTGCAGGTGGAGTAAGCTGTATCGGCGGCGCGGCGGCCGGCGCCGAGGCGGTCTGCGGGGCCGGTGTGGACGGCGGCGGGGGCACCGGCTCCGGCCAGATCGGATCGGTCGCGGCGGCGCCTGTCAGGATGGTTGGCGCTGGCGGACTGGCGGCCTGCTTTTTCGCGTGTCGCGCCGGAGCCGCGGCCGACGGGTTCGGATTGGATGCAGCGGCGGCAGCCACGCCTGGCAAGATCGGCCCGGACGGCTCGGGATTCATGATGCTCACTGCCGGGATCGAGGCGGCGGTGGGAAAATCGATCGTCACCATCTTGCGCGCGCCCTGCGCGCTCGGCTGCGGCTGCGCTCCATCGGCTATCACGCCCTCCGGACCATTCGCCCAGAGCGCCGCGTAATGCTCCAAATACCGATTGAGCGTGTCCGCGCTCAGGTTGGCGCGTACCCGGCTCGCATCGTGGAGAAGCGCGAACGCCTTGCAATTCTCGCTCGTACAGCCTTCGCGGATCGCCAACACGTGGGCGACGAACCCGAAGCGATCGGTCTCGAGCGCGCGGAGTAACGGCGACAACACGTCGTCGATATCCGCGCCGCCGCGGGCGACATAGGCGCCCACGCTCGAGAGCAGCGTCAGCCGTGCGGCGACGTAAGAGGACGCCGAAGCCACGCTTGCCGGAGATGCAAAGAGCGCCTTTTCACACGCCGCCTCGACGCTCTCGCCCGCCACCGCGTCGAGGCAGGCGAGCGACGAGCCAGGGGCAAGAGCCTGCGCGCTCAGTTGCCCGGAACGCATTTCGATAGCCCGGCGCTCGGCACCGCGGTCGCCTGTTGCCGCGCGACCAAAGAAGGCCCAGGTCAGCGCCGCCCCGAGAACCGCGCCGACGATCACGAAGCCCGCGCGCCGCGCCGGGCTCGCCGCCAACTGCAATTGCGGTTGAAAAAGCGCGAGCACACAGAACAGGATGAGCAAGGCCGCCGACCCAGCCGCGACCCACAAGCGCAATACCGAGGTTCCGAACTCGGGATCAACGCCGAGCATCAACCACTCCGCTGCGGGCGAGAACGCGCTCCCCGCAGAAGTATGGCCCAGGGGGCCAGGAGACGCCAGCCTTGGCCATTGTCGAACGGAACGCGCGGTCGCGCGCTACCACCGCGCGGAAAGTCTCGGGCGTCAATGCTCGACTTCGAGCTGGCTCTCTTTAGCCACGCGCTCAAAGGCTTCACCGGAATTTTTGATCCGGTATTGATAGTCGTCGCCGTCGGACGGCAAGAGCTTGACGACTTTGTAGGTCCCGCTCGCGCCAGGCCGACTGATGGGGCTGGACGTGTAGAGCACCGTTTGGCCGACACGAAACCTGTGCGTGCGCAGCATGGGGCCGGGCAGGACTAGCCGCTGCGTGACCGCCGTTACAGACGCAATCTGGATGGCATTGCTCGGCTCGGGCTTGCCCGAACCTTGCCGCGAAACGGTCTTCCGAACAACTTGACCGCGACTTGCTTTTGCCGGCCGCTTTTTCACTGAACGCTTATTCATGGAACCACACTATATAGGCTATCGCCTTCCGGAGCAAAAAATATAGTGTCGCAAAAGCGGTTTTGCGAGGCTCGCTTAAGGCAAATGATCAAGACGAAAAATGGCTTACATTCAGTTGGATACAACGATCCTTTCGACTAGGCTCGTATCCGATCTTCAAGCTTGACGCCGCCAACCGCCCTGTTCGTCGGCTTGCCAATAAGTCACCGCGAAACCCGCCGATTTAACCTCGGTCCAGCGCGCACGCGCCGCCGCGACAGCGTCCGGATCTTCACCGTCAAAAAGCAGCACCACGCGCTCATAAGCGGAGGCATCGTCCGGCATGGTCGCTCCTTCGACGAGGAAGCGCACGGCCGCTCCGTTCGGATTGTCGTCCTTCAGCGTCAGCAGGATAGGCTGTTGGGCCGCCTCGGCTTCCCGCCAAGTGCCGTGCGGAAGAAAGGAATCATCGCGCCACGTCCACAAATGCGCATCGAGCGCCTCAATGCGCTCTTCGGAGGATGCTTGCACCACCACCCGCCAGCCGCGATCGAGAGACTTCTGCAGAAGCGCCGGCAAAACCTGCTCCGGCGTCTGCCCTTTCAGGTGATAGAACAGAAATTCGGTCATCGGGGCACGCCATACTCGCCGCCTTCGCGGTCGGGCCGCGGTCATGGTAGACCATAAAAATTCTGCAACAAAGGCAGGCGCCTCATGAGCGGCGACGTCAATCATCAGATCAAGCTGGCGGCGCGTCCGGTTGGTCTACCGAAACGCACGGATTGGCAATTCACCGAAACGCGAGTGCCGGAGCCCCGCGAGGGCGAGGTCCTTACCCGGGTTCTGTATCTCTCGCTCGATCCGGCGATGCGCGGCTGGATGAACGAAGGAAAATCCTACATCGCGCCGGTCGGAATCGGCGACGTCATGCGCGCGGGCGGCATCGGCGAGGTCGTGGCATCGAATCATCCCGGCTTTGCCGTGGGCGATTGCGTCAGCGGCGGATTTGGGATTCAGGAATACGCAGCACTTGACGGCGCGCAACTCACCAAGATCAATCCCAAAGTCGCGCCATTGCCGACGTTTCTCAACACGCTCGGAATGCCGGGAATGACCGCGTATTTCGGGCTGCTCGACGTGGGCCTGCCCGCGGCGGGCGACACGGTCGTTGTCTCGGGCGCCGCCGGCGCGGTCGGCGCGACCGTCGGCCAGATCGCGAAAATCAAAGGTTGCCGCGCAATTGGTATCGCCGGCGGGGCCGCCAAATGCCGCTACATCGTCGACGATCTCGGGTTCGATGCGGCGATCGACTACAAGGCGGAGGATGTACGCAAATCCCTGCGGGCGCATTGCCCGAACGGCGTGAATGTCTATTTCGACAATGTCGGCGGCGACATCCTCGATACCGTCCTCGCCCAACTGGCGCGCCACGCCCGCGTCGTGGTGTGCGGAGCCATTTCACAATACAACAACACAACGCCGATCAAGGGGCCGAGCAACTATCTCTCGCTGCTCGTCAACCGCGCCCGGATGGAAGGCATGGTCGTGTTCGACTACGCCTCCCGGTATCCGCAGGCGATACGCGACATGGCCGATTGGATCGGCGAGGGAAAACTGAAGTCGCGGGAGGATATCGTCGAGGGACTGCAGATCTTTCCGGAAGCGCTACTGAAGCTTTTCAGCGGCGAGAATTTCGGCAAGCTGGTGCTCAAGATCGCGGACGCGTGATGACGGCGCCGCGCGACCGGTACGCGGCGGCCGAGGACCGCCAAGCGCCCCGCCAGTCAACGCTCGTAATAGTCCTCGACGAGACGGTCGAGCAGGCGCACGCCCCAGCCGGAACTCCAGCTCTTATTGATGTCGGTCTGCGGGGAGCCCAGTGCAGTGCCGGCGATATCGAGATGCGCCCAAGGTGTCTTGCCAACGAAGCGCTGAATAAATTGCGCCGCGGTAATCGAGCCGGCAAAGCGGCCGCCGCTGTTCTTCACGTCGGCGAATTTTGAATCGATGATCTTGTCGTATTCCGGTCCGAGCGGCATCCGCCATACCCGCTCCCCGGTTTCTTCACCGGCTTTCGCCAGACGCTCGGCGAGCTTGTCGTCGTTGGAGAACAGCCCGGCATATTCCTGTCCCAGCGCAACGATGATGGCGCCGGTGAGCGTCGCCAGATTGATCATGAATCTCGGTTTGAACCGTTTGTTGACATAGTACAGCACATCGGCCAGCACGAGCCGCCCCTCGGCATCGGTATTGATGATCTCAATCGTCTGCCCCGACATGGACGTGACGATATCTCCCGGCCGTTGCGCTTTGCCGTCCGGCATATTTTCCACCAGACCGATAACGCCGACCGCATTGACCTTCGCCCTGCGCACCGCGAGCGCGTGCATGAGGCCGACGACACAGGCGGCACCGGCCATGTCGCCCTTCATGTCTTCCATACCGGCCGCCGGCTTGATGGAGATACCGCCGCTGTCGAAGCACACGCCTTTCCCGATAAACGCGATCGGGTCGGCAGCGCGCTTGCCGGCGTTCCAGCGCATGACGACGACCTTCGGCTCATGCGCCGAGCCTTGCCCGACGCCCAGGATCGCGCCCATGCCGAGCTTCCTCATCGCCGGCACGTCGAGCACCTCGACCACCACGCCGAGCTTCCTGAGGCCTGACGCGCGGCGGGCAAACTCACCGGGATAGAGCACATTGGCCGGTTCGTTGATGAGGTCGCGGGCCCAGACGACACCGTCGGCGACACCTGTCGCACGTGCCCACGCCTTTTCCGCCGCGGCCGGGTTGGCGCAGGCGAAATTCACTTCGACCTTGTCCGCCCGCTCGTCGCCCTCCTTGCGCTTGGTCTTGTAGCGGTCGAACCTGTAGCCACGAAGGCGCACGCCGAGCGCCAGATCGGCAATCTGATCTGGCTTGAGCGCACAGCTCGCGAATTCGGCCAAAATCGTCGCCTGCGCGGCAGCCGTCGGGATTTTCCCCATCGCCACGCCGCCAAGCTTGATCAAATCGCGATCCCGCAGTTCGCGCTCCTTGCCGGTCCCGACAATGACAAGACGCGGCGCATTGAGACCTGCGGGCGCAATGATATCGAGGCTTGATCCGCTTTTGCCGGTGAACCGATCCGCGGCTGCCGCGCGGCGGTAGAGATCGCCGACAGGCGAGAGCGCCTTTTGGGTCGCCGGACCGAATTTGAGGCCCTCCGCACAGAACGCAACCAGAACGCCCCGCAGGCGGTCAGACGGGGAAAAGCTGATCTTGGGGCGGTCGGGCATTGGGGCGGTCCTTGTGAGGCGTTACACGGGCTTCTTGACCGGTCATATGAACCGGACCGCCTGCTCGTGCAAAGCGCCTTCTGCCGCGGTCGCGACCTCGCACCCCGCCGCGCCGGCATGGTGGGAATCCATTAACCCTTAGCAACTCTTAGCGTTGCAAATTCAATGGCTTTGCCTTGGCGAGGCCACTTTGTGAAAGCATGAAACTGGCGGCGTTGGGAATCTCGGCTCGGGGGGCCGGGGGCGGCTTGTGGGGCCCCGTCAGCGGGGAAGTTGAGTCCGATGGGGTCGATCGGCTGGTACATGTTTCGCACCACGATGGGTGCGTTCTTGGTTACCGTTGTCAGCCTGACCATCGTGATGTGGTTCACGCAGGCGATCCGCGAATTCGACCTCATCACCAGCCAGCGGCAAACGCTGTTTGTCTTCATCGGCATCACCGGCCTTCTCATTCCGCTGCTCGTCATGATGATCGCGCCGATTTCGCTGGTGCTGGCCGCCGCGCACGTCCTCAACAAGCTCAGTTCTGATTCCGAGATTATCGTGATGAACGCGGCAGGCGTTTCGCCGTGGCGGCTGGTCCGTCCGTTCATCGCCGCAGCACTGGTGGTCTCGCTGCTGGTGTCCATCATTGCAGTCTATATTTCGCCGCGCAGCTTGCGCGAGCTTCGGGACTGGGCGACGCAAGTTCGCGCCGACATCCTCACCAATATCGTTCAGCCCGGTCGCTTCACCACGGTAGGCGGCAATCTCACTTTTCACATCGCTGACCGGCGGCCGAACGGACTTCTGGTCGGCATATTCCTCGACGACCGGCGCGATCCCAACGAACACGCCACCTATCTGGCCGAGCAGGGTGAGATCGTGAAGAACGATACCGGCTCGTTCCTCGTACTCGAAAAAGGCAGCGTTCAGCGCATCGAAGCGGGCCAGCGCGATCCCCGCATCGTCACGTTCGACCGATACGCATTCGACCTCTCAAAATTCACCAGCGGCGCGCAGAGCGTGGTCTACAACACCCGCGAGAAGTACATTTGGGAGCTCATGTGGCCGCCGCCCGAAGCCGCGCTCCATGGGGCGTCGCTGAGCGAGTATCGATCCGAACTGCACGACCGCTTCGCGACCCCGCTCTATCCGCTGGCATTCGTCATCCTTGCCTACGCCTTTCTCGGTCCGCCGCAAACGACACGGCAAAGCCGAACATTGGCCCTCTTGGCACTGATCGGCGCGGTATCGCTGCTCCGCCTTGTCGGTTTCCTTAGCGTTATCGTCGGAGCGCAAGTTCCGGCGGTTCTTGCCGTGCAATACGTTGCGCTGATCGGCGCGATCGTTGCCGGATCGTGGCAGATTTCAAGCGGACGAGCCATCGAACCCGCGGCGGCAGTGTCGAAGATCGCCACGTTCATCACCGAACGCTTCACAAAAGCGACGGCGAGTTGAGGATGGCGCCGATGCTTGCTGGCACACTCTCACGCTATTTCGGATTGCGCTTTCTCAAATCCGTTGTCGGCTCATTCTTGGGCGTAGTCGCGCTTGCCGCGATGATCGATTACGTCGAGCTGTTGCGCCGCAGCTCCGACTGGCCAAAGGCGACAGCCTTTGTGCTCGCCGAGATTTCAATGTTCCGCGTTCCTCAGCTTTCCGAACGCATCATGCCGTTCGCGGTGCTGGTGGGCGCGATGTCGTGCTATCTGGCGTTGTCGCGCCGCCTCGAACTGGTCGTTGCGCGCGCGGCCGGCGTTTCCGCCTGGCAATTCGTGGCGCCGTCGATGATCGCGGCGTTCCTGTTCGGCGTAGTCGCCACGACGCTCTACAACCCCCTCGCCGCGGTGCTGCACGAGCGATCCAAACGCCTCGAAGCCGAGATGATGGGCGAGCTTCCCACCTCTGCGCTGCACGAAAACACGGGCGGTTTCTGGGTACGTCAGAGAAGCGCGGACGGCGCCGCCATCATCAACGCCAAATCGAGCCGCGAGCAGGGTTCCCGGCTTGGCGGCGTGAGCGTGTACACCTTCAACAGCGACGGCCAATTCCAGGAACGGATCGAAGCAAAGACGGCCGCACTGGAGGAGGGCTATTGGCGGTTCGACGACGCCCGCATTTACGCGAGCGGCAATCCGCCCGTGCTTCAGGACACCTACCGGCTCGCCACCAACTTGACGCTTGAACAGGTGCGGGAAAGCTTCGCCACTCCCGAAACTGTGCCGTTCTGGCAGCTTCCCTCCTATATCGAGCTGGCAGATCGGGCAGGCCTGGTCGCCGCCGGTTATCGATTGCAATACCAGCAATTGCTGTCGCGTCCTTTCCTGCTCACGGCGATGGTCTTGCTTGCCGCTTCGGTGAGCCTGCGCTTCTTTCGTTTCGGTGGCGTCCAGAAAATGGTGCTGGGCGGTATCTCCGCCGGGTTTTTGCTGTTCGTATTATCAAAGTTCACCGAAGACATGAGCAAATCGGAGTTGCTCTCGCCGGTCGTGGCGGCGTGGATTCCAGTCCTGATCGGCAGCCTCACCGGCTTCTTCGTCCTGTTGCATCAGGAGGATGGGTAGTGGCGCGTTCGATCCGCCCTTCTTCCTCAAGCTTGCGTATTCCCGCCAGGGCGGGCATGGCGATTCTCGCCGTGCTGCTGGCCTTTGGCGCGAATTCTTTGCTGACGCCTAAACCGGCGTCGGCACAAAATCTGCTGCACTTCCCGCCGCGACCGCCTGCGCCGCCGCAGGCTCAGCGCGCCCCCGACGCGCCGATGCTCGTGCAGGCGGCGGAGATCAGATACGACTACACCAACAATACCGTCTCCGCGGTCGGCAACGTCCAGATCTATTTTAACGGATCGACCGTCGAGGCGGACGAAGTTACCTACGACCAAAAATCAAAACGGCTGCAAGCGCGCGGCAATGTCAGGATGACCGAGGCCGACGGCAAGATCACGTATGGCCAGTTCATCGATCTCACCGAAGACTACCGCGACGGCTTCGTCGATTCACTGCGGCTCGAAACCTTCGATGACACGCGCTTTGCCGCCGCTCACGCCGACCGCGTCAACGGCAACTACACCGTCATGCAAAACGGCGTCTACACCGCCTGCGAGCCCTGTAAGGACGATCCGAAGAAGCCGCCGCTCTGGCAGATTGAATCGGCCCGCATCATCCATGACAGCGGCGAGAAGATGATCTACTTCGAGGACGCCCGCGTCGAGTTCTTCGGCGTGCCACTTGCCTATTTTCCTTTTATGTCGTCGCCGGACCCTTCGGTGTCGCGCAAGAGCGGCTTCCTGTTTCCGAATGTCACCTACGGCACGGCTTACGGTGTCGGCGTCGAAATCCCCTACTTCTGGGCGCTGGCTCCCAATTACGACCTGGCGTTTTCGACCACGGTCACTTCGATGCAAGGAGAGCTGTTTCAAGCAACGTGGCGCCAGCGGCTCCTGGACGGCTCCTACTCCATCAAGGCCGCCGGTATTTTTCAGCAGGATCCCGGTTATTTTGCCAATCGCGATGGCGCCAACAGCCCGACCGCCAACACCTTCCGTGGCGTAGCCGAAACAGCCGGTCAGTTCTCGCTGAGCGACAAATGGGTGTGGGGCTGGACCGGGCTGCTTATGACCGACACGCAGTTTCTGTACGACTATCAGCTCACCTCTTTCCTTGGATCATTCGATCCTTTCCACACCGGCATTGCCACCGAAGGCGTTTCTCAGGTTTATCTTACCGGAGCCGGTGAGCGGAGCTATTTTGATATACGCTCGATCTACTATTACGGCTTCTCGGGACAGGACATACAGGCTCAGATTCCGATCATTCATCCGGTGCTTGATTATTCCAATGTCCTGGCACAGCCCGTGATCGGCGGCGAATTCAGCTACAAGTTCAATCTAACCAGCCTCACGCGCCAGCAAGCGGAATTCGACGCCATCAATCAGAATGCGGCGAACAACGGATTGTGTACGTCAAATAATCCGGCGGTCATAAACTCCTCCAATTGCCTCTTGCGCGGTATCGCCGGAACTTACTCGCGTTCTTCCGCCGAGATTGACTGGCGCCGCACCTTCGTCACCGACAGCGGCCAGATGATCACGCCCTTCTTCGGAGTGCGCGGCGATGTCGCCTCTCTCGAGGTAACAAATCAGGCAGGCACGTCGAACTACATCACGCCCGGCCAAACCGAAGTTGCACGCGCCATGCCCGACGTGGGCGTCGAGTATCGCTACCCCTTCATCAACGTTCAGCCGTGGGGCACGCAGACGATCGAACCTATCGCGCAGCTCATTCTGCGCCCGAACGAGACGCAGATCGGAAAGTTCCCCAACGAGGACGCTCAAAGCGTGGTCTTCAGCGCCGACAATCTGTTTTCGGTCGACAAATTCTCCGGCTGGGACCGCGTCGAAGGTGGCGGCCGCCTGAATGCCGGCTTCCAGTACACGGCTCAGGTCAACAAGGCCGGCTCTTTTAACGTCCTGTTTGGACAATCCTACCAACTTTATGGCCTCAACTCCTATTCGGTGGCCGATCTAACCAACACCGGATTGGAAAGCGGCCTTGACAAGACCTTCTCCGACTATGTCGGGCGCGTCACGTACCAGCCAAACCAGGTCTTTTCATTCATCGCCCGTGGGCGCTTCTCCTCCGGCGGGTTTGATCCGGGGATCGGCGAAGACGTCAAAGCTTTCACTCCCGAGCGGCTCGAGTTCGAAACCCGCGCCAACTTCGACCGCTGGACCGTGCAGTTGATGTATGGCGACTACGCGGCACAGCCTGAAATCGGCTTTTTGACGCGGCGCGAGGAAATCCTCGTCGGCGCCTCGTACAAGGTGACGCAGAACTGGGTCCTGCTGGGCTCCGTCCGCTATGACCTCGCGATCAACCAGTTCGAGCAGACCCGCTTTGGAATCGGCTACACTGACGATTGCCTGCTGCTATCGCTGAACTATGTCAGTTCTTACACCTATACTGGTACGACTCCGACACCGAACAACACGGTCATGCTGCAGTTCAGCCTGCGTACTCTCGGCCCCAACACACTGACCAACGGCAGCCCTACATTCTAAATTGCGTCGCATGACGGTAGTATCGGGTTCTCGATGGCTGGAGGAAAAGCGGGCAGCGCACTGCCTTTCCAAGGAGGAACTGAAGTGAGATCGCAAAATCCGTTCCTTGCCCGTTGGAAGATTGTCGCTGCGAGCATGCTCGCCGCGACCGTCATGCTCGCCATGCCATCAGGCGCCCGCGCGCAGCAAGTTGTTGCGTTCGTCAATGGCCAGCCGATCACGACGCTCGATGTCGAACATCGAGCCAAGTTCCTTCAGATGAGCACCAAGAAGGTGCCATCGCGCAGGGAAGTGCTCGACAGCCTTGTCGACGAGATTTTGGAAATCACGGAGGCCAAACGTTACGGTCTCGACGTCCCGGATTCGGAAGTGGAAAGTTCTTATTCCACCGTTGCAACCCGTATGGGCATCGACAAACAGAAGCTGACGCAACTGCTCGCCGGCGGCGGCGCCAGCGAAGCTACCCTGAAGCTGCGCCTGCGTGCGCAGATTGCGTGGACCAATCTTGTGCGCGGACGCTACAAGGCGAGTTTGGAAATCAGGGATAAGGATGTCGAAGCGCGACTGCAACTTCATAGCACCGATGACAAGAAGACCGCCGTTGGATATGAGTACATCATGCGGCCCGTCGTATTTATTGTGCCGCGAGGTTCGCCAGACGCTGCTTACGAATCCCGCAAACGTGACGCCGAGGCTTTGCGCGCGCGCTTTGCGAATTGCGACGACGGCATTTCGTTTGCGCGAGCCCTGCCCGACGTCGCGGTGCGCGACCAGGTCTCGAAGTATTCCGCCGATCTGGCGCAACAACTCCGCGATATTCTTGACGGCACCGCGATTGGCCACTTGACGCCGCCGGAAACGACGGCTGAAGGAATACAGATGTTCGCGGTCTGCACCAAGAGGGAGACAAAATCCGATACCCCGGAAATGAAAGAAATTCGCGATCAGATGTTTCAGCAAAAATTCGGTGCGCAAGCCAAACGCTATCTCGACACATTGCGGCGCCAGGCAATGATCGAATACAAGATGCCCGAAGACAAATAGGCGACAAGAAGTAAAACCGTGCAGCCCCTGGCATTGACGCTCGGCGAGCCCGCCGGGATCGGCCCCGACCTTGCCCTTGCGGTCTGGCGTCGCCGCGCCGAGCTCGACCTGCCGCGATTTTACATCGTTGCCGATCCGGAATTTCTGCGTCGCCGTGCCGATCGGCTGAAACTGGACGTCCCGATCGCGACGGTGACACCGGCCTTGGCCGGCGCCACGTTTGCCTCGGCGTTGCCGGTGGTGTTCCTCGACGTCCCGGTGACCGCCGAGCCCGGCCGCCCGGATCGATCGAGCGCTCCAGCCGCCATCGCCTCCATTCGCCGCGCGCTGGCCGACGTTTTGGCCGGCTCGGCGGCGGCAATCGTCACCAACCCGGTCGCGAAAGACGTGCTCTACAATTGGGGATTTGCCGAGCCCGGCCACACGGAATTTCTGGCCACGCTGGCGCAGGAAGCAACCGGCAAGCCGCGACGGCCGGTCATGATGCTGTGGTCGCCGGAGCTTGCTGTCGTTCCAGTGACGATCCACCTGCCGCTTCGGGACATTTTCCAGTATCTTTCGACGGAACTCATTGTCGAGACCGGACGTATCGTGGCGCGCGACCTTGCCGCACGGTTTCGGGTGACGCGTCCGCGGCTCGCGATCGCCGGGCTAAATCCTCATGCCGGCGAAAACGGCACGCTCGGGGAGGAAGACCGCGCGATCGTCGCGCCGGCCGTTGCTCGCCTCGTCGCCGACGGCATCGACGCGAGAGGTCCGCTGCCTGCCGATTCACTGTTTCACAAAGCGGCGCGCGCGACCTACGACGCGGCGTTGTGCATGTATCACGACCAGGCGCTGATCCCGATCAAGACGCTCGCTTTCGATCACGCCGTCAATGTCACGCTCGGCCTTCCCTTCGTGCGGACCTCGCCGGATCACGGCACCGCGTTCGACATCGCCGGCACCGGTACCGCCGATCCGGCAAGCCTCATTGCCGCGCTGCGGCTGGCGGCGCGGCTCGCCATGGCGGACAGCCCGGCGCCGCTCCTCGCATCGTGACCTCCACGCCGGACGACCTTCCGCCATTGCGCGACGTCATTCGCCGGCACGGTCTCGTCGCTAAAAAATCTCTGGGCCAGAATTTCCTGCTTGACCTCAATTTGACGGCGCGCATTGCCCGGGCGGCGGGAACGCTCGCGGGCGTGACCGTGCTGGAGATCGGCTCCGGGCCCGGCGGTCTGACGCGTGCGCTCCTGGCGCTCGGGGCGGCCCGCGTGATCGGGGTCGAGCGCGACGAGCGCGCCATCGCGGCTCTACAGGAAATCGCCGAACGTTACCCTGGGCGCCTCGACGTCATCAAAGACGACGCGCTGACGTTCGATCCGCGCTCCCGTCTCGATCGCGGGCCGGTGCGCATCGTCGCCAACCTGCCGTATAACATCGCCACCGCGCTCCTCGTCTCCTGGGTGTGCACCGAGCCGTGGCCGCCGTGGTACGATGCCGCCATCCTCATGTTCCAGCGCGAGGTCGCCGAACGCATTGTTGCGGCCCCTGGCTCAAAATCCTACGGGCGCCTTTCGGTGCTGGTGCAATGGCGCTGCGAGGCGCGCATTCTTTTCGACGTCAACCCCGCAGCCTTTGTGCCGCCGCCGAAGGTCACCTCCTCGCTGGTGCATCTCGTGCCGCGGCCCAGGCCGCTGACTTGCGATCGCAAGATGCTCGAGACCGTAACGCAAGCCGCGTTCGGCCAGCGCCGCAAGATGCTGCGGCAAAGCCTGCGTTCGCTCGGCGCCGACGAAGCGGCGTTGCTCGCGGCCGCCGATCTCAGCCCGACCGCCCGCGCCGAGGACATCCCGATTGCGGGCTTCGTATCACTGGCGCGGGCTCTCGCCGTTCAGCGCGGTCTCGGGCATGATGCCGGGGCCTGACGCGCCGAAAGACAAACGCTGCCATGACAAAGATGCACCGCCAATCGCTCGTAGCTTACGGGCAGCCGCTTTGCGAGACCGTTGTCGATTGCCCGACGCCGCGCGGCAGCGAAGTGCTGGTGCGCATCGAGCGTTGCGGCGTCTGTCATTCCGATCTGCACATGCAGGACGGCTATTTCTCGCTCGGCGGCGACAAGAAGCTCGACGTCAGCGCCGGACGCACCCTGCCCTTCACGCTCGGTCACGAGATTGCCGGCGTGATCGACAGCAAAGGCGAGGATGCTGGCGGCGCCGAAGTCGGCGACCGCGTCGCGGTCTATCCGTGGATCGGCGATGGCGTTTGCCCCGCCTGTCTCTGTGGCGAGGAGAATCTGTGCGCCAATCCCCGTCATCTCGGCATCGCCGTTGATGGCGGCTACGCCACCCACGTTCTCGTTCCGCATCCGCGCTATCTCCTCGACTACGCGCCGCTGTCACCGGATTTTGCCGGACCGCTGATGTGCTCGGGCCTGACTGCCTATGCTGCGCTCAAGCGCCTCGCCAACCGGCCCGAGCGAGGACCTGTGCTGCTGATCGGGCTCGGCGGCGTCGGCATGATGGGCCTTGCCATCGCCCGCGCCCTGTTTCGTACGCCGCCAATCGTCGCCGACATCGATGCCGACAAACGAAACACCGCGCTCGCGGCCGGCGCCACGCTTGCCTACGATCCCTCCGATCCGCAAGCGCGCAAGGACGTCATGAAGGCAACCGGCGGCTTGCTCGCGATCTGCGATTTCGTCGGCTCCGATAAATCACTGCAATTCGCGACGGGGCTACTGGGGCGCGGCGGCAAGGTCGTGGTGACCGGGCTGCTCGGCGGCAACTTTTCGATCGCCGCCGCCCTGTTCGGCATTAAGGCGATGACCATCGAGGGCACGCTGACCGGCACGCTCGCCGAGGCCCGCGAGTTGCTCGATCTGGTGCGCGCAAAAAACATCGCACCAATCCCGACCCGGGAGCGTCCATTGGCGCAAGCGCAGGCGGCGTTGGATGATTTACGCGCCGGCCGCGTCGTGGGACGGACGGTGTTGACGGCTTAGTACGCGAACCGCGGATGGCGCTCGATACGATGGCCAACGACCTGCAGCCGGCATCTTGTTGCCGGCAAATGTTTTACAACCGTTCTTCCTACGGAATTACGGTGACAGTGCATATAATTGCCCTCCCACAAGCGGTTTTACACCTCACAACTTCGCCTGCAGGCGGCGCACGAAGGCGGAGAGGCCAATCTGCCGCTCGCGCTTGAGCCGCTCGGCCGCGAGAATGGCCCTCACTTCGTTAAACGCTTCAGCCTTTTCACGATTGACGATGACGTAGTCGTATTCCGGCCAGTGGCTCATCTCACCCGCCGCCTTCGCCATGCGCGCGCCGATAATGGCATCGCTGTCCTGCGCGCGGCGGTGCAGCCGCCGTTCCAATTCCTTGGCTGTCGGCGGTAAGATGAAGACGCTGACAAGATCGTCACGCGCCTTCTCGCGCAGCTGCTGCGTTCCCTGCCAGTCGATATCGAACAGCACGTCGCGCCCGGCCCGTAAGGCCAGTTCCACCGGACGCCGCGGCGTGCCGTAGGAATGGCCGAAGACTTCCGCCCATTCCAGAAGCTTGCCGGATTTCACCATGCTCTTGAAGCGCGAAGCATCGATGAAATGATAATCGCGTCCATCGATCTCGCCGCGCCGCTGCGGCCGCGTCGTCACCGATACCGAAAGCTCAACGCCGCGATCAACCTTCAGCAGCATGCGCGACAGCGTGGTCTTGCCGGCGCCCGAGGGCGAGGACAGAACCAGCATCAGTCCGCGACGCGCAATTTGCTTTTTGTTGCGGGTCGCGCGCGTCATGCTCATTC
>Ga0302326_10003306_pt1 | contig 38132 bp, 23 predicted proteins | sample Palsa_T0_3_FD_202264 | JGI IMG/M metagenome (GOLD analysis project Ga0302326, IMG submission 202264) | Peat permafrost microbial communities from Stordalen Mire near Abisko, Sweden - Palsa_T0_3 | ecosystem: Environmental > Terrestrial > Soil > Palsa > Peat permafrost | place: Sweden: Abisko... | reverse complement strand
CGCCGTCCCCACGTTGTGTTCCCCGTTTCCGCCGGTCTCCAGAGGCATGCCCGTTTCCTGCTGGGCCATGACGAGGATCTCGCCGACCGCCTTCGACGACTGCTCGGCGAGATCTTTCATCGATGAGAGGATCAAGGTGATGGTATCGAAGGGCGCCTGCCGCGCGGCGTAGTCCGCCGCGAACTGGTCGCGGCGCCGGCGCAATTCCTGGAGAATCGCATCGCGGAATCTGGCCACATACGCGGCCGCAAGGTTTCCGGAATACTGTGCGGGCAATGACGGAAACTTCTCGTTCACGGCGCCGTCGATCATCTGAAGAAATGCCGTGCGGGCCGTCCCGGGCAGCCGCTTCTGCTTCAAGGCCGGCGCGATGGCCTGCTCCATCTGCTCCCCAAATAGCCGGCGGCGCACGGTGGCAATCTTGCGGAAGAGCAGCCAGTCCGCGAACGATTTTTTCACGGGGACGTGCGCTTCGTTGATCGTCATTTGGTAGGCCGCGCCGGACTCCTGCGTGTCGAGCGCGGGGAGCGCCGCCAGCCCGATGAGTCCCAGGTTGAAATCGATGGAGTGCAGGTCGCTCATGACCGAGGCGGCCGGCTCCGCACCGCCGAGCGGTCCGCCAAACAGGGTGCGGAGACGGGAGCGGGTTTCTTCGGCGAGCAAACGTGCGGTCATGGCGAGCAACGGATTCCAATGCCGTTCGGTAAGTGACTGGAGGCTGTCCTCCACAGCGTACCATTGGTCGAGGGCGGCGCCCATTTCCGTCGCCACGGCCGCCGCCTTCTCATTCGCGCCAAGCTCAATGCTCTTCGTGCTTTCACCGCGGGCGTGTTCAAACGCCGCTTCCCAGTCGACGGCCAAAAGTCGATCCGCCACCGCGATTTTTTCCCGGAGACCATCCATCTCAGCGGCGAGTCCGGCCTTCTTTTCCGCAAGCTGTTTCAGTTCATCGCCCTCGAAAACTTCGCGCACTTCGCCGCAGAGCGTCGAACCCTGGCGGAGACTGTCGCGCATGAATTCCTGCGTATAGTCGCTACTATTCAGGTAATCGGTCAGATCGCTGAGGAAGGCATCGAAGGCTTCCCGCTGTTTTTCATCCGCGCTGTCCGGCTCGTCCATTCCGTGGCCATGGCCATTCCTGCCGCCATTGCCGGCGAGGAAGACCGAGGCGGCGCTGAGCAGATCGACCGCGTGGATGCGCAGGCGCCGGTCCTCGTAGGCCTGGCGCAGCGGGCCGGCCATGGAGAGCGTCTTGAAGGCCTCGATGATCTGCTGCGGATTGCGGCTCTCCGCGCTGGGCTGCAAGGTCCCGTCGGGCTGTAGATCGCGCTTGCTGGAATCCACGTTGATCACGAGAAAAATGCGACTGAACAAGCCGAGCAATTGATTAAACTCCGCGAAAACCTGCTCGAGGTAGAGGTTATCGGTTTTCACCACGAAGACCGCGCACGCGGCGCTGTCGCGAAACTCGCGGGTGAGGACGTCGTAACCGAAATTCATGCGGCTGTAGAGGCCGGGGGTATCCACGAGCACGGTGCTGGATTCGGCGAGGCTGTCGACGGGCAATTTAACATCCACCCGGCGGATGGCCTCGCTGAAATCGCGGCGCGGATCGAACTCCCCATGGCGCTCCTCAGCGACGCGGATCTGCTCGGCCAGCGCGATGTGGCTGTCGGCGATGACATCCTTGAGCACCCGGCCGTTGGCGAAAACGGTTTCGCGTCCGTTGTAACGCGTGGCGGAAAAGTGCGGTTCCGCCGCATGCCGCACGTAGACGAGACACGGATAGCCCGGCAGCGAAGTGACCTCGCTCACATAACTGCGGCTGATCGCATTCATGAGCGTCGATTTGCCGCTCTTGAGCGGACCGAAGATGAGAAGATAGGCCTGCTGGCTTTCGATTTTTTCGACGAGCGTGCGGAGGCGCGCGCGGACATCGTTGAGCGTGGCCAGCGGCTTTTGAAGGAGTTCCTCGCCGCCGGCTTTCTCCATCTGTCCGGCGGCAACTTTCAGCGCGGGTGGCAGAGCGTTGAGGATGTTCAGGTAGGCTTCACAGAACTTCGAGATCTCGGTTTTCATGAGAGGGCAGGATGATGGGGCAGTCCGCGATAACCGTATATGCTTTTATGGTGTTGACGCGAGTGATGCAAGCAAAAACCACCACTAATTGTGGTAATGGTGGAAGACTCTACACAATAGACAGTGTTCAACAAATGGTGGATAGAAGTGCCACCGGGCGAGGAATTTCAGCCGATCCTGGTCACTCCACAGTCCAGAGCGTCACCGAATCCTGATCCTTGGTAAAGATGCGGTGTCCCGAAAGGACCGGGTAGGCATGCGTCGGCGAGTCGGCCACTTTGATGCGGGCCAGTTCGGTGTAGGCGGTGCTACCGGGCGTGAAGGCAATGAGTTGGGAGGCGGGAGTCAGCGCGAGGATGACCGAGCCGGCGTCCACGAGCGTGCCGTATCCGCCGCCGCCACGCATCCCGCGACCACGCATGCCACCGCCCCCTCCAGGACCGCCAAAGCCACGGCCGGGACCACCAGGCCCCGGACCCGGGCCGGTATCCGGGTTCTGGGCAACGGCGCCTGGCGGCGGCTCATTCGTTGGCGGCGCATTCGGCGGAGGTGTTCCACTACCCGGCGCACCACCGGGCACGGGCGCAGCCGGAGCGCCCGGCGTCACCGGCGCGGTCCAGACCGTCTGACCGTCGGCGGCATTCAGGCAGAACAACTCGTTGCGGCCCGAGATGCCGTAGATGAATTTGTCTTTCAGCACGGGACTGTTGAACTGCGTGAAAATATCGGCGTTCTTCCAGAGCGGTTTGGCGACGATGGCATCGCCCTCTTTTTCCAGCCGCACGGCGGTGACGCCGCGGTTGGAGCCCGTGTAGATGATGGTCTGGCCGGCGACAATGGGCGTGGCGGCATTGTAACCGCGGCCTTCCACGACGAAAGGCGCTTCCCACTGGAGCTTTCCGTCGGCCACCGACAACGCGAGCATTTTCGACTCGGTCTGTGCCACGAGGAGCCGGGCGCCATCCACGGTCATGAGGACCGGAGAGGCGTAGGCTGGGGCGTCCCCGGTCCAGCGCCACTTTTCCGCGCCGGTGGCAAGGTCGCAGGCGACGATGCCACCGCTGCCGTCCCCACCGAGTTCCGCGATGCAGAGACCTTCGGTCACGAGCGGGGAGGACGCGGTGAAGAATTTGGGGAGCGCGCCGGCGAAATCATCCTTGCGCCAGAGCAGTTTGCCAGACTCGGCGTCAAGGCAGGAGAGCACTCCGCGCACGCCAAGGGTGACAACCTTGCCATCGGCGACGGTGGGTGAACAGCGCGGCCCGGAGAAGTTGGACGCCGGACCGGTGGCGCCGAGCGCATCATATTTGTCCTGCCAGAGTTCCTTGCCCGAAGCGGCAGCGAGGCAGCGAAGGATCTCCTGCCCCTCCTGGCGGGAGAAGACGTAGAGCTTGTCGCCCGCGAGCGAAGGTGTGGCGACGCCCTCCCCGACCGTGACCTTCCATTTTTGGGCCAGCGCCTCGGGCCAGGCCTGCGGTGCATCAAAGCCAGCGGCTTTGGCATCACGATTGGGGCCGCGCCATTGCGGCCAGTCCTGCGCTTGCGTTCCAGGGATGCCCGCGGCCAGCGCGCATATGGCAATGACGTGGAGAGTTCGATTCGCGTTTTTCATGGCTGCTCCTTTGGGTTCAGGGTGGATAGAGCTGAAACCCGTTACAGTCGGGACGGTTTCCCAGATTCGCAAGTGGTTCCGGAGGCGTGCCGCGAGCGTGGCCATCGTGCCAATCTTGTCAGATGGAAGTCCGGCCCGTAACTTAAGCATTCGCAAAACAAATGATCCACGTCGTCGCCATCGTCACCACCAAACCAGGCCAACGGGATGCGGTCCTGCAATTATTTCGAGCGAATGTGCCGGCTGTCCGTGCCGAGCAGGGATGCATCGAATACGAGGCCGCCGTTGATGCAACGCCGGGGCTTAAATTCCAAACGGAATTTGGACCGGACACGTTTGTGGTGATCGAGAAGTGGGAGAGCCCGGCGGCGCTGGAAGCACACCTGGCGGCCCCACACATGGCCGCGTATGGCGCCAGGGTGCGGGAGATGATCGCCAGCCGGGCGATTCACGTCCTGTCGCCGGCGTAAGTCTTACTTCTTCGCGCCGTAGCCGCGGACGAAGCCGATGCAGGCGGCAGCGTCGATGACGTTGTTGTCCCAGTTGTATTCGTATTCGACAGAGATCGGGCCATCGAAGCCCTGGGCCTTGTATTCGTCGAGAATCGCGGGCACGTCGCTCACCCCGGTGCCCCAGAATACGTCGTGGGCGCTGGGCAGCGGGGCATTCAGGTCTTTCATGTGGCTGCTCACGATGCGGCCCTTGAGAATCCGCACGCAATCAATCGGCTTGAGGCCGGAACGCACCCAGTGCCCGATATCGGCGCACGAACCGATCCGCGGGTCGCGATCTTTCACGACGGAAAGCACATAATTCGGGTCCCACATTTGGTATTCGGGATGATCCGGGCGCTTCGGATGATCGTGGAAGCCGACCTTGATGTCGTATTCCTTGACAAGCTTCTCGAAGGTATCGATGGCGTCGACGCTCTCGGTGTTGATGACGCGAATCCCGAAATACTTGGCGAACTCGAAGACTTTGCGCGAAACCTCTTCGTCCTTCGACAAAGCGACAACGCCATAGGCCACCGGAGTGATGCCCTTCTCCACCAGCTTGGCCTTCACCTTGGCCCAGACCTCCGGCGGCGCCTCGTGGTTGAATTTGACGGTCGGTTCCTCCGGCGACAGTTTTTGTCCGGTGCCAAATTCGATGACCTTCGCTCCGATGGATGCGGTCTTGTCGATGGCCTCGAAAACGGTGAAGTTTTTGAAGGTGTAGGCCTGGCAGCCGACGGCAAAGCCGCCCACCTTGAGTTCATCGGGAAACGACCCCGCCTGGGCAAAGCTGGCGGCGATGAGGAGCAGAAGAGAAGCACGGAGGAGCGATGGGAGAAACGACATATGCGGGACAATGCGCCATCGGCGATTTTCTTAGTCCTTTCGCGTATATTCTTCCGTCTAAAAAGTCAGCGTTCCCCTGTCGTAGATATACGAATTTCCCAGGAAAGGCCGGGAGTCGATGCGCGAAACGTATCCGCGGAGATGGACCTCGGAAAAGATATGGCGGCCGGACAATTCTCGAGAAATTCCGTTCAACGCGATTGACAGAGTAAGCTCTCTTTTTTCGCGGCAGGCCATTCCGCACGGGGAAGGAATTGAATAAAACCAAAGTTACGGTGTCCAAGGATACCAAAGTTTTATTCTACGAAATGACATTTCCGAAGGAGGTGAGAAACACATGAATTTGCTGCACAAGATCATCCTGGGCTGCGTGGCTGTCGCCAGCCTCGCGGTCGCGAGCCCTGCGCAAGCGGGCGAATGGCGCTGCCATTACCATTACTACTGGTATCATCACTGCCACTATCATCATCACCATCATCATTGCTGGTAGGTGATCCGCCTCACACCCGAGGCGTGGTGACAAAAACCGGTAACGAACTTAGGGGTCAGTCTTTTGGCTGATCCCTATTGCGCGTGGTGGCCCAAACTTGCGCCTAACTGGCGGTCGGGGCCGGACTAGCGGAGATTTTTGGTGCGCTTTCGAGATCTCTTCCGAAAGCGCCGGAGCGCCGGTGGACTCTCCCGCAATCGCGAGACAAGCGCAGGTGCTATGCAAATCCGCTTCGTGCCCGGTCGGGCTTGCCGCGGATATCATCGAACGCGATAATATATCTCTGGTTCAGTGAAGCTCTTTGGATACCGCGTTTCATTCTCAAGAAACCAATACCAGCGTTTCGGCGAGGCTGTGACAATAATGTTCGTGAAGAGGTCATTGGGCTTTCGGGGAATTTCAGCGTAGGGCAGCAGCTTGGGATGCTTGACGGCGTAGTCGTAGACCCAATAGGGATCGAGATGCCGCAGGTAGAGCGTGGTCTGTCCTTGTAATCGGAAAACTCCCACTTCCACGGATTCATCCACGGAGTTGGCACCGGTTTGCGGATTCTCAGGTTCGGCGAATGTCTCGTACCAAAGCTGGTTGCGAATTTTATAAATCCGGAGATATCGATCGGGCCCGCTGAGGCGCCAAAGACGAGACCAGAATCGCGCGTCGGATAGACGGTACTGGGGGATGGCTGATTTGACTCGCTCGCATCGTACATCGATTTTGAACTGGGGCTTTTTCCATTCACCCTCGACTGCGTCGTACGGGATCGGCTTCGCTGCTCCGCCAATTTTAGGATAATAGGCGCAGCCAGTGGCGAAGACCAACAGGGAAAGCAATGCGCAAAGTTTCCGCGAGCGCGCGCAGGTTTCATCCAATCCGGCAAGCGGAGCCCGGCAATGGAGGGAGGAGGCGGACGGGTTCAGTGCTTTGATGGTGAGCACGGTCAGGAAGCGGGTTTCCAAAAGAAACTGTAATCGCACCGCTTACCTGGCCAACTCCAGGCGTGGTGACGCCAGCGGAACGGTTTCCAGGTAGCCTTTTTCCGAGTTAGTGACCCTGAAAACAAATGGACCCTCGGATGCCCTCAGGGTATGGACCAGCAGTTTCGGATCGTCCTCCGGCACGAGAAAGCGGAGCTTGCCCGGTTCAGAAGGTTTCATTCCGCGGTCCAACCAGCTTCCCTCACCCGGTTTCACGTTCGATCCATCTTTCGCCGCCGCATGCGTCACCGGCTGAAAGGTAATCATGATCAGTAAATGGTGTGGATATTTCCTGGCCAGATCCTCCGGTATATCATTGTAGGTGTTGACGCTTTGCGGACGAAACATCAGAAGGTACCCAGGTGGTTGCTGGGCAAACAAGCGGACGGGGACCCCGAAGAAAGCGAAAACAACGAGGAGGAGAACCCAGACTGGCGGAAGTTTCACGGAATTACGCGGGTCGGAAGACATGGTTGCTGAAGCTAATCGTAAATGGCGTCATTCGCGAGGCCGGTCAGCGATCGACGAACATCACGTCGGAGATGCAGCGTTGGTTGCCGGGGGCCGGCTTTTCCAGAGCGCGGATTTTTTGGCCCGTGGTGAGTTGCGGATAGGCGGCGGAGGCATCGAGCGGTTTGTCGTCCTTCCAATACTTCGTTTTCTGATCGAGGTTCAAGTGGCGCTCCCCGCCGTCCTTGAGATCCAACGTGAGGTCGTAAACGCCCGGCGTTGCCGGAGCGGCCTTTTTGATGGTGCCCGCGAATTCCACAGGCGGGGACTCGAACATTAAGTCCTTGATGATGATGTTGCGCAGGGCCAGATCTTGTTCGGGATCGTGGAGCGCGCGGATCTTGCAACCCTTCAGGAGCTGGGGATAGGCGGCCGCGGATTCGATCGGCGCGTAGTCCTTGTAGAATTTCGTGGCCGGTACCACGACGACTCGCACCTCTTTGCCGTTGTCGAGTTTGAGAACGAGGGAGTACCAGCCCGGCTTGGCGGTCGAAGCGCTCTCCATGGAGCCGGCGATTTCCGGAAGGCCCGCATCTCCCGCCTTCTGCCTGTGCAAATAGGTCATTGTATCCGCGGGATCGGCAAAATCGGAGGCGCTGGTTTCGCGCGCCATCAAACAGGCGAAAAGCGCGAGGAGCGTTGCGGCAAGGCGGCTTGGCCCGAGGCGGATTTCCATAGGTCGAACCTTGCGCGCACTGGTCGCGGCGGCAAGACCCGATTTACCCGGCGCAGCAGAATCGCTCACGAAGGGGATGACGCCGGCGGAGGGCGTATCTAAGACCGGCCTGCCAGGGCGATTAAAGATTTGGGCTACCGCTCTCTGCATGCGTGCCAAAGTGATCCATTTCCTCCTGACGCGTCCGCTACTCGCGGCGCTGGCGGTGGCGTGGACCGGGGCCTCCGCGAGAGCGGCGGACGAGACCGCGTTTTTCGAGAGCAGAATCCGGCCGCTGCTCGCCGAGCACTGCTACGAGTGTCACAGCACGGAGAAAAAGCAGAAGGCCGGGCTGGTGCTCGACTCGAAGGCGGGTTGGGAGAAGGGCGGTGATTCCGGCCCGCCGATCGTGCCGGGAAAGCCCGGGGAATCTTTACTCCTCCGGGCGGTCCACTGGTCTGACAAGGACCTGCGAATGCCGCCGGAGAAGGCCGGCGGAAAGTTGACGGACGCGCAGATTGCCGACCTCGAGGCGTGGATCAAGGACGGCGCCTTTGACCCGCGGGCGAATTCCGCGGCGGTCCCGGCAAAGAAAAACTGGGAGGAGATTTTCGCGGAGCGAAAGCGCTGGTGGAGCCTGCAGCCGCTGCGCGCGGTGGAGCTGCCGGCGGTGGCTGATGCCGAATGGTCGGGCAATGCGGTGGACCGGCGGTTGCGGGCGCGGATGGAAGCGGACGGGGTGACTCCGTCGACAAGAGCGGACGCCCAGACGCTCATTCGCCGCGCGACATTGGTGCTCACGGGGCTGCCGCCAACGGCCGCGGAGGTGGAGGCGTTCGTCGAAGCGTCGCAGCATGATGCCGCCGGGGCTTATGCCGCGCTGGTCGAGCGGTTGCTCGCGGCGCCGCAGTTCGGCGAACGCTTTGCGCGGCACTGGCTGGATGTGGTCCGCTTCACGGAGACGCACGGCAACGAGTGGAATTACGACGTGGCGTACGCGTGGCGCTATCGCGACTACGTGATTCGCGCTTTCAATGAGGATCTCCCATATGACCAATTCGTGCGGGAACAGATCGCCGGCGACCTGCTCACCCAGCCGCGCTGGAATGCAGCGGGACATTTCAACGAGTCGGCCATCGGGACGGCGTTCTATCGTTTCGGGGAGGTGAACCACGACAGTTGCGTGCTTTTCGGCGCGATCGGCTACGACATCGCGGACAACCAGGTTGACACCCTGACCAAGGCTTTCCAGGCGACCACGGTGGCTTGCGCGCGTTGTCACGACCACAAGCTGGACGCGATTTCCACGAAGGACTATCACGCATTGCTCGCGATTCTGCGCAGCACCCGACTGGTGCAGCACACGCTGGACAGTCCGGACGTCAATCATGACGCCATGGCGGCGCTGCAGGCCCTCAAGCCGGCACTTCGCTCGGAACTGGCGGCGATCTGGCGCACGGAAGCGGGAGCGCTGGATGCGTCGAAGCTGCGCGTGCTCGCGGCCGCGACCAAGGGCAAGGCGCCCGACATCGACAGCCCGCTGCACGCGTGGTCTGTCGCGGGCAAACCGGACTCACCCGAGGTCGCCGAGGCGTGGACGCAGCTTGCCGCCGAACAGGCCCGGGAAGCAGCCGAACACGCGGAGTTCAACCGGACGAAGTTCACGACATTGGCCGACTTTCGCCACGGCATTCCCGACGGCTGGCATGCCGGCGGCATGGGCCTGCGAGAGGGCAGCTCGCCGAGCGGTGACTTTGCCGTGGCTGGTGAAGGCAATACGGCGCTCAAGGCATTGCTCCCCGCGGGCGTGTTCACGTTTGCGCTTTCGGACAGGCTCAACGGCGCGCTGCGCTCGCCGACCCTGGCGCGGATGCACGCCAAAGTGAGCTTCGAGGTGGTGGGCGGACGCTTCAGCCTCACCCATCTCGTCTTCAATAACTGCCAGCTCAATTACGCCCACCAGCATTCGCTCCATCAGGATGCCTGGTCGTGGGTGACGGTGGATTTTCCGGAGAATACCGATGCGCTGCACCCGTACGCGGAGTTGCTCACGTTCTGGGACAACCCGAAGTTCCCCGACCCGCTCGGCACGCTGGGCAAAGACACCGAGAACCAACGCGGACCGTGGGAGAAGTACGCGAAAAACCCGCGCACGTGGTGGGGCGTGCGACGCATCGTCCTGCACGACGGCGCGGAAACGCCCAAGGATGAGTTGAGCCACCTCGCGCGGTTGTTTGCCGGCGCCACGCCGAAGTCCGTGGAGGAAGTGGCGGCGCGCTATGCCGCCATTGCCACCGACGCGGTCGAGGCCTTTGCCGCGGATCGTGCCACGGATGATGACGTCCGCTGGCTCGACTGGATGCTGCAAAGCGGCATCCTTTCCAATCAGGCCGATGCCACGCCCCAACTGGCGCAACTCATCGCCAAATATCGCGAGGTCGAGAATCAACTCCCGGCCCCAACGATGATGCCGGGCATGGCGGATGAAGGGCCCGGATTTGCGCAACCCGTGCTCGTGCACGGCGACTACACGAAGCCTGGCGAGACCGTCGAGCGCGCTTATCTCCGCGCGCTGACGCCCGCGGGATTTTCGCTGGGTGCCCAAGGCAGCGGTCGGGGCGAACTGGCGCAACTCATCGCCAGCCCGGAGAATCCGCTGACCGCCCGCGTGATGGTCAATCGCGTCTGGCAGTGGATCTTCGGCAGAGGGATCGTAGCGACGCCCGATGATTTCGGGCACCTTGGCGAGCGACCCTCGCATCCGGAATTGCTCGACGACCTGGCCGCGCGCTTTATCGCGGAGGGATGGTCGGTGAAAAAGCTCGTCCGCGCCCTGGTCATGAGCCGCGCCTTTCAATCCGCCAGCGCACCCACCGAGGAAGCCCGGCAGCGCGATCCGCTGAATGTGCTGCTCTCGCACTACCGCGCACGGCGTGTCGAGGCGGAGGTCATTCGCGACAGCATTCTCGCGGTGTCCGGACGGCTCGACGCGAAACTTTACGGTCCGAGCGTTCAGCCTTATCGCGAAACCGCCGATCCCGACAAACGGCTCTTCGCCGGTCCGCTCGACGGCGATGGGCGGCGGAGCATCTACCTCAAGTTTCAACTCATGGAAGCGCCGCGGTTCCTGAGCGCCTTCAATCTGCCCGGCGGCAAAGTCACGCAAGGCCGCCGCGACACGTCCAATTCCCCCGCGCAGAGTCTCGCGCTGCTCAATGACCCCTTCGTCATGGCGATGGCCGACGTGTGGGCCGGACGTCTCGTCGCCGATGGCCGTTGTTCCATCGCCGACCGTGTGGACGCACTTTTCCGCGACGCCTTGGGGCGCGCGCCGAGCAATGCCGACCGCGAGAACTGCCTGGCCGCCGTGCGCAGCCTCGCGGCTGCCCGCGGGGTCGCCGAAGCTGACATTGTCACGAACCGCGACGTCTGGAAGGACGCCGCGCACATGATGTTCAATCTTAAGGAATTCATTTTCATCCCATGAACCCACCAGCCGACTCCGAAGTCAGAATTGGAAGCGAGCAGGGTCGTGGCAGTGGCATCCGGCCGATGATCGAAGAAACGCGCCGCGGCGGGAGCCCGCTGCCACGATCGTCATTTCGCGAAAGCCGTTGCCCCGGGCGTTTGCCGGGACCGTTCACACGGCGCGAGATGCTGAAGACGAGCGCGAGCGGTTTTGCCTGGCTGGCGCTCTCCGCGCTCACCCAGGAGCGGGCCTTTGGCGCGACGCGGCTCTCCCATTTTCCCGGCAAAGCGAAGAGCGTCATCTTCCTGTTCATGGACGGCGGCGTATCGCACGTCGACACCTTCGACCCCAAGCCGTCGCTGACCACGCACGCGGGCGAACCGTGGAGCGGCGACGCTGGGCGCAAGTGGGTCAAAAGCCCGTGGAGTTTCGCGCAACACGGCCAGAGCGGAATGTGGGTGAGCGAGCTGTTCCCGCACATCGCCACCTGCGTGGATGATATTGCCGTGATCCGCTCGATGAAGGCGGAACTTCCCATCCACTCGACGAGCGTGCTGCTGCTGCACACCGGGCACAATCTGGCGGGACGGCCCAGTCTCGGTTCGTGGATGAGCTACGGGCTCGGCAGCGAAAACGAAAACCTGCCCGGCTATGCCGTGCTCAGCTTCGGCCATGTGCCGGTCGGCGGCATGGAAGCGTTCGGCAGCGGTTTTCTCCCGGGGAACTTTGAAGCCACGATCATCCGCGCGGACGGCGCGCCGATCGAAAACATCGTCCCGGTCGATTCCGCGGCCCAACAGCAGGCGAAGCTCCGTTTTCTGCGCCAGGAGGACGGAGAATTCGCGGGGCGGCTCGGCGGCAACGACGCGGTGGAAAGCGCCGTGCGAAATTACGAACTCGCCGCCCGCATGCAATCGCTCGTGCCCGACGTGCTCGACGACAGCCGGGAGAGCCAAGCGGTCCGCGACCTTTACGGGCTGGATGACCCCGACAAGAATACCCGCCTCTACGCGCGGCAGTGCCTGCGCGCCCGGCGGTTGGTCGAGAACGGCGTCCGCTTCATCCAGGTCAATTGCCCTTACGGACTCTCGAACGGCACCTGGGACCAGCACGGCAACCTCAAGGCCGGCCATGAAAAGAACGCGCGCCAGACCGATCGCGCCGTCGCCGCGCTCATCCAGGACCTCAAACAACGCGGCCTGCTCGAGAGCACGCTCATCCTCTGGGCGGGCGAATTCGGCCGCACCCCGCACGGGCCCAAGCCGGATGGGCGCGATCATCATCCGGAGGGCTTTTCCGTCTTCCTGGCCGGCGGCGGCGTGAAGGGCGGCACGGTCTACGGCGCGACCGATGAATTTGGAGTAAACGCGGTGGAAAACGTGACGACCATCCACGACCTCCACGCCACCGTGCTCCATCTCGCCGGCCTGGATCATGAGAAGCTCACCTTCCGCTACGCCGGCCGCGATTTCCGGCTGACGGATGTCTCGGGAACGGTGGCGAAGGGCATCCTCGCGTAACCGACGCGCGACCGGTTCAGGGCAAGCATCCCATTGCTAGAAAATGAGCCGGAATGGGCGGTTCATCGGTCGACCGGCAGCAGTCTCCGGCCCGCTCGAACGGCGACACTCAGTCAAGAGTCGTGACTGACCCGTATCTTCGATTGCGAAAGTGAAATTGCCAAATCTCCTTTGATTCGATTGATTGGCGCTCGCTATGCGCCATCTCCTCCTCCCGGTCTTCGCCTTGATGCTCACGTTGCGCTGCCCGGCCCAGCTTCCGGGCGCTCCCGAGCCTGCTCCCATTAAAGGGACGTTTTATATTTCTGTCGACGATGCCGCGACCATCTACGTCAACGGCCAGAAGGCTTTCTCCGCGCCGATTGGCGAGAACCGTTCGCCCGAGCTGGAGTTGAAGGTCGGTGACCGCATCGTCGTCGAGTTGAGAAACGATACTGATGGCCGGCACTTCATTATGCTCTTCGCGTCCTCAGACGGCCAGACGGTCATTAGCTTCAAGCAGCACGATTTCAAAATCGTTCCCGATATTGGGGTCACGGATTTCACACCTGAACAATTTCAGCAGTGGACGAAATACGCGAAGGAGGAAAAGCAAAAGAAGGCGAAAAAACTGCCGATCACGAGCGGCTCGGAATTCATCTGGGGTGACTTGGACAAGTGCATCATTGCCGGTCCAATAACTCCCCACATGATATCGCAGAAGCAAAGGTGACTGAATTTGTGGACGGTGACCGGAATAGAGCATTGGAGCGGGTGACGAGACTCGAACGCGCGACATCTTCCTTGGTAAGAGTGTCGTCTACCAGAGTAAATGTAACATCACACTGTCACATTTCTTGCGGTTTTCGCGAGAGTGGAGCCCGTCACCTGGGCGCCCGAAACGCTCAGCGACGTGCGCGATTCGATTGCGTATCCGTACCGACGAGTGTTTTATGCTGTTTCAAATTCTCACCATGCCCGCGGTCACGGTTCCACAAGCGTTTGAGCTTGCCCTCCGTGCCCCCCTCATACAGAGAGAGGGGGGAGCGGGTGACGCGACTCGAACGCGCGACATCTTCCTTGGCAAGGAAGTGCTCTACCAACTGAGCTACACCCGCAACGGAGGAAGCGGAAAATAGGAAACGGCCCGCCGGATGCAAGGGTTTTCTTCGCGTGGCCGGGTGGTGGATCGGCGAGCGACGGGGTGGCTGCCAATCGACCGTTGGGGCGGTCCGCACAGGGATTTGCCACCCGCGCCAGGCGCACTGGGGCCAGTGCGCCCTACCTGGGTTCCGTCGCGGCGACTTCAACGGGCTGGTTGGCGGTCGAACCATGGCGGCTGGCCGTGAAGCGGGGGTGGACTTTTGCGGCGGGTTGGATGAATCTTGGCGCCCGGCGGCTGCTTTTCCCAAGCGACGCCGCGGAGCCCCACGCCCCGGGACTCCGTTGCAATTTGAATTATGTCCCAACCCATTTGGATCCTCGGAGCCAGCGGCTACGTTGGCAGCGCCTACCAGCGCCTGCTGGAAGCGCGCGGCATTTCGTTTCGCGCGCTTCCGCGCAATGTCCTCAATTACTACAGCCTGCCGGAACTGACGATCGCGCTGCGAGAGGCCCGGCCGGCGTTTCTCGTCAATTGCGCGGGCTACACTGGCAAGCCGAACGTCGATGCCTGCGAATTGCACAAGACCGAGTGCCTGCTCGGCAACGCCGTCCTGCCCGGGGTGCTGCGCGAGGCCTGCGAGGCGGCCGGCACGCCATGGGGACACATTTCCTCGGGCTGCATCTTTACCGGGCGGCGCGCGGATGGCGCCGGCTTCCGCGAGACGGACCCGCCGAATTTTTCCTTCCGGACGAACAACTGCTCGTTTTACAGCGGCTCCAAGGCGCTCGGGGAGGAAGTTCTCGCCGGGGCGCAGGATTGCTTCATCTGGCGGCTGCGCATCCCATTCAATGAAGTGGATTCGCCGCGCAATTATCTGACCAAGCTGCTGCGCTACGACCGGCTGCTCGAAGCCGAGAACTCGCTTTCGCAGCTCGACGAGTTTGTGCGCGCGACCTGGGAATGCTGGGAAAAGCGCGTGCCGTTCGGCATCTACAACGTCACCAATCCCGGCTCGGTGACGACGCATGAAGTGGTCGAACTGATTCAAAAAAGCGGCGTATCGAAAAAGGACTTCCAGTTCTTCAAGAATGAAGCGGACTTCATGACCAAGGCCGCGAAAACGCCGCGCTCAAATTGCGTGCTCGACAGCTCGAAGCTTCTCGCCTCGGGCATCGTGATGAGCCACGTGCGCGACGCCATCACCAGGGCGCTGAAGAACTGGAAAGCGGCCTGACCATGCGCTTGCTCGTCACCGGCGGCGCCGGGTTCATTGGCGCGAATTTCGTCCTGCAACAGCTCACGGAACACGGGGATGTCGAGCGGTTGGTCAATCTCGACAAACTGACCTACGCGGGCAATCCCGCCAATCTGCGCCCGGTGGAGAAGGACCCGCGCCACGTTTTCGTGCACGGCGACATCGGGGACAGCGAACTGGTCGCGAAGCTGCTCGGCGAGCACGAGATCGACGCGGTGCTGAACTTTGCCGCCGAGTCGCACGTCGACCGCTCGATCGACGGCCCGGAAGCCTTCGTGCAGACCAATGTCGTCGGCACCCTCCGGCTGCTCCAGACGGCGCGCGCCTACTGGAGCAAGCTGGCGACGGAAAAGAAAAGCCGGTTTCGCTTTCTCCACGTCTCGACCGATGAGGTCTACGGGTCGCTGCGTCCGCAGGACCCGGCGTTCACCGAGGAAACGCCCTTCGCGCCGAACAGCCCGTACGCCGCGAGCAAGGCCGGGAGCGATCACCTGGTGCGCGCTTTTCATCACACCTACGGGCTCCCGGTACTGACCACGAATTGCTCGAACAATTACGGCCCGTTGCAATTCCCGGAAAAACTGATTCCGCTGATGATTCAAAACGCGCTCGAAGGGCGGGCGCTGCCGATCTACGGCGACGGGATGAACGTGCGCGACTGGCTGTATGTGCGCGATCACTGCACGGCCATCCGGTTGGTGCTCGACCGAGGCAGGCTTGGGGAAACCTACAATGTCGGCGGCCTGAACGAGCAGCCGAATCTCCTGGTGGTGGACACGCTCTGCGCGCTGCTCGACGAGTTGCGCCCCCACCCGGACGGCGCCTCCCACGCGAAGCTGAAGACCTTCGTCACGGACCGGCCCGGCCACGACCGGCGTTACGCGATTGATTGCGCCAAAATCACGCGCGAACTCGGCTGGAAGCCCGCGGAATCATTTGCCACCGGCCTGCGCAAGACGGTCGCGTGGTATCTGGCCAACCAGGATTGGTGCGCGGACATCACCAGCGGCAAGTACCGCCGTGAACGTCTCGGAATGTTGTCGTGAAACGCAAGGGCATCATTCTCGCCGGCGGCTCCGGCACGCGGCTTTATCCGGTCACCCGCGCGGTGAGCAAGCAGCTCATGCCGGTCTACGACAAGCCGATGATCTACTATCCGCTGTCGGTGCTGATGATGGCGGACATCCGGGACATCCTGATCATTTCCACGCCGCACGACCTGCCGCAGTTCCAGCGGCTGTTTGGCGACGGCCGCCAATTCGGCCTCGAAATCGCCTACGCCGAGCAGCCGAAGCCCGAAGGGCTGGCGCAAGCGTTTCTGATCGGGGCGAAGTTTCTCGCGGGCCATCCGGCGTGCCTGGTGCTCGGCGACAATCTTTTCTACGGACACGATTTTCAGAAGACCCTCCGGACCGCTTCCAAGCGGACGGAAGGCGCGACGATTTTTGGCTATTATGTTTCCAATCCCGAGGCCTACGGCGTGGTGGAATTCGACGCCGCCGGACAGGCCATCTCGCTGGAGGAGAAACCGAAGGCGCCAAAATCGAAGTACGCGGTGCCCGGCCTCTACTTTTACGACTCACAGGTGGTGGACCTGGCGAGGAGCCTCCAACCTTCGGCCCGTGGTGAACTCGAGATTACCGACCTCAATCGGCGGTACCTGGAGCGGGCGCAATTGCACGTCGAGACGCTGGGCCGCGGGCTGGCATGGCTGGACACCGGGACGCACGACTCGCTGCTCGAGGCGGCGGATTTCGTCCGCGCGATCCAGAACCGCCAGGGACTGAAGATCGCGTGCATCGAGGAAATCGCGCTGGTCAAGGGGTGGATCAGCAAGGAGCAATTGCGGGCGCTGATTGAGGATCTCGGGAAAACCTCTTACGCGGATTATCTGCGGGCGCTGCTGGGGAGTTGAGGGTTCGTTCTCGGGTAGGGTAGGCGTCCCGCCCGCCGATTTGGGCGTCTTGCCCAAATCATCCTCTGCAAACACCGTGATGGAGCAATCCGGTGTATCGTTGGACTTACCTCCCGCACGATCTCAAACACGAAAGGCTCAGGCGAGACGCCTGAACGCTGCTCGCCCATTACCGGCCTTCCACTATTCCCCTCCGCCTCCTCGGCGGGCGGGACACCCACCCTACCCGAGACGCGCCGCGAGGGCGGAGCCTACGCGCGTGAGCAGATCGGTTTCTTCCTTCGGCCAGTCGTAGGCGGTGACCTTGGCAATACCCAGGACACCGCGCAATTCGCCGTTCACCATCATCGGCACGGCAACGGTGCCTTCCATGCCCGTGACTTTCGCGCCCGGCTTGGCCTGGCCGGAGGTATCGGTCTGCAAATTGCAAATCGTGACCGCTTCAAGCCGTTGCGCAGCGAGACCGGCAATGCCCTTGCCAATGGGCACGGTCTCGACGATCTGCGCCACCTGCGGCGGGATGTTCTTTTGCGCGGCAAGCCTGAGCACGCCCTCGCGGAGGAGGTGAACGGTGCCCGCCTGGCAGCCAAAATGGGTGAGCGCCGCGTCGAGAACGGTGGCGATGTTGGCGGTGGCAACCGCAGTTTCGAGAACGGAAGGAAGGGGCGGGTTCATGCCCTAATATTGAATCATAAGGCGGGGCGAAAGCTTGAGAAAACTGCGGGAAGATATCCCCCGGCAAGCTTCGGAGCGGCTTCGCCGCAACATCCAACACCCAACATCCAACATCCAATGAGGGTTCTGCGAGCGCGGGTTTCCTGAACTCAACGGTAGAGCAAAGCGCGAAAAAGTAGGAGCCGCGTGCGGATCTCGCTACGTCCACTTGGCTCCTGTCTCCTGGCCCTCAGTTCCCGGCGCGATTTGGATACTCCGGTTTTGGAGGTGCATCGGGTGGGTTTTTTTGCAGGGATTGCTTCACGACTTCGATGGCTCGCTCGAGCTGTGGGTCGTGGCCTTGCGCCAGCTCGGCGGGATCGTCCAGGACCGGGATGTCCGGGTCGACGCCGTGGCCTTCGATGATCCATTTCCCGCTCTTGTCGTAGATGCCGAAGGTCGGCACGGTGACGTGGCCGCCGTCGATCAAACCCGGAGCGCCGGTCATGCCAATGAGGCCGCCCCACGTCCGGGTGCCGATGATCGGTCCGAGCTTGCTTTCGCGGAAGAGCCACGGGAAACAATCGCCACCGGAACCGCTCCAGCCGTTGGTGAGGATGGCTTGCGGGCCGGCATGGGCGATGAAGGGGGTCGTCCAGTCGGGGCCGTCGCGCACGCCATAATAGTTGAGGACTTTGCGGTCGAGCAGTTCGACGAAGCGATCGGGAATCTGTCCGCCGGAATTCCAGCGCTCGTCAATGATCAAGCCGGGCCTGGTGTATTGGGCGCGGAACTGTTCGTAGAGCTCGCTCTGGCCGTCCTGACCGGTGTTCTTCACGTAAATGTAGCCGATCCGGCCGCCGCTGGCGGACTCGACCCGGCGGCGATTGGCCTCGACCCAGGCCTTGTGGCGGAGCGCGGCCTCGCTACCCAGGGCGTGCACCAGCACCGTGCGCGAACCGTTGAAATTGGGTTTGTCGTTGACGGTGAGTTGAACCGGTTTATCCGCGAGCCCCTGGAAGGCCGCCCACGGATCCTCACGCACATCCAGCGGGCGTCCGTTCACGGCGAGAAGCCAGTCCCCTTCCTTCCCATTCACGCCGGACTCAAGGAGCGGAGAGCGTTCGCTGTCCCACGGAGCCGCGGTGACGATGTGGGTAATGCGATACGCGCCCTGCTCGAGCGCGAAGTCGCAACCGAGGTATCCGACGGCGCGCGTCGGGGCCTCCTCGAGGTCGCCTCCGCCGCGATAGGTGTGCGAGCAATTCAATTCGCCGAGCAATTCCCCGAGGATGTGGTTCACATCGCTGCGCGTGACGGCGTCGTCGATCAATTTGCCATAGCGCTCACGCATCTTCGGCCAGTTCACGCCGTGCAGATGCGGGTCGTAAAAAAAGTCGCGCTCGATCCGCCACGCATCGTTGAAAATCTGGCGCCACTCGGCGGCGGGATCGATCAGCGCCTCGAGGCTGCCCACCTTAAGTGGGTGCTCGATCTTCTGGCCTTCCAGGACGTTGATGATTCCCCATTGGTCCTCCCGTTTGACGAGCAGCTTCTGGCGGTCGGCGGAAAGCTCGGCGCCGCCGCAATCGTCGAGGATCATTTTCTCCTCGCGCTTTTCGAGGTCCCAAAAGGAAAGAGGCGCCGAACCTTTGCGCGAGCCCGCCCGCGGAGGCCAGCGGAAGATGACGCGGCCCGGCACCGCCATCAAATGGTCGAAGTGCCCGCCACCCACCGGGAGCACCACACCGCGCGCCTCGATCTCGTCGAAATCGATATTCAGCGGCTTCGGCTTGACGGGGAATTGCCGCGCCAGGCGCATGCCGGGGCGCGGCTCACCGGAGGGGGTGTTTTCACGCGCCGGCTTTTGCTCGTTCAGCGCCAGATCCTCCTGCGGCTTGTCCTTCTTCGGTTCGCTCCGCTTGGGTTCGTCCGGCTTGTTGTCCTTTGGGGGCTCGTCTTTTTTATCCTCCGGTTTTTCGGGTGCGGGCAGGTCTTTCCGCACCGGTTCCTCGTCGTCACGCGGCGCCATGGGCGACGGCACGTCCTTGCGGAGCGGCAGGGCGACGAGGCTCTCGCCGTTGGTATAAATCCAGGTATCATCGGAGTCGCTGTAGAGCGGCTCAAAGACGCGCTTGGAGCGGTAATAAAGATAGCGCCCATCGGGATCGAAGACCGGGAGATCGTCGTCGTGGAAGCCGCTCGTCGCCGCCTGCTCGCGATGCTCGCGCGTATCGTAAATGACGATCGCGCTCTGCCGATTGATCCGGTCGGCTGCGTAGGCAAACCAACGGCTGTCGGCCGACCAACTCACGGCGAAGTGCGCCAGGTCCCCCTCGTAGGCCCACAGTTGGCGGCCCACTTCACACACTTCCTTCGTCTCCATGTCGTAGAGATGGATGCGCATCGCCTGGTCGATGAAGACGATCTTTTTGGCATCCGGCGACCATTGCGGGTGGTAGCGAAACCCGGGGCCCAGATGCGTCAGCGTCTGCTCACCATCCGGCAAATCCGCGGGGCGCAGTGTCAGTTCGTACTCGCCGCTGCGGTCGCTGAAGTAGGCGATCCATTTTCCGTCCGGCGACCACGCGGGGTACCGCTCGGCGATGCCGCTGGATGCGGTGAGGTTGCGGACGATGCCATGCTCCGCGGGCACGCTGAAAATGTCGCCCCGGGCCTCAAAGAGCACGCGTTTGCCGGTCGGCGAAATCGTGGCCTCGTGCACCAGCGAAGCCACATTCTGCACCTTGGGACGCAGCGTCGCCCGGTCCGTGGCCACTTTGATGCTGACCTCGCGGCTCTGCTCGCTGGCCAGATCGAGCAGGTACAGGCGGCCTTCGTTTTCAAACACGAGGTCATCGGGGCCGATGCTCGGGAAGTGGACATCGGAATCCGCGAAACGGGTGACCTGTCGCGTTTGCCTGGTGCGGACGTCGTAAGCCCAGATGTTGTCGCGCTCATGATCGTCGCGATCGGAGAGGAAATAGAGAGTGTCGCCGTGCCACATCGGCTGCGTGTCATTCGCGTCATTTTGGGTCACGTTCTCGGCAGTCTTCTTTTCGAGGTCGAAGAGCCAGATGTCCGGCGCCATGCCGCCGCGGTACCGCTTCCACGTCGCGAAGTCGGTCGAGACCGGCGTAAACGCCAGGATCCGGCCATCCGGGGAAATCGCGCCGAATTCGCCATAGGCGACGGGCAGCTTTTCCGGCATTCCGCCGTGCGCGGAAACCTTGTAGAGCTGCGCTACGCGATCCGTGAAGCTCGTCATGTGCGAGGCATAAAGAAGCGACTGGCCGTCGGGGTACCAGCCGAGGAGCCGTTCGCTGCCGCCGTGGTGGGTGATCCGCCGCGGTTCACCGCCTCCGACAGGCATGACGTACAAGTCGGCGTTGCCGTCGTAGTTCCCGGTGAAGGCGAGTTCGGCGCCATCGGGCGAAAAGCGCGGGAATTGCTCGAGACCGCGGGGAGCGCTGAGTCTCAGCGCCGTGCCGCCATCCTTTGGCGCGATCCAGATGTTGCCGCCATAGACGAAAGCGATTTCGGTCTTCGAGACCGCGGGCATCAGGAGCATGCGCGCATCGATTTGCGCGGGAATGGAGGCGTCTTCGGCCTGAATTGCCGCAGCGGTGAAAAAGGTGAGGCCGAGACGGAGCGGGACGTTCATGGATTCGCGGGGGTATTCTTTTTCTTACTCTTCTACTTCTTCCACCCATTTAAACGGCGGGAATATGAATAAGAACAAGAATAAGAGCGAGCCCGGCCGATTTCCCGGTCTCGATGCCAAGCTCCAGCTTCGTTGAGCTGACGACCCCACCGACGCCTCGCCGGGCGTTGCTGTCGCTTCGATTCCAGGTGGGTGCCCAACCCCGCTTTGGGGGTATTGGGCACCAGGGCAATAGAATAGTAGGCGGATTACTTCACCGCGCGCAGAGACTCCAGCCAGGCGAGCAGGTTGGTCAGGTCCGCGGGGGTAAAGGCATTGAGCAGGCCTTCGGGCATGATGGACTTGTCGCGTTTGCCGCGCTCGACGATGTCGGCCTTTTCGATGGTGATCGCCTGGCCGGTAATATTGCGCACGTCGACGCTATCGCCGCCTTCGCGCGTGACGAAGCCTTCGATCTGCCCGCCGCTCTTCGTCTTGAACCACTGGCTCTCGAAGCCCTGCGCGATTTTGGCGCTGGGCTTGAGGATCGACTCCGTAAGCGCGCCGCGATCGTAAACTTTCGCGACCGCACTCAGGATTGGTCCCTTGGGCGGTTCGTCCGGCAGGATGGTGTGGCAGGCGATGCAACCGGCGCGCAGATACATCTCCTTGCCCTTCACGGCGTCGCCGCCTTTTTGCACGAGATTGAAGATCTCCTCGTAGGTCATCGCGCCGATGGCCTTGACCGCGGGTGAAGGGGACTTGTCGAGGCCAAGCTCGGTGAGGGCGTATTCCGCGGCCTCCGCGACGACGTGGTCCTGGTTGTTGAGTTGCTCGCGGACTTCCGGCGCGAACGTCGCCGCGTGGGTCTTGCCGATCACGCTGAGCAGTGTCGCGGCCTGGTCGGAGTTTTTCCAGAGGCCGTCGATGGCTTTCTGGGCGGCGTCCCTGGACTTGCCGTCCTTATTGACCGCGTTCGTCAGAAGATTCACCAGCACAGTGGCGCCGTAGGCGCGCCTCACGGGGTCTTTGTCTTTCGCGAGGTTCGCAAAGTTCCCGACGTCGTGACCAAGCCGCGCGTCCCGCGTAAATTCCTCCCACACGGCGGACAGCGGGGCGGGCTGCTGCTTCCCGGCGAGGGAAGCGAACGCCTCGATGACCGGGGACACATTCTTCTCCAGGACCGCGGAAAGCATACGGTAGGCGCGGGCCCGGAGTTCCGGCTGCTCATCCGGCGACCTGGCAATGCCGGTGAGCGCCTTGAGCATGTCGTCGGACATCGGCGTTTTCGGCGAGATGAGCCGGCCGATCACGTCGAGGCGCGAAGCGGTGTCGCTGCCCGCCTTGGACAGCATGAGATCGGTCAAGCCGGGGAAGGAAACCTTCGTGCGCATGATCTCGGTGACGAGTCACTGGGCGTCGGCGCCCTGGGCGGACTCGAGTTCCTTTTTCAAGGTGTCCTCGATCCTGTCACTCTGGTCCCAACGTTCGGGTTTGTAGATCGGGCCGCTGGTGTCGGGCCGCGTGCCCCACCACATGTGCGGATCGGTATAAGGCGCTTCCTTAATGTCGAGGCGGCAAAGCGTCCTGGTGATGCCGCGATGCAATTCGGCATTTTTCGCCGGCAAGCGACGGAGGAGGCCATCAACGACCGCGGGCTCGTAGAGCGCCTGGAGGACGCGCAGTGCCCCGGGCTGCAATTTCGCATCGGAGGAATCGAGCGCTTCGAGGCAGACGTCGGAGGCCTTCAGCCAGCGCAGGGCCTGCACGGCAAGGTGCGCCACGGTGTAGTCGGTGTCGGCGGTCCGCTCGAGCAATGGGGAAACGGCTTCGGTTTTGCCGAGATGGCCAAGGCCGATCACCGCCTCGAGGCGCACGTGGGGATTCGCGTCATTGAGCGCCGCGGTGAAAACCTGCGCGGGAACCTGCGCGGCGAGACGCGGATCGTCGCCGAGGACTTTCAATGCGTATTGGCGCAGGTCGCCGGCCTTCACGAACTCCGTGAGGATCGGGAGCGCCTTCGCGCCGAGCAGGAGCTTGAGCGTGTAGAGGGCCGCGACGCGAGCCCCGAGATTCGGGCTCGTCTTCACGATCTCCTGGAGACCTTCACTCACACCCGGCTTCGCGCCGCGCAGGAGCAGTTCGCGCTGGGCGGCCAGGCGCCAAACGCCGCTGTCGGCGCCGACGGTCCTGACCAGTTCGGTTTCGGACAGATTTTTAAAATCCGGCACCGCGACCGGCTTCGCACCCTTGGGAGTGAGGCGAATGACGTAGCCCACGTTCGGACCGTTGTAGGTGAAGGTCGCGCCGTCCCAACTGGCGGCGTAGAGGTGGCCGGCGCCGTCCACTTCGAGATCGGTAGCGCGCGTCATCTTCATGAATTGCTTGAGATCGGCCTTGAAGGTCGCGCCTGCGGGGGAGAGCGGGTGAAGATCGATTTCGCTGCGGCCCCACTCCACGGAATAGAATCCGTAACGCCAGTCCTTCGGCAGGCTGGGCTCGTCGATGAAGATCGAGCCGACCGGCGAGCCGCCGCCGTAATCGACCATGGTCGGGATCATTTCGTCGGGGAAATTCCGGAAGAGCGTGGGATAGCCCATGACCGCGCCGAATGGGTTATAGCTCAGGCGGTCGTTCCAGTCGTCGCCGTCGTTGGTGTTGTCGCGGGTGAAGATGTCCATCTCCGGGCTGAGGGCCACGGAGAGAATATTGCGAGTGCCCTTGACCACCTGCTCAAGGCCCGTGCCGTCGGGCCGTACCCGCACAATGCCACCGCCGCGCATGGCCAGCTTGCGGCCATCCTTGCCGGTGGCTTCCACGGCTCCGTAATCACCGACCGCGATGTAAATCCACCCGTCCATCCCCAGACGGCAGCCATTGGTGCTGTGGTCCGCGCCCCGAAAATCGAGCCCGAAGCCGAGGCCCTTGATAAGGTCTTCCTGGCGGTTGGCCACGCCGGCGCCCTGATCGTCGTGATAGGCCGTCAGATTCGGCGGATGCATGACGTAGAGCGTGCGCGTGCTCGGATCCCATGCGACGCCACGCGGGCTGTCCACGGTGCAGAAAGTGGTGAATTTGTCCGCCGTTCCAGTCCCTTTGGTGTCCCGGCACATGATGACCTTGCCGCGCCCCGGCTGGCGATCGATCGAGCCGTTCTGGTCACTGCCGACAAAGAGCGTCCCATCCGGAGACGCACTTAGGAAAATGCCATAAGACACCTCCGGCGGCTTGGCGAAGACGGTGGCCTCAAACTCCGCCGGCCAGGTGACCTTTTTCAGGATCTCCTGGTCGCTCAGCGGCGGTGCGTCCTTCTTTTGCGCCAGGGCAGCCAGCGGTAGAGTCAGCAGGACGGCCAGAGCGAGACGAGGGCAGGAATGCGGCGACATAGCCCCAACTCATTCGCGTTTTGCCGTTTTCTTAGCGAGATTCGGTCTCGGATGTTGAGACTCATCTTTGTCCGGCGTCCATGGCCGCGTCCGCGGTTGGCGCGAACGCTTGCACTTCCTCGATCGTCGGCGGGTTGATGCAGCGGGCGGTGGCGGCGCGGACGCGGGCGATGTCGGCGGCGGTGATGAAAGGGGCGTGGTTACCGAAGCTGTTGCGGACGTAGCTGAGCACCGCGGCGATCCACTGGTCGCTGTTGGTGGCCATCGGGACCATTTGCACCACGTAGGTTTTGCCGTCGACGGGACCGGTGAGGCCGTGCAGGAGCACAAAGATGGCCTGGTCGCGGTGCGCGAGCACGAGCTTCGCGCCGGCGAGTGGCGGCGCGAGCGTGGCGCCCTTTGGCGCCCCTTCCACAGGAGTGCCGGTGCCTTCGTTGCCGTGACAGGCGAAACAGAGGGACTTGTAACCGACCTCGCCGAGGCTTAGGAACGACTTTTGGGCGTCGGTGAACCTGTCGTCGGTCAAGTACGGGCTCGGCGGCTTCAGGAGTTGCCGGCCAATTTCCTTCACGCCGAGTGAGGGATGCGTGGCAATGAGGTTCTCGATGGTGCGGTTGGCGTCGGGCCAGGCGAGTAGCTTCGCGGTCATGATGGCTTGGGTGGCCACGCCGGGGTCCGCGTCGCGCGTCATCTCTTGCACGTCGGAGCGGAGCGAGGTGTCGCCTTTCTTGAAAAGCGACTCGCTGACGCGGATGGCGGCGGCACGGATCTGCGGATCGGTATCCCGGAGTTTTTCGCGAACGAGCGCGGGGTCGATCGCGCCCAAGCCTTCGAGTGTCCAAAGCGCGTGCAAGCGCGCGCGCGACTTTTCGCTGGTGCGCGCCATCTCTTGCAACGCGGGCACGGCGGCCGCGGAGGCGGGGCCGCGCAGGATGAGGAGCTTTTGCGCGGTGTCGCGCCACCAGCCATTGGGATGCGCGAGATGAGCGACGAGTTGCGCGGGAGATTCGTCGAGCATGCGTGGCGCCGGACCCAGTTCGGCACTTTCGTGCACCAGTCGCCAGATGCGACCGCGGCCGAAGTTCTTTTCGAGGCCGAGTTCCTTCACGACGTTGCGCAGGTAGCTGCCCTCGCGGATGGCGGCGGCCTCCTGGACGACGCCGCGATACATGTCCACGATGTAGAGCGTCCCGTCGGGTGCGGTGGTGAGGTTGACGGGGCGGAAGTTTGGGTCGGTCGAGCGGATGAACTCGGACTTCTCATAAGGGTTGCGCAGGTAGGTCAGGCCGTCGCGCACTTCGATCTTCGCACGACGGATGAGCCGGCCAACCGGCTCGCACGTGAGCAGGTCGCCACGAAGGTCCGACGGCAACCGATCGCCACGGACGATGTCGCTGCCGCAGAGAGAGGTGAAATGGTTGAGCGTCTTGTCCTCCGGACGGAACCGCATCGGCCCGCCTTCCACGTCGGCCAGCCCAACGAGGGGCCAGACTGTCGAAAAATCCGGGCCCGTCTGGCCATCGACATTGAAAGCGCCGTAAAGGATCGGCTGCTGAAAGTTCAGCGGCCCGCGCTCGGCGCCGCCGATGAACCACAGTTTGCCAAGGTCGTCCTGCGAGAGGCCCCACTGGCCGCCGTTCGGTGGGGTCGGCTCCTTGAGCGGCTCGCGACCGGGGCCATTCCAGCGGAGGCGGAAGGCGTTGTAACTGGTGTAAATCCAATTATCCAAGCACCAGACCAAGCCACTCGGTTGATGCTCCAGATTTCCACCGCGGGGACCACCGGCGAACCAGATTTCCTTGTGGTCCGCCACGCCGTCGCCGTGGGAGTCGCGGTACAGATAGAGGTCGTTGCTGTCGGTCTCACCGACGAGGAGGCCATCGTCGAGCGGCAGGATCATGCGCGGTAACACCAGCCCGTCGATGAAAACGCTGTGCCGGTCGAAAACACCGTTGCCTTTGCTCGACCAGTGGAGCGAGATGCGACCCGTCCGGACGCGTTGGTTGGAACCATCGAGGTCCCGCATGAAGGCCCGCATCTCGGCGACGAACATGCGCCCATTCCCATCGAATGCCGCGGCAACCGGCTCCTGGATGTCGGGATCGCTGACGACGAGTTCGAGCCGGTAACCGGCGGGAAGTTTGAACCGTGCAAGTTCCTCGTTCGGCGTCAGGTAGGGCACGGAAGGATTTTCCGCGGCGAGCGAAAACCAGGATCCAGCAGCGAGCGCGGTGAGAAGGCAGGCGAAAGCTCGACGGTAAAGTCTGAGACAAGTGGTGCCGTTCATGACGTGATTTGCCCTTTCCAAAGTAAATCTCCGATAGGCAGCTCAGCCGAAGTACGAACTCACGGGCGCGGAGGGGTCGTCGGCCACGTGGATCCAGATATGGACGTGCGGACTGCCGCGGAAGTACCACACGAAGGACGGGCCTTCGAGGCGCCAGTTGTCCCATTCTCCGTTGTCGGCCAGGGCCTTCTGCTGATAGAAGACCAAGCGGCAGGCATCCAGGCCGCCCTGCTTCTTCAGGCAGGACATCACCTGGTCCTGATACTCCGCGCGATATGGCGAAACCAGGCTCTGCAACGTTTTCCGGACAGCTTCCTTTTGATCGGGCGACATGCCGGCGATGGGCAGGCCGGGGATCTGGCCGGGATCGCGAAAGCGGATCTCCGGTTCGCGCGTGTCGTCCCGAGGCACGCCGGAGCGGATGAGGCTTCGGTCGATGACGAGTTTGTTTTGCGGACGATCGGGCGCACCGGCGGCAACGAAGTAGGGCACCGGACCCGTGAACAGTGCCTGGGCGCGCTGCCGGCCGTCGAGGATTTGATAGACCTGGTTGGCCGCCTGGGCCTGGGGCCAGAAGATATTCCCGGGGTGGCCGGCCTTTTCGTAAAAGCCGGTGGGCTGGTGCCCGTGAGCGATCGCCCCGCCAAAAGCCGCCGGCCTGCCGGAGTCGCTGCCGGCCCGGAGGGTAAGATGAAAGCCGGTAATAACGCACTGGAACCTTCCACTGCCGGGCGTGCCAAAAATGGCCAGGCTTTGATCATCGCCCCACGCCTTTCCGGTATCGTCCTCAGCCTGCTGGACGAGTTTCTCCGGCCAGCCCGGATTGAGCACGGCCTTGAGAATCTCCATGATGAGCGCGCGCTGTTCGTCGCTGTAGAATGGATCGCCGATGAGGTGCGGGGTAATGTGCCAGGCATTTGAGACATGGGCGCGGAGCAGGATGCCGTTGGGATCGGGAATGGTGAGCGGCTTGCGGCCGTACTGGATGTCCACACGATAATCCCAGTCAAAGCACACTTCCCGCTTCTGCGCGTCGCTGAGGGAATCGTAGAAGGCCTTGACAGCCTGCTCCACCGCCGTGGGAACACTGGCGGCGGCCGAGAGGCCCGTGGGTGCGGCCGAAACGCAGGCGCCGCAGAGCGCGGCGGCGGTGGAGGCCTTGATGAATTCGCGACGCGAGGTGGAAAAGGGAGTGGGTGGGTTCATGGGAATTACGGTTTCAGGACTCGATCGCACGGACGATGCGGCCAGCGGAAAGGGGGAAGTGTTTCTGCCATAGAATACCAAAAGGTCGGCAAAAGCTTGGCCTGAGACGCCCGCTTGGTGCAACGCCCCCCCCGCGAATTCCGTGCGACATCTGGGTGACGCGTCGTTTTTCCACTCGCGGAAATTCCGGCCTCTTGTACTTTCCGCCGCGCATGCCGGACGAATCGTCGACGCCTCCCCCCTACGATCCGAAGCGCCGCGTGGGCACTGGCCTGGCGGGCGAGACGACGCGAGGTGAAGACAGCGCCGTCCTGCCGGATGCGCACCAGCGGCCCCTGGATGTGATCGGCGATTTTGAGATCACCGGAAGACTGGGTCAGGGCGGGATGGGCACGGTTTATCGGGCGCGGCAGATCTCGCTCGACCGGGAGGTGGCGTTGAAAATCCTGCCGCAGCACTTCGAGGCCGATCCGGACTACGTCTCCCGCTTTCAGCGGGAAGCGCGCGTCGCGGCCAGCCTGAGCCATGCGAACCTCGTGAAGGTGTATGCCTCTGGCGAGGCCGATGGGAGCCACTACATCGCCATGGAGTTGATCGAGGGCGAAACACTGGCGCACTGGGTCAAGCGCGGGGCGCTGCCACCGTTGGACGCTCTGCGGATCAGCCTCGATGTGGCCCAGGCACTGGAGTGCGGGTGGCGCACCGCGCAACTCATTCACCGGGACATCAAGCCAGGCAACATTTTCCTCTCGGTCCATGGCGAGGTGAAGCTGGGCGATCTCGGCCTGGCCAAAATCGTCGGCGGCGAAAGCAGCACCGGGCTGACGCAGGCCGGCAAGGCCGTGGGCACGCCGCACTACATCAGCCCCGAGCAAGCGCGCGGGGACCATGACCTCGATTTTCGGACGGACATCTACAGCCTCGGTTGCACGCTCTACCAGATGCTCACCGGCCAGACGCCGTACAGTGGCGGCGATCCGATGGTGGTCATGAACCAGCACATCAACGCCCCGCCTCCGGCCATTTTGAAGGTGATGCCGCAGTGCCCGCTGCCGCTCGGCCGGTTGGTCTCCAAGATGATCAAGAAACAAAAGCGCGAGCGGTATGCCAGCTACGAGGAATTGATCGCGGCCATCGAGGGCGTACGCGTGCAACTCGATCCTGCCCTAGGCGCTCCCTCCGTTCCCGAGTCGCTCGAGGCGGCCTCGGCGTACTCTACGCCGCCCGGAGGCCAGGGAGGGACGACTGGCCTCAGTCATCCGCATCAAGCGACGCCCGTGGATGCGGAAGGACGGCGTGGCGCGCCCCCACCCGCATGGAAGAAGCCCCGGTTCCTGCTGTATGGCGGGATCGCGGCAGGTGTCGCGGCCCTTGGCACCGTCGCGTTCCTCCTCTGGCCCAAGCCGGAGAAGCTGACCCGGGCGCAGCTTTACGCGAGAGAACATCCGAGCGAGCCGCAAGCGGCCGAAGAATCCAGTTCCCCGGCCGTCGCGTCCGGAGAAAGCGCCGCGAGCCTCACCACCGCGAAGGACGCTTCGGTCGCGAGCGCCATTCCGCCGGCGGCCACACCGGAACCGAGGACGCCCACACTTGTTGCGCAAGCTTCGGTTCCTTCGACGCCCGTGCCTGCCACACCCGCGCCGGCCACACCACCACCGTCCACGCCACAACCATCAACCCCAGTCGCGGCAGTCCCAATTCCATCCGCCACGCCCAAGCCAGCAACCGAGGTGGAGAAATGGTTTGCGCAGGTGGACGGCCCGCAGCAAGCGACCTTTCAAAAGCAAGTGCTCAAGCCCTTCGAGGCAGGCGTGGCCGAGTTGCGGGCGCGTTACCTCGCATCGGTCGACGCGGCCCTGGCCAAGGCCAGCACGGCCGGCCAGCTTGGCGAAGCGCTGGCCTGGCGCACAGAACGGCAGACCTTTGAGAAAGCGCAGAATGTCGCCGCGGACGACGACAACACTCCGGCCAATCTGAAAGTGTTGCGAGGCGCCTTTCGCCAGCAACTGGCCCGACTGGATGAGGACCGGATGACCAAAGCCAAAGCCATGCTGGCGCGCTACGACACCGTCCTGGCAAAAAACCAGACGCTCCTCACCCAGCACCAGCGCCTCGACGACGCGCTGCTGATCAAGACCAAGCGTGACGAGATCGCCCTGGCCTGGCTGGCACCATCGCCACTCATCTCCGCCGGCCCGGCGGACCACCCGGAATCCGCCACGCCGAATCCGAAGCCGGCAACCCCGATGACCAACCCGACGACGGCCCAATTGCCAGCAACCAGGGAGAAGCCGTTCGAGAACGCGCTCGGCATGAAATTCGTGCCGGTGCCGATTGTCGGCGGCCCGACCGCCGGAAAGCAGGTCCTCTTCAGCATTTGGGACACACGCGCGCAGGACTACGAAGTCTTCGCCGACGAAACGAAGGGCGAGATGCCAAAATTGGAGGGGGCTGAGCAAGAGCCGACACACCCCGTGGTGATGGTGAGTTGGGAGGACGCGCAGGCTTTCTGTCAATGGTTGACCGAGCGTGAACAAGCGGCGGGGCGTCTACCGGTGGGATGGCGCTATCGCCTGCCCAGCGACCACGAGTGGAGCTGCGCGGTGGAGCTTGGTGGGCGGGAGAATGCGGCGGCGCTGCCGGCTGACAAGACTAAGAAGATCGCCGGAGTATTTCCCTGGGGCACGCAATGGCCGCCCCCCGCGGGGGCTGGCAATTACGCCGGAGAGGAAATGAAGCCGGTCGTGGGCGTTGGAAAATACAACTTCATCAAAGGCTTCATCAGCGGCTATCGCGACGACTTTATCGGGATTGCGCCCGTGGGCAGTTTTACGGCGAATCGGTTTGGGCTCTTCGACATGAGCGGCAACGTGTTGCAATGGTGTGAGGATTGGTTCAGCCAAGAGCAAAAGGACCGTGTAAATCGGGGTTCCGCGTGGCATTACTCCGATCGCAATAACATGCTTTCCTCGGCTCGCTCTTACACCGCGCCCGACCGCCGCACCAGCACTATCGGCTTCCGTTGTGTGGTCGCTCCCGTCACGACCGCGCCCCCCACCAGTGCTTCGGTTCCGGGAGCGAGCAGAAGTCCCACTACGGCCGCCACGGCCACGACGGACCAACCCTTCGTGAACACGCTGGGCATGAAGTTCGTACCGGTGCCAATTATCGGCGGCCCGACGGCCAGAAAACGGGTGCTCTTCAGCATTTGGGACACGCGCGCGCAGGACTACGAAGTCTTCGCCAACGAAGCCAAGCGCGAGATGCCGAGATTGGATGGGGTTGAGCAAGAGCCGACACATCCCGTGGTGGTGGTGAGTTGGGAGGACGCGCAGGCTTTCTGCAAATGGTTGACCGACCGCGAACAAGCGGCGGGACATCTGCCGGCGGAATGGCGTTATCGCCTGCCCAGCGACCACGAGTGGAGCTGCGCGGTGGAGCTTGGAGGGCGGGAAAATGCGTCGCTGCAGCCGGCCGACAAGAGCGGGAAGACCAGCGGAGCATATCCCTGGGGCACGCAGTGGCCGCCCCCTGCGGGGGCCGGCAACTACGCCGGAGAGGAGTTGCAACCGGTCCTGGCCGCCGGAAAATACAACGTCATCAAAGGCTTCATCAGCGGGTATCGGGACGATTTTGTCGAACTTGCGCCGGTCGGCAGTTTTCCGGCGAATCGGTTTGGGCTCTTCGACATGGGAGGCAACGTGACACAGTGGTGCGAGGATTGGATCGACAAACAGCAGAAGGAACGTGTGCTGAGGGGTTCCGCGTGGCATGCCTCCGATCGCTATACCATGCTTTCCTCGTATCGCGGTCGCCGCCCTGCCAGCTATATCAACTCCACTTTCGGTTTTCGCTGTGTGCTGGCTCCGCCGGCCCGCTAGGTTGGCAGCGGCGTCGGTTTTTATTTTTACCGCGAATCAACGGAGGGCGGAGCCGCAAGGCGGAGGCCCAAGTCCACGGCCTTCTGACCCCTTTTCTGAAATCCGCCTCGATTCGCGGTTTCATAAAAATGGTCGCGCAGTGGACGCCCAGAGAATTTGACCCTGCGTCCTTCCGGCGAATCGCTTTTCCCTCGCGGAAACTCCGGCCTCTTGTTATCTCCGCCCCACATGCCGGAAGAATCATCGACGCCTCCCCCCTACGATCCGAAGCGCCGGGTGGGCACTGGCCTGGCGGGCGAGACGACGCGAGGGCAGGACAGCGCCATTCTTCCGGATGCGCAACAGCGGCCACTGGACGTCATTGGTGACTTCGAGGTGTTGGGCAAGCTCGGCCAGGGCGGCATGGGCACGGTTTATCGGGCGCGGCAGGTTTCGCTCGACCGTCAGGTCGCCCTCAAAATCCTCCCCTCGGCCCTCGAGGTCGATCCGGAATATGTCACCCGGTTTCAACGGGAAGCGCGTGTCGCCGCGAGCCTCAGCCATGCGAACCTCGTAAAAGTTTATTCCTCGGGCCTGGCCGATGGCTGCCACTACATCGCCATGGAACTGATCGAGGGCGAAACGCTCGCCCAATGGGTCAAACGAGGCGTCCTGCCGCCCCTGGAGGCGCTGCGCATCATCCTCGATGTGGTCCGCGCTCTGGAGTGCGGCTGGCGCACGGCGCAGCTCATTCATCGCGACATCAAGCCGGGCAACATCTTCCTCTCGGTGGAGGGTGATGTGAAACTCGGCGATCTCGGCCTGGCCAAGATCATCGGCGGCGAGTCCACGACCGGGCTCACCCAGACCGGCGCGGCCATGGGCACCCCGCATTACATCAGCCCCGAGCAGGCGCGTGGGGACAAGGACCTGGATTTTCGGGCGGACATCTACAGTCTCGGCTGCACTCTCTACCAGATGCTCACCGGGCTGACGCCTTACAGCGGCAGTGAGCCGCTGGTGGTGATGAGCCAGCACCTCAACGCCCCGCCGCCGGCCATCTTGAAGGTCATGCCACACTGCCCGCTCCCGCTCGGCCGGCTGGTCTCGAAGATGATGAAGAAGCAACGGCGCGAGCGTTATTCCAGCTACGAGGAATTGATCACGGCTATCGAGATCGTGCGCGCGCAACTCGATCCAACCCTCCTCGCGCCGACGATCCCAGCCGCGCTTCAGCACCATGCGCCGGACGCGATGACGCCGTCTCCAACCCCGGCTGGGAAGACTCGCCGAGCCGGACCTGATCAGGGAACAGCCGGTGGCCGTCCCCAACCCGCGAAGTCCAGGCTCCCGCTGTATGGCGGGATTGCCGCCGGCTTTGTGGCGCTGAGCATTGTCGCGTGGCTGGCCTGGCCCAAGGAGGAAAAGCTCACCGCTGCCCAGCGATGGGCCCATGACCACGCCGGGGAGAAAAAGGCCGAAGCGGAGAGCGGCGCCAGCCCGGCAAGCGAGGACGCGCGTCCTGTAACGAGCGATGGTGCTGGCCGGATTTCTTCACCCTCCACCGCTGACGGGACGAGACCCGTTTTATCCACCGGGACGCCAGACACCGGCTGGCAGCCGCTTGTTTCGGCAACGGAATGGCAGGCAACCGGCGAAAAAGGCCGTCAATTCAAAGACGGATGGCTCCATCTGCAAGCCGGTCTGGGCCATCCCGGGTCGTCGCCGGACGGGACCATTCGTGCGCGAATCCAGTTCCGCAACGACACCACAGGTCCGGACGTTATCGTACGCAATGTCGAAGGGACCGGCGAGTATGTTCTTGGCTTGTGGACGAATGCCAAAGGCGTGGACCTGTCTTACCGATTGGGCACGCAATACGTTCAACTAGCCAGCTACATTCTGCCCCAACCCCTTCAACCGGGCGACGTCCTGGTCCTCGAACTGCGCGCCCAAGGCGATCTGCTTGTTGGGTTGATCAATGGAGCCGCCGTCCTCGAGGCTCACGATAGCAGGGTCACGGCTGCGGGGAAATGGGGCATCAGCGCGGTGGATGGCTGGTTTGAATCCGCCGAAATACAACCGTTCCCCACATCCGTGAGCACGGCCCTCGAGCCAGCCGCGATCACGCTCTGGGACACGTCGGCGATAACCCCCACCGCCAAGGGCATCGCCTGGGAAGACGGTTTGTTGCGCCTTGATGGCGCGACGCTCCAGAGCGAACCCAGAAGTCGGGACGGCATTCTCCGCGCTTCCATTCGAGCGAACTCCGATGCGAAGGGGCCGGTCATTGCGCTCCGCAAAGCGGACCAGAGGATTGATGGCCATATCGCGCAGTACCGGCTGTGTCTGGAGAGCGGACATCGTGTTCTCACGCTGCGGTCGAATGAGAGCGGCCCACTGCTGGGAACCTGGCCGCTTCCACGCGATTACACGGGGGACGAATGGATTCGCCTCGAACTGCGCGTGATCGGAGACGTCATCACCGTTTCGGTGGATGATCGAGTCGTCGGCACGGTGCGAGATGATTCCGTGCGCCAGCCGGGCCTGGCAATGATCTACGCCGGCGCAGCCGGTTATTTCCGCGACATCGTTTATGTCCCGCTGGATAAGGAGCCCTCGCCTTGAAAACAGCCCTCTCGTCCATTTGAGCCAGCTTCCGGAGAGCATCCGGGCGAAAATCCGCCGTCTACTAGGACTGGCGTAATTGCGGGCCTCAGGGTCGAGGCGCCTTTCTCAAGTCACTCTCGCTTCATTTCTTCTTTTTTCAGGAAGATTCCCGCGTATCAGGTCTCGTCCCGCGACTGCGGGACTGCCGAGCCCATTGGATGTTGGAAGCCGAGGCTCTGCGAGACGCCCATGGTCCCGCAGTCGCGGGAGCGGCAATTGCGGCGATGCCGCCTCAGATATTTCGTGGTTTATACCCTCCGGAAGGTCTGAGGCGGACCCTCGCCAGGAAGAGTCGGGGCACAATTTCGTTTGGCCACCCCCCCGGCTGTGCGTAGATTGCCCGCCCAAATCGCTATGGCTATTTCGTTCGCGAATCGTCTCAACGCCGACCTGCTCGATCAAAACTACGAACGGTGGCGCAAGGATCCGGCTTCCGTGGATCCCACCTGGGCCGCTTTTTTCGAAGGTTTTGAACTTGGCTCGGTGCAGTCGAAAAATGGCGCGGCTACCGCTCAGTACGGCGCGCCGGCGCAGACCGGCGAGTCGCCGCTCCAAACGCGTGTGGACGGACTCGTTTACGCTTATCGCACGCTCGGCCACACCATCGCCAATCTCGATCCGCTCGCCCACGAGCGCCCGCAAAACCCGTTGCTCAGCCTGCGGGAGCTCGGTTTTAGCGAAAAGGACCTCGATCTCCCGGTCAGCTCGAAATTCCTGCTTGGCGGCCAGCGCATGCGACTGCGGGAGATGATCGGGGCGCTCGAGCGCATCTATTGTGGGCCGATCGGGACGGAGTTCATGCACATCCAGAATCCCCGCGTGCGCAACTGGCTACGCGAGAAAATCGAGACCCGCGCCGCGGAATCCACGGTGCCCGCGGACGTCAAGCGACGCATTCTTCGCCAGCTCGTGAAAGTGGAGAGCTTCGAGCATTTCCTGCACCTGAAGTACCAGGGGCAAAAGCGCTTTTCCCTGGAGGGCGGCGAGTCGCTCATCACCGCCCTCTATGGCATCCTCGAGGCGTGCCCGCAGCGGGGCGTCGAGGAAATCTGCATGGGCATGACGCACCGCGGGCGCCTGAGCGTGATCGCCGAGTTTCTGCGCAAACCGTACCGCGTGATGTTCGCGGAGTTCTCGGAGAACTACATGCCAAACGCCGCGGGCGGCGACGGCGACGTGAAATATCACCTGGGCTACATTACCACGCGCAAATTGAAATCCGGTGACGAAATCGAAGTGCGGCTCTCGGCGAACCCGAGCCACCTCGAGGCGGTCGATCCCGTGGTCATGGGCATGACCCGCGCCCGCCAGCGCATCCGCAAGGACACCGACGATCGCCGCAAAGTGATCGCGGTGCTCATCCATGGCGATGCGGCATTCGCCGGGCAGGGCATGGTCGCCGAGACGCTGAACATGTCGCAGCTCCAGGGCTACCGGATCGGAGGCACCATCCACATCATCGTGAACAACCAGATCGGCTTCACCACGCTCCCCGCCGACGCGCGTTCGACGACGTATTGCACCGACGTGGCGAAGATGATCGAGGCGCCGATTTTTCACGTCAACGGCGACAACCCCCTGGCGGTGCGTTTCGTCTCGGAACTGGCGCTGGAATTTCGCCAGACGTTCAAGCGAGACGTGGTCATTGATCTCAATTGCTATCGCCGGTTCGGGCACAACGAAGCGGACGATCCGGTTTCCACCCAGCCGACGATGTATGCGGACATCACCACGCACCCGAGCGTCGGCACCCTCTTTGAGAAGAAGCTCGTCGCGGACGGCGTGATTTCGCAGGAGGAAGCGGACGCCCTGGACAAGGAGATGGACAAGCGGCACGAGGAGGCGCTGGCCATCGTGAAAGCCGCGGAGAAGGACCAGGAGATTGACAAGTTCAGCGGATCGACGGCGAATCCGCAGCCACCGTACGACCACAATCCGGTGGACACGGCGGTGCCGAAGGAAAACCTGGCGAAGATCGTCAAGGCGCTGACCACGGTGCCTGAGGGTTTCACCATCCAGCCCAAACTGCGGAGCTTTCTGCTCGAAAAGCGGGCCAAATTGTGGGCGAACGGCGGGCCGTTCGATTGGTCCTACGGCGAGGCGCTGGCCATGGGTTCGCTGCTCCTCGAAGGCATTCCCGTGCGCCTCAGCGGGCAGGACGCGCGCCGCGGCACCTTCAGCCAGCGGAACTCCTATCTTTACGACCAGAAGACCCGCGAACGCTATTGCCCACTCAAAAACATCGATCCGAATCAGGCGCAGGCCTGCATCTATAATTCGATGCTCAGCGAAGCCGGTGTGCTCGGCTTCGACTATGGTTACTCGCTGAGCTTCCCGAATCTGCTCTGCATGTGGGAAGCGCAGTTTGGCGACTTTGCCAACGGCGCGCAGGTCATCATCGACCAGTTCATCGCCTCGGCCGAGTCGAAGTGGCAGCGGCCCAGCGGGATCGTGCTGCTGCTCCCGCACGGCTACGAAGGCCAGGGACCGGAACATTCCTCCGCGCGCCTCGAGCGCTTCCTCCAGCTCTGCGCCGAGGACAACCTGCAGGTCTGCAATCTGACCACACCGGCGCAATACTTCCACGTGCTGCGCCGGCAGATGAAGCGGCCCTTCAAGAAGCCGCTGGTGATCATGACGCCGAAGTCGATGCTGCGCCTCGAAGCCGCCGCGTCGAAGCTGGAGGATTTTACCAACGACCGCTTTCACGAAGTCCTGCAGGGGCCGCTGCTCGACAAGCCCGAGAAGGTCAAGCGGGTGATCCTTTCCTCCGGCAAGATCTACTATGACCTGCTGAAGTTCCGCGACGAAAACAAAATCGCGACCGCCGCGCTCATCCGTCTCGAACAGCTCTATCCGCTGGATGAAGTGCAGCTCAAAGCCGCCGTCACGCAATTTCCCAACGCCCGAAGCATCGTCTGGTGCCAGGAAGAATCGCAGAACATGGGGGCGTGGAGTTTCATCGCCTGGCAGCTACGCCGCCTGCTCGAAACCTCGATCTGGTACGTCGGCCGCGGCGCCAGCGCCAGCCCGGCCGTCGGCTCCCTCGCCCGGCATCGCCGGGAGCAGCAACTCATCATCCAGGACGCCTTTACCCTCGGCTGATACGAATTCGGATTGCGGAATGCGGAACGCGGAATGTAAGACACCGCTGGAGATTCCATATTCCACACTCCGCATTCCCCATTCCGAACTCCGATCTCCGAAGTCCGCCTTCTCCCATGCCTCTCGAAATTAAAATCCCGGCCGTCGGCGAATCGATCACCACCGGCCTCCTCTCGGTCTGGCACAAGAACGATGGCGAAGCCGTGCAAGCCGGTGACGCGCTGCTGACGCTTGAAACCGACAAGGTGTCGACGGAAATCACCGCGGAAAAGCCCGGCACTCTGCGCGTGAAAGTCCCGGCCGGTTCGGAGGTGAAAATCGGTGAAGTCGTCGGAACCATTGACGAGGCGGACTCGGCCGTCGCTGGCAAATCCGCCGAGCAAGTACCGGACGACAGATCGGACGCGCGCCAGACCCG